>Ga0299913_10003536_pt1 | contig 12810 bp, 13 predicted proteins | sample RVTome_9_FD_201360 | JGI IMG/M metagenome (GOLD analysis project Ga0299913, IMG submission 201360) | Soil microbial communities from uranium-contaminated site in the Upper Colorado River Basin, Wyoming, United States - RVT155D38 (version 2) ... | reverse complement strand
TGATCCGAATCAGATTCTCGAGCGTCTGCGATGCGACCTGCCCCACGACCTCGCCGGTCACGAGCGCCTGCGCGCGGTGGCGCCGCGCGACCTCCTCGGCGATGCGCATCATCAGCCGCCGGTACAGCACGACCCTCAGCGGCGGAGGCACCGTCAGGATGACCTGCTGCTGAATCGGCGCGAACGGCACCAGGAGCAGCCGCGAGCGGTACTGGTAGGCGGTCAGCAACCCCGCGAGCTCGCGTACCTTCTCCTGCGATGCGCGGGACAGCACCGGGTAGCTGTGAAAGTGCAGGAAGAGCACGGGGCATCCACGCCGCATCATCCGCCACGCAGCCACGGGCGAATCGATGCCGCCCGAGAGCAGACACACGACGCGTCCGCTGGCGCCCACGGGCAGGCCTCCCGCTCCCCTGTGCTTCCCGAAGAAGTAGAACGCCTCGCCGGTCAGCGCTTCCACGTGGACCGTCAGCTCCGGCCTGCCCAGATCGACGTGCCAGCCTCGCGCTTCCTTGATGCGCCCGCCCACCTCCCGCTCGATCTGTGGAGACGTCAGCGCAAAGCGCTTGTCGGCCCGCCGCGCGGAGACCCTGAAGGTCGCCGCCTGCTGATCGCCGAGGTCCGCCAGGACTGCCTGCGCGATCGCGTCCACGTCGAGCCGCGCGCGGCCCGCCTTGGCGAAATTCGCCACGCCGAAGACACGGGACAGCCGCTCCTGCAGGACGTTCCACCTGGCATCCGGCCCGAGCACGACCTCGAGGCGCCCCATCAGGACCCGCACGCTCCGCACGTCGAGGTCCGATGTGGCCTGGCGGATGTTGCGCACGAGCTTCGCGACGAACCACGGGCGGTTCCTGCCCTTGAGGGCGATCTCCTGGTAATGGACGATGATGGAGGTCATGTCAGGCGTCGAGCGCCACAGCGGCTGCGGCACGCAGCCCGCTGACGACGGCTCCTTCGATCGTCGCCGGCAGCCCCGTCGCCGTCCAGTCCCCGGCGAGCACGAGGCCGCTGACCGCGGTCCTGTTGCCCGGGCGCGCCGGCTGGCCCGGGGCAAGCGAAAACGTCGCGTGCTTCTCCCGGATCACCGTCGACCGTACGGGCCAGACGCCGCGCGCCGCGGGAAGTGAGGCTTCGACCTCGTGCGCGGCAATCGCGGCGAGCTCGTCGTTGCTCATCCGCACGATCTCAGCCGCGCCGCTCGACACCAGCGACAGATGCGACGAGCTCCCCCCGAACGCCACCCGCTTGTCGAACACCCACTGCATCGTCCGGCCCGGCAGCCCCGCGAACGCGCCCTCCATGACCGGGCGGTCGTACCAGAGATTCACGGTGACGATGGGCATGGATGCCATGCGCGCGGCAGCCGCCAGCAGCTCCGTCAACTCGGACGGCGGCTCGGTAAACAACGTCCGCAGCCCGAACCATGGCACCGCCGCAATCACTCGTCGAACGTCCACGCGCTCGCCGCGTACATCGACGCCCGCGACCGCACCCCGAGCCACCGTCACCCGCGCGAGCGCCGACGTCCGCACGTCCCCGCCGCGATCGCACACGTAGCATCGCGCAGGCTCCGCGTACATCTCGTGCAGCGGACGCGTCGGCAGGACGATGGACGCCGCCTGGCGGTCGGGCGCGAACATCTCGGCAAGGACTCGGACGAACGCGTCGGCCGCGGCGTGCTCGGGCAGCTGGTTCAGCGCCGCGACGGCAAGGGGATGCCAGAGCCACGCCTGCAGGACGCGCCCCTGCCGGTGCTCGTCGAGCCACTCCTGCACCGTGAGTCCCGCTGCCACCTGCACGGCACCGCGGGCCTGCACCTGGCGGCGGGCCGACACGATGGCGGGCATCACACGCACGGCGCGAAGCCTCTCGCCGAGAGGTATCGCCCGCCACGCGAGGATTCCGGCAAGCAGATGCAGCGGCGGCACCAGATTCGGGCATCGGAGCACCGACCGCCGGCGGGCGGTGTCGTAGCACACGAGCTCGAGTGCCGGCTGCCTGCGCACGTGCCCTTCCGCGCCGATCCGTTGGAGAAAGGCGAGCGTCTCCCGGTAGCACCCGAAGAGCACGTGCTGGCCGTTGTCCACGAGCTCGCCCGTTGCACGGTCTCGGAACGCCGTCGCACGCCCGCCCAGCTGGGGGCGCGCTTCGAGCACGAGCACCCGGGCTCCCCGTTCGGCCAGTGAGACTGCCGCGGTCAGCCCCGCGAACCCGGCGCCGATCACGGCGACGTCGTAGCGCGGGATCACGGCCGCAGCACCGTGCGCGCCCACGTCAGCGCGGCGATGGCCGCACGGTGCGGCCTCGAGATGCGAGCTACCCTCGTGAAGACGTCGTATTCGCTGCGCTCGATACGTCGCAGAACGCTGCGGTAGGTGGCGCCCATTATCTCGGCGGCGGCGAGGGCGCGCGCATGGCGGCGCGGGAGCGCGAGCGCCGCCCGATCGTAGTACTCGTGGGCGCGCCGTGCCTGCAGCGCGAGCAGCCCCTTCACGGCAGCCGAACGGATCCCGACACCGGCATGCACCCGCTCGCGACGCAGGTCCCCTTCACTGCACCCGTGGGCGCGCAGGTCCTCCTGCGGGATGTAGACGCGCCCGCGCGCCAGATCACCCGGGACGTCGCGCAGGATGTTCGTGAGCTGCAATGCGACGCCGAGCTCCGTCGCATACGCACGCGCGGCGGCGTCGCGGCAGCCGAAGACCTCCACGCACATGTGCCCCACGGCGGATGCGACGCGAATGCAGTACTCGTACAGCTCCCCGAATGTCTCGTACCGCCGGTCACCAAGGTCCATTTCGACACCCTCCACCAGCGCGTCGAAGGGGTCGCGTGAGAGACGAAAGGATCCGACGACGTGAAGGAGCGCCTTGCCCTGCGGCGTCAGCGGTGCCCCCGCGCCGAAAACGGCGGCCACCTCGGCGCGCCAGCGGGCAATTTGCGCGCGCTGCAGAGCGTCCCTGCCATCTGCCTCCGGCACCTCGTCCACCGCGTCGTCGACGGCGCGGCAGAAGTCCCACACGGCGAGGATCGCGCGCCGTTTGGCGGCAGGGAGAACGAGGAACGAGTAGTAGAAGTTGGTGTCGCGCGCCACGGAGCGATGTCTACGCGACCTTCCAGGTGGCGGCGCGCCAGAGGAGCGGGAGCGCATCGGCCACCCCGAGCGCCGGGCGCGCACGGAACGGATCGAAGTCCGCCCGATCGATCCGGTCGAGGACGCAAACGCCGCCGTGCCACGTGAGGCGCAGCTCCCAGGCGAGCCGTCCGGCCACGAGGTCGCAAACGGGCCGGCCCGCATCGAACAGCTCGCGCGTGCGGCGCACCATCGTCCGCAGCACCGCGTGCCATGCCGGCGAGAACCTGCCGGCGTCCAGATCCGCGTCGCGGGCACCGGCACGATCCCGATCCTCGATCGGCACGTACAGCCTCCCGTTCTGCCAGTCGCGCGCGAAATCCTGCCAGAAGTTGGTCAGCTGCAGCGCCGTGCAGACCGCATCGGAGGCGCGATCGCGCGCGGGGTCGTCGAAGCCGGCCACGCGAAGCACCAGCCGGCCGACGGGATTGGCCGATCGCGTGCAGTAGTCGAGCACGTCCGCCCACGTGCGGTAGCGACTGACCGTGACATCCTGGCGGAACGCACTCAGCAGGTCCTCGAAGAGGACGATGGGAAGGCGGTGCCGGCGCATCGCATCGCCAAGCGCGAGGAACACGAGGTCGTCGTCGGACGGGACGATGGGCTGCACGACGTCCTGCTGGCACTGGCGCAGCCGGGCCTGCCACCCCTCGAGCAGGCGGAGCCGCTCCGCGTCCGCCAGGCCGGGTTCATCGGCGATATCGTCCGCGCGCCGCGCAAACGCATAGATGGCCGCAATGGCCGGCCGCATGGCTTTCGGCAGCAGGAGGGAGGCCACCGGGAAGTTCTCGTAATGCGTGCGCGCGAGCGCGGCGCAGTACGAGTAGGCCCGCGCCGTGGTGGAGCCGCCTGTGGCCGCGCCCGCCTTCCTCACCACTCGATCTCCGGGACGCCGGCGTCACGATTGGCGGCCCGCGCCATGGTGAACAGCAGATCCGACAGCCGGTTCACGTACTGCAGCAGCTCCTGTTCGAAAGCGCCTTCGCCGAGATCTGCCATCGCCCGCTCGGCGCGCCGGCAGACCGTCCGCGCCACGTGCAGCGCGGCGCCCGCCGGGGACCCGCCCGCGAGGATGAAGCGGCGCAGCGGCGGCAGGGCCGCGTCGAGGTCGTCGATCCAGCCCTCGAGCCGTGCCACGTCATCAGCGCCGATGCCGACCTTCGTCACGCGCGCGGCGATCCGATGCGCGGGATCGGCGAGCCGCGATCCGAGCGCGAAGAGGTCGCGCTGGATGTGGACGAGCCGCCCCTTCGCCGCGTCATCGGGCGTGAGCGCCGCGACCAGGCCCAGCCAGGCGTTCAGCTCGTCCACCTCGCCGTACGCCGCGACGCGGCGGTGGGCCTTGGACACACGCGTCCCGTCGAAGAGCGCGGTCTCGCCGGAGTCGCCAGTGCGGGTGTAGATTTTCACAGAATATGATTATCCCTAATCCGTGATCGCTGATCGCGAATCCCTGAATCCCGAATCCTGAATCCTGAATCAACCTGAATCCCGAATCCCGAATCAATCCCGAATCCTGAATCCCTGACGGAACGGTGAGGATCGAGCCGCCGGCCCCGCTGGTGCCGAGCACCACACCGAGCACCAGCATGGCAGCCATGCCGACGGATGCGAGCATCGGTCCCTCCTTTCGCTCAGCGCGCGGGAACTGGTCGGAGCCCGCAGGCCGCACGCGTTCTCCTCGGGTCCGAGCGTATGGCGCGCGGTCGAGCGTGAAGGATTCAAAGTGGTTCTGCTGCTGCGGCTGTCGCCGCTCGTGCCATTCAACGTGCTGAACTACGCGTTGAGCCTCTCGAACGTCCGCCTCGGCAGCTATGTCGCGGCATCGGCGCTCGGCATGCTGCCCGGGACCGACCGGTCCGTGAAGATGAGCAGGGAGCATCGACAAAAGGAGCGCGCGACCCTCAACGTCTGCGCACCACGGTCGCGCGCAGGCCTTTGGTCGGCTGCCGACCATTTATCTACAGAGTGGACAGCAGCCGAGATCGGGGATTCCTGCGACAGAAGCGTCAACCAGCCGCGGTGCCCGACGCCGCGCCGGTTATCCAGACGACGCACGGCAGACGGAAGGACGCGGAAGGGTCCCTGTGATGAGGACCGTGCTTATCCGAGCAGCGAACGCCAACCGATGACAACAGATATCTCTTGTGGCGCTTGGTCTTCATTGCGGCGCATGAAGTAGATGCGGCGGCCATCCGGAGACACGTCATATTGATGTCCCCAGTGCCCGAATCCGATGGGCGGAACCGCGAGCTCGGCTGGCAAGCCGAACGCCGGCGATCCATCGAGGGTCCCGCGAACCGACACGCTGCGAAGGCGTCCTCGAGGATCGACAAAGAACAGCTCGGCGCCGTCACGGCGCCAGACCGGCTGCTCACCGCCATCACCCGAGACGACGATGCGTATCGGTGAACCTGACAGGTTGCGCACTGACACCTCTGGCCGCCCTGATTCGTCGGACACGTAGGTGATCCAGCGACCGTCGGGTGACACTCGCGCATCGCGCTCAGAGTACGGCTCCGCGAGCAGCGGTTGCGTCGATCCGTCGGGATCTACCGCAACAGTCCAGATGTCTCGGCCGTGCGCGCCATACACGTTGACGATGAGGTGTCGGCCGTCGGGGGACCAGTCCGTGGGCTCGCAGTACGTACCAGGTTCCCTCGGGCAGGGGAAGGTTTGAAGAATGCCCGTGCCATCTGCCGCAGCGATGGTCAGAATTCTCTGGCCCGGCCTGCCTGGCGGATTGCCCGTCACGTATGCCAGCCGCTGTCCATCTGCGGACCACACCAGGAGAATATCGGGGCCGTCGGCCGTGGTCACTCGCACGCGTGTATTTCGTGCGAGATCTTCGACCCATATATCAGGGTTCCCCCGCACGCCATCGATTCGCTGGCGCGCCAGCCGTCGGCCGTCTGGCGAAAGGCGCAGCCAATTCTGAGGTTCACTCTGCTGAAAGTGAAGGTTCTCACCATTCCGGTCGACGGAGCTCAGACGCAGGCCAAACGGTACCTGTGACGGGGTGAACGCGAGCACGGCCGCCGATGCGCTGAACGTCATGGGGTGATACGGCGTCTGCTCGCTCGCCTGAAGGTCAAGAGTCCGGCCGTCTCCGCTCAGTGTGCGACGCTCGGCGTCGAACGAGCGGGCTTCGATGCTTCCGTTGGCGACGTAGAGCAGATCGCCGATATTGCCCGACGATCGCGGCACGTACACGGCTTCCGATTCGGACCGAAACAGCGGGGCTCCGGGTATGATCGCAGCGCGATCGACACGCCCAAGGTACACGCCGCGCCTGTCGTCGGTGGTCGCGCGAACGAAGTACAAAAAGTGGATGCCGTCGGGAAGGAACACCGGCCAGCGATGCGCGTTCTCGCCTTGCGCGAGGTCGAGCAGGGTGGCCGGCTCCACGTGCCCACCGTCGGCCGACACCTTCAATAATGAAGATGCGATCAGATCAGGAGCAAACACGATCGTTCCGGAGGGGCTCCATGTGCCGCCGCGCCCGTCAATGGCATCCGCGATGATGACCGGCGCACCGGCCGCGAGCGCGACTTTCATCAATTTCCCACGAGCGAAAAACCCGACCGATGTGCTGTCTGGCGACCAGAAGGGCTGCTTCGCCCCCTCCGTTCCCGAGAGCCTCACCACGGCGACCGACGAGAGGTGGCGCACAAAGAGCCGACGTCCCGTCACATCCTTCCCTACGAAGACAACATGCTGGCTGTCGGGCGATACCACGGGTGCCGAGTCGAGGACCATTCCCGCCGGCAGCATCCAGGTGAACTGCGTCAGCGGCGTCACGCTCGGCTCACGACTTACTTCGGGTGACAGCCACCATCCACCCATCAGAAGCAATGCCGTCAGTGCAGGCGCCGCGACCCATGGCAGCCATCGAGAACGCCACAGCGTTGTCGCGTTCTTGGGTCGCTCCTTACGTGCGCTGAGATCCGTCGAGTGATGGGCGAGCTGCTCTAGAGCCCACGCTAGATCAGCGGCAGATTGAAACCGTGCGTCTGGAGCCTTCTTCAGGAGCCGCGTCACGATCTGCGCCAAAGGTGCCGGCACCTGTGGATTTCCACTCAGAAGATCGGGTGGATCCGTCATGAGAATCGCATGAAGCGTTTCGAACGTACTTGTGCCTGTGAACGGCCGTTGCCCGCCGAGCATTTCATACAGGATCACGCCCAGGGCAAAGAGGTCGCTGCGTGCATCTACGTCGTCACCGCTCACCTGTTCTGGCGCCATGTAGCCGGCGGTGCCGAGGATGACACCGCTCATGGTCTGGCTTGCCGCCGGGTACACACCGTCGACGGGAAGCTGGAGCTTCGCGAGGCCGAAGTCCAGAATCTTTACACTGCCATCGGCCCTGATGAATACGTTCTCCGGCTTCAGGTCACGGTGAACGATTCCACGGGCGTGTGTGGCCATGAGGCCACCTGCGACTCCGAGCGCAACCGTGATCGCTTCGTCAACTTGTACCGATCCCGTGGTGACCCGCTGGCGCAGGCTTTGTCCCTCCAGGCATTCGGTGACGAGGAACGGCATTCCACGGTGCTCGCCAACGTCATGGACGGTGAGAATATTTTTGTGATTCAGCGCGCCCGCCGATCGCGCTTCTTCAGCGAAGCGACGCACACGCTCGGCATCGTCGGAGAAAGGCGGCAGCAGAACCTTGATGGCGACGTCTCGACCGAGACGTTCGTCCGTGGCCCGCCACACTTCGCCCGCTCCGCCGGAGCCGAGCAATCGAAGAACGGTATATGCCCCAATGCGCTCGCCTGGCCGGAGGCTCCATCCCTCGGCCGCCACTGCCTTCGCCAACCGCTCGAGCGCCGGGTTGGCCATGAACTCGCCCGACTGGTCAGCGGATGCCAGCAGAGACAGCGCCTCCACTTGCAGCGTGCCGTCGCCGCCGCACGCCCGGGCCACGAACCCGTCCCGGGCGTCGGCTGGAAGCTGCAATGCTTCGACGAATAGCTGATCGAGCAACTGCCAGCGCTCAGCACTCATGCGCGGTTACTTCCTGCCAGCGCCCGATGAAGCCAGGCACGGGCGAACGCCCAGTCGTTGTGTGCCGTGCGCAGTGACACGCCGAGCGTTTGTGCCGTTTCTTCCATGGACAAGCCGCCGAAGAAGCGCAATTCGACGACACGGGCCTTTCGTGGATCTTGCGCGGCCAGCTTCTCGAGGGCTTCGTCCACGGCAACGAGATCGGCGTCCGGCTCATCCGCTGCCACGTCGATGCCGTCGAGCGGCACGTGAACTGCGCCAACTCCTCCTCGACACCCGGCGCGGCGTCGTCTCGCGATATCCACTAGTACACGCCGCATCATCTGCGCAGATACGCCGTAGAAATGGCCACGATTCTGCCAACGTACCTGGTTCCACCCGAGCAACCGCAGACAGACCTCGTTCACGAGCCCCGTCGGCTGAAGCGAAACGTGCTCGCCCGAAAGATATCGCAGCGCCATGCGGTGCAGCTCGTCATAGACGAGCGGCATCAGCCGGTCGAACGCGCCCTCGCCGCCGTCGCTCCAGACCGAGAGCAACCCCGTGAGATCGTGTTTCGCCGACCTATCGTGTGGCTCCATTCTGAAGGGAGATTTCAGGCCCTTCAGTCTAGCAGATCGGCTCAGCCGCGATTGAGGTTCAGGCTGTCGGTCCAGTCCCAACCGTTCGCACCTTCTCGAGCTTCACCTTCTCGAACTCGAGCTCACGCGACGGCTTCACATCGGACAGGACAGCGCCGCCGTAGTTGCGCCACTTGAAGAACGTCGCCTTGCCGACCACCCTGTGCTTCCGCAGCAGGTCGGCAACCGGGACGCCGCTTCTGGCCTCCTTGAGCATCGCGACGAGCTGGGCGCCCGCCTGCACAGACCAGTAATCAGCGACCAGCAGTGTGGACGCATTCGTAGTACCCAATCGCCGGCCTGAAATCGTACGGCGCACCGGTTGATTCGCAGAGCTGACCGTTGTAGAGGTCGGTGCGAAGCAGGAGTTCCGTGCCGACAAAGCGGCCGGTTCCGTCGAAGACAAAGAACGTGAAGGTCGCGGGCCGATCATCAGGCGCTCCGAACGTTGGAAGGCCCTGGTTCGGACGACTGCAAACGATTCGGTTGGGGACTGGCGGCGTGAAACAGGTCCACCCTCGATTTTCGAGGTTCGTCGGGTTCAGCGGTGCTGCCACCGCTTCAGGAATGACGTTCACGGTGGCTTGGAATGTGGGGGCCGCCGCTGCCGCGGGCGTTGCAGTTCCAGCGTCCGAGAGCAGCGACGGACGCACCGGGTTGGCGCTTTCACCACAGCCGGCCACGAGACTGGTCAGCCCTAGTACGGCCACTGCTCTGCAGATACGTACTCGCGAGGCTTGCCTCTGCATGATTCTTCCTCCAATGAGGGACTCTTCTCTCTGTTCCCTATCTATCAAGGCGCAGTCGCGCGCGGAAACATGCAACGCTGGGTGCCGCACCGTGCCCGTCCGGTCTCTCGCTCAACGGAACGCCTCAGTCCAACGACGAAATCTGTCTTGAGCTGGTGGCCGACGTTCCAGGATGGCGTAGCAGTTGACCGATCCGCCAGTGGGTTGAGGCGTGGACGACTTCGCGTCGGCGCCTGTCATCGAGACTCCACTGCATTCTTCCGCCCGCGATTGCGCCTTAAGAGGAAGAAGGCGCGACGGGCGAGGCCAGCGTGAACCGCGCAGGCGTCCGCCCGGGCCCATGAAGGGACAGAGTCAAGATGAACAGACACACGCTTCGGACAGCCCGAATGCTTTCAGCGGTTCTGGCGGCCGTGACCGTCCTCGCGACCGTGGAGGCAGGGGCACAGTGCCCTGTAACGGAGCTCACGTCGGATCTCCAGTTTCCGCTCGGAATCAGCCAATCGAAACAAGGCAACCTGCTCGTGTCAGAAACCGGAACGCCCGGCGTGTTGCACAGCGGCCGCATCTCGATTCTCGATCGATTCGGCAACAGGCGCACGCTGCTGGACGGACTGCCATCCGCAACGAACGACGTCAACGAGCCTGCCGGGCCGGCCGGGCTTTTCGTGCGCGGACGGACTCTCTACGTCGCGATCGGGATCGGCGACACCATTCAGGCGGTCGAGGCCGGTTCGACGGCGCGGATTGCAACTTAAAGCCCGTCGTCGCCAATATTCAGCTCGATTCTGGCGATCCATTTCAGCGCAGCCGCCGAGCAGATGACCACTGGGTTCTCGCTCGCGACGACGGACCATCAAGCGCTGGCCAATGGCGAGAAGGTAAGACTGTCAAACGGTGACAATGACAGGATCGCGATTGTGCTGGTCGCGAATTTCCCTGACTTCACGCCGAACCCGCTCCCCACATTTGCTGCGAACGTTCGCGGCGTGAACCCGTTCGACCTCGTGGGCATTGGCGACCAGCTTTACGTCACAGATGGTGGGCAGAACCTCGTATGGCAGGTTGACATTCCCACAGGCGCGTTCTGGGTGCTGAGCTCGTTCCCCAACATCGCGAATCCCCTCTTCAACCCGACGCCTCCGCCGCCGGGTCTAGGTGGGCCTTTCGTCGAGGCCGTCCCTACCGGGATTCGTGAATTCAAAGGGCAGCTGTTCGTGACGTTGTTCCGAGGCTTCCCGTTCCCGCCTGGCACGTCGGTGGTGGAACAGATTGATCCGGCGACGGGCAATCACGTGCCGTTCATCACGGGCTTGAAGACGGCGATCGATGTTCTGCCGCTCACGGATGACGGCGAGACCACCGATTACCTGGTGCTCCAGCACGCGTCGGGACCAGTCTTGAGCGGACCGGGACTTCTCACGCGCGTTCGGGCGTCCGGCGGTCCACCGACCGTCATCACCCACTGCCTGAATCGCCCCACGTCGATGACACGTGACGAGAACACTGGAGCGCTGTTCTTGACCGAGATCGTGAATGGGCGCGTCGTTGTGATCCCTTGAGGCTGGGAAACCGCTCCGGAGCCGCCGGCCGTTTAGTCCTCCACACATGGTCGACGGCCCCGGAGCGGCCCATCGCGTCTGGTCATCATCATGGCTTCGCTCCCCATCGGCCGCTCGTGAATAACGGTCGGAGCAGAAGCGGGCCGAACATGCCTTTCTGAAGCGACCCCGGGATTCAGTCACGCTACGTGGAGCGCCTCAAGCCGGTTCAGTGATTCGTCGCGTTCAGCACAGGGAGGGCGGCGCCGGAGACGCAGTTTTCCTCTGCCTCGACGGCTCGAGCTGAGGCGCTCAGTGCGAAGGCATCGCGGCGATGCGACGCATCGGCGGAGTCGAGGACGTGCTCGAGTCTCGGCGCCGCCCGTGAAGTACGCGCTCGACACCAACATTCTCATCGACGCCTTTCGCGATCCCGACGCTGAAGCGGCGCTCCTCGGCTTCCTCGAGCGTGCGCTGCCGTTTACGTTCCTCAGCGCCGTCGTCATGCAGGAACTCGCCGCAGGGGCCCGGACGCTCGTTCAATTCCGCGGGCTCGAGCGATCGGTCTTCCAACCGTTCGTCCGCCGCGGTCGCGTGTTCGCACCCATGACAGCGGCGTTCGTTGAGAGTGGACGGTTGCTTGCGGCCTTGGCGGCGCGGGAGGGATGGCCGACGGACGCTCGCAGCATGCGCGAGCGGCAGCGAGGGCGCGGTTCGCACTGACCCGCGGTCGTGGTCTCTTTGCCGAGAAGGGTTGCGAACTGCGATCAGCGCGTGATCCGCTGCTTTCCCGAATCGACAGCGTGTTCCTTCTCCAAACGATTTCGCGCACGCCGCCCCGCCATCGGGTGATCGAGCAGCACAGTCCTCCTCGTCGCGCGTTTTTCCGTCGTTAAACCGGCAGGAGCGCTAACGCCCGCCGAGCGGCGGGTACATCACCGGCGGTCGGTCGAAATCGACCTGCTCGACGTCGGTCCACTGCACGTACTCGGGGCGCTCACCGCCGTCGACGAAGATCAGCATGCCGGCATTCCCCTCGCCGAGATCGCCAGTGCGCTCGAGCTGCAACTCCTCGCCGTCATGGAGGGTCACCCTGGCGCGCTGGGCGCCGCGCTCTTCGCGGCCAACGGGCGCGATCGAGGCGATCAGGCCGATGGGAATGGTGTAGTCCGCGCCGCGGAACGGGGCATCGAGCGTCTCGGTGGTCTCGCTCTCGTCGAGGTCGTAGACCAGCCGGCCAGCGAGGCGGCGACCGGCGCGGGTGGTGATGCTTCCCGTGAGCGGGCGCCCCGTGGGTGGCCCACGGGTTCTCGTCCTTGAAGCCGTTGAAGTAGTTGCCCCAGAACGCCTCCTCGTCGCCTCCAAAGCGCAGCCGGCCCTCGTATGTGGCGCCGTCACCGATGACGCGGCCGCAGAGGAAGCCCTGGTTAACCTCCTCCGTCGACGCGGCCGAGGGGGTGGTCGCGGGCGAGGTCGCCGCCCGCGCGTCCACGTCGCGCCCGAGGGCCCTGTGGTTTTCGGCGGGGACGAGGAGGACGAGCACGGTCACGGAGCGTACTCCGGGAGATTGTGGCTCTCTTCATGGTCGGCACTCCGCAGAGGACACATCAGCACTACCCGATTTAGTCGAGCAAGCGCACGACCGCGCCGGTCCGGACGCCGGTCGCATGCGACGGGGCGTCACCGGACGACAGCTGGCGGACGCTACGCGGACCGAAGCGTGTTAGGCCATGCTCCTGAAGCCGCCGAAGGTG
>Ga0299913_10003535_pt1 | contig 12811 bp, 13 predicted proteins | sample RVTome_9_FD_201360 | JGI IMG/M metagenome (GOLD analysis project Ga0299913, IMG submission 201360) | Soil microbial communities from uranium-contaminated site in the Upper Colorado River Basin, Wyoming, United States - RVT155D38 (version 2) ... | reverse complement strand
TCGTCCCGGTCCATGGCGACACAGGCGGCACGGAACAGTTTGTCGTTAGCGGCCGCCAGCACGAAGCGGCCGTCTCGGGCGGCGAAAGCTTGATAGGGCACGATGTTGGGATGAGCGTTGCCGGCAGCCACCGGCACCTCGTTGCTGGACAGGTAGTTGGCTGCCTGATTCACCAGCGAGGCCACGCTCGCCTCGAACAGCCCCACCTCGACGTTACCCCCTCGGCCCTGCTGGTCGCGGTCCCGGAGGGCGGAGATGATCGCGATAGCCCCGTAGAGGCCGGCAACGACGTCGAGTATGGCCACGCCCATCTTCATCGGCTCTCCGCCCTCTTCGCCGGTGACAGACATGAACCCGGAAGTGGCCTGCATCAACAGGTCGTAACCTGGTAGGTCGCGCTGATTCTCGTGGAGGAACGCTCGGATCGAGCAGTAGACCAGTTGCGGGTTGTCCTCCTTCAGGTCGTCGTATGCCAGGCCGAACTTGGTCATCACGCCGGAGCGGAAGTTCTCGACGAGGACGTCTGAGCGTTCGATGATCTGCAGAACCGTCTCGAAGTCGACGGGATTGGCCAGGTCGAGCTCGATCGACTTCTTGTTCCGATTTACGGAGAGGAAATAGGCCGCGTCGTCCCCGACGAAGGGAGGTCCCCATGTCCTGGTGTCGTCACCGGTCCCGGGACGCTCGACTTTGATCACCTCTGCACCGAGGTCGGCGAGGACCATGGTGCAGAGGGGCCCGGAGAGGATCCGGGTGAAGTCGGCGACCACTACTCCCGCCATCGGCTTCCCATCGGATCGGTGTTGGGTCATACCGACCCTCCTTTCGCCGGTCTGGGCTGGTCGGTCGCTTGCGCCGTTTCGCCCAGTAGAACCGCGATTCTGTCCACTGGAACGATGAAACTACCGAGGCGACTTCTGGTCAAGGCCGTTGGTTGTCTCCTCGCGCTATCAGCGGAAGGAAGTCATCGCGGTCTGGATCGACTCGGCCGTCTGCAGCAGAGCGCGCAGCCAATGATCCCGCGCCGCATTGGTGGAACAACGTAGCTGGGGCCCGAACAGACCCAATGCCGCGATCTCGCCGTCGTCGCCCGGATCGGAGAGAGGGACTGCGATCGCGACTCCGCCCTCCGTCCTGCTGCCTTTGGTGATCGCCCAACCCTGCCTGCGCACCCTCTCGGCCTCCTTCTCCAACGCATCGAAGTCGACCAGAGTCCTCTTGGTGTAACGCTCGAATCCGGCCTCGGCGAGTCGTCTCCGCTCCTCGTGGGGCATGTGGGCATAGAGCAAGATTCCGCTCGCCCCGGCGTGGAGTGGTCCCCGCTCTCCGACCCCGAGCACGAGACGGAGCGGCTTCTTCGAGGGGAACTCCTGGACACAGACTCTGATCAGACCGACCCGGCGGCTGAGCGACACCGTTTCGTCGATCTTGTCCCTCAGGTCGCGCATTGCGGGTGTTGCCGCTGCCACCAGTTCGTTGTGCGCGATGTACTGAGCGGCCAGGCCGACGACCGTCGCTCCCAGCGAGTACACCCCCGTGTTGTCCCGGGCCACCCAGCCCGCTTCCTCCAGATCCCGTAGAAAGCGAAGGGCAGTCGACTTGGGCAAGTCGACTGCCTTGGCGACCTGAGTCAGGTTCATCGGCTGGCGACTCAGCTTCTCGACGATTGTGAAGAGGCGTTCTGATCCTCGCAAGCCGTTCTCTCAGTCGATCGAAACCAAGAGGGTAAGACCTCAGCCGCTCCGATGCCCGGGACCAGGCCACGCCCCAGCCGACCGAGAGGAATGGGACCGCCGTTTCCGGCGCTCCCATTCCTACTCAGAAGTCGTTGGCTGCCTCGACGAAGTCGTCGACGATGATCTCGTTGAGATCGGCGCCCTCGGGCAGTTCCACGGCGATGATGTCGAAGAAGTACTCCCACGACTCCGTGGTCTGCTCGTGGAAGAGCAGACCTTCCGGCGCCTGCCACAGGTCGAGGACCAGCTCGAAGATGCGTTCACCGGTCTCGTCAGTGAACCATTCGGGTGTCACCTCCCTGAGGATGTCAAGAGTCTCCTCGGGGTTGGTTTGGCCGAACTCGGCTCCTCTCGCCACGGCACGCAGGAATCCTTCCGCGGCTTCCGGGTTGGCGTCGATGTACTCCTGGGTGGCGACCAGCGGGAGGGCGGGCACCCCGCTGAGGTCACCCGGGTCGAGTGCTCTCAGGTCCAATCCCTGCACCTCGATGGCCACGATGTCGTTCACCGAGCCGCCGACGGCATCGACCTGGCCTTCCTCGAGTGCGCGGACCGCGAGGGCGGTTCCTTCGCCGATGGGGACCAGCTCCACATCGCTGTCCGGATCGAGGCCGGCGTTGGCGATGATGCCCCGCACTACCGGCACCTCACCGCCGGAGAGCTCGGATATCCCGACCCTACGTCCGGCCAGATCGGCCGGAGTCTGGATGTCGCTCTCCTCCGGGACCGTGAGGGAGAACACCGAGCCGTAGTTCACATTCCCGATGGCCCTGATCTCGTGGCCCTGTTCGACCGCCACGGCCACATTCGCGGTTCCCACGTTGCCGATGTCACCATTGCCCGCCAGCAGCTGCTGCATCACGTTCCCGGCGCCATCGAGGAACTGGTGGGTCACCTCGAGGCCTTCCTCGGCGTAGTAGCCGTTGGCTTCGGCGACACGGAAGCCGTACATGTTCGGCGAGTCCACCGGCAGGAGCACCGTCATAGCGGTGGTCTCCCCGGCATCCCCCCCGGTAGTCGTGGTTTCACCGGCGCTTGTGGTCGGTTCCCCGCCGCCGGCCGTGGTGGTCGCCTCACCACCACTAGAGGTGGTCGTCGTCTCTGCGTCGCCGCCACAGGCGGCCAGAACCATGCCTAGAGCCGCCACGAGGACCAACCATCGCACCTTGTCCAGTCGCTGCATGCAACTCCTCCTCTCGGAACCGGCACGACGCTATCAACCTCATCGCCTATTGTCCACGGGATGGAATATCAATGCCGCACAGTGAAACACAGCCCGTGACCAAGGAGATGTCGAAGGTCGACGCCGTGGTCGATGTGCACGCCCACTTCGTCCCGGTGGGATTGATAGAAGCGGTGGTGGATCGCCCGAATCACGGAGTTGCGGTGCGGTCCCACGGTGACGCTCGGTACTCCTTCGAGATCGAGGGTTCCCCGCCCACACGGGTGCTCCCTCCGCGGCTCATCGATCTGGAGACGAGACAAGAGTGGATGGACGATCAAGGCATCGATCTGCAGGTGCTCGGCACTTGGGCGGATATCTTCGGTTATGGCCTGAGTTCGGAACAGGGCGCCGAGTGGGCTCGCCTCGTCAACGAGACGCTCATCGAGGCGATATCGGATTCATCGCGTTTTGCCGCATTCGCCACCCTGCCCATGCAGGATCCGATGCAGGCGGCGGAGATGATCCCCGAGGTGATGGAGCAGGGCTTTGTCGGGGTCACCGTGGCGGCGCGTATCGGGGATGTGGAGCTGGACGCTCCGGAGCTGGATGTGTTCTGGCGGGCGCTCGACGAGGCGGAGGCGACAGTCTTCATCCATCCCGGCTACGCCCCGAACGAGCCTCGCACTGCCGGCCACGGCATGGTCAACTCGGTGGGCCGACCGCTGGACACCACCATCGCCGTGTCACGTCTCCTCGGCGCCGGTGTCGCCCGGCGACATCCCGGGACCAAAATCCTCCTCGCCCACGGCGGCGGGGCCGTCGCCTTCATCCTCGGTCGTCTGCACCGCAACTTCGAGCTAGACCCGTCGGTGGGGGATCCGGGTGACGGGATCGGGCGGCTCCACTTCGACAGCGTGGTCTTCGACCCCGACGCCCTCTGCTATCTGGTAGCCAAGGCCGGTCCCTCCCACGTCCTGCTCGGATCCGACTACCCCTTCCCGATCGGAGATCCGGCGCCGAGGAAAGTGGTCGACTCGGCGGGCTGTCTCTCCGACGAGGAGCGTCAAGTCATCTTGGGCGGCGCGGCAGTGTCTCTGCTCGGGATCAGGCGCTGACAACGGTGCTCAAGATTGGAGCGGAGTGCCGAAAATGACGCTTCTCGTCTCGAGAAGACCCCAGGCGCCGTTCCGGATGTGCTCGTCGAAGTGAGGGCTGGCAGCATGGGCTTTGAACGCCTCCTCATCCCGATAGATCTCGAAGAGGACAAAGGTGCGGGGGTCGTCGTTGGATATGACCACCCTGTATTCCTCGCATCCTTCCTCCGCACGGGTCGGTGCGACCATGGCATTGAGGTGCTGCCTCAGCTCCTCGACGGCGTCCGGTTTGCTGACGTAGGTAGCGGCTACCACATAGGACATGCGCTTCTCCCTCGAGACGTGGGGTTTGGTTGGGACCGCACCGTAATGGGCCCCATGTTTCGGCCGGTCGCATCCGAGTCCCTAGTGTCGAACCGGCGAGGAGGTGATCATGGCGCAGGTTGACGGGCGACCCAACATCGAGGATGTGAGACGTATCGCGTCCAAGGTGTCCAACTGGGGTCGGTGGGGCGCCGAGGACGAGCTTGGAACGCTCAACTTCCTCACCCCAGACAAGGTGGCCGCGGCGGCGGCTCTGGTGAAACGAGGGGAGCTGTTCTCCCTGGCCGTCCCCTACGACGAGAAAGGCCCCCAGCAGGGGGGATGGGGGCGGTTCAACCCGATCCATCTGATGATGCGCGACGGCAACGACGCCGTGACCGGGACCACGGTGCGCGATTTTTATGGCGGCTTCGACGGCTACGTGCGGGGCACCGACGACTTGCTGATCATGCCCCTTCAGGCGGGCACCCAGTGGGACGCGCTCGGGCACATGGTGTTCGAGAACAAGATCTATAACGGCTACGACGCCACCGAGGTGAGCAGCTTCGGCGCGTTGAAGAACGACATTGCCAAGGCCCGGGAGAAGCTGGTCGGCCGGGGGGTGCTCCTCGACGTCGCTCGCTGGAAGGACAAGGACTGGCTGGAGGGCGGAGAGGCGATCACCGGCGCCGACCTGGAGGACTGCGCCGCCGTTCAGGGAGTCGAGGTGGGAACCGGCGACATCGTCCTGGTCCGGACCGGCCGTATGGGTCGGGTGAAGACGGAAGGGACCTGGGGCGACTACGCCGCCGGCTACTCGTCTAAGGCGCCTGGGCTCGGATTGGCCAGCGCCGAGTGGATCCACGACAAGGAGGTGGCCGCGGTGGCCACCGACACCTGGGGTGCCGAGGTCCTTCCCACCGAGACCCCCGACGTCAGCATGCCCATGCACATCATCCTGATAGTGCACATGGGGCTCACCCTCGGGGAGATATTCGACCTCGAGGCACTAGCCGACGACTGTGTTCGAGACGGGGTGTACGAGTTTCTGTTCTCCGCCCCACCGCTCCCCATCACCAGGGCGGTCGGCTCGCCGATCAACCCCGTCGCAGTCAAATAGCGGCCATGGCACCCTCCGTCGCCGTGGTCGGTGCCGGATCTGTGGGTGGGTTCTTCGCGGCGCAGGCCCGGATGGCCGGGAACCACGTCACCCTCTGTGTCAGGACCGGCTTCGACAAGCTGATCGTGGAGACAGGCGGCAATGAGATAACGGTCGACGCGGCGGTTCACACCGACCCGGCCGAGGTGAGCTTCCACGACTGGGTGTTGCTGGCGGTCAAGGCACATCAGACGGCTACGACGGCCGATTGGTTGGCGGCGCTGTGTGGTCCGTCGACCGTGGTGGTCGTGCTCCAGAACGGTGTCGAGCATCGTGAACGGGTCGAGCCTCTGGCCCACGGGGCGGAGGTGCTTCCCGCGGTGGTCCGCTACGGCGGCGAGGCGATCGAGCCGGGCCGGGTCCGGCACTACACCTACGGCATGCTCACCGTCCCCGACGGCGAGGCGGGCCGGCGGCTGGTAGAGCTGTTCGAAGAAAGCGCGGCACAGGTGAAGTTGAGCGGTGACCTCGATCAGGAGGCCTGGTCGAAGCTGGTGACCAATGTCGCCGCCAACGCCATCCCGGCCATCACCCTGCAGCGTTTCCCCGTCTTCCGCCGACCCGAGGTGGCCGATCTCGCCCAAGCCTTGATGATGGAATGCATCGCGGTGGCCGGGGCGGTCGGGGTCGATGTCCCCGCCGAGTTGGCTCGATCCGAAGTGGAACGTCTCTCCGGGCTCCCCGACCATGTGGGCAGCTCCATGCTCTACGACCGTCTTGCCGGGCGCAGCCTGGAGTACGACGCGTTGAACGGGGCGGTGGTTCGAATCGGGGCGCGGCACGGTGTCCCGGCACCGCTGAACCGGGCGATGGTGGCGCTGCTCGGGGCGATCAGCGAGGGAGGCGGATCGTGAGCCCTTCGGTGCCACTGCGGGAGGTGACCGGCCGGGTGGCCGAAGCGCTGGATTCGTTCGGAGCCGAACCCAGTGACCTCTATCGCGCCTTGGCCAACGACGACATCGTTGCCGACCTGTGGATCCGTTTTGCGTGGGGGCTGCGTCAGGGTTCCAGGACTCCTCGGGCTCTGCGCGAGTTGATGATCCTCAGGGCCGCCCAGCTACAGGACGCCCGGTACGTATGGCGGGACCACACCGCCATGGCCCGTGCCGGCGGGGTGTCCGAGGAGCAGATCGCCTCCCTCGCCTCATGGCAGTCATCGGATCGGTTCGACGAGCCGACTCGGGCCTGTCTCGCACTCACCGAGGAGATGGTGGCCGGTCGTGTCAGCGAGGAGACCCTGGACCGTCTCGCCCAGTGGTTCTCGGCAAAGGATCGGGTCGAGCTGATCGTCACCGCCGGCCTCTACTGCATGGTGCCCCGGGTGCTCGACGCCCTCCGGCTGTTCCCGGAAGACACCGGCGAATAGTCACTCCCCGAAGTTGGCCAACTGCTCGGGGGCGATGGCCGGGTCGTGGGCGGGGAAGATCCGGTCCGAGCGCACCCTGATGTCGTCGATGGCGCGGCGCATCGCCTCCAGGTCGTAGAACAGCCCGGGTGGGATGCAGCGGTCGACGTTGAGCTCGACCTTTCGCACCATGTCCCCGACGATGGAGACCATCCCTTCTTCGGTCTCCACATAGACGCATTGGCTTCCCGGGGTGTGGCTGTTGGGGTATACGACGCAGTGGATGCCGGGGAGGATCTCGCTGTCGCCTTCGATGAGGTCGACTCGGTCCCAGAGGTCGTCGACCAGCCCGGCCACATCCTTCCGGTCGAAGAAGAGGTCCCTGCCCCCGATGTCGAGATCCTTCGGCCCCATGGGCGCCGCTGCGGCCATCAACTCGGTCCGCTGCATCACGAAGCGCGCCGAAGGAAGCTGGTCGCATCCTCCGGCGTGGTCGTAGTGGAGGTGGGTGAGGATCACCGTGGGGATGTCGGACAGCTCCAGCCCGTGGTTGCGGAGCTGCGCCTCGAGTGTCCACTGTTCACGTATCCGATGTGGCCCCAAGCCGTGGACTTCCATCGCCCTCTCCGGGTCGCGCATCCCGGTGTCGACCAGGATCGGATCCGGCCCTCCTTCGATCAGGAAGGCGAGGATGGGGACCGCCACCCGGCCAGACTCCTTGGTCAGGCTCCAGAACACGTCGAGGGCTCTGGCGACCTCGGCCTCACCGACCAGCAACGGGTGGACCCGGTACGTCATAGGGACCCGAACCTAATCAATCGAGTCTTCGAGTCAGGGCAGATGGGGATCCGGTCGTTTGGGGCTTGCTCGGTCGCTTGGGGTGATGGTTAGGTGTGCTCCGACCGACTTCGGCGATCGAGCCCTGCCACATCAGATCGAGGCGGTCTACGAAAGTCACTCCCAGCGGCGGTACAGGTCGTGTTCGATGCCGAACTGGTCGAGGACCTTGCCCGCGGTGTGGTCGAGTAGGTCCTCGATGGTCTCGGGTCCGTGATAGAAGGCTGGTACCGGCGGCAGCACAGTTGCGCCAGCCAGCGTTACTGTTTCCATGTTCCGGATGTGGATCAGGTTTAGCGGGGTTTCCCTGGGTACCAGCACCAAACGGCGTCGCTCCTTGAGGCAGACGTCGCCGGCCCGGGTGATCAGGTCCGAAGCATGGCCCGACGCGATGGCGGCCAGGGTCCGCATCGAGCAGGGGACGACCACCATACCCATGGTGGTGAACGAGCCCGAAGAGACTGAGGCTGCAAGATCGTCGGCTCGATAGACGACGTCGCCCAGCGCTTCGATCTCGGCGGGATCGGTGTTCATCTCCAACTTGATGGTCTGACGGGCGCCCTCAGACAGGATCAGGTGCGTCTCAATGTCGTCGATTCGGTGCAGAGCCCGCAGCACCGCCCGGCCCAGTTGGGGTGCGCTCGAGCCGCTCATGGCCACGATGAGCCGCCGCAGGGTCATGTTTTGCCACCCCGGGTTGCCGACTCCGTATTTGCTGCCTCCCACACCGCGAGCACGTCGTGCAGCCGACGCTCCCTCCCTCCGGATAACAAAGAAACCGTCACCCGGTCGGCGCCGACGTCGATGATCTGGCTGATCCGGGACGCACACTCGTGGACGTCTCCGGCCACGGCAAGTGCAGATGCCAACTCGTCGGAGACGACGGTGGCGTGTTCGGCAGAGACGGAGAGGTGCCGTTCGAAGTCATAGGCCTCCGCCGCCTGCTGCATCTCCTCCTCGAAGCGCCGCAACCCCGGTGGCAGCTCCTCCCACTTGGTCAGCCACCGAGCCTGAGCCGAAGCCCACGACCTCACAGCATCCACACCCGGCTCTTTCCCATCCACCGCCATGGTGACCCAGACATCACGGAACACCTCTTCCTGCGACCGTCCCGCTTCGGTGGCCCCCCGATCGACGTGTTCCATCTGAACATGCTGCACCTCGGGCTCGGCCGGGCCCATGATGATCACCCCGTCGGCGACCGCACCGGCGAGTTGGAGCATCCGTGGTTGGCTGGCGGCGAGGAAGACCGGTTCTGGGGGGCCGTCTACCCCGCTCAGTCGCAACCCGCCGGTTCGGCTGTCGATCGTCCCGCCGGCGAGGAGGGCGCGGAGATTCACGATGCCTTCCCGAAGCCGGTCGACCGACTGCGGTTTCAGACCCAAGGGATAGACGGCGCTGTCCCCGGCGCCGACACCGGCCTGCACTCGCCCCGGAGCCAACGAGCGCAAAGTGACCAGTGAGTTGGCCACTACCGTGGCATGCCGGGTGATCAAGTTGGTGACTCCCGGACCGAGTCGGATCCTGTTGGTCTCCCGGGCAAGCAGTGTCAACAGCACGAAGGCGTCTCGCATCGCCAGTTGCGAGTCGATCACCCAGCAGACGTCGACACCGCCTGCCTCGGCTTCCCGCACAAGCGAAATGATCCGGTCGGCCGACTCCCGGTGGCTCCAGCCCAGCGAGATGCCCAGCTCAGTCATCTGGCGGGTCGACAGCTAACGAGGCGGACTGCGAGGCCGGGGCGGCCAGCGGGCGGTAGACCGAAGGTCGCCGGTCCCTCATCACCGGGAACACCTCGGACGCGGCATCCAGATCGGCGCCGGGAAGTGTGGCCTGCACCACACCCTCCAATCCGTCCGCCGCGGCGACCACCTCTCCGGTGGCGCTGACCGCCCGGCTCCCCCCGTAGAGGGTGAACCGGTGTCCACGCGCCTCCAGTTCTCCCACCCCGTTGACGAACAGCACGTGGGCGTGGGACTCTAGGGCCCGGGCCACGGGCAGGACTTCGCCGAGACGGCGGAGGTGGGCGATGTCGAGCCAGTTGGAGACCATGACGATTATCTCGACGCCTCGTATCGCGGCGATCCTGGTCACCTCGGGGAAGAGCAGGTCGTAGCAGATCATCGGGGCGATGACACCGGCCCTGGTCTCGGCGAGCACGACTTCGTCACCAGGCGTGAAGTAGTGGTTCTCCTCAACCGGGAGATGGATCTTGCGATACACCGCTGCGATCCTCCCGTCGTCGAGCACCACAACGGAGTTGTAGAACTCGTGACGCATCGCCGACGGCTCCATCAGTCCCACCACCATCACCGCCCGTCTGCCCTTGGTGGCGTCGAGCAACTCAGGCAGCGACGACCCGGCCGCCTCATCTGCGGCTTTGGAGAGAATCCGCTTGCGACGCTGATCGTAGCCCTTCAGCGGGATATACCCGGTCAGCGCCAGCTCGGGGAAGACGATCAGGTCGGTCTCGTCGGCATGCATCTCGTAGAGGGCGCGGACCGTCTTGGTGTTGGCCTCGACCGCTTCGTCCTCCGCCCATGCCTGCCGTGCCGGGATCTGGGCCAGCGCCACGACGATGTCGCGCGGCGGGCGGGTGGCCGGCTCAGGCATCGACGGACTCGAGGAGCAGGGCGTCGGTCTGGCCGAACCCGCCGCAGATCGCCACCGCCGCCCATCTTCCCCCTACCTCGCGCAGTTGGCGTGCTGCGGTGAGGACGAGACGGGCCCCACTGGCTCCTACGGGGTGTCCCATCGCCACCGCGCCTCCGTTCATGTTGGTCCGTTGCAGCAGCTTCTCCTCCAGCGAGAGGTCGTTGTCGGCCAGACGACGGATGCTGACCAGAGGTGTGGCCGCATAAGCCTCGTTGATTTCGATCACGTCGAGGTCCTCTGGTTTCAGCTCTTGTTCTTCGAGCAGGCGGCGGATGGCCAATCCAGGAAGGTACGCCGAGGAGATAGGTGACTCGGCGGTCTGAAGATAGGCGGCCACCCGGGCCAGCGGCGCTCGATCTCCCGTCCAGGCGGAAGTCCGGTCGACCACCACCATGGCAACTGCACCGTCGTTCAACCCGGGAGCGTTACCGGCGGTGACCGTTGGGCTGTTGCGCACGGTGGGAAGCCGGGCCAGCGCCTCCAGGGTGGTGTCGGGCCGGGGATGCTCGTCCTGCGAGAATGGACCTTCCGGCGTCCCCACCGGAATGATCTCATCGGAGAAGTAGCCACGCGCCGTCGCCTCGGCGTGGCGCTGCTGGCTGGTCAACGCCCAGCGGTCCTGGTCCTCGCGACCCACATCGTGTTCCAGGGCGACCCTGCCCACATAGGAGGCGATCGCCTCGTCGGCGACGGGGGAGTGCATCAACAGCAGATCCTCGACGTCGAGAGGTCCGAGCCGGGTGCCCCAGCGGGTTCCGTGGAGCAGGCGGGGAGTACGGCTCATGTTCTCCACACCCACACACAACACCGACCTGGCACCTCGATCAATGGCGCGTGCGGCGAGACCGACGGTGGTGGCCCCCGAGCAGCAAGCCCGGTCGACGGTTAACGAGGTGAGATGCTCAGGGAGACCGGCGGCGAGGGCGATCTGCCGGGCGGGGACCATGATCCCCGCCTGGATCATCCCGATCCCGACGTACATCTCGTCCAAGGAGTCGGCTTCCCATCGGGTTCGAGCGAGGGTGGCTCCGATCACCTGGCCGGCCAGTTCCACCACCGGGACCTCGCGCAGGGCGCCACCGAAACGGCCGAAGGCGCTGCGGGCGCCTCCGACCAGCCACACGTCTTCGTATGTCTCCGGCCGCACGGTGCTCAACCCCTTTCGGTCAGGTGTGGGAGTCCATTCTCTCGTCTCTGGAATATTCGAAGCGGGGCATGATCACGCAGATGTGCACGTACGGCTCGTCCCCGATCTCGAACCGGACCCGGGCCCCGTCGGGGATGACGTAGGTGTCGCCTGCCTGAAACGTCTTGGTCACCTGCTTCCGATGGTTGGGGGCCAAGGTGTAGGTCACCTCGGCCCTGCCCCGGGTAACGATATGGACCTCGTCGTGCCAGAACGCCCAGTTGACGGCGGTGTTGGGGAGGAACGCCTCGTGGGCGATGGCGGCCCTGGGGTCGTTGAGGACGAACTCGACCTGGAACCGCTCCTCGTCTCCCACCCGTGGGCCGCCGAAGCCGCGGATCTCGGAGGCGAGGAGGGTCTGTTCGTCGAGTCTCACGTTGTTCATTCGTTCACCTCAATGTCTGTACCTGGAACCGTTTGATTTTGACGAATCCCTCAGGGACCTCTCGTGCCAACGTGCCAGATGGCTCGATCTCCACCTCGACACGGAGACCGGTGGCACGATGCACCGAGGCGGACAACGCCTCAGCGAGGGCACCGGGCTCACCGGCGCCTTCGGCGCGGATCTCGACCCGCTCGCTCCCATCGTCGTCCACCCAGACTCTTCCCCGGTAGTCGTTCACCGCTCCGACGGCGAAGACGGCGCGGTCGAACGAGGCCGGCCACACGTTCACTCCGCGGATCTTCATCATGTCGTCGTATCGCTCGACCTCCCCGGCGCCGATCCCGGCCAGGGGACGCCCACAGGGGCAGGCGCCGGGGGCCATCCATCGAACCCGGTCCCCGGTTGCGTAGCGGATCAGCGGTGAGGCATCGGCTCCGAACGGCGTGATGACCAGTTCGCCAGTCTCACCATGGCCGACCGGCTCGCCCGATTTGGGGTCGATCACCTCGTAGTAACCGCTTTCCGGGGGGAAATGGAGCACGCCGAGTGAGTCCCCCTTGATCACCCCGCCGGGGCAGGTCCAGGCGATCGCCCGCTCGGTGCACCCGTACTGCTCGAATAGGGTCGCCCCCCACCTCTTCTCGATGGCGCGCGCCCAGGGGAGCGAAAAGGGTTGACCGGCCACGATCATGGTTACTACCGAGCTCCTCGCCGGTGGGAGGCCGGCGTCGTCGCAGGCAACCGCGAGACGGTGGACATAGGTGGGGGTTCCTACCACCACCTCCGGCTCGAACTGGCGAAGCAACTCCACCTTGCGCTCGGTCGAATATGGGCCCACCGAGAACACGTTCGCACCGATGGCTCGCAGGGCCGCCGAGTACCAGAGACCGGCGGCGGTCATCCCGATTGGCAGGGTGAGGAGCACCCTCGTCCCTTCCCTGACCCC
>Ga0299913_10003534_pt1 | contig 12812 bp, 8 predicted proteins | sample RVTome_9_FD_201360 | JGI IMG/M metagenome (GOLD analysis project Ga0299913, IMG submission 201360) | Soil microbial communities from uranium-contaminated site in the Upper Colorado River Basin, Wyoming, United States - RVT155D38 (version 2) ... | reverse complement strand
ACGCAGTCACGCTCCTCCTGCTCGAGCAAACGGTGGGCTCTCGCCAACCATCCGGTGGCCTGCCCCATTTCCCCCAGAGACAAGAGCCGGAAGCCCAGCCAGAATGCGCAGCGGACTGCGCTCACAGCGTCGGCACGGTCGAGGTATGCGTGATGAGCTCGGCGCAACGCGGTGAAGCAGTCGTCGTCGCGGGCGATCAAATAGGCGGCTCTGGCCTTCAGCTCCAGATCTTCGGGACCAAGAGAGGACTTATGGTCGGCGAGGGAGAGCGACGTGTAGGCGTCCAGCCATGACCATCGTCGGTACGACTCGCGGCCGCGGTCGAGGTGATCCAATCCTTCCATACCGCCCTGACACTCCTTGAGGGGGATGCCCGTCAATTTAACAGGCCGCGTACAGACCGTTCACCCAATGGATTCAGACGCCACGGCCCGAAGGCGAGTGGCGATCAACGCGAACCAGGCCACGAAGGTGGCCAGGAAAATTCTCTGCCCGAGGCCTGGATATCCCGAACCTGAAACGATGAACACTACAAAAACCGCAAACTCCGCCAGCATGATCAGCGACAGAGTCATCGCCAAGCGATGGATCGGACGCCACTTCTCGTCGTGCCTCACGCGCCGTGACACCAATATCGTTGCAAGAGTGGCGCTCAAGAACGCGATCCGGCCGTTGGTGAAATGGATGGTTCCCGCGACCGTTTGTGCGGCCCCTTCGACGTCGATCGGGAATGTCGCTGCGACGAGAAGAGCGACCACCCATATTCCCAAGAAGCCAAGACCAATCCGAGACCTCGCGGGCTCGGGCAGCCCTCGATGCAGGCCGGTAGCCAAGGCCAGTGAAGCCAAACTCATGCTTATGAAGACCGACGTCATGAGGAACGCGTATCGTCCGACCGCGTAGGTGCTGGTCGTTTGCGTAAGGGGATCGCGGTCCGGGCGTAGAAAATGCAACGCGACGATGACGACAACGAAGTAGCCGACGGCCACGAGAGCAAATGTTGCTAGCTGTGCCACCTGCCTTCTCGTCCGGTCGAAGGAATGTTGGGAAGACTCCAAGGCGGTGACCTCCTTGCGAGCGCCTTGAACAGCGTTCTTGGTGCCAAATCCTAGACCCATTGGCGAGAGTTTGGCCCGTCGCCCGGCCGGCACAGACAGGTCCGAGTTAGCATTTGCACATGAGCGCCCCTCGCCCGTGCGTGCGCTGCAAGCAGGCGCTGTCGCCGGATGCTCGTTTTTGTCCCAACTGCGGCCATCCCGTCGAGGTGCCTACCGAGATCGACGAGCTGCGTCATCGGCGCTTGACTGCGTCGGCACCGCCCTTGCTGGCGGACAAGATCCGCTCCGCGCTACTCAAGGGGGAGCGGAAACCGGTCACGGCGTTGTTCGCCGACATCGTCGGGTCAACCTCAATTTTGGAGCGAGTGGATCCGGAGAAGTGGACCGTAATTCTCAATCAAGCGTTTGAGCTTATGTCGCAGGCCGTCTATCGATATGAAGGGACCATCGCGAATCTGCTCGGCGACGGCCTTCTGGCGTTCTTCGGCACACCCATTGCCCACGAAGACGATCCTGAACGAGCGGCGCTTGCAGCCCTGGATATCCTGGACTCTCTTCGTCCTTTCTCAGCCGAGCTGGAAGCAGACGAGGAGATTCAATTCCGGGTGAGAATCGGACTCAATACGGGCCCGGTCATCGTCGGAGATGTCGGAAGCGACCTCCGGTATCAGTACACCGCGATAGGCGACGCGGTGAACGTCGCCGCCCGCATCCAGGCCGAGGCCGAGCCGGGCACCATTCTGGCAGCCGGGCCGACCAATCGGTTTATTGCTCACAGGTTCGACACTCGTAATGTCGGCCCCCTCGTCCTGAAGGGCAAGGCTGAGCCGGTTGCAGCCTACGAAGTGCTTGGTCAAAAGGCCGTCTCGGAGGCGGCACGGGGCCTGCCGGGAATGACAAGCTCACTGGTTGGCCGGCAGCAATCACTCGCCGAGCTCGAAGACCTCGTCGAAGCGGTAACGAGTCGTGGAGGAGCGGCCGCTCTCGTCATCGGTGAGCCGGGTATTGGGAAAAGCCGCCTGCTTCAAGAGCTACGCAAACGTCGCGGGGACTCCGACTCTAAAACCGTATGGGCGGAGGGACGATGCGTGTCCTTCGGCCGCGGGCTTCCTTATCACCTTGTGCTCGACCTGCTGCGGTCGCTCCTGAAGGTTGGGACCTCGACTGATCCAACTGAACTTGAGGCAACCTTGTCGGTTCGGCTGGAGGGTCTGGCGGTAGCGGATCAACCGGAGGTGCATCGCTACCTGGCACAACTGTTGGGCCTGCCTTTGTCATTGTCGGACCGACAAGCGCTGGAGGCTCCTCCGGAAGAGGTGCGGCAAGAGCGCCTACTTGATTCGCTGGACGCATTTCTCGGGCAGATAGCGAATGCGGGACCGCAGGTATTGGTCTGCGAGGATGTGCACTGGGCCGACCGATCGTCGGTTGAGCTCCTTAAGGGCATCCTTCCGGCAGTCGCGAAGCACCCCTTGCTGCTGCTTCTCACCTCCCGCCCTGAACCAGATTCTCCCATCGACGAGCTTGCCGAGGGGGCCGCTCAGATACTCGGCCCAGCGTTCCGTAGGATACGACTGGAACCACTTTCGGAAGCGGAAAGCAGCGTGCTTGTAGCACAGCTTCTGGAAATAGAGTCTCTGCCTCGCAATGTACGCGAGCTCATCCTCCACAAATCTGAGGGCAATCCCCTTTTTGTTGAGGAGATGATCCGGATGCTGATCGAGCAGGGTGCAATCGTTCGGGCCGACGGTAAGTGGGTGGCCGGCCGGGATGCTGAGTCCGCGCAGCTTCCCACTACGCTGCACAGCCTTTTGCTGGCAAGGCTTGACCGGCTTCCGGAAGAAGCCAAATGGACGGCCAAAGTTGCGGCTGTAATCGGCCGCCAATTCGATCTTCGGATTCTCTCCGAGATTCTCGGATCAATGAACCGAGGCTCCCAGGTGGAGGGCAGTTTGCAAGCTGTGGAATCGTTTGGGCTGATCCAACTCCAAGACTCGGGATCAGACCGCTCATACATCTTCCGGCATGCGCTGATAGAAGACGCTGTCTATGATTCCATCCTTCAGCGTGACCGGATCCGGCTCCACGGCGAGGTCGCCGAAGCCTTGGAGCGTGTCCATTCTCCTGACCTGGACCAGTGGGCGGCTGTGCTCGCACTGCATTTCGAGAAAGCGGGGAATATCCCGCGCAGCGTCGACTATCTGCTCAGGGCAGGGGCCGACGCCATGCGCCGTTTTGCCCCCAGAGAGGCTTATGACCTCTTTGATCGAGCCTACCTCCACCTCTCTTCGATGTTGCCCGAACCAGAGGTTGTCCGCAAACGGATTGAGGCGGGCTTGGCTAGATCCGAAGCCGGTAAGACCTTCACTCCCGGCTCCCAAGAGCTTGCCGCGCTGGAGAACTTACTAATTGACGCGGAAGCGTTGGGAGAACCGATCCCGTTGGCAGAGATACATACAAGAATCGCCGAGGTGCGACATGGGATGGGCGAGATTCCAGCCCTAAGCCCCGAGCTGGCAAGATCGGTTGAGGCTGCCGAGCAGATTGCCGAGGAGCTCAACGATGACCGCCTGAGGGCATTACCCCTCGCGCTTCGCGGCTTTTCCCACTTTGCGTCGGCAGAGTTCCGCCAGGCTGTGAGGCTGCTACAGCAGGCCGTGCCGTTGGTGGAGCGCCACGCCGGCTTGACCAAGGCCGCCTTTTACTCCGGTGTGCTGGCCATTTCGGCCGCCCGCATGGGACTGTTCGACCTGGCGCAGACCTGGATCGAAAAGGCGGAATCTCTGGCCCTGCGCAGCCAGGATCCGAGTGCAGCCATGGACGTAGACATACACCGTGGGTTCGTCGAAGGCGAGCGGGGCAACATCACCCAGGCTCTGGCTTTTGCAAAGCGCGGTACGGAGCTGGCAGAGCGCATCAACAACAAGGCTTGCGCTCTGGTCGGGTACTTCATCATGGGAGACCAGCAACAGAGGCTCGGACTTCCCGAGGACGCCCGCCGGTCACTGGAGCGCAGTATGGAGATATCGGAGTTCTGCAATGTGGCCGATATCGAAAATTTGAGCAAAGCATGGCTTACAACCGTCCTTTCTCAGCTGGGTGACGACGAGCAGGCGCTGCCCCGGCTGGGTGACTCGCTGGCTAGGGCTCGTGGTATGGGCGATCGACTGAGCGAAGGCGAAATCCTGCGTCAGCGGGCAATCGTTCGGGCAAGGATGGCGGCGCCAGACTGGGATGCGATAAGGGCGGACTTTGACGCGGCTATCGCAATCTTTGAGGGAATCGAGGCTCTTCCGTACGTCGCTCGGGCATTACGCGACTACGGAATCACGCTTCAAACCGGCCGGCATATCGGCGAGGGACAGCAGAAACTTCAGCGGGCCTTCGAGCTATTCGAATCCATGCAGATGTACGACAAAGACGTAGTTGGGGATCGCCCCGGGGACCGGCATTCAGAGAGTCGATGACCCTGACCGATCGCCTTAAGCGAGCCCGCGACTCCTTCGGACGGAGGGCTTGGGGGGACGCATTCGGCGAGCTGTCGGCGGCTGATCTCGAGGGGCTCCTGGACGTCGAGGATCTCGAGCGGCTTTCCGTTGCCGCCTACATGGTCGGAAGGGACGACGAATGCGCAGACGCCTGGATGCGTGCGCATCAGGAGTGGTTGCGTCGGGGCGAAGGGGAACGCGCGGCCCGGTGCGCCCTCTGGCAGGCCCTGGTGCTTTTGTTCCGGGGCGATCTGGCTCCGGCCATGGGCTGGACCGCCCGCGCCCGGCGCATCCTGGAAAGCGGCCGGTACGACTGCGTGGAGCGGTCTTGGCTGCTCATGCTGACGGCGTTGCCGGTCATGTTCCAGGGTGACCCAGAGGGCGCCTATCCCAGCTTCCTGGAAGCAGGGGAAATCGGGGAGCGTTTCGGCGACCCCGACACAACGACGTTCGCGCGACTCGGCCGGGGAATGTCGCTGATCTTGCAGGATCGAGTCACCGATGGCATGGCGCTCCTGGACGAAGTCATGGTCGCGGTCACTTCAGATGAGGTGTCGCCGATCATCGCGGGCATCGCCTACTGCCAGGTGATCGACCTGTGCCAGGGGGTCTTTGATCTACGCCGCGCGCGAGAGTGGACGGCGGCGCTCTCTCGTTGGTGCGACTCCCAGCCCGACCACGTTCCGTTCCGAGGTAATTGCCTGGTCCATCGTTGCGAGATCTTTCAGCTGCAGGGGGAGTGGCGCACCGCGCACGATGAGGCTCGGCGCGCGTGCGAACGGCTGTCGGGGCCGCCCTCGTGGGACTCGTTGGGATCCGCTTACTATCAGCTGGCCGAGATTCAGCGGCTGCGGGGCGAGTTCGTCCAAGCGGAAGAGTCCTACCGGAAAGCCAGCGCTGCGGGACGGGAACCCGAGCCCGGGATGTCCTTGCTCCGTTTGGCGCAGGGGCGAGTCCACGTTGCGGCCGCAGCGATACGTCGCGTGCTCGAGGAAGCGCAGCACCACCTCGAACGGTCGAGGGTGCTGCCTGCGTACGTCGAGATCGTGCTCGAGGCCAACGACGTTAGTGCCGCCCGAGTGGCGGCCGATGAACTGGCTCAGATTGCCGCCGATCTCGACGCGCCGTACCTGCACGCTCTTGCCGCTCACTCTTCGGGTGCCGTCCGGCTGGCGGAAGGGGATTCACGGGCCGCTCTGACCGAGTTGCGCGAGGCCCATCGCTCGTGGCGCGATCTCGATGCGCCGCATCAGGCGGCCCGGTCCCGCGTGCTGATAGGACTTGCCTGCCTCGACCTGGGGGACGTCGGCAACGCGGAGCTGGAGTTCGAGGCGGCCCGGGGGGTGTTCAAGGATCTGGGAGCGGCGGTCGACCTCGAGCAAGTGGCCAGGCTCCTGGGCATGCCATCCAGGGCGCCGGGCGGGCTGAGCGCTCGCGAGAAAGAGGTCCTGGTCCTGGTGGCTGCCGGCAAGAGCAACCGGGGGGTCGCAACTGCGCTTTCCATCAGCGAGAAGACGGTCGCCCGCCACCTCAGCAACATCTTCTTGAAGCTGGCGATCTCGTCCCGGACGGAAGCAACCGTTTACGCCTACCAGCACGGATTGGTCCATTAGGGCTCGATACACACAAGTACCCACTCCTTCTCGGTGAAATTGGGTGTTTCGCGCGAAGTCGCAGCGTCGCCCGCCTTCTAACGTTGTGAGCGGAAGGTTCTGCGGAGCGGCATCGAGCGACAAGGAGAAACCGAATGACTATGGAACCGGCTGGAACCGAGACGGAGGAGCACGTCGCGCCACCGGAGGCCTGGGACGCGATCGCGGCGGGCTATGAAAGATACGTGGCCCCTCAGGAGGTCGAGCTGGCCACCGAGGCGCTTGGCCTCGTGGGCCTGAAGCCAGGAGATCGGTTCCTCGATGTCGCCGCCGGGACCGGAGGGCTGAGCCTGCCGGCGGCACGCCTCGGGGCGAAGGTTTTCGCCACCGATTGGTCGGCTGCGATGATTGAGCGTTTCGAGTCGCGCGTTCGTGAAGAGGGTCTGTCCGATGCACAAGGCAGCGTGATGGATTGCCACGCGCTCGATTTCGCGGACAACACTTTCGATGTCTCCGGATCTCAATTCGGGGTGATGCTCGTCCCCGACCAGCCGCGCGCGCTGCGCGAGATGGTTCGGGTGACCAAGCCCGGCGGCCGTGTGTTCATCACTGCTTATGGCTCTCCCCAGGAGCTCGAGTTCCTGGAGTTCTTCATCAGCGCCCTCCGAGTCGTCGCGCCGGGGTTCCCAGGTCTACCGGACGACCCTCCTCCGCTCGAGTTTCAGGTATCGGACCCGAACGTTCTGAGCCGGAGGCTGACCGACGCCGGACTGAAGGAGGTCAGGGTGGAAAGGACGGCCGAGAGACCTGCCTTCCGCTCCGGCCAGGAGATGTGGGACTGGGTACTGTACGGCAATCCAATCCCGGACATGTTGGTCTCAGATCTGGAGGAGGAGCAGCGAGCGACGATTCGGCAAGTCCTCGACGGGATGCTCCGCGAGCGCTCCGGACAAAACGGGACGGCCGTTCTAACGAACGCGGTCAACATCGGGATCGGGACGAAGTGAGGCTTTAAGCCAGCAGCGCACCTAAGTGACCTGGCGATCAGCTCCGCGAGCTCTTCTCGCCCTCGGACATCCGTCGCGAGACGCTACGGCTTCAAGTTTTTTCCTCAGAAGTCGGTCATTGTGCCGATACATATAGGGCTGAACTGCAGGGGCCAGGAAACCGGCTCGTCGACACTGGTCGACCTATGGCTTGCAGATGGCGCGATGACGGGTACCAAACCGCCGAAGGGCTGAGGCCATGCAAACCACCGGAAACGGAACAAAGGGCAGCGGCCAACTGTGGATGCTGCGACGTTCTACCGGCCGAATTGTGACATTCGTGATTGTCGCCATCGTTCTGGTAACCGGATCTGCCATCGCCGTCATGGTTTCGGGTTCCGATCAGCTAAACCCAAGTTCGGCCGAAGCCCGGGCTGGGAGCCGCACCAGAAGCGCGGTGAACAACCTTGCCTCGCTCGGCGAGACCGCGTCGGAGATATCGGAGTTCCCCGAGACCGCCACGACACCCCCATCGCCAGCGGCATCAAGCTCCGCCAAGCCATCGGGAGCCTCCGTTGCGACCAAGGTCCCCTCCTCGCCGTCGACTCCGGCCTGGACGGGCGACCCCAAGGGGAGCAAGGGAACTTGCGACAAGCTGCCGCAAGACTCCATCGCGCGCGGAACGACCGTTAATCTCACCTGCCTTTACGAGGTCGGACCACAGTTCATCGGCGGCGCCATCGGCTTCTCGTGCTTCTCCTCCGCGTCGCTGACCTGCTACATGGATCCGGCAGCTATCTCCCCCAAACCGGGGGTCCCGGTTCAGTCAACTCTGACGATCATCGCATCGGGCGGAGGGCTTCTCGGCCCCGCCTACGCTGAGATCGTGGGAGGCATCATGATGGGCAACAACCAATCGAAGCCGCCACTCACCCGCATCAACTTTCAAGTGGTCGACGACCCCGCGCATCCGCCGCCTGCTCTGCAGGCTCCGGGAGAAGTAGACTTTTCGATCCTTTGCGACTCGTACAACCTAACCATTCAGGCGGGTTCGACCGGCCAGTTTGGGTGCACGGTCTCGGCAGGAAACTTCCGGGGCAAGCTCATCCCATTGGTAGCGCCCGTCAACGGCGAGTCCTTCCCGGACGGCGTGCCCTACCCGAATTTGTCGCCGGCTCCCGAAATCGTTTCCCCGAGCGGGACCGCATTCACTCTCACGGTCGATGCCTCCGGTGCCCCTCCGGGAATTTACAGCTACCGGTTCACTTTTCAGCCGGAGGGAAACTACACTTTCGCTATCTGGGCGCCTGACAGGACCAAGACGATCACGTTCGAGATAATCGGGCCCGCCCCTGCCGACCCCACTCCGCCACCGGCATCAGTTGACTCTTGACTCTCGACCGACCCGCTGTCACACATGTCGGAGAGGTTAGGACTCCGGCTCGCCGCCCAGGGCTTCGCCAACGGGCATTCTGAAACCCGGAAGTTGTAGAGATTGCAGGGCTTCGCCCGGATACATCAACCGCGGAGCCGGGTATGAGCCCTCGCTCAGGACGTAGACCTCAAGTCGTTCGGCCTCCAGGTGCGCAAACCAGTACTCCGGAACGCCGAAGCGCTCGTAGAGCTCACGCTTACGGACCAGCTCCAACCTGCGGGTGGAGGGGGAGGAGACCTCGACGACCACATCGGGCGCGTTCCTGATGAACTTCTTCTCCACGCGCTCTGAATGTTCTGCTCGAATGAACAGGACGTCGGGTTCCACGACGTTGTCGTCGGCAAAGAAGACATCCATAGGGCGACCAGTGCGCGTCCGCCGGAGGTCCTCCGGTAGGACTCCAGATGGAAGGCGATGTTCGTGACCGCCTGCTGGTGCCTGACGATGGGCGACGGCGTCACGATCAGCTCCCCGTCGATGATCTCGCGGCGTAGATGGTCGTCCGGGAAGCTCGCCAGGTCGGCGTAGGTGTAGCGCCGGGCGGATGGCTCAGCTGAAAGCGCCAAAGTGGACCTCCTGTTTGCATCCGATGATGCCAGGCGTGGCCTATGACAGTTTACGCGGTGGGTGAAGGCATCCGTGCCTCAGTGGTCGGTTGCATTGCCGAAGGCGTCGACTGCCTGATCGATGGTCCGGTAGAAGTTTGCGGCACCGATCTGGGTGACCAGGCCGTAGCGGTCGAGGCGGTCCCTAACCGTCCCTTTGAGCTCGGCGAAGCGCAGGGAGACCCCTTTGTGGGTCAGCTCCCGGTGCAGCTGGGACAGAATGACTGCGGCCGTCGAGTCGACATCGGTGATGGGTTCGGCGGTGACGACGATCCAACGGGTCGGGGGATCGTCCTCGATGAGCTCGAGCAACCGGCGCCGGAACAGGTCGGCATTGGCGAAGAACAACGGTGCATCGAAGCGGAACAGCACCAAACCGGGAACCCGGCGGCCCTCGGGATGGCGTTCGAAATCGTGGTATCCCTCTAGCCCATCCACGTCCACCAGCTCCGCCGAGTGCGGACGCCAGCCGTTCCACAGAAAGCTCAGCACGGCCAGCGCCAGCGCAACGCCGATGCCCCAGACTGCTCCGAGCATCGCCACCCCGGCAGTGGTGACGAGGCAGACGGCGAGCTCGCCGGGGCGGGTCCTCCCCAGCCTCCTCACTCCGTCGATCTCAACCAGTCTGAAGGCGGCGGAGATGACAACCGCGGCCAGAGTGGCCGAGGGCAGGGTGCTCAGGGCGCCGGGTGCAAAGAGCAGCAGCCCGGCCACCACCACTGCACCGGTCAGTCCTGCGAGAGCGCTCTGCGCTCCCGCCGCCTGGGCAACCGGGGTGCGGGTGTTGCTGGCGCTCACCGGCATCCCCAGGAAGAGGCCGCTCAACAGGTTTGCCGATCCCAGGGCGATCAGCTCCTGGTTGGGATCAACCTCCCGACCGTCCTTGGAGGCCAGGGCTCGGGAAAGCGCGCTCCCATCGGCCAGGGTGATCAGCGCCACCGCCAGGGCGGCGCCGGCCAAGGTGGGAAGGTCGCCGGCATCGATCGGCGGAAGGGTAAACTTCGGCAGGCCGCGAGGCAGCCTGCCCACCAGCTCTATCCCCCGGGAGGCAAGGTTAAGGATCGGAACGGCGGCCATCGTGCCCGCTACCGCCACCAGAATGCCCGGGAACCGAGGGGCGAACCGGGAGAGCACGAGGATCGTCACAAGCGCGGCCACTCCAAGTGCAAGCTCAGGAGCGTTGGTGTCCCCGTTTCTCAGGCCGCTCCAGAAGCCGGCCAGCTGGTCGGGTAGCTCGCCCCCGCGTCCCCTGAATCCGAACAGCTTGGGAAGCTGCCCCACGAACAGCGTCAGTGCGATGCCGTTCAGGTATCCGATACGGATGGGCATGGACAGAAGATCGGTGAGAAATCCGAGGCGAGCCACGCCGGCCACCAGGCAGAAGAGTCCGGCCAGGGCCGCGAGGGCCGCGGCCAGAGCTATCGAACGGCCGGAGTCGCCCGCGGCCAGCGGAATCACCGTCGCTGCGACGATGGGCACCAGGGACGAGTCCGGGCCCAAAATAAGCACCTTTGAAGGCCCCATGATGGTATAGGCCACCAGGGCCGCAAGTGTAGCGTAGAGGCCCTGAATCGCCGGCAAACCGGAGGCTTCGGCGTATCCCATTCCCGCGGGGACGAGGAGGGCTGCGAGAACCACGCCGGCCCCGAGGTCGCGCCCGGCCCAGGATGGCCGGTAATCCGAAAACAGGTTCAGAACCGGGAACCACCGGCGCAGTCCGGACACGGCTGTTGAGCTTCGGTTCATCGGCAGTCTTGTGAGCACGTAATGTTGTCGGCCCCAGCGGCCGCAGTTACTCTATTCGGGATGTCCAGGAGTCCGGAGTCAACGACCAACGGCTGGACTGCCGGGCCCGTGATCTGCCTGACTGCCGGCCGCCTATTCGGGCTGATGGCTTTCGGCGTGCTCGCCGGAGCGGTTGTGGGCGGTGTCTTGTTGGTTGCGGCTATCGTTCTGATCGCCGTTGCCGTAAAGCGCGCGGGGGCGGACGTCCGGTTGGACGAGATTTACGCCATGATCGCGAGGTGCCGTCATCGCCTCATCCTGATCCCGGTCCTGGTGGCCGCTCTGGCCCTCGGGGGCTGCGGCCCCGATGAGACGGCACGGCCTCAGGTCCGCGAAACCGCAAGCGTGCCGGCGCCGGCGCCCTCGGCACAAGAGGCGTCACCGGAGGGCAACGAGCTCCTGCCGTCGCTTCGTTCGGGGGGCTTCGTTATCTATTTCCGTCACGCCGCGACCGTTCCCGGCGGCGACGCCGACCTCCAAAACCTCGCCAACTGTGCCGCGCAGCGCAACCTCTCGGAACAGGGCCGGGAGCAGTCCCGGGAGATCGGCAACGCCTTTCGGGAGCTGGCGATTCCCGTCGGAACAGTTCTCTCGAGTGCATTGTGCCGTACCCTCGATACCGCAAACCTAGCCTTCGGGCGGGCTGAGCAGTCCGTGGATCTCACCTCTCTTCCGCAGGCGGGAAGCGAAGCTGAGGAGGAGCGCCGGGTGATGGCGCTGCGGGGGCTCCTGGCGACCGAGCCGCCGTCCGGGATGAACACGGTTCTGGTCGGGCACCTGTTCAACATCCAGCGAGCCGCGGATATCTCCATAGCCGAGGGCGAGGCTGCTGTGTTCGATCCCCGGGGCGAGGGTGATTACGCCTTGGTGGCTACCGTATCGCCGCAGGAATGGCTGATGCTGGACAAGCCTCCAGGCTAGTTCCGGCCGGGGTTATTTGAGCCATTCGGAGAGTCGATCGCGCTCGTACTCCTGCTTGCGACGGAAAAGCTCCTCGCTCGCTTCGGTGATGTGCAGGTCCGGGGCGGGCTCGGCAAAGAAATCGCCTTCGACGTATGCCACTCGACGCCCCGGCAGCTCCAGGAAGCAAAAGCCGTCGCCATACAGCTCCGAGTGCTCTCCGCCGGAGAGCTCGGCGGCAATGTTGTTCGCAGCGACGAGGCCCTCCGAGGCGGCAAATACGCCTGCTTTGGGCAGCATGCCTTTGGCGGTCGGGATGGCGGTGCAGTCGCCCACGGCATAGACGGAATCGAAGTGCGTTTGAAGGGTTCGTTTGTCCGGCTCGATCCACCCCGATGCAGCCGCCAACGGGCTTTGTCTAACGACCGGCGGCGGGGCGCTTGCGGGCACGCCCAGCAGGACCGTGTACTCGAGCTCCGATCCATTTTCAAAGCGAACCCGGTGGCTGTCCCCATCCACCTCGGTGACCTTGTGCTCCGTCAGCAGCTCCACTCCGCGGTCGGCCAGGTGCTGGGCCACGTACTGACTGGCGTCCTTGCCTGCCACCGGCAGGGTCATGGGTTGGGGCGTGGATAGGACGACATCCAGGTCGTCCCGGACTCCGCGACGCCGGGCCAGCTCGTCCACTATCAGGGCTGCCTCGAACGGTGCCGGAGGACATTTGAACGGCGCTCCAAGGATCGAGACCACGACTCGGCCCTCCTTCGCAGATTCGAGATCCCGGTGAATCGCCGGCAGGCCGGCGCCGTCGTACAAATCGTGAGCGCCTGCGGCTTGCAAAAGCTCGGTGTGGCGGGGCGGCGGGCCGGCGCCGAGGGCGACCAGCAGGGCGTCGGCCTCGAACGTACCCTCGGACGTGTCGACCCGTTTGTTCTCGGGGTCGATGGCCGTGGCCTCCGCCTG
>Ga0299913_10003533_pt1 | contig 12813 bp, 10 predicted proteins | sample RVTome_9_FD_201360 | JGI IMG/M metagenome (GOLD analysis project Ga0299913, IMG submission 201360) | Soil microbial communities from uranium-contaminated site in the Upper Colorado River Basin, Wyoming, United States - RVT155D38 (version 2) ... | reverse complement strand
CGGCCCCGCCGGCGGTGGTGCCTGCCACCGTGCCGGCCGCGGCCGCCGCGGTGCGGGACCCGGCGGCCGAGGTGCCGTACCCGCTGCGGGTGGCGGCCGCGCTGAGCTGGCGGCTGCTCGTGGTGGCCGGCGCGCTTGCCGTGCTCGGCTTCCTGGTGATCGAGCTGTCCCTGGTGGTGATCCCGGTCGCGGTCGCGCTGCTGCTCGCGGCGCTGCTCGGGCCGGCGGTCGACGGGCTGTGCGACCGCGGGGTGCCGCGCGGGCTGTCCGCGGCAGTGGTGCTGATCGCCGGCATCGCGGTCGTCGGCGGGGTGTTGACGTTCGTCGTCCGCGCGTTCATCGCCGGCCTCCCCGACCTGCAGGAACAGGTCGGGGAGAGCATTCAGACGATCAAGAGCTGGCTGGTCACCGGCCCGTTCAAGCTGTCCGAGGCCGAGCTGGACGGCGCGCTGGACAGCCTCACGAGGACGCTCAGCGAGAACCGGGAGCAGATCACCTCGGGCGCGCTGTCGACCGTGACCGGCGTCGGCCACTTCGTCACGGGCGTGCTGCTCGTGCTGTTCACGCTGATCTTCTTCCTGTACGACGGGCGGACGATCTGGCGGTTCGTGGTCCGCGGGGTGCCGGCGCCGCACCGCGACCGCGCCGACCTCGCCGGGGTGCGCGGCTTCGCGTCGCTCGTCGGCTACGTGCGGGCATCCGTGCTGGTCGCGGTGGTGGACGCGCTCGGCATCGGGATCGGCCTGTGGGCACTGAGCGTGCCGCTGGTCGTGCCGCTGGCGGCGCTGGTGTTCCTCGGTGCGTTCATCCCGATCGTCGGTGCCGTGATCGCCGGCGTGGTCGCGGTGCTGGTCGCGCTCGTCACGAATGGCCTGGTCACCGCGCTGCTCGTGCTCGCCGTCGTGATCGCGGTGCAGCAGCTGGAGGGCCACGTGCTGCAGCCGCTGCTGATGGGACGCGCGGTGGCGCTGCACCCGCTGGCCGTGGTGCTCGCGGTGGCCGGCGGCGTGGTGCTGGCCGGCATCGTCGGCGCGCTGCTCGCGGTGCCGCTGGTCGCCGTCGCGAACGCCGCCATCCGGTCGCTGATCAGCGCGGACGATATCGGGGTCGACCCGGACACGGTGCAGGCGGGCGATCCGATGGACGCCGCGCCCGAGCCGCCGCTGTGGGAGCCGGGGGAGCCATCGGCCGAGCGTCGCGATTGACGGTCTGGCCGGCCGCCTGCTTGAAGGCCGCTTGAAACTCCTGGAGGCCCACGTCCGGGCGTCCGGGCGCGCCCGTCAGTGGCCGCGGCTGCGCCAGACCTCCAGGTGCGGCGCCTCGGCCCCGATCGTGGTCGGGTCGCCGTGTCCGGTGCGCACCACGGTGCCCAGCGGCAGCGTCAACAGCTGCGACTCGATCGAGCGCAGGATCGTCGGGAAGTCCGAGTACGAGCGGCCCGTCGCGCCCGGCCCGCCCTTGAAGAGCGTGTCGCCGGTGAACACCGCGCCGAGGTCGGCCGAGTACAGGCAGGTGCTGCCCGGCGAGTGGCCCGGGGTGTGCAGCGCGGTCAGCGTGACGCCGCCCAGGTCGAACGCGTCGCCGTGGGCCAGTTCGCGATCCGGCCCGGCGTCGGGATACACCGCGTCCCACAGCATCCGGTCGTCCGGGTGCAGCCAGACCGGCGCGCCCACCGCGTCGCGCAGCGCGCCCGCGGCGTTGATGTGGTCGTTGTGGCCGTGCGTGCAGACGATCGCCGTGACCTCCCGGCCGGCGATCCCGGCCAGGATCGCCTCGGCGTCGTGCGCCGCGTCGATCACCAGCACGTGCTCGCTCGTGCCGACCAGCCAGACGTTGTTGTCGACCTCCCAGCTGCCGCCGTCGAGCTCGAACACGCCGTGGGTCACCACGTTCTCGATCCGCGCCGTCGTCACGGCATGGACCCTAACGAGCGCACCGGGTCGGCGCGCGTCAGTGCCGGGTCGTCGACCGCGAACGTGCGCGCGCGCCCTGGCCCGGTGTCGCGGGTCTCGAACCGCACGGTGACCCGGCCGATGCCGGCGCCCTGCACCCAGCCGTGCCCGTACTCGGGATGCTGCACGTCGTCCCCCGCCCGCCACTGCGCGTGCTTCGGCGCCGGGGTCTCAATGGGTCGACTCGCATCCGTATCGACGTTTTCCGGCCCCGAAAACGTCGATACGGATGCGAGTCGACGGTCGGCGGCCGGCGCGGGCTGCTCGCCGTCGAGGCCGAAGAGGGCGTCCTGGGCCTGGCCGTCGAGGCCGGTGTAGGCGACGCCGATCAGGCGCACCGCGGTCGGCGGCAGCGCGACCCGCACCAGCCGCCGCGCCATGCCGACGAGCGTGTGCAGGTCGGTGGTGCCGGCCGGCAGCGACTCCGAGCGGGACACCAGCGAGAAGTCCGCGCCGCGCACCTTCACGGTGACGGTGCGCGCGGCACGGGACGCGCCGACCAGCCGCCGGTGCGCAGAGGTCGCCATCGCGGTGACCGCGGCGTCGATCGTGGCGAGGTCGGAGACGTCCAGGTCGAACGTGCTCTCCGCGCTGATCGAGCGGACGTCGGTGCGCGGCGCGACCGGCCGGTCGTCCACGCCGTGCGCGAGCCGGTGCAGCGCCGAGCCGACCGCATCGCCGAACACCTCGACGGTGTCCCGCTCGTCCAGCGCGGCGAGCTCACCGATGGTCGTGACGCCGATGCGCCGCAGCCGCGCCTCGGCCACCGGGCCGACGCCCCACAGCCAACGCACCGGCAGCGGCGCGAGGGTCGATGCCTCGGCGCCGTTCGGCACGACGCGGTGCCCGTCCGGCTTGGCCAGCTCGGAGGCGATCTTGGCGAGCTGCTTGCCCGAGCCGGCGCCGACGGAGCACGGCAGGCCGGCCGCGGCCCGCACCTCCGCGCGCAACCTGGCGCAGGCCAGCTCCACCTCCGCCGGCGAGCGGCCGACCAGCGAGGGCGGCTCGACGAACGCCTCGTCCAGCGACACCTGCTCCACCGCGGGGGACAGCCGCCGCAGCACCTCCAGCACCCGCTCGCTGCACAGGTGGTAGAGCGCGAACCGGGGCGGCAGCACGACCGCCGACGGGCACAGCCGGCGGGCCTGCGCCATCGACATCGCCGACCTGGCGCCGAACTCCCGTGCCTCGTACGAGGCCGCGGCCACCACCCCGCGCGGCCCCAGCCCGCCGACAAGCACCGGTCGGCCGCGCACCGTCGGCCGGGTCAGCTGCTCGACCGAGGCGTAGAAGGCGTCCATGTCCAGGTGCAGCACCCACCGCACGCCCGGCACGGTACGCGCGCATGCCGTCAACCGATGGTCAGGCCGGCCCGTTGGCTGGACCAGGTCCGTCCCGATGCCGGGTTGGGCGCCGGCGAACCAGACCGCCACCGCGTTCATGCCGGGCGGCCGGCGCGCCGGGCGGTCGGCGATGGCGGGTCCGGCCACTCGGTAGGGTGTCGGTCCCCATGGGTAGGCTCCCCGGCGTGGAGTTCGAACTCGACCGGGACGCGTTCGCCGACGCAGTGGCCTGGACGGCTCGCGGCCTGCCGTCCCGCCCCGTGGTACCAGTGACCGCCGGTGTGCTGCTCGAGGTCGCCGAGGGGACGCTCACCGTCACCGGCTTCGACTTCGAGGTCGCCAACCGCATCGACGTGCCGGTCACCGACAAGGCCAGCGGCCGGGTGCTGGTGTCCGGCCGGCTGCTCGCCGAGATCGCCCGCGCGCTGCCGCCGAAGGACGTGCGGGTCGCCGTCGAGGGCAACAGGCTGTCGGTGCGCTGCGGCGCGTCGCGGTTCGCGTTGCCGCTCATGCAGGTCGAGGACTACCCGACGGTGCCGGACCTGCCGCCGCGCTCCGGCACCGTGGCCGCGGACGTGTTCGCGTCGGCCGTCGCCCAGGTCACCACGGCCGCGAGCAAGGACGAGACGCTGCCGATGCTGACCGGCGTCCGCATGGAGATCCGCCCGGAGCAGCTCGTGCTGGCGGCGACCGACCGGTACCGGCTGGCGGAGCGGGTCGTGCCGTGGCAGCCGGCCGGCGAGGTGCCCTCCGGCGCGCTCGTCATCCCGGCCAAGACCCTCGCCGAAGCGGCCAAGTCGCTCGGCGGCGCGAGCGAGGTCCAGCTGGCGATGGGCGGCGACACGGGCTTCGTCGGGCTCAACGCCGGCGGCCGGCAGACCATGACGAGGCTGCTGGACGGCGACTTCCCCAAGTTCGAGTCGCTGTGGCCCACGGAGTCCGGCACGGTCGCCGAGCTCGAGACCTCCGGGCTGATCGAGGCGCTGCGCCGGGTGTCGCTCGTCGCGCAGCGGTTCGCCCCGGTGCGCCTGGTGTTCTCCGAGGGCCAGGTGGGGCTCTCCGCGCAGGCCGAGGACGAGTCCAGCGCGGAGGAGGAGCTGGCGGCGGCCGTCACCGGCGACGACCTGACGATCGGCTTCAACGCCGGCTACCTGCTCGACGGGCTGACCGCGATCCACACGCCACGCGTGCAGATGTCGTTCACCACGGGCACCCGGCCCACCGTGATCACCCCGGTCTACGACAGCGACGCCCAGGGCGGCGATGTCCAGGGCGGCGAGGAGACCTACCGCTACCTCGTCATGTCGATGCGCCTGCGGGGCTGAGGTGGTCGCGGCGTGGCTGACGACGGCCCGACGGTGGACGAGCTGACGTCGGCCGGGACGCCGCAGGCCGACGCATCGGCGTCCGCGACCGAAGTGCGGACCGCGGTCGTCGACTCGGCGATCGGTCCGCTGTCGGTGGCCGCCGACGATCACGCCGTGGTGCGGGTGCGCTTCGGCGCCGTGGATGCCGTACCCGACGCGGCGCCGGGCAGCCTCGTCGCCAGGGCCGCGGTCGAGCTGGCGGAGTACTTCGCGGGCACCAGGAAGACGTTCGACGTGGTGCCCGACTGGCAGCTGCTCGACGACGCGTCGGCGAAGGTGCTGAGCGCGCTCGTGCGGGTGGCGCCGTTCGGCCAGACCGTGAGCTACGGCGAGTTGGCCGCTGCCGCCGGGCTGAACGACCCGGTGGCGGCGCGCGTAGTCGGTCAGGTGCTCAACGCCAATCCGTGGCCGGTGCTGGTTCCATGCCATCGGGTGGTGATGGCGGACGGTTCGCTCGGCGGGTTCGGCGGCGGGGTGTGGCGCAAGGAGGCGTTGCTGCGCCACGAGGGTGTGCTGCCGGCGACGCTCTTCGGCTGACGCCTACTGCCCTTCGGTGATCTTCTGGACGGTCGTGGTCTGCGACGGGCTTTCGCTGGTGAGCACGCCGACGAAGCCGAGCAGCGCGAGCACCCCGACCAGCACCAGCACGGTGACGGTGATGAGCGGGGTGCTGGCCACCGGCAGCGGCATCGGGCGTGGCCGCACTCTGGCGGGCAGCGCGAGCAGCCGGTCGATCGCCTGCGCCGGCTCGAAGACGTCGATGCCGAGCTCGTGCGCGGCGAGCAGCGTGGGATGGTTCGCGGGCACCGTGGTGTCCGCGACGACCGCCGTAACGGTTGGGGTCAGCCGCGATCTGCTGACGGCCCCGCGCGCCTCCATTGACCGGCGCAACGCGGCAAGATCTGCCGAGCTACCTAGGTAGTGCACCTGGAACTCGGCGGAGTGCTTCCTTTGTGAGGACACAAAACCTCCGCCCTCCCCGACGGGCACCACGTTAGGCCCAGCCGCCGTGTGAGCGAGAGTCCTCGTCCGCACGATCACCCGGATGTAGGCCAAGAGTGCCGATATGATCACTCTTGGTCACCGCTCTCGTCCGACCCGGCGGTCGGCCGGCGGACCGACCGCACCGCCTACGTCAGCCGGTGCGCCACGGCACCGTCTACGTCGGCCGGGTGAGCCGCCGCGCCGCTTCCCTCGCGCCGGCCTGCACGCTCGCCCGGTCCACCAGCGTCGTCTCGCCGGCGGCCAGCACCCGCTCGCCGGCCACCCACACGTCGCGCACCGCACTCGAACCGGCGGCCCACACGAGGTTCGCGAGCAGCTGCCCGTCGGGGGTGCCCGTCCCGTCCGCGAACGCCGGGCTGTCGGTGTCCACGTGCACGAGGTCGGCCCACGCCCCCGGCCGCAGCTCGCCGAGGTCGTCGTGCCCGATCGCCGCCGCACCGCAGCGCGTCGCCAGCAGCAGCGCCTGAGCCGCGGTCATGGCGGCCGCGTCCTGCGCGGACAGCCGGGCCAGCAGCGCGGCGAGCCGGACCTCCTCCCACAGGTCCAGGTCGTCGTTGGACGCGGGGCCGTCGGTGCCGAGCCCGACACGCACGCCTGCGGTCAGCAGCTGCGCGACGCGCGCGATGCCGGAGGCCAGCTTCGCGTTCGAGCCGGGGCAGTGCGCGACGGCCACCCCGCGGCGGGCGAACAGCGCGATGTCCTCGTCCGAGAGGTGCACCCCGTGCGCGGCCAGCACCCGACCGCCGAGCGCACCGAGCTCCTCGAGCAGCAGCGGCACCGAACCGTGCCCGGCGCGCTGCGCCTCGTCCTCGGCGGGCGACTCGGCGACGTGGATGTGCATCAGCGCATCGTGCTCGCGCGCCTGCGCGGCCACCTCGGCCAGCGCCTCCGGCGGCAAGGTGTAGGCCGCGTGCGGCCCGTACCCCAGCTCGACGCGCTCGCCCGGCCCGAACCGCAGGCCGTCCGCCTCGATCCACTTGGTGATCGCGCCGAGCATCTGCTGCCACGTGCCGAGGCGGTCCCAGCCGGGCACCGCGATGATCCCCGGGGTGACCACCGCGCGGGACCCGGCGGCCAGCACGGCCTCGACGATCTGCTCCGAGTAGAAGTACATCTCCACGCTCGTGGTGACCCCGGCGCGCAGCATCTCGACGCAGCCCAGCAGCATGCCGGCCTTGACGTCGGGCGCGCGCAGCCGCCCCTCGGCGGGCCACACCACCTCCTGCAACCAGGGCATCAGCGGCAGGTCCCCGCCGGCGCCGCGCAGCACCGTCATTGGGCTGTGCGCATGCGCGTTGACCAGCCCCGGCATCAGGATCCCGCTCAACGCCGTGGTGCCGGCCCCTCGTGGTGGCGGTGGCGCGCCGGCCGCGGCCCCCACGTGGCCGATCCGGCCGTCAGCCTCGACGTCGACGACGCCGTCGCGCAGCACCGTGCACAACGCGTCGCAAGGCAGCACAACAGGAGCGGTGTACCGCGCCGCAACACTCACCCTGAGGATCCTGCCCGATCCCCACCCCGCACATCAGCCCCCGGCTACCAACCCCGGCGTCTCGCATCCGGATCGACGTTCTGGCGCGCGGAAAACGTCGATACGGATGCGAGACGACCCGAACGACGGGACACGCGCTTGCGGGGCGACGGGCACGCCGGGTTCAGGGGCGGCGGATGCGGCGGTACCAGCGGGCGGTTCGTGGTGGGGTGGGCGGCTGGGCGAGCGGCGAGTTGCCGGGGAGAGCCGGCGGGCCGCCGGTCAGCGCGCGGGACACGGCGTCCGGGTCGGTGAGGTAGTTCGGCAGCTCGCTGGCCTCGTCGTAGTAGCGGTGGAACACCGGCGTCTGCGATGCGGACATCGGCGGCACGATCCAGGTCCAGTCGGCCGGGCAGCCGCGGCCGGCGCGCTCCTCCTTGTGCAGGTGCTGCAGGAAGCGCACCGATTCCGTGTGGTGGTCGGTGATCGTCACCCCGGCCTCGTCGAAGGAGTGCAGCACCGCGCGGTTCAGCTCGACGAGCGCGCGGTCGCGCCACATCGTCCGGTCGGACGAGCAGTCCATGCCCAGCCGCGCGGCGACGGCCTCCACCAGGTTGTAGCGATCGCGGTCGGCGAGGTTCCGCGCGCCGATCTCGGTGCCCATGTACCAACCGTTGAACGGCGCGGTCGGGTAGTCGATGCCGCCGATCCGCAGCCGCATGTTGCTGATCGCGGGCACCGCGTGCCAGCGCAGCCCCAGCTCGGCGAACCACGGCAGCTCTGGGTGCCGCAGCGGCACTTCGAGCAGCACGTCGCGCGGGAGGTCGGCGAGCACGGGTCCCTCGTTCGCGGTCTCCACGACGAGCGGCAGCACGTCGAAGCGGCCCGGGGTGGCCGGCGCCGCCCAGCCGAGCTCGCGGACGGCCGAGGTGAACGAGACGTACCGCGGGTCGCCGATCACCGGCCCGTCGGGCCCGGCCGGCCGGTAGCCGGCGTAGCGGATCAGCTGCTCGTTCCAGATCCGCGGCCCTGGCTCGCCGACGGAGTCGGGCGCGAACACGCTGATCAGCGGCCGGATCTTGCCGCCGTTGGTGGCGGTGCGGAGGTGCTCGACGCACTCGGCCGCGACCTCGGCCGCGCGCCGTACGTGCCGCAGGTCGCGCACCTGCAGGCTGCGCCAGTACAGGCGGCCGATGCAGCGCGCGCTGTTGCGCCACGCCACCCTGGCGCCGAAGGCCAGTTCGAGCCTGGTGTGCCGGTAGCTGCCGGTGGCCGCGACCTCGGCCCGCACCTGGGCCAGTCGGGGACCGACGGACCCCATCGCGGGGTGCTCCTCGTGGTACAGCCGCAGGAACTCCTCGGCCTCGGCGAGGTCGACGGCGGATGCCGGCGCGGCGGGCGCCGCGGGCACGGCGATCGTGGTGGACCCGGAGACCGGGCAGAGCTGTTTGGTCGGCAGGACGGCGACGACGTTGTCGCGCAGGATGTCCTCGCCCGTGGACGGCTTCGTGGACGACTCCATGGACGACTTCGTGGACGACACAGCGGCTGTCACGGCGGGCCAACCTAGTTCCGGGGATCGGTCACCCATAACCGCCGTACGTGCGAACCGCATCCGCACGAGCGCTGGACCGTTCGGGTGATCGGGCCGGCGAGTCGTGGCCGCCTCGGCACCTCGGGAAGCGGACTTGACCCCTCGTCCGGGTGGCCGTCGCCGGCGGTCACACCCGCCGGAACACCAGGTCGCGGATCGCGCGGCCCTCCCCGACGGCCCGCTGCTCGAACTTCGTGACCGGCCGCCACGCCGGCCGAGGCGCCCAGCCGGTGTCCGGGTGCTCGTTGCGCAGCAGCGGCTCGGCGCCGCAGACGGCCAGCATCCGCTCGGCGTACTGCTCCCAGTCGGTGGCCAGGTGCAGCGCCGCGCCGGTGGTCAGCCGGGAGGCGGCGAGCGACACGAACTCCGGCTCGATCAGCCGCCGCTTGTGGTGCCGCGCCTTGGGCCACGGGTCCGGGAAGAACACCCGGACGCCGGCGAGCGAGCCCGCGTCCAGGTGCGCGCGCAGCAGCCGCACCGCGTCCCCGCGGATCAGCCGCAGGTTCGTCAGCCCAAGCTCCTCGGCGCGCTTCAGCAACTGGGCCAGCCCCGGCCGGTACACCTCGACCGCCAGGTAGTTCACCTCCGGCGCGGCGGCGGCCAGCGCGGCGGTCGTCTCACCCATCCCGGTGCCGATCTCGACGAGCAGCGGGGCGTCCCTGCCGAACCACTCGGCGGCGTCGATCCAGCCGGACAGCTCGTCGAGGGTGCGGCCGAGCCGTGGCCAGTGCTGCTCCCACGCGCGGCGCTGCCCGATCGTGATCCGTTCGCTGCGTCGGGCATAACTGACGATGCCACGCCGCGGATCGTCGGATTCGAACGTCATCACGTGCGAGACTAGTCGGGTGAGCGACGCCTGGACCGCCGGCTCCCTACCAGCCGAAACGCCGGCCGGAACACCAACAGGAACACCAGCCGAGACGCCGGCCGAGCCACCGGCCCGGGCACCAGCGGAGACGCCAAAGCAGCCGCGCGGTGCGCGGTGGCTGCGGCGCGGCATCATCGGCGTGGTCGGGATCATCGTGCTGTTCGGCTCGTACCTGCTGTTGTCGGCGTTGCTGCCGCGCTGGTGGTCGCAGCAGGTCGCCGACGTGGTGGCCGGCCGGTTCACCGTCGGCACGTTCTACGGCCTGTTCCTCGGCTTCACGTTCACCGTGCTGCCGCTGATCGCCCTCGTGTTCGCGGCGCGGCGGCGCGGGCGCGGCACCTCGTGGCGTGCCCGGATCGTGCTGACCGCCGTCGCCGTCGTGCTCGCGATACCGAACCTGCTGACGCTGTCGGTGGTGCTCGGCGGCGGCAACGCGGCACACGCCGGCGAGCGGATCATGGACGTCGAGGCGCCCGCCTTCCGCGGTGCGAGCCTGGCCGGCGCGCTGATCGCCGTCGTGATCACCGCGCTGTCGCTCATGCTGCTCGCGTCCCGCAAGCGCACCAGGCGCAAGCTCAGTTCGCTGCGCGAACAGATCGGCGCCACGTCCGAGCAGCCAGCCGAGTAACTCCTCGCGCCGGGCTCGACGACCGGGCATTCTTGCTCCCATGGCCGACCGGGTGGCCGAGACCGCCGAGTTCGACAGCGGTATCGCGGTAGGGGTGGACGGGTCCGACGCATCGATCTGCGCGCTGCGCGTCGCGGCCGAGGAGGCGCGCCTGCACGGTGGGGTGCTGCACGTGGTGCGCGCATGGAGCATGCGTGCGGTGCCACGGCCGCCGGACTGCCCTCCGGGGCGGGTACCCAGCCTCGTCGAGTACGAGCAGGAGGCGCTGCGCCGTACGCGGGCCCTGGTGCAGGCCGAGCTGGGCGACGAGCCGCCGTGCCCGGTCGAGGTGCACGTGGTGCACGCGCCCGCGCAGCAGGCGCTGATAGGCGCGTCCAGCCGCGCCCGGCTGCTGGTCGTCGGGCATCGCGGCCGCGGCGGTTTCGCCGACCTGCTGCTCGGGTCGGTCGCCGAGCAGTGCGTCCGGCAGGCGCACTGCCCGGTCCTGGTCGTGCGGCCCACCGACTGACGCCCGCCACCCACCGCTCCCGCCCAGCCGCCCGCCGCCAGTCACGGCACGTGGGCGTCCCAATGCTCGATAGACGGAGCGTGGGACGCCCACGTGGCGCGGCACCGGGTGCGGGGCGCCGAGGGTGGGAGCCTCAGCCTGGGGCGGCGCCGTTCAGCCGGTGCAGCACGGGCGGCAGGTCGCCGGTGTGCACGACGCCCAGCCGCCGCGTGGTCCTGGTCAGCGCGACGTAGAGGTCCCGGGCGCCGCGGGCCGACTCGGCCAGGATCTCCGCCGGCTCCACGATGATCACCGAGTCGAACTCGAGCCCCTTGGACTGCTCGACGGTGAGCAGCACCGTGCTCCGGTCGAGGGCGGCCGGGTCGGTGCCCATCGCGGCGGCCGGCACGGCATCCACCAGCATCGTGCCGAGCGACGCGGCCCGGCCGGCCGGCACGATCACCGCCACCCGCCCGTCGCCGACGGCGAGCGTCTCGCCGGCGGCCGCGTCCGCGAGGCAGCGGTCGAGCGCGGCGGGAGGAACCCGCCTGGTCCACGGCGCGACCCCGGCCTCGCGCACCGAAACCGGTGGTGCGAGGTCCGGGTCGACCGTGGCGAGCACGTCGGCGGCCACCGCCATCACCTCGGTCGGGGTGCGGTAGTTGACGGTGAGCTCGGCGAGCCGCCAGCGGTCGCCCAGGTACTGGTCCAGCACCGACGCCCACGAGGTGGCGCCGGCCAGCGCCCCGGTCTGCGCGATGTCGCCGACGACGGTCATCGAGCGGCTCGGGCAGCGGCGCATCAGCACCCGCCACGCCATTGCGGACAGCTCCTGCGCCTCGTCCACGATCACGTGGCCGAAGGTCCAGGTCCGGTCGGCGGCGGCCCGCTCGGCCGTGGTGGTGGCCGGCCGGGCGTGGTGCCGTTCGGCGAGGTGGCGCGCGTCCAGCACGTCCTGCGCGCGCAGCATCTCCGGTGCGGCCGTCTCGGGCAGGTCCAGAAGGTCCATCACGCCGGCCGCGAACTCCAGCTCGCGCCGCGCCCGAGCGGCCGCCAGCGCCGCCTCCTCGCTGTCGTCGTGCCCGAGCAGCTCGGCCGCCTCGTCGAGCAGCGGCACGTCCGCCGGCGTCCAGGGCGCGCCAGGCTCGCGCCGCAGCAGCGCGCACTCCGCCGGGCCAAGGCCCGCGGCCGCCAGCCGCCGCGGCGACGAGTACAGCTCGGTGAGCAGCTCCTCCTGGGTGAGCCGCGGCCACAGCCGGTCGATCACGGCGAGCACCGCCTCGTCGCCCCGCAGCTCGGCGCGGATCTCGGCCAGGTCGGTGTCCTCGAACAGCTCGCCGAACCCGCTCTCGCCGTCGGCCAGCGGGATCTCCTCGTACGTCGGCACGATCGACCGCAGCGCCTCCGCGGCCCGCGTGGTGAGCGCGGCGAGGATGTCCCGCTCGAAGATCCGCCTCGCCAGGTTGTGCGGCCATCGCGACTCGCGCGCCCGCGCCCTCGCCCGCTCGCACGTGGCCCGGTCCAACTCGACGGTGACGCGGTCCACCACCAGCTCGATCGTGTCGTCGGGCACGCACTCGCGGTCGCGCACCGCGGCGGCCAGCACCTCGACCATGTCGTGCCGCCCCTTCACGGCCGCCGCCTCCGCCGAGTCGCGGCCGGGAGCGGTCAGGCCGGGGTACAGCTCGCCGACGGTGCGCAGCAGCGCGTCGGTCTCGCCGAGCGACGGCAGCACCTGGTCGATGTAGCGCAGGAACGTGGGGTTCGGGCCGACGATCAGCACGCCGCGCCTGGAGAGCGTCTCGCGGTGGGTGTAGAGCAGGTAACCGGCGCGATGCAGCGCCACGGCCGTCTTGCCCGTGCCCGGCCCGCCCTGCACCACGAGCACACCCTCGCGTTGGGCGCGGATCACGTCGTCCTGCTCGGCCTGGATCGTGGCGACGATGTCGCGCATTCGGCCCGTTCGGCTCGCATTGAGCGCCGCCATCAGCGCGGCCTCACCAATCAGTTCGGCGCGCTCGTGGTCGGTCAGCGATTCAAGGTCGAACACGTCGTCGTCGAATCGGGTGACGACGCGACCCTTCGTGTAGATGTGCCG
>Ga0299913_10003532_pt1 | contig 12816 bp, 8 predicted proteins | sample RVTome_9_FD_201360 | JGI IMG/M metagenome (GOLD analysis project Ga0299913, IMG submission 201360) | Soil microbial communities from uranium-contaminated site in the Upper Colorado River Basin, Wyoming, United States - RVT155D38 (version 2) ... | reverse complement strand
TGCGCTCCTGCCCTGCCACTCGTCCCTGGCGCGGCGCAGCGCGGCCGGGGTGCCGATGTCGATGAGGAAGCAGCCGTCCATGGAGACGGCCCGAGCCTTGCCGACGAGCTGCGGAAGCAGGTGGAAGCCGATGTCCGTTGGCGCCGATGCGGATTGGCCATCGATGAGGTCGATGACGTCCGGGTGGAAGGCGTACATGCCGGCATTGGCCAGGTCGCTGCGCGGCTGCGCCGGCTTCTCGACGAACCCGACGACCCAGCCGTCCTCGACCTCCACGATGCCGCATTCCGACGGCCGAGGCGCCCGGAACAGCGACACCGTGGCGATCGAGCCGCCGCGGCGGTGGGCGTCCACGAGCAGCCCGAGGTCGAAGTCCGTCAGATTGTCTGCGTACACCGCGAGGAACATCTCCTCGCCCGCCACGAAGTCCCGGTTGGCCAGCAGCGTGCCGGCGCTGCCGAGCAGCTCGCGCTCCTCGACCAGCCGCACCTCAGGCGGGCCGCCGCGCGCGGCGACGTGCGAGCGCACCACGTGGGCGAGGTGGTGCAGGTTGACCAGGACCTCGTCCACACCGGCCTTGGCCAGGGCGTCCAGCCAGATGTCCAGCAGCGGCCGGCCGCCGATCCGCAGCATGCACTTCGGCGTGCTGTCGGTGATCGGGCGCAGCCTCGTGCCGAGCCCGGCGGCCAGCAGGAACGCCTTCATCGCTGCGCCTTCTGGCCAGCTTTCTGGACCGCCTTCCGGACGACGCCGAGCGCCCGCATCTTGGCGTCGGCCGCGGCCAGGACCTCGTCGAGCCCGGCCATCCCCGCCAGCCACGCCGCATACTCGGCCACCGAGTCCGCCGGCGTCCGCTGCGGCGTCCAGCCGAGCTGTTTGAGCGCGTCGATGTCGGACACGATGTGCCGGGTGTCGCCGAACCGGTACTCACCGCTGATCCGGCCGGGCGCGTCGGAGCGGTACTGGCGCCGCACCACGTCCGCGAACTGCTCGGTCGGGTAGCCCGTGCCGCCGCCGACGTTGAACACCCGGCCGGCGGCGCGGTCGTCGGAGAGCACAAGCATGTTGGCGTCGACCACGTCGTGGATGTTGACGTAGTCGCGGACGGCCTGACCGTCCTCGTACAGCGTGGGAGCGCCGCCCAGCAGGTAGTGCAGGCAGAAGATGCGGCACGCGCCCGAATAGGCGTTGTAGACCGACTGCCGCGGGCCCTGCACGATGCTGTACCGCAGCGCGACCGTCGGGATCCCGTACCGGCGCCCGAGGTTCACCGCGACCACTTCCTCGGCGTGCTTGGACATCCCGTAGGCGTTCTGCGGGTTCGCGATGCGCTCGGGCGTCGTGAGCAGCTCGATAGGGCCGTCGCACACCGGGCAGGTCAGGTCCCATCGCGACTGCTGGAGCGCGGACTCCGGCCGCATGTCGGGCGTCTGCTCGCCGTGGTCGGGGCAGCGGTAGAGCCCCTCGCCCATCGCCGACTGCGACGAGGCCACCACGACCCTGGCCAGGTCGAGCCGCTCGGCGACGATGATCTCGTACAGCAACGCCGTCGAGGTGACGTTGACGTCGGTGAAGGTGGCGAAGTCGGGCAGGTAGTCCTGGTAGGCGGCAAAGTGGTAGACGGCGTCCACCCGCCGCAGGAGGTTGGTGAGCAGGTCGCGGTTGCGCACGTCGCCGACGAAGAGGTCCACGTCCGGCGCGAGGTAGTCGGGCTTGCGGTCGCGGTGCACGGGTGCGGTCAGCGCGTCCAGCACGATCACGTCGTGGCCGGCCGCGACCAGGCGATCGCAGGTGTGGGACCCGATGAACCCGGCCCCACCGGTGACCAGGATCCTCATCGCCCGCTCCTACGTGCGTGGACCTCGCGGTACACGGCCAGGGTGCGCTCGGCCGTGGCCGCCCAGGTGAACTCGCGTGCTCGGGCGGGTCCCCGGGTCCGCAGCCGCTCACCCGCCGTGCCGCACGCCTCCACGATGGCGCCCGCGATCGACTCGGGGTCCCTCGGGTCGGCCAGCAACGCCGCACCGCCGGCCGTCTCCGGCATAGCGCTGGTGTTCGACGTGACAACCGGGCACGCGCACGCCATCGCCTCCAGCAGCGGCAGCCCGAACGTCTCGTTGAAGGACGGGTACACGAAGGCGTCGGCCGCCCGGTAGAAGTGGACGGTCTCCTCGAGCGGCACACCGCCGACCCACACGACATCCCCGGCGATGCCGAGCTCGCCGGCGAGGGCGCGCAGCTCGGTGGCGTGCTCGCCGTCGCGGCCGGGGCCGACCAGGACTAGCTGCCGTTCGCCGAGCTCGGCCTTCGCCGCCGCGAAGGCGCGCATCAGGCCGGCGCAGTTCTTGTACGGCCACAGCGACGATACGAACAGTACGAACGGCTTCGTGACGCCGTACCTCTCGGTGACCAGGCTCCAGGCCTGGTCGCGGTCACCCGGCCGGAACAGCTCGTGGTCCACCGCCTCGGGGATGAGGTGCAGCTTCGCCGGATCGACCGCCAGGTACCGCTGCACCTCCTGCCGCAGGCTCTCGGAGTTGATGATGATCGCGTCGGCCAGCCGGGCGGTGCGGGGGTAGTTCATGCGCCGGTACAGCCGCGCCGCCATCCGGACCGACGCCGGAGCCGTGTACGCGTGCAGGGTCTTGAAATGGACGACGAGCGACCGCGCCGGCTTGAACAACGGCGCCATCAGGGTGTTGAACACGTCTATTCCGGAACCCGGTAGCCGAACCGGCGAATAGAAGTGCTCGCTCAGCGTCCGTAACGGTGGGCGCTCATTCGACCACGGAAAAGTGATGTAATGGACATTGGGGCCGTAACCCTCGTGCAGCGGCCGCGACTTCGGACTCACCAGCAGGTGGAATTCCTCGTCTCCGGTGAGTCGCTTGGCCATCTCGGGAATGATGCGGGTCCAGAACCAGTGCGCCCCGGACGGGTTGGCCGGATCGTCGGTGAGCAGGTTGATGGCGACGCGCATACCGTCAGAAGGTCTGCGAGGCGACGGCATGGGCGGTCATCCTTGACTGTCGGACGTACTGGGCCAGCAGGTGCATGCACGCTTGGTGGGCATCTTCGACGACTCCGTAGTTGGTCGACTCGACATGGATCGAGACGGTGGCCCGCCGGCTGGCCGGGCCACCGCTGAACCCGGTCAGGGCGATGGTGGGCATGCCGTTCGCGGCGGCCCAGTCCAGCGCCCGGACGATGTTGGGCGAGCGGCCCGACGATGACACGGCTACGAGAACGTCACCGGGCCGGGCCAGGGACTGCAGCTGGTACTCGAAGACCGCGTCGTAGCCGAGGTCGTTGGCGATGGCGCTGAGCAACTCGACGTTCGTGCTGAGGCTGTACGCCCGGGTGATGAGATCGGTGCCGTTGCGGACGCCCTTGACGTGGTCGCACTGCAGGTGGTTCGCGATGGCGGCCGAACCGCCGTTTCCGCAGGCGAACACGGTCGCGTCGCGGAGATAGGCGTCGAGCAGGATCTCGGCGGCGCGGCTGACCTGCGCGAGGTCGATGGTGCCGAACGCTCGGGACAGTTCGGCGACGTAGGCGCCGCCGTAGGCATCCGCCGCCTCGAACCGGTGCGCAGGAAAACGCGGCTGTTCGCCCGTGCCGGAGGTGGCGTCGCCACCGCCGGCGGCGCCGTCACCGAGGATGAACGCCACCGCGGCGGCGAGGTCGGGGAACGATGCCACCTGCGGATCGGCGGCGTAACCGGCCGGGCCGACGTGCAGCGGACGGGCCCCGACGGCCCTGGCCAGACCGATGTCGGCGGCGCGGTCACCGACCACCCACGACGCGGACAGGTCCAGGTCGAGGGCCCTGGCCGCCGCGAGCGCCATGCCTGGGGCCGGCTTGCGGTCGGCGCTCTGGCGGGCGAACGCCTCGACGATGCCGTCGGGATGGTAGGGACAGAACAGCCACACATCGACGTGCGCGCCCTTGCGGGCCAGCTCGGCGATCAGATGTTTGTGCACCTGTTGCACGTCGTCGATCCCGTACTGGCCGCGGGCCACTCCGGCCTGGTTGGTGACCACCGCCACCGGGATGCCGGCCTCGTTGAGCGCAGCGATCGCCTCGATCGAGCCTGTGATGAATTCGACACGGTCGATCGATCCGACGTACCCGTGATCGACGATGATTGTGCCGTCGCGATCCAGAAGGACGCCTGCTCGACCCACGGTTGACCCGCCTTTCGGATTCGGTGCGGAATGGCTCGCCAAATCGACGCGAGCTGCACCACGCACTACGCGTTTTGGAAGTCGTCTCGATCGCGGATTCCGTTACGGGCCAACAGCGCGGCTGCCACGGCCAGGTACAGCAGGTACGGGGAGGCGTCGCTGAGGCTGGCCTCGGTGTACGAGGCCACCAGGCAGTACGTGATCAGGAAGATCGCACACGCGCGTTGCAGCGAGGGCGGGCAGAGCACCGCGACGACGATCAGGGTGGCCAGGAACGCCGCGACGATTACGACACCGACCAGGCCCTGCTCGTGGTAGGCGGCCAGCCAGCTGCTGTCGATCGGGAGCCCGCCGAAGGACTTGTCCGTCAGGCCCACGCCGAACGCCTGCTCGCTCAGCGTGCGCGGCCTGGCAAGCAGCGCGTCCCACACCTTCTGCCGTCCGGTGAGGTTCGCGAAGTTCTCCTCGTCCTGCCCGCGCAGCACCCAGGCCTTCACGACCGATCCGGCGGTCAGCGCGACCAGCCCGGCGCCCAGCACGGCCCTGGAGACGACTCGCCGGGCGCGGGCGCTGGCGATGGCCAGCGAGAGGCCGGCGACCGCGAGGCCGACTACCAGGCCGAGCGCCGCCGTCCGGGTGTGGCTCAGCAGCAGCAGGACGATCGCCGGCGCGGCGACCAGGCCGACGCTGCGGCCGTCGGTGTTGCGGCCGAGCCAGAGCACGATCGTGAGCCCGGCGACCACGGCGGCGAACTGCCCGACCTGCGGCGCCGACAGCGGCCACACCACGCCGACCAGGCGACCGCCGTTGCCGCCGGGCATGGCCAGCCCCGGTGCCATCGCCAGGCCGGCCACCACGGTCAGCAGGACGGCACCGAGCGCCTTGATGTGGTTGCGGACGAACCCGAGCGCGTCGAACCACCACGGGCTGAGCAGCCACAGCGTCGCGACGAACATCGTGAAGCGGAAGCAGCGGAAGAACGCGCCGTACCCGGACCCGAGCTGCGCGCTGGCCGCGATGCTCACGATCACGAGCAGACTCAGCAGGAACAGGTACGCGCTCGGCCGGATCCGCACCCTGGGGTTGAGCACGAGGGCGATGGCGAACGCCACGAGCACCGCGCCCTGGGTGATCACCTGGATGACCGGCCGCGGGATGGGGACGATCGTGTCCGCGCCCTGCGACCCGAGCGTGTTGACGACCAGCAGCGCCCATACGACCCCGACCAGCGGCGGCGCGCGGCGCTGGTCGGCCGGCGCCTCCGCGGCGACGGCCGGGTTCATGGCTGGCCGACCCTGGCCCGCAGGTGCACCCACAGGTGCCAGCCGAGCCAGCGCCCGCTGGAAAGGCCCCTGACCGGCAGCGGTGGCGCATGCAGGTAACGCTGGTAGGCGTCCAGCAGCTCGAAGTCGGGGAAGTCGGCGGCCACCTCGCGCAGCGAGTACACCCTGGCGAACGGGTTGAGCGGGCCGTCGGTGTTGCGGTGGGTGAACGTGTCGATCTCCAGGTAGCTGCGCAGGCCGGTGCGTTCGGCGTTGTCCAGGTGCTGGCGCAGCGTCGGGGCCGACGGCAGCAGCCTGGTGTTGCGCAGCGGGTAGGCGGCCGCGAGCGCGGCCCTGCGCACCAGGCGGATGCTGACCTGGTAGTTCAGCGACCGCCGCGCGTACAGCATCGCGACTACGGTGCCGCCGGGCTTGAGCACCCGGTGGATCTCGGCCTGGGCGCGGCGGATGTCCGGGATGTGGTGCAGCACACCGTGGCTGAACACCGTGTCGAAGGTGCCGTCCGGCCACGGGATGGCCAACGCGGAGCCCTGGCGTAGATCGTCGTGCGGCAGGTCGCGGATGGCCAGCCGGGCGCGCACCCTTTCGACGGACTCCTGGGTCAGGTCGAGCCCCGACCAGCTGGCGCCGCGGCGGATGAGCTGCTCGGACTCCGCGCCCTGCCCGAGCCCGATCTCCAGCACCTTCCTGCCGTGCCAGTCGATCCGGTCCAGGCAGTCGGGGATGTGGCGCTCCTGGCGGTAGCGCCAGGAGTCGTAGGCTGCGAAGAAGCCCTCGTAGTCGTCGGCGAACTGGCCGTGCAGCCCGCCGACGATGTGGTCGCCGCACGGGTGCGCGTTCCAGAACGACTGGACGTCGGCCTCGTTCATCTCGTCTCCCTGTCCTCTGGTCTCGTGCCTCAGCGGCCGCTGGCGACGAACGTGCTGCCGTGGTCCTGGCTGTACGGTTCGGCCTGCCACTGCGCGGGATTCAGCAGGACGCCCGTGTCGTGCGGCATGAACGTCCACGGCCCGACGTAGGTGTTGTCGTGCCACCGGTTGTCCTGCGCCGAGGTGATCGCCTTCTGCACCACGTCGTCGCGGTACGGGGACCAGTCCGGGTAGGTGCCGGAGTTCGAGAGGATCGCCATCCGGCCGCACAGCGAGTGGCACCCGACGACGGGCGGCTCGAGCACGAACCGGTTGTGGTGAATGTCGACGTGCTGGGTCTTCCACCGGCAGTCGCCGAACAGCGGTGCGGCCGCGATGGCCGGTTGCGTGCACCTGGACGTGTCCGGCACGAGCAGCGTGCAGTTGCCGGTCGACGTGTTGGCCGGGCTGTTGCAGAAGCGGTCGGCGTTCTCCCATGCGGTGATGCCGGACCAGTTGTTCTCGAACAGGTTGCCGTAGACATCGATCTTGTCGGTACGGGCCGGGATGCGCGGCTCGCCGCCAGCCTCGGACAGGTAGACGGCCGCGGCCGGGAAGTTGTCACCCCGGTCGGCGAAGGCCCTGCCGGACACCCAGTTGTTGCGGCGGACGGTGTTGTTCCGGAAGACCGCGTTGTAGCTGGTCTCGTACATCAGGGCCTCGCCGTCGTTGTCCTCGATGAGGTTGTCTTCGATGAGGAAGTCGTTGTTGTTCGTGTCGGCCCACAGCCCCACGCCGCGGTTGTGGTGGATCCAGTTGCCGCGGACGTCGGCGCCGTTCACGGCCCAGAACTTGATGCCGCCCGTGCAGCCGCAGCCGTCGATCTTGGACTCCCAGTCGTCGACGTTGTTGCCGACGATCTCGTTGCCCTCGATGAGCAGGCCGACGATCTCGTTGCCGGGCTTGTAGGCGTTGATGCCGTACTGGCCGTTGTTGCGCAGGCAGTTGCGCCGGACCTGCTGGTGCGCTCCGGCCATCAGCCCGGCACCGCGGTTGTCCTCGATGGTGTTGTCCTCGACGACCCAGCCGTCGCCCGAATCGTGGTTGACCACACCCTCGTTGGCCGGCGAAGCGAAACCGCGGATGGTGAGGTTACTGATCGTCACGTTCGGCGCGTCGAACACGAACGCGTACTGGTTGATCCCGCTGCCGTCGAGGATCGCGCCGGGACCGCCGATGTACCTGTTGCCCGCCTTCGGGGCGACCTGGCCGTAGCGGTCCTTGCCGAGGGTATGCCTGCCCGGTGCGAGCCAGAACGTGGTCCCAGGCGGGTTGGCGCCGGTTTTGGCTGACAGATCGCCGTCGACGGCAGGGTCGACCGTCACCGCGCCGGCCGGCGGCTGCGCCGGACCGGGCGGCACCCGGCCGCACACCGCGGTGAACGAGCCCGCGGTGGGCTCCTGGTGTGGCGTCGAGGTGCACGCGATCGCAGTCAGCGACGACAGCGTGAAAAGCAGCGCAGCGATCCGGCTGGTGCGTCTGTGCGGTCGTGCGGGCACGGCGGGACAACCTCCAAGGCGGGTTCAGTTGTCGAAGCGGAGCACGGTGGTGAACACACCGGCGGTGCCGGTGGTGCCGCTGCCCAGCAGCGTGGTAGTCGGCTCGCGCCGGCCGAAGCCCGCGGAGTACCAGCCAAGCGGTGGGTCGGTCTGGCCGTGGTGCGCCGTCCAGGACAGCTCGGGTGGCAGCTCCAGCAGGGCGGCGTGCTCGACGCCCCGGTGTGTCCAGGTCAGCCGGGCGGTGTTGCCGTCGAGGTCGGCGGCGATCAGCGGGCCGAGGTGGAAGGCGAGCCGGCACGGCCGCCGGTGCCCGCCGCGGACCTCGTCGAACATCCGCAGCTCCCGGTTCTCGCCGTCGAGGTCCACCGTGCGGCGATGCACGGCACGACTGCGACGGCCGGAGTAGCCGTCGTGCTCCGCGCACCAGCTCCCACCGCCGTCGGCCGTCTCCGCGAGCAGTACGCGGCTGCGGGCGTGCCTGGTCCACATGAACGGGCCGCCCGACGTGGACTGGTCGGCGCCGTCGAGCTCCAGCGTGTTGTGGCCGACTGTGGACCGGAAGTACGACCGCCACTGCGGCTGCCCGTGATAGCAGTACGTCCCCGGATCGGCGAGCACGTCGACCCCGTCGTGGCGGACCTCGACAGACAGGGCGTCGGCGTGCGCGTGCGCCGCGATCGACAGGAAGCCGTGCGGCCCGCCGTCGAACCGGCACCAGATCTCGCCGGCGCCTTTGCCGCGGCTCGGCGCCCGCAGGATCGTCATCCCCGCGTCGGGCAGGTGCGCCGGCCGTCGGGCGGGACGACCGGTGCCGGTGCCGGTGATCGGGCCGCCGTCGGGGGCAGGGCCGGCGAGCGCGGCCAGCAGGGGAGTGCGGACGTCGTCGTGCGGCGTGGCCGGCCACCAGTCCAGCCGCCCGAACAGGGCCTGGCCGGTGGCGAGCAGCGAGGCCCAGCGGTCGGTGCCCGCGCCGTCCACGACCAGGCCGTGGCCGTCGTCGGCGTCGCCCTGCCGCGGCGGCCGCAGCCCGGTGTCGACGATCGCGGCGAGCGCGTCGGTCATCCGCCGCAGCACCAGCCAGGTGGACTCCGGCACCGGCACCCCCGCGGCGCGTGCCTCGGCGGCGGCGGCCAGGCCCAGCTCCAGGACCAGGCCGTGATACTCGGTGGCCAGCTCGCGGTTGAGGCCCGAGGAGAACGTGTTGCGCCGCAGGTGCTCGTCCAGCGACCGCATGGCGTCGGCCCGCCAGCGCGGCGACTCGGGGAACCAGCCGAACGCGGCCGCGACCGCGAGCTGGCCGGCGGCCTCGGCGATGACGTGGTTGTTCGCCGACGAGCCGCGGCTGGGAAATGCGGCGAGCCATCGCTGGTGATGCCAGACCTGGTGCAGCGCCTCCGGGTTGTCCTCGAACAGGCCGGGTGCGCCGGGCCAGCGGTCGAGCAGCCTGCGCACCCACACCCAGGACAGCAGCCGGATGCCCAGCTCGATGCCGCTGACCCAGTGCACGCCGCGCAGCGCCGGGTTGGCCGACCACCACGACTTCAGGTGGTCGGCGACCCGCTCGGCGTAGCGGTCGTCGCCGGTGAGCGCGTACGCGGCGGCCAGCACGGTGAGGTGCTGGTGGCGCGACGGCTCCCAGATCTGCTTGATGTCCCCGACCACCAGCTCGTCGCGGTATGGGACGTCGAAGGCGTACGCGTCGGCCGGCGCACTGCGGCCGGTCCTCGGGTCGTACGACCAGTCCGGGCTGGCCAGGTCGTCGCGGGTCACGCCGAAGTACTCGGCGTGGCCGTCCATCAGGCGGTCGGCGGTGGCGATCAGCCGTGCCCTGGCGCCGGCCGGGATGCCGACGAGCGCGTCGCCGGTCACGACCGCGGTGAATCGCCGCGCCGGCAGCCAGGTCGCCCGGTCGTCGGCCTTGCCTCGCCAGGTGCGCTTGCGGACCGCGTCGGTGGCGCGGCCGGCGATCTCCCGCGGCCCCATCCTGGACAGGCGGCGCAGGTACCAGCCGGCGGTGGTCATGTCGGTGCCACGGCGGCGGTCGGCGTCTGCAGCCGGACCGGTGCGCCCGTCGCGAGGCTGGTGTGCACGGCGAGCGTGGCGAGCGTGGTGGCGACCAGCGACCTGATCGGCACCGGCATCGGCGCGCCGGTCCGCACCGCATCGACGAACGCTCCGACCTCGGCTCGCTGGCCCTTGTCTCGGCCGCGCGGGATGCGCGGGCTCGACCACTTCTTGCGGCCGTACACCGAGGCGCGCTGGAAGTCGTCGAACCGCAGCACTTTCCCGTCGGCGACCACGTCGATGGTCTCCTTGGGGAAGCCGGCCGCGCCGCTCGTGAGGTAGCTGACGGTGGCCGTGGAGCCGTCCGGGTAGCGCAGCATGACCTGCAGGTCGGCCAGCCCGGGGGTCGCGCACGCGTACACCGAGGTCGGGTCGCCGCCCAGCAGCCAGCTCACCGTGTCGATGAAGTGGCCGCCCTCGCCGGCGAAGCGGGTGCCCTCGGTATCCTGCTGGGCATACCAGCTGCCGCCGTCGAGCCGTCCCGCGTTGACCAGGTACCGGACCGACGCCGGCCCGATCCGCCGGCCGAAGCGTTCCAGGGCCTGCTGCAGCAGCGGCGCGAATCGGCGGTTGAAGCCGACCTGCAGCCGGTCGTTGCCCGACTCCTGGATGGCGGACAGCACCCGGTCCAGCTCAGCCTCGCTGAGGGCGAGCGGCTTCTCGACGAACACGGCCTTGCCGGCCAGCAACGCCCGGCCGGTCAGCTCGGCGTGCGAGCTGTGCCTGGTCACGACGAAGACGGCGTCGACGGCCGGGTCGGCGAGCGCGGCGTCCAGGTCCGTCGACGCGTCGGCGAAGCCGAACTTGCGCTTGGCATTCGCGGCGGACAGCGCGGAGGTGGTCACCACCCGGCTCAGCTCGACGTCGTCGCGCTCGGCCAGGTGTGGCAGCAGCATTGACGACGCGTAGTTGCCGGCGCCGACGAACGCGACGCGCACGGCGCCGCCCTTGGGCGACCCGTTAACCGCCGACACCCGCTGGCGGATGGCGGTGTCTGGCGGCGCCGGAACCGCCAAAGGCTTGTCCGGGGTCGCGGCCTCGGCGGGCTGCGGGTAGCGGAACAGCACGGCGACGGCCTTCAGCTCGCCGTCCTTGAGCCGCCGGTACGTCTCGACAGCGGCGTCGAAGTCCGCGACGTGGGAGACGAGCGGCTCGACGTCGACCCGGCGGCGCGCGACCAGGTCGACGAAGCACTCCAGGTTGCGCCGCTCGGTCCAGCGGACGTAGCCGATCGGGTAGTCGCGGCCCTCCAGCTCGTACGACGCGTCGTAGCGCCCTGGCCCGTAGGAACGGGAGAACCGGACGTCGAGCTCCTTCTCGTAGTACGCGTTCCACGGCAGGTCGAGGCTGCACTTGCCGATGTCCACGACCCGGCCGCGGTCCCTGGACAGCCGCGCGGCCAGCTCGACCGGCTCGTTCGTGCTGCCGCCGGCCGCCAGGTACACCTGGTCCACGCCGTGGCCAGCGGTCAGCTCGCCGACCGCGGTGTCCACGACGCCGGATCCCGGGTGGCTGCACACCAGGGCGCCGAGCCGCTCGGCCAGCTCGCAGCGGCCCTGGTCGGGATCGACCCCGACGACGCGGGCACCCGAGGCGACCAGCAGCTGAACCACCAGCTGCCCGATCAGCCCCAGTCCGATGACCAGCGCGACGTCGCCGAGCTGCGGCTCGCCGCGGCGCACGCCCTGCATGGCGATGGCGCCGACCGTGCCGAAGGCCGCGTGCCGCGGGTCGACGCCGTCCGGGACGCGGCAGTACAGGTTCTTGGGCACCCAGTTCAGCTCGGAGTGCAGCGCGTGCTCGTTGCCGGCACAGGCGACGAGGTCACCGACGGCCACGTCGCCGATCCCGGCGCCGACCTCCTCGACCACGCCGCACAGCGAGTAGCCCAGCGGCGTGTACGAGTCCAGCCGGTTGATCACCTTGCGGTAGGTGGAGCCAAGGCCGTTGGTGGCCACGCTCTGCATGACCTTGGCGACCTGGTCCGGGCGCGAGCGGGCCTTGCCGAGCATCGACATGCCGGCCTCGGAGACCTTCATCATCTCGGTCCCTGTCGAGATCAGCGAGAAGGCGGTCCTGACCAGGACGCCACCCGGCTTGCACGCCGGGGCCGGGACGTCCAGGAGCGCCAGCTCCCCGCTCTTGTAGTTCTGCACGACCTGCTTCACGAACGCTCCCTATGCGGCCTTACTAGATCGATGACGCGCTCGCCGGCTCGCGCGCGGGATGGGCGTCGAGGGCACTGCGGTACCAGTACTCGAGGGTGAGGATGTGCCACAGGTGCTTGGACCGGTCCTGCTGTCCGGAGGCGTCCTCGGCCACCAGCCGCCGCAGCGCCTCGCCCCGCAGGAAGCCGGAACTGACCAGCACGCCGTCGTGCACCACCTCGCGCACCAGTGGCGCGAGGTCGCGGCTCATCCAGGCCCGCAGTGGGGCGCTGAACAGGCCCTTCGGCCGGTGCACGATCTCGGCGGGCAGGATGGCGGACGCGGCGTTCTTGAGCGCGACCTTGCCTTTGCGCCGCACGATCTTGCGGTTGCCGGGGATGCTGAACGCGGCCCTGACGACCTCGACGTCGACGAACGGCACCCGCACCTCGGTCGAGGCCGCCATGCTCGACCGGTCGGTGTAGGCCAGGTTCAGGCCGGGCAGGAACAGCCGCGCGTCGGCAAGGCACATGCGGTTGACGAAGTCGCCGAGCGCGTTGTCGTGGTAGGTGTCCGCGTGCTCGGTCAGCACGTCGTCGACGGTCCCCGCGAGGTCCGGGCTGACCAGCCCGAGCAGCTCGTTCCTGTCGTACATCGTGTAGCTGCGACGGAACGCGGTCTCCTCGGGCAGCTCGGCGAAGGACAGGAACCGCTTTGCGAACCGGACC
>Ga0299913_10003531_pt1 | contig 12816 bp, 10 predicted proteins | sample RVTome_9_FD_201360 | JGI IMG/M metagenome (GOLD analysis project Ga0299913, IMG submission 201360) | Soil microbial communities from uranium-contaminated site in the Upper Colorado River Basin, Wyoming, United States - RVT155D38 (version 2) ... | reverse complement strand
ACTCGATCGCCTTCTCGAGCGTCATCGGCGGAGGCGGCGTGAGGCGCAGCATCTCGTCGTGCGAATGGGTGCGGATGTTGGTCAGCTTCTTTTCCTTGGTCGGGTTGACGTCCATGTCGCTCGGCCGGCTGTTCTCGCCCACGATCATGCCCTCGTAGACGGCCACGCCGGCGCCGATCAGCATCTGTGCCCGCTCCTGCAGGTTGAACAGGCCGTACGCATTGGATTCGCCCGACCGATCGCTGACCAGTACGCCCGACGTGCGGTGAGCCACCTCTCCCGCCCACGGCCCGTAGCCGGCCCCGATCTGGTGCATCAACGCCGTGCCGCGCGTCTCCGAGAGCAGCTGTCCGCGGTAGCCGACCAGGCCTCGTGTGGGGATGATGAACTCCATCCGCGTGCGCCCGTCGGCATCGGTGGACATGAGCTCCAGGCGCGCCCGGCGCTCGGCCAGCGACTGCGATACGGGACCGATGAAGTCGGGCGGGATGTCGACCGTGATTCGCTCGTAGGGCTCGTGAACCGCGCCGTCGACGTCGCGCAGCAGCACCTCGGGCCGTGACACCTGCAGCTCGTAGCCCTCGCGGCGCATCTGTTCGATCAGCACAGCCAGCTGCAGCTCACCGCGCCCACGCACCTCGAACGTGTCGGGCGATGCCGTCGGTAACACCTCGATCGATACGTTGCCCAGCACTTCCCTTTCGAGCCGCTCCTTGATCTGGCGGCTGGTGACGAATCTGCCCTCACGCCCGGCGAGCGGCGAGGTGTTGACGCCGAAGGTCATGCGCAGGGTCGGCTCGTCCAGCTCCAGGCGCGGCAGAGGCCGCGGATCGGCGGGGTCGGTGATCGTGTCCCCAATCGTTACCTCGGGCAGCCCGGCGACGGCGACGATCTCGCCCGGGCCCGCCTCGGTGATGTCGACGCGCTCGATGCCGCGCGCAGTGGTCAGGCTGGTGACAGTGCCCGCCAGGGTCGCCACGCGGCCCGGCTCGACGCTGCCGTCGGGCGCTTCTGCCGCCTCGCGCACGACGCAGATGCGCTGGCCCATGCGCAGGGTGCCATTCCAGATGCGGCCGACGGCCATGCGGCCGACGTAGTCGTTGGCCGACAGGTTGGTGACGAGAAGCTGGAGCGGGTGCTCGGGCTGATGAGCCGGCGGCGGCGTGATCTCGACAAGCGCATCGAGCAGCGGCCGCAGATCGGTGCCCGCCTGGGCCAGGTCGCGCGTGGCCGTGCCCAGCCGAGCGTTGGAGTAGAGCACCGGGAAGTCGAGCTGCTCGGCGCTCGCTCCAAGGTCGATGAACAGCTCGTAGATGTCGTCGAGCACCTCCCCCGGCCGGGCGTCGGAGCGGTCGATCTTGTTGATCGCCACGACCACCGGCAGGCCGCGCGCGAGCGCCTTGGAGAGGACGTAGCGCGTCTGGGGCAGAGGGCCCTCGGCGGCGTCGACGAGCAGCAGGATGGCATCGACCATCAGCAGTGTGCGCTCGACCTCGCCACCGAAGTCGGCGTGACCCGGTGTGTCGACGATGTTCAGCCGCCGTCCGCCGTACTCGATCGTCGTCTGCTTGGCGAGGATGGTGATGCCCTTCTCGCGCTCGAGATCGCCCGAGTCGAGCACGCGCTCGACGATTTGCTCGTTGGCGCGGAACACACCCGACTGGCGCAGCATCGCGTCGACAAGCGTGGTCTTGCCGTGGTCAACATGGGCCACGATGGCCAGATTGCGCAGGTCGTCGCGCACGGCGGCGACAGGCGGAACTACGGACGCGGGGCTACTCATGGGGAGTGGTCATTCTCGCACAGCAAGGCGGCTGTCCCTCGCCGCACCATGAATCAGGTTCCCGATCGCACCAGACGCAGGATTGCGCGGATGCCCGGCCGCTGCCCATACAGCAGCACGCCAGCAGCGTAGATACGTGACGCGACCCACAGGGCGCCCAGGATGGCCAGCACCAACAGGAGGATCGACAGGGCCACCTCGAGCGGCGTGGCCAGTCCAGCGGTGATGCGGCCGAGCATCATGAAGGGGCTCAGGAATGGCACCTGGGCAAGAATCCCCACCCAGGTGGCGCGCGGATCGATCAAGCCGATGGAGGAGTACACCGCGACGAGATAGCCAAGCGTGGAAATGAGGTTCATCGGCATGACGACCGAGTTGACGTCCTCCTGGCGGCTGACCAATGACCCCGCGGCCGCGTAGAGGACGGCGTAGATGAGGAACCCGAGCAGGCCGTAGATGCCGAATGCGACGAGCAGCCCGATGTCGAGCCCGGGCGGCAGCCCACCGGCGGCGGCGTCGCCCAACAGGGCATTGGCAATGGTCCCCTGCAGCAGCAGCGCTGCCACGCCTGTCACGACGATGGCGCCGTACTGGGTGAGCGCCACCGCTCCAACCCCGAATACCTTGCCGGTCAACAGCTCGAACGGCGTGGCCGCATTGAGCACGACCTCCATCACGCGCGATTGCTTTTCCTCGACCACGCTCATCGCGATCCAATTCCCATACAGCAGGATGATCATGAAGATCAGGACGGTCATGCCGAAGGCAAGGATGTCCTGGCCGACCGTCGCCGACTCGTCATCTATGGGATCGAGATTCTCGTCGTCAGCCCACGCCACGCCGAATGCCACCGGTTCGAAAAGCCCGGCCTGGCCTGCGGGATCGATGCCCAGACGCCCCAGCCGGTCACTGATGGCCACTGACGAGGCCGCCTGCTGTGCCAACGCGACCAACTGCCCGGAGGTGCGGTTCGAGTAGAGGGTGAAGTCGAGGTCGCCGTCCGCGCCGCGGGTGATGTCAAGCAACGCCACATAGGTGCCCGCGACCACGGCGCCCCGGGCCGTCTCCAGATCCGCCACGTGCTCGACTGTGAACTCCTCTGCACCGTCGTCTGTGCCGCCGCTGCCACCAATGGGGTTCAGGATGGCGGCGATTGTGACGACCGGATCGACGGTCAGGTCCGGGGCGGCGACGTGGACCGCGACGCGCTGCGTTTCGCTCCGGTCGATGTAGCTCAGGATCACCGGCAGAAGCGCGATTGCGGCTACCCCGACGATCAGCAGCAGCGTGCCGATTAGGAAGCCACGCGTGCGGACACGCACGCTGAACTCGCGCCGTGAAATGTGGCCGACGTTCGAGAGCGTCCGGGGAACGTTCACGATTGCAGCTCTGTTGCTGTCGCGAGCGTGCTTTCATCCTGCTCGAGCGCGCCCACGCGTTCGACGAAGACGTCCTCCAGCGAAGGGTCGGCGACCTCGAAGCGAAGCACCTCGCCGCCCGAGGCGAGGGCCGCGCGGAGCACCAGCTGGGGGTCCGCGCCGGCGTCCAGCAGCACCTCGGCGTAGTCACGACCGGCGCGCGTAACCGTGATGTTGGGGACGGCGCGCAGCCAGCCGATGTCGCCATCGTTCGACGTCGCAACGCGTACGACCTGGTGGCCGGTGGAGCGCTTGACATCGCGCGTCGGGCCGGCGGTGACGATCCGACCCTGGTCAATGATCGCGACCGAATCGCACAGCTCCTCGGCCTGATCGAGCTGGTGCGTACTGAACACGACCGTCTTGCCACGCTCGCGCATCTCCAGGAACGCCGACTTGAGCAGCGCTACGTTGACCGGATCGAGGCCGGAGAAGGGCTCGTCCATTAGCAGCACGTCTGGGTCGTGCAGGACCGTCGCGATGTACTGCACCTTCTGCTGGTTGCCCTTCGACAGGCTCTCGGCTTTTCGATCCGCGTAGTCGCCTATCCGAAAGCGGGTCAGCCAGCGCAGCGCGTCCTTGCGCGCCTTCGACCGTGGCACGCCGTACAGGGATGCGAAGTACACGAGCTGGTCGATGACCGGCATGCGCAGGTACAGCCCGCGCTCCTCGGGCATGTAGCCCCACGTCCGGCGCGGCCATACGTCCGCCGGTCTATCCAGCCAGGTGACGCTTCCCTCGTCGGCACGCAGGAAGCCAAGCACGATGCGCATCGTCGTCGTCTTGCCGGCGCCGTTGGCGCCCAGGAAACCAAAGACCTCGCCCGGCCGCACGCGCATGTTGACGCCGTCGAGCGCCTGCACATCCCCGAAGCGCTTGCGGAGGCCATCGATCGACAGGACCACTTGATTGCTGCTCCTCACGCTGCGGGACGGCGGCACGCGGCGGCGTGCCTCCCGGTTTCCGCCTCGAGTATCGCCGTTACAGGTCCATCAGGCCGCTTCGGCCAGGTCAAGCGGACTGTCGCTTCCGGCGATGGCCGCACGCCGCGGTCCAGTGCGGCACCGCTACGATGGCTGCATGACCGTTGCCGCCGTGATCCTCTTCGCGCGCCCAGAGGGCGCGCTTGCCGATGCCGCCGGCCGAACCGCAGCGCGGCGGATTGTCGAGGGCGCGTGGGCCGGCGGCGCGACGCCCATCGTGGTCGTCTCGTTCGACGATGAAGGGCGGGTGGCGGGCACGCTGGCCGGCTCACCCGCGGTGCTGGCCGAGCCGGCGCCGGTCGAGAACGGTCCGGTCGGCCAGATCGTGCGCGGCATGAATGTTGCCGCCGCGCAGGTGACCGAGACCGACGCAGCGCTGGTCTGGCCGGGGCGCATGGCGTGGGTCGATGCCGAGACCGTCACCTCGCTGATCGAGGCACATGGAGCGCGCCGGGACGCGATCCTGCGGCCGCGCTACAACGGCGTCCTGGGGTGGCCGGCGCTGCTGCCTGTCGGGCTGCTGCCGTCGCTCGCCGAGCGGGCCGCCAACCGCATGCCGGACGACCTGATCGACGATCTGGTCGCCGCCGGTGCAGCTTTGCTGCCGATCGAAACCGGTGACCCGGGAGTGGTTCACGACGTCGACACGGCGATCGATGATCTGCCGCCGTTCGAGGCACCGCCCCAGCCCGTCGGCGGCCACGCACCGGAATGGGGGGCAGCGGCGGCCGATCTGCCCGACGACTCGCCGCTCGAGGGGCCCGCTCTGGCCCCGTACGGCCAGGCCGCCGACACCGGCGACTGATCCGAAGCAGCGTGAGCTTCGATGTCGCGGCCGAGGCTTACGACCAGTTCATGGGTCGCTACTCGCGCGTGCTGGCGCCGCAGATGGCCGATTTCGCGGGCATCGAGCGAGGCCAGCGCGCGCTCGACGTCGGGTGTGGACCGGGCGCGCTGACGTCCGAGCTGGTCGGCCGCCTGGGCGCTGCGGCGGTGGTGGCCGTGGATCCGTCAGAGCCCTTCGTTGCCGCGGCAAAGCAGCGCCATCCGGGCGTGAATGTGGAGCTGGCGTCGGCCGAGCAGCTGCCGTTCGCGGACGGCGACTTCGATGCCGCCGTTGCTCAGCTCGTCGTCCACTTCATGGCCGATCCAATTGCCGGCCTTCTCGAGATGGCGCGCGTGACCCGGCGCGGAGGCTTCGTCGCGGCATGCGTCTGGGATCACGCCGGCGGCCAGGGCCCCCTTGGTCTCTTCTGGCAGGTGGCGCGCCGGCTCGATCCGGGCGTCCATGACGAATCGCTGCTGGCCGGCGCGCGCGAGGGCCACATGGCCGAGCTTTTCGAGTCAGCCGGGTTGCGCGCTATCGAGGCGACGACCCTCGCGGCGGACATCGAACACCCCAGCTTCGAGGAGTGGTGGGAGCCATACACCGCCGGCGTGGGTCCGGCCGGAGCGTACGTGGCAGGGCTCGATTCGGGCCGCCAGGCTGACTTGCGCGAAGAGTGCCGCAGACTTCTGCCCGAGGGCCGATTCGTGCTGGCCGCTCGCGCATGGGCGGCTCGCGGCACCGTCTAGTCGCTCTCACCTACCCCCGGGACTGGGTCGCAGATCAAAGGCCATCCGGACCTGTCTTGCGGGGGGCAAGCGCCAGGCCGAGCTCGGCGAGCTGGAACGATTCGACCGGCGAGGGCGCGCCGAGCATCAGGTCTGAGCCGTTGCCGGTCTTGGGGAAGGCCTGGACCTCGCGAATGTTCTCCTGGTTGGTGAGCAGCGCGATCCAGCGGTCGATGCCGAGGGCGATGCCGCCATGCGGCGGCGCGCCGAACTCAAACGCGTCGAGCATCGCGCCGAACTTCTCGCGCATGGCCTCGCGCGAGTGGCCCTGGAGCAGGAACGAGCGCTCCAGCAGGTCGTGGCGGTGAATTCGAATGGAGCCACCGCCGAGCTCCCAGCCGTTGAGCACCAGGTCGTGCTGCAGAGCGCGCGCCCGGCCGGCCGGATCGGACGGTGAAAGGTCCGCGAAGTCCCCCGAGCCCGCTTCCAGGAGCGACTCGTCCTCGGGCCGGACCCCGCTGAACGGGTTGTGCGTGGCGTCCCAGCGGTTGCCCTCCGCGTCCCACTTGTACATCGGGAAGTCGTAGACCCACAGGTAAGACAGCTCGTTCGTATCCTCGATCAACCCGAGCCGCTCACCGAGGTGCGCGCGCAGCTGTCCCAACGCCTCCTGGGCGTGAACGTCGGCGTCGGCCACGATAAGCACGAGATCCCCAGGAGAGCCGCCGACTGCCTCGACAATCTGCTCCGCCCTCCCCTCGCCCAGGAACTTCAGCACGGGCGATGAGATGGCGCCCGACGAATCCACGGCCAAATGGACCAGGCCCTTTGCGCCGGCGCGCTTGGCGCGGTCGGTCAGCTCGGCGATCTGCGACCTGGTGGCCTCGCCGAAGCCCGGCGCGGAGAGCCCGACCACGCGGCCGCCTGTCTCCAGCACCGAGTCGAACACTCCGAAGCCGCTGCCGCGGACGACATCCCCCAGGTCGTGCAGCTCCATCCCGAATCTGACGTCCGGCTTGTCCGACCCGAAGCGGTCGATCGCCTCGCGGTACGAGAAGCGCGGGAAGGGCGAAGCGCGCAGCGGCCGGTCGGGGACGACAGCCCGCGTCACCTCGGCGACCGTCATCTCAACGAACGACATCACGTCTTCCTGGGAGACGAAGCTCATCTCGATGTCGAGCTGGGTGAACTCCGGGCCGCGGTCTGCGCGCGCGTCCTCGTCGCGCATGCAGTGCGCGATCTGGTAGTAGCGGTCAAATCCGGCCACCATCAGCAGCTGCTTGAGCTGCTGCGGCGACTGCGGCAGGGCGTAGATGTTGCCCGGCTGCAGACGTGACGGGACGATGAAGTCGCGCGCGCCCTCCGGCGTCGACTTGATCAGGATCGGTGTCTCGATCTCGACGAAGCCGTGCCGGTGATGTACCTCCGACAGCGCGCGTAAGAGCGTCGATCGGAGCACGAGCCGCTGGTTGATGCCCTCGCGGCGCAGGTCGAGATAGCGGTGCCGAAGGCGCAGCGTCTCGTCGGTCTCCTCGGCTTCATTGATCGGGAATGGCGGCGTCTTGGCCGTCGAAAGGACCTCGACCGACGAGGCGCGCACCTCGACATCGCCGGTGGCCAGCTTGGGGTTCTCCGTCCCGGCCAGCCGCCGCGTAACCTTGCCGTGCACGCGCAGGACGAACTCGTTGCGCACCGCCGACGCGGCCTCGTGTGCCGCCGGCGCCTCCGTAGCGTCGATCACGACCTGGGTCAGGCCGTGGCGGTCGCGCAGGTCCAGGAAGATCAGCTGGCCCATGTCGCGCCGGCGATGCACCCAGCCGGCGAGCGCGACCTCGCGGGCGGCATGCTCAGCGCGTAGCTCGCCACAGGTGTTCGTTCGGTAAGCAGTGGCGAGCGTCGACTGCCCCTCGTCGATCATGGCGCGATCGTAGTCGAAAGGTACGGAGAGCAGTTTCCGTACATCCCAGAGCCTTTCGGCACTGTCATCAGCGGCTCGTCAGGCATCTACTTGATAGCACCCGTTTTGATGGTCGTCCGAACTCGGAGGACTCGGTTATGAGTCGTTTCAAAGGTCTCCGCAATGCCTTGTTCGCAGCCGCCGGGGCACTGCTGATGGTCGCCGCGGCCGCGCCGGTGTCAGCGGCAACGCCACCCCAGTTCCAGGTGAGCATCGGCGACAACTGCGTCCGCGGCATGGCGCGGCCAAACGCCTCGATGCATCTCGTCTGGAAGGACGCGGATGGCGCCGTCAAGGCGAATCAGGTGATTACCGTGACGGACATCGGCGAATGGGTGTTCTGCGCTCGCGCGACCACGCTCGTCGCCAGCGGTGATCGCCTCCGCGCAACCATCGGCTCGACGACACGAACGTTCACCGTCCCGCAGTTGTCGATTCGGATCAACCGCGAAACCAACATCAAGGGCACGGGTCCCGCAGGCGCGAGTCTCAAGGTGTATTGCGGCAGCCATGCGTGGGAGTTCGAGCCGTGTACGAATTGGAGCACGGTCATCGTCAACGGCAAGGGGAAGTGGTCGCTCGGTTGGCGATTCGCGGGCGGCGAGTCAACGATCGTCCGCTGGCGTGATGCCATGGGCGACCGCGTCGACGCCAGCGCGACCGCACCGTTTGTGATCGTCACGCTCGACAAACCGCGATTTCTCGGCGTCTACCACCGCAATTCGACTGCGACGGTGCAGCTCTTCGAACCTTCCTTCGACGGGCTGCTGGCGGTCGGCCGCGCCGCAGGTGCAGCGACTGATGGGAGCTTCGTTGGCAAGCTACGCGATCCCGAGGGCAGGCTGTATGCGACGACTCCGGGCGACCACATGCTTGCCAACATCGGCCCGAACGCCGACTGGTTCGTGCCCGACATCGACGCCACGGCCTCTGCCGCGACACAGATCGTCAGCGGAGAGTGCGTCGAACGCGGAACAGCATTGAGCGGCGGGTTCAAGGTGCAGCTGTATCGGAACGGCCGCTTTGTGGACAGCGTGGCGCACCTCTGGGACCCGGGGCCGTGGGAGTTCAACTGGAACGAAGATACGAGCTTCTCGTCCGAGATCCGGCCGGGCGACAAGCTGACCGTCATGTGCGAGATCGGCGATCGCGGCGATTGGGCCCAGAGAGTCATCTTCGCTCAGTAATCGCAGGTTGCGACAACGTGAAACGGGCGCGGCGCATGCTACGCCCGTTTTCTTGTTCGGGGTCAGCCGTGGCGGTGGCTGCCGTGGGCGCGCTGTATCTCGCGCGTCAGGTCGGCCACGTTGACCAGTCGCTGCGTGCCGGCCTCGAGGTCGCGCAGCTGCACCTGGCCCGAGTCCAGCTCATCGCCGACAACGACCGCGAAATGGGCCCCCTCGCGCGCCGCCCGCTCGAGCTGGCGCGACAGCGTTCGCTGCGCGAGATCAGCGGATGACGGCACTCCGGCGGCGCGGAGCTCCGTCGCCAGCCGCAGCCGCGCTGTTGTCGCGCCAGGATCCGCACCGACGACGATCGCCACAGCATGTGCGAGCGGGGCGTCATCAGGCCGTCCTGCCAGCGCGGCAATCCTGTCGATGCCCAACCCGAATCCAATGCCCGGCGTCGGCTTGGCGCCGAACAGCTCGATCAGTCCGTCGTAGCGGCCGCCGCCACCGAGCGCCGACTGCTGGCCCTGCTCGCCTGTCTGGTAGAACTCGAAGGCCGTCCGCGTGTAGTAGTCGAGGCCGCGGACGAGCAGGGGCGCCGGCGTAACGGGCACGCCGAGCGTTTCGAGATGGACCAGGAGACCTTCCCAGTGCACACGGCAGGCATCGCACAGGAAGTCGGCCATTCGCGGTGCATCGCCGAGCAGGCCCAGCGTTCTAGCATTCTTGGAATCGAGCACGCGCAACGGGTTCTTGGCCAGGCGGTGGCGCTCGAGCTCGGGCAGCTCATGGGCAGAAGCGCTCATGTGCTCGACAAGCGCCTCGATGTAGCGCGGCCGGCAGTGCTGATCGCCGATCGAGTTGAGGTGCATCTCGACGTTCGCCACACCGACCTCGTTCAGGAAGCGGTAGGCCAGCTCGATGATCTCGGCGTCGATCGCCGGTCCGGCCTCGCCGATCGCCTCGACGTCCCACTGCCAGAACTGGCGGTAGCGGCCGGCCTGCGGCCGGTCGTAGCGGAACATCGGCCCGAACATCGTCACCTTCACCGGTTGGGGCAGCGTGTGCATGCCGTGCTCGACGTACGCGCGGCAGATGCCGGCGGTCGGCTCGGGCCGCAGCGCCCAGCGCTCCTCGTCCGAGCCGGGCGTCCGAATCCGGAACAGTTCCTTCTCAACGATATCGGTCACCTCGCCGACACCACGCTCGAATACGCCGCTGTCCTCGAACATCGGCGTCTCAATGGGCCGGTAGCCGTACAGCGCGGCCATCCGGCGAGCGTCGTCCTCCAGCCGGCGGAAGGTGGCCATGTCCGCGGGCAGCAGGTCGCGCGTCCCTCGCGGCGCCTGGAATCGGCTGGGCATGTGGCGGAGTCTAGCGAGCGTGGCGCACAATCCGGGTATGTCGACGACCGATCCGGCGCAGCCTCACCGCATCATCGTGCTGCCGTTCCTGCGCGCCATCGGCCAGCGCTACATCATGCCCGACTGGGTGGCGATCACCATCAGGCGCTGGATCTTCGCCTGGCGCGGGCTCGACGAGGCCGAGCTGGCGCACGAGCTGGTCCACGTCCGCCAATGGAGCGAGAACGGGTTCGTCCGGTTCATCGTGCGCTATATGAGGGAGTCGTCGCGCGCGAAGGACATCGGCGGCGATCGGTACCGAGACAACAGGTTCGAGGTCGAGGCGCGCGCGGCTGAGGATGCTGTCAGGGGGAGGAGCGGATGAAGACGACGGGCGAGGGCACGTTCCCGGGCTTCAGCCGCGAGGCATTCCAGTTCCTGGTCGATCTCGCGCTCAACAACGAGAGGTCCTGGTTCCAGCCGCGCAAGGCCGACTACGAGCGGTTGCTCAAGCAGCCACTCGAAGCCCTGTGCGTCGTCCTGGCCGCCGAGCTCGCGGCGCGTGAGATCCCATTGCGCTCCGATCCGCGCAGCTCGCCGTTTCGCATTTACCGCGACACGCGGTTCTCAAAGGACAAGACGCCGTACAAGACTCATGTCGCCGCCAGCTTTCCTTGGATCGGCCCGGGCAGCGCCACGTCGGATGGCGAGCCCGCTCGCCACGGCGGCGGCTACTTCCACCTCGCGCCGGAGGGCAGCTTCATGGGCGGCGGGATGTGGCATCCCGAGCCGGCACGCCTCGCCGCGTTTCGGCGCGCCGTCGACCAGGACCCCGAGCGTACGCTGGGGGCGCTCAACGATCGCGGGTTCCGAGCCCGATTCGATCCAGTCCACGGCGACTCGCTCAAGAGGATGCCGCTGGGCTATGCGCCCGACCACCCGCAGGCAGACCTGCTCAAGCTCAAGGACGTCACCTTCGGCCGCCAGCTCGCCGACGACGAAGCGCTCTCGTCTGACCTGCCGCGCATTCTGGCCGACGACTTCGCGGCGGCCACGCCGGTGATGGCCTTCCTCGCGTCGCTCGAAATCGCGTTGCCCGACTGACAGGGGTGCCGCCGGGCGCCATCGCCAGGCGCCCGGCCGCTGCGACAAACGTGGATCTTGGCGCGCCGATCAGGACTTCTTCGTGGACGCCTGATCGTCGGCGCCGTTGAAGAAGTACGCAGGGTTACCGGGTGTGATAGGTCGATACTTCATGCACACAAGGTCATTGGCGTTCTTATCGATGACTGCCCATTGCGTGATCCAGACGAAGTCATACAGGCCCTGGCCGTCGCCAAACCCGGCTGCGGCAGCGAACTCGTTGAACTCGTCGGTGAACGTCACGCCATCGTCCTCGTAGACCTGTATCCCTTCCTCCTCGAAGCCGATTACCGTGATATCCCACCACTCCTGCCGATCGACCAGGAAATACCCCGAATCGGCAGCCGGGCAAGTCAACGCTGGCTTGGCGCCGAGCGCCGTCGCGGGGACCATGAGGCCCACTAATACGCCTGTCAGAACCGCTGCCATGACCAACCTTCGCATCGCCTCGTCCTCCCGAGCGCGGTACCTCGACATGCCTTCGGTCGGGGTCGGCCGCGGGCGAATTCTGACATTGGCAACTGCGGCTGTAAACGGATTATCTGGGGCTACAAATGAACCCTTCTAGCTCAGCTCACGCTGGACGGTGTGAACGTCCTTGAGCTGCTCGATGCGCGACAAAACGCGCGCCAGCTGCGCCACGGACGACACCTGCAAGGTGGCCTGGATGGTCGCCGTGTGATCCGCATGGACGCGCACATTGGCGGCGATGATGTTGACCTTGTTCTCGGCGACGACGTTTGTGATCTCCGACAGGAGCCCGGTGCGGTCGTAGCCCTCGACGCGGATGGCGATCGGATACGTCTGCTGGACGCTGCCCTCCCACTCGACCTCGATCAGCCGCCCGACCTCCTTCTCGTTGACCACCGTCGAGCATGTCGGCAGGTGGACCGTGACACCACGGCCGCGGGTGATGTAACCCACGATCGGGTCGCCGGGAATGGGATGGCAGCAGCGCGCGAAGCGGATCATCAGGTCGCCCACGCCCTTGACGCGGACGCCGTCGGTGCGCGTCGGGAGGGTAGGAGCGACCTGCGGCAGGACCTGCTCATTGGCGTCGTCGACGACGTCCATGCGCGTGACGACCTGCTGGGCCGACACTGCGCCGTAGCCGATGGCGGCGAAGAAGTCCTCGACCGACGAGTACCTGTACATCTCGGCCATCTCGGCGACCTTCTCCGGGCCAAGCTTCTCGAGCGAGGTGCGCGCCAGGCGGCGCAGCTCACGCTCGAGCGACTCGCGCCCGTGGACGATGTTCTCGTCGCGCTCCTGGCGCTTGAACCACTGGCGGATCTTCTCCTTGGCGTGGCCGGTCTGGACGGTCTTCAGCCAGTCGCGTGACGGGCCGCGCGCCGCCTTTGTGGTCACGATCTCGACGATGTCGCCGTTGTTGAGCTTGTAGTCGAGCGGCACAAGGCGGTTGTTGACCTTGGCCCCGATACAAGAGTGTCCGACGTCTGTGTGGA
>Ga0299913_10003530_pt1 | contig 12822 bp, 8 predicted proteins | sample RVTome_9_FD_201360 | JGI IMG/M metagenome (GOLD analysis project Ga0299913, IMG submission 201360) | Soil microbial communities from uranium-contaminated site in the Upper Colorado River Basin, Wyoming, United States - RVT155D38 (version 2) ... | reverse complement strand
ATGGGCCCCGGCGGTGGCGGCGGCGGGATGATGTTCAGCGGCGGGCCGCGTACGTCCGCGCAGGCCGGGCTCCCGTTCGCGGGGATCCCGCCCGAGCTAGCGGAGATGGCCGAGAAGATCCTCGAGACCGAGCCGGAGCACCCGCCCGAGCAGGTCACCTTCGAGCGCATACCGCCCGACGATCGCCGGTTCACCCTTAGCCGCTTCCTCGCGCCGCACAAGTGGTGGATAGCGGGCTCGTTCGTGTTCGTGATCATCGAGACGGTGGCTCTTCAGGCCGGACCGTTGCTCACCGGTATCGCCATCGACCGAGGCATCCGGGACAAGAACTTCCGCGTGGTGGCGGTGATCGCCTTGCTGTATCTGGGCGCCGTCGTCTTCGGCACGTTCGCCGGTCGCATACGTCTGGCGTGGACCGGCCGCGTTGGGGAGCGATTGATGTATCACCTGCGCGTCCGGATCTTCACGCACCTGCAACGGCTCGGCGTGGACTGGTACATCCGGGAAAAGGCCGGCCGGATCATGACGCGTATGACGAGCGATGTCGAGGCGCTGCATCAGCTCTTCAACGAAGGATTGATCAACCTCGTCGTTCAAGCCCTGACGCTGATCGTTGTTTCCGCGGTGTTGTTCACCATGAACGTGCGGCTTGCGATCTTCACCGTCGGTTTCGTTGTGCCCGTGATGACGATCCTCACGCTGTGGTTCCGGCGCGTCTCGGATCGAGGATTCCTCGCCGTGCGGGAACGGATCGCCGACGTCCTGGCCGACCTTCAGGAGTCGCTATCGGGCGTGCGCATCGTGGCGGCGCACAACCGGCAGCGCCACAACGTCGTGAAGCACCGCAACATCCTCGGCGAGCATCGCGACGCCAACGTCTACACGGCCAAGGTCTCGTCCATCTACGGACCGGGAACCGAGTCGATCGGCGTGCTGGCACAGGCGATCATCGTCCTCGTTGGTGGTGCAATGGTTATCGACGGGTCACTGACGATCGGAGAGCTCACGGCCTTCGTGCTCTACGTCGCGCAGTTCTTCGCGCCGATACAGCAGCTGGTGACGCTCTACAGCACGTACCAGTCCGGACGCGCGGCCGTTATCAAGCTGCGTGATGTGTTCGGGGAGGGCCCCGACCCGGCGGAAGCTCCGGACGCCCAGGAGCTTCCGCCGGTGATCGGGGACATACGGCTGGAGAACGTGACGTTCGGATACAACGCGGAGCGTCCCGTCCTCAAGGATGTGGATCTGCACATCAAGCCCGGGGAGACGTTCGCTTTGGTGGGTCCGACCGGCGCCGGTAAGTCGACGATCGTGAAGCTGATCGCGCGCTTCTACGATCCGACGGCTGGCCGCATCCTCATCGACGGACACGACATCAAGGGCGTTAAGCAGACCTCCTTGCGCCTGCAGATCGGCAACGTTCCCCAGGAGCCCTTCCTGTTCGCCGGATCGATCCGGGACAACATCGCGTTCGCGCGTCCCGACGCGACCGAAGAGGAGATATGGGAGGCATGCCGAGCGGTCGGGATCGAGGACCTGATCGAGCGGCTGCCCGACGGATTGGACACTCCGTGCCACGAACGCGGTGTGTCGCTTTCGTCTGGTGAACGGCAGCTTCTGGCGCTTGCTCGTGCATTCCTGGCTCGCCCGAGAGTGCTGATCCTGGACGAAGCAACCTCGAGTCTCGATCTAATGTCGGAGTCGAAGATCGAGCGCGCATTGGACGCGCTCCTCGAAGGACGAACCGCGATCATCATCGCGCACAGATTGTCGACGGCTATGCGCGCGCAGCGGCTGGGCGTGGTTGAGGATGGAGCGATCGTCGAGCTCGGCTCCCACGACGAGCTCGTAGCGTTGGACGGCCGCTATGCGCACATGTACGAGACCTGGATGAGTCACGCCAAGCCTGTTGTTGCGTAGTGGACCTGTCGGCCAGCGAAGTGCGTTCGCTCCACCTAACCGCTCAGGGATTCGGCGTTCCGCGAACGACGGGCACAACGGCGAAGGTCAAGACGCTTTCCCGTCGACTCCATGCGTTTCAGATCGATTCGGTAAATGTTCTGGTTCGCGCCCACTACATGCCGGCGTACTCACGACTCGGCCCCTATCCGCGACAGTCGATCGACGACCTCGCCTATAAGCGACGAGATCTCTTCGAGTACTGGGGACACGCGGCGTGTCTTATGCCGACGTCGCTCTATCCGCTCTTCCGTTGGCGGATGGAGAACCAGGAGAACAACCGCTATTGGGGCGGTGCGTCGCCCGCCGTCAAGAAGTACGTCGAGAAGGTCTACGAGTACGTCGCCGCGAACGGTCCCGTGTCAGCGGCGGAGCTTCCCGACGCGGGCAAGTCGACGGGTAACTGGTGGGGCTGGTCGGACGGCAAGCGGGCCATCGAAGTCTTGTTCCGGCTCGGCCGCGTAGCGGTGTCCGGAAGAAGGAATTTCGCACGGCTCTACGACCTACCCGAGTGCGTTATTCCGAAAGAGTTCTTGAATGCGCCGGCGCCGGGCGCCGATGACGGCAAGAAGCAGTTGCTGGTTCTTGCGGCCAAAGCCTTGGGGATCGGCGCGGCTTCGGATATCGCCGGCTACTTCCACATCGAGACGTGGTGGGACCGAACAGCAGTGAAGAGCAGGCCGCGGTCGCAACTCCCGCGGCTGATATCGGAACTGGTCGAAGAAGGACGGCTCCAGGTCGCGAACGTCGAGGGGTGGCACGAGAACGCCTACGTTGTCCCGAAGCCGAAAGCACCGAAACCCGTTCATGCACGCGCACTCGTCTCGCCGTTCGATCCGATCATGTGGAACCGGATCCCGACCCAGCGATTGTTCGGGTTCGACTACAAGATCGAGATCTACGTGCCGGAAGCAAAGCGCGTATACGGCTATTACTCCCTGCCCTTCCTGCTCGGTGATCGCTTGGTGGCCCGGGTCGATCTCAAGGCGGACCGGAAGGCCGGTGTCTTGCTCGTGCCCGGTGCGTTCGCCGAGAAAGGGGTCGACCTAAAGCTCGCGGGGGCCGAGCTCGCCGATGAGCTCAGGTTGATGGCGTCGTGGCTCGAGCTCGATCGGGTCGTCGTGGGGGAACGCGGCGATCTGGTGAAGCCCCTGCATCGCGCACTCCGCTGAGCCGATCGGTGCTGTCATCCTGGCCGTGTGACATCACCGGCCGACATCGCTCGCGCTTTCGAAGGAAAGGTTGCCGGCTCCGTTCGCTTCGACAAGGTCACGCGCGAGCTCTATTCCACCGACGCGTCGCCGTACCGCATCCTTCCTCTGGCTGTGCTGCGGCCCGAGCACACCGATGACATCCACGCCGCCGTCGAGGTTTGCCGTGAGATAGGTGTGTCGATAACGCCCCGCGGCGCCGGCACGTCCTTCACCGGCCAGTGCGTGGGTGATGGTCTGCAGATCGACTGCTCGTCGCTGGACGCCATCGAGTGGATCGACGCCGATCGAAAGATCGCCAGGGTGCAGCCCGGTGCGCGCTGGTGGGAGCTGAACGAGCAAGCAGCGCGCGCCGGGCTGCACTTCGGGCCCGACCCGGCTACGAAGCGTCAATGCACGGTCGGTGGAATGACGGCGACTAACTCCGGCGGTACGCATTCCATCGTGTACGGCGCAACGGTGGATCACGTCCACGCAGTTGATGTCGTCCTGGCCGATGGGCGGCGCGGACGGTTGGAGGCTTCGTCCGACGACTTGATCGCGAGCGGCGGCTTGCCCGGCGACATGGCTGCCCGCCTGACGCAGGTCCGGGATCGAGCGAGGCCACTGCTCGGCCCGGCCTTCTCGACGCTCGCACGTCGCGGCGGCGGCTACCAGCTCGAGCATCTGTGCAGCGAGCGTCCGCACATGGCGAAGTTCCTAGCCGGGTCCGAGGGGACGCTCGCGCTCCTGGAGGCCGTCGAGGTCACCCTCGATCCGCTGCCGAGCCATCGTGTGCTCGCCGTGGTTGCATTCGACGACCTGCACGCGGCCATCGCGGCCGTCCCGGGGTTGGTTCAGACCGGGCCGTGTGCAGTCGAGGTCGTTTCGAAGTCGATGATCGACATCGCGCGTGGCGACGCGTTCCATTCGCGGTCGGTGTCCGGCATCGACCCCGAGGCCGGCGCGCTGCTCTTCGTCGAATACCACGGACGAACCTCCGAGAGCGAGGCCCGCGCCGGGTTCGTCCGGATGGACCGCGAGCTCGACGAATGCGCAGGAGTGCGGACGCGCGATCACTACGTCGAAGCCGCAGCGCAGGCGAGCATGTGGGCCGTCCGCGAAGCCGGCATCGGTGCCCTGTCGAACGTCGCCGGAGGGCCGAACCTTCCGCAGGCCTTCGTCGAGGACACCGTTGTCGCCGTCGACCGTCTGCCTCCCTACATAAAGGAGCTCGACGCGCTCTTCGCTACGCACGAGATGGAAGTCGTTTGGTACGGGCACGCCGGCACGGGACTCGTTCATGTCCGTCCCTTCCTCGATCTTTCCGACGGCAAGGACCTTCATCGACTCGAAGGCTTGATGGCCGCCGTGACCGATCTGGTTCGAGATTGGGGCGGAGACCATTCGGGCGAGCACGGCGAGGGCCTGGCTCGAACCCAGTGGAATGAGCGCTTGTTCGGGTCGGAGATCTACAGCGAGTTGCGCGAGATCAAAGCGATCTTCGATCCGGCCAATCTTCTCAATCCGGGCAAGGTCGTCGCCTCGCCGAAGGGGAGCGGAGTCGATGGGCCCAAGACGACCGAGAACATGCGCTTCGGCGCGGATTACGAGCGGCACCCGGTCGGATCCGACATCGGCTTCGACGACTACGAGGGTTTCGAACCGTTCGCCGAGCGTTGCTACGGATCGGGTTTCTGTCGCAAGCACATCGGCGTGATGTGTCCACCCGCAGCGGCCACCGGTCTAGAGGAGCACTCGACCCGAGCGCGCGCGAACCTGTTGCGAGCCGTCGTTGCGGGTGAGCTCGAGCTGAAGGATCTCACCGACGACGTGGCCCGCGAAGTCATGGACACATGTGTCGGGTGCAAGGCGTGCAAGACGGAATGTCCGGCTCGGATCGACATCGCGCGTGCGAAGGTCTGGTGGAGCGATCGCGTTCGCCAATCGGACGGACCAACTCCGTTGCAACGAGCGATATCCAACTTCCGTCGGCTCGCCACGCTTGCGACGCGAACCGGCCCGCTTGCAAACAAGACGTTGGGAACGGGATGGACGAAGCGCCGGCTCGGTATCGCCGAACAGCGTTCGTTACCGGCCATCAATGCAAGGCCACTCACGCAACGGCTTGAATCGGGGACCGAAGGACCGCTGCTCTTCGCCGATTGCTTCACGACGTTCAACGATCCGGAGATCGGAGAGGCGGCTGCGGCTCTGACCTCCAGCGCCGGACGGGCATTGAGGCTCGTCGATGCCGGTTGCTGCGGCCGCACGATGCTCTCGGAGGGCTACATCGAGAAGGCTCGTCGGGCTGCGAGGAAGGGTGCCCAGGTTCTTCGGGGCACGACCGGACCGATCCTTTTCGCCGAACCCTCGTGCATGTCGGCCGTGGTCGACGACTGGACGCATCTCATCGGCGATGTCTCCGACATCGCGGACCGCTGCAAGCTCGCGGAGGCGCACGTCGCGGAATCGTCCGATGGTGTCGGTTTCCGCCCAGGAGGAAAGGTCTTGTTCCATCCGCACTGCCACCAGCGCGCGCTCTGGGGAGCCGAGCCGACCGTTGCTGCTCTCGAGCTCGTACCCGGCATCGAAGTGGCCATCCCCGACTCGGGATGCTGCGGTATGGCCGGCGCGTTCGGCTATCGCGCCGATCGCTACGAGCTATCGGTAGCCATGGGAGAACGTGTGTTGGCACCCGCTGTGCGCGACACCGATGAGGACGCCATTATCGTGGCCACCGGCACGTCGTGCCGTCACCAGATCTCCGATCTCACCGGAAGGAAAGCGATGCATCCGCTGCAGTTCCTGGCGAGCCGTCTTGGATCCTGAAGCCCAAGCTGCGGACCGACGCCGCCGGCGCAAGCGGCGTCTGATCTTTGAGATCGCCGTCGCTGTAGCCCTCGTGGCTGCGGTGACGGTCTACGTCATCGTGCGAGATCGTCCTCCCGACCTCGGCTCCGATCCGGCGCTCGCCGAAGACTTGTTGGAGTTGGGTGAAGCCGACATCCAGGCGCGTAATGCTCAGATAGAAGCCGGCCTGCCCGCCGTTGGGCAAGAGATCAAGGGGGAGCAATTGGAAGCGGCGCAAGAAGTGGTCCGTGTCGATAAGCGGAACACATCGCGGCTCAAAGAGATCGTGGAGCGGTACGGCTGGCCGGGGAAGAGCTTGGTCGGCGAGCAGGGGGCATCCGCGGCCTGGCTGATTGCGCAACACGCAGTGCACGACCGGCCGTTTCAGAAGCACGCGCTCGCGCTGATGAAGGAGGCCGGCTCTGAGGAGGTCGATCCCAAAGACGTGGCATTCCTCACAGACCGCGATCGCATCTTGGATCGCAAGAAGCAGATCTACGGGACGCAATTCCGTTGCGTGGACGGTGAGCACGAGCCGTACGCGATCGAGGACCCAGACGACGTCGACGAGCGGCGCGACCGCGCCGGCCTGGACACCCTCGAAGACGAGCGCGACCGACAGCGCGAAGTTTACGGAGAGTGCCCGGACTGACCTGCGTAGGAGGCTAATGACCGCGATCTGATCACGCCGGGGCGGTCGGGAGTAACGTCGTTACATGGCCTTCGACGAATTCCACGATCAGCTGCCGGACGTCGACCCGGCCGAAACGAACGAGTGGTTGCAGGCTCTAAACGACCTCGCGACCGGCAAAGGGAATCCTCGCGCGAGTTACGTCCTTCGCCGGCTGCTTGCGGAAGCCCGGCGTCTGCAGATCGGCGTCCCGCCGATGGTGTCGTCCCATTACGTCAACACCATCGCGCCGGAGGACGAACCGCCGTTCCCGGGCGACGAGGATATGGAGAAGCGCATCCGCCGGCTCATCCGGTGGAACGCAGCGGTCATGGTGTTGCGCGCGAACATCAAATCGCCGGGGGTCGGCGGACACCTCTCCACTTATGCGTCGGCCGCGAGTCTTTATGAGGTCGGCTTCAACCACTTCTTCCGGGGGAAGGATCACGAGGGCGGCGGCGACCAGATCTTCTATCAGGGCCACGGAACACCGGGTATCTACGCGCGATCTTTTCTCGAGTTCCGTTTTGACGAGGATCGTCTCGACAATTTTCGGCGCGAAGCCGGCGGCAAGCTCGGTCTCTCCTCCTATCCGCATCCGCGTCTCATGCCGCGCTACTGGGAGTTCCCGACGGTTTCTATGGGGCTCGGTCCGATAAACGCGGTCTATCAGGCGCGCTTCAATCGCTACCTGCACGCCCGCGGCCTGAAGGACACATCGCAGCAACGCGTTTGGTGTTTCGTCGGCGACGGCGAGATGGACGAACCCGAGTCGACGGCGGGGCTCTCGCTGGCTTCGCGGGAGAAACTCGACAACCTCATCTTCGTGGTCAACTGCAACCTTCAGCGTCTCGACGGACCGGTGCGCGGCAACGGAAAGGTGATCCAGGAGTTCGAGTCGCTGTTCCGCGGAGCCGGATGGCACGTCATCAAGGTCGTCTGGGGACGCGAGTGGGACACCCTGCTGGCACGCGACACCGACGGCGTGCTCGTCGACAAGATGGACACGACGTCTGACGGCCAGTTCCAGCGTTACGCCGTGGCCGACGGCGCCTACATCCGCGAACACTTCTTCGGTCCCGACCCGCGCCTGCGCAAGCTCGTCGAGCATCTGTCCGATTCCGATCTGCAACGCTTGCGTCGCGGCGGCCACGACTACCGCAAGCTCTATGCCGCCTACAAGGTCGCGACCGAACTGGAAGGCGCGCCGGTCGTGATCCTCGCCAAGACCGTGAAAGGCTGGGCGCTCGGCGAGTCGATCGAAGCCCGCAACGTCACGCACCAAGCCAAGAAGATGACGGTGACCGACCTTCAGGGCTTCCGCGACAGGCTCGGCCTTCCCATTTCGGACCAAGAGCTCGATAAGGATCTTCCGCCGTACTACCGGCCGCCGCGCCACACATCGACCGTCCAGTACATGCTCTGGCGCCGCGACGAGCTCGGCGGGCTGCTGCCCGAGCGACGCGTTTCCTACGAAGCGCCGAAGCTCCCGCCCAAGGAGACCTACGAGGAGTTCTTCGCGGGAACCGAGGAGAAGAAACAGGAGGCGTCGACGACGCAGGCCTTCGTCCGGATGCTTCGCGCAGTGCTCCGCGATCCGGAGATCGGCAAGCGCATCGTCCCGATCATTCCGGACGAAGCGCGCACGTTCGGAATGGAGTCGCTGTTCAAACAGCTCAAGATCTACAACCCACTCGGGCAGAGCTACGAGCCGGTCGACGTCGAGACGCTTCTCCCGTACCTGGAGGCTGAGGACGGGCAGGTCCTCGAAGAGGGGATCACCGAAGCCGGGTCCATGGCCGCGTTCACCGCTGCGGGAACGTCTTACGCCACACACGATCAGCTGACGATCCCGTTCTTCATCTTCTATTCAATGTTCGGTTTTCAGCGCGTCGGTGATCTCATCTGGGCGTTCGGGGACGCGCGCGGTCGTGGATTCCTAATGGGTGCGACGGCGGGCCGCACAACACTCGAAGGCGAGGGGCTTCAGCATCAGGACGGCCATTCGCCGCTGCTGGCGTCCACGGTTCCCAACGTGCTCGTCTACGACCCGGCCTATGCCTATGAGCTGGCGACGATCATCCGTGAGGGATTGCGCCGGATGTACGAGGAAGGTGAGGACGTCTTCTACTACATCACCCTGTACAACGAGCCCTACGTGCAGGCGAAGATGCCTCGCGGCGCTACCGACGGCATCCTCAAAGGCCTCTATCGGTTCAAGAAGTCGCAAGCCAAGAACGGCACCCGCGTTCAGCTCCTCGCCTCGGGACCGGTACTGCGCCTGGCCGTCGAAGCCCAAGAGATGCTGAAGGAGCACGGCGTTGCGGCCGACATCTGGAGCGCGACCAGCTATCAGCAGCTGCGCAACGAAGCGCTCGATTGCGAGAGGTGGAACCGGTTGCATCCCACCGAGCCGGCGCGCGTTCCATATATCTCGCAGATGCTCGAGGACGCCGAAGGCCCGATCGTCGCGGTGAGTGACTACATGCGGTCGATTCCCGATCAGGTGGCGCGTTGGATCCCCGAGCCGTACGTGTCTCTCGGAACCGACGGGTTCGGTCGCTCCGATACGCGCACCGATCTTCGCCGCCACTTCGAGATCGACGCGGGACACATCACGGCGGCCGCCTTGCACGTATTGGCTCTAGCGGGGGAGATGAAGCCGGAAACGGCGAGGGAGGCGCTGGAGGCTGCCGGCATCGAGCCGGAAACCCCGGACCCGAGGAGCTCCTGACGGCGGACTGGCAGCCGGACGGCTGGGAGACGAAGTGGCGCGTTGGGCTTCTTATCCCGCACGCCGACGTGGGCCCGGAGTCCGAGATGCAAGCGATGGCACCGGCCGACGTGGTCGTTCACGGCGCACGCGCCTTCTTCTCTGCGATGCGGGCAGGCGGCGAGATGGATCCAACCATTCCGCTAGCGCCGGTGCGCGCGTTCGCCGAGCCTCCCCACGTGGACGATGCGGCCGACCTGTTGTCGGACGCCCCCATCAACTCGATCGGCTACGCCTTCACGAGCTCGGCGTACGTGATCGGTGCGGCCGGCGAGAAGGCGATGACGGACCGGCTCACCGAGCGCACGAAGGGAATCCCGGTCGTGGCCACATGCGCTGCTTCCTTAGAGGCGCTGCCGATGCTCGAAGCGTCGCGCATCGCGTTCATCACTCCGCCTTGGTTCGACGCAGAGCTGAACGGTCTGGGCCGTTCTTATTACGAAGCGGCGGGATTCGAAGTCGTTTTCAGCGCCTCTTGCGAGATCCCGAGCGACCAGAAGCTCATTACTCCTGAAGGCCTCTTCGCTTTCGCCACTTCGAACGTCCCGGAATCGGCGGAAGCTGTGGTTATCGGTGGGAACGGATTTCGCGCGGTAGGGACGATCGACGCGCTCGAGAAGGCGCTTGACCGTCCCGTCCTGACGGCGAATCAGGTGCTCTTCTGGGCGATGCTGCGCGCCGCCGGCGCCCCGGCCACGGCCGTGAAAAACTACGGCCGACTGTTCGCGCTCTAACTCGCCGCTACGCCTGAGCCCCAACCTTGGCGCGCCGCTGCGCACCATGGCTGGAGGTGCGGACCGTTCTGACCTTCGGCTGCACCCGGCGTGTCGCCTCCCACCCGTGGAAAGCTTGAGCCAGGGCAAGCATCCGATCCGCAGCGAGCCGCAAGTACTCGCTCGAGAAATCCCTCGTTCCGCCCATGATCGAAGCGTAGGTCTGAGTCCGCGGAACAACTAGGTCGTAATGCACATTGGGCGAGACGGCCATGCTTATGAGACAGTGCTGGTGGCGAGCTTCTCAGGATCGGCCGTAAGGCCGGCCCTGTGATTGGTGATCCGTGGAGCCTGAGGGGGTAAGCGGATGAAGTTCCACTTCTTCCACCTGATGCCCTATCCCTACCTGCCGGACGACTTCCGGCAGCAGGTTCGATCGGTTTGGGTGGACGTCCCTATCGATTACTACGACCCCGTCAAGGGTCACGAGGTCTACCACACGTACCTCGACGAGCTCATGTACGCCGACGAGCTCGGCTTCGACGGTATCTGCGTAAACGAGCACCACCAGAACGCCTACGGCTTGATGCCCTCGCCGAACCTGATGGCCTCGATCATGGCCCGCGAGTCGCGCAACGCCAAGGTCGTCGTGATGGGGAACTCGGTGGCCTTGTACAACCCGCCGACGCGCGTTGCCGAAGAGTTCGCGATGCTCGACGTGTTGTCCGGCGGTCGCTTGATCGCCGGGTTCCCGGTCGGTACTCCGATGGACTCCAACTTCTGTTACGGCACGCCACCCGCGATCCTTCGCGAGAAGTACCGCGAAGGCGTCGAGCTCATCATGAGGGCGTGGTCCGAGCGCGAACCGTTTGCCTTCAACGGGAAGTACACGCAGCTGCGCTACGTGAACGTCTGGCCGCGCCCCATCCAGCAACCACGTCCGCCCGTGTGGATCCCGGGTGGGGGATCGGTGGAGACGTGGGAGTTCTGCATCCGTAACCACTTCAACTATTCGTATCTGTCGTACTTCGGTTACCAGGGAGCCAAAGACGTGATGAAGGGCTACTGGGACACCGTCGCGCAGCTGGACGCCGAACCCAATCCGTACAGCGCCGGATTCCTACAGTTCGTCGGTGTGGCCAAGGACGATGCGGAGGCGGAAAAGCTCTACGCGCCGGCAGCGCTGTATTTCTACAACAAGTGTCTCCACTTGTACCCCGGCTTCGTGCAGCCGCCGGGCTATTCGTCGATGGAGACCGTGCGACGTCGCATCCAGTCGCAGGTCGCCGGAGCATCGGCTTTGAGTCCGGATCTCACATGGAAGGACATCCTCGATCGCGGCTATGTCGTGGCCGGCAGTCCGGAAACCGTGATCGATCAGCTGCAGGAAGCCGCCGACACTTTGCGCATGGGCCACCTGATGGTGCTCCTGCACTTCGGCAACATGCAGCAAGAAACGGTGAAGTACAACACCGAGCTCTTCGCTCGTGAAGTGATGCCGAAGCTGTCGGGTCTTTTCTCCGACTGGGAGGACGAATACTTCCCGGCTCCCTCACCCGTAGCACCGCGATGAGCCGGACGGTAACGGTTTGGGACCCGCCGATCACGGCGAAGATCTACGAGCAGGGTGAAGGGGAGCCGGTTCTCTTCCTGCATTCGGGAAGCGGCATCACGCCGAGCGATCCTTTGGTGGCCGCTCTGGCCGCTTCACGCAAGGTCATCGCGCCGCGTCACCCGGGGTTCGTCGATCCTGACGAACTGGACGAGCTGCGCGATGTTCATGACCTCGCGCTCTATCACGACGAGCTGCTGGACGCCCTCGAGCTCGATTCCGTCGCAGTCATAGGCCACTCGTTCGGCGGAATGGTGGCGGCCGAGCTGGCCGCACACGTGCCCAACCGCGTCTCGAAGCTAGTTCTTGCGGCGCCTGTGGGTTTGTGGAACGAGGACTACCCGATGCCCGACTTCTTCACGGCGTTCCCCTTCGGGATGGCCGAGCTGTTGTGGCACGACTCGTCGTCGTCGGAGGCGATGACGGCCATGGCGACGATGGCGCAGGGCGACGACGAAGAGAAGTCCCAATCAGACGATCCGCTCACCGCGATGATGCTGCGCGTGCTTCCCGGGTTGGTCACTCTCGGCAAATACATATGGCCGCTGCCGGACAAAGGACTTGGGCGGCGCCTTCGCCGGATCAAAGCGCCGACGCTTCTGGTCTGGGGCGAGAAGGACAAGCTGATGCCGGCGCAGTACGCGGACGACTTCGTCAAAGGGATCCCGAACGCGAAGGTGGAGTTCATCCCCGACGCCGGGCACATGGCGCCCTACGAGCAGACGCAGGACTTCGCGAACCTCGTGAACGATTTCCTCGGTTAGTCCGGCTTCTTCACCAGGTTCTTCACGAAAGCGACGACGCGTCCGGCTTCTTCAAAGCCGGCGGCCTTGTGGAAGGCGTGACTATCCAAGTTGTCCAGCTCGGCATCCGATGCCAGCTCGGTGTATCCCTTGTCGGCCGCCCAACGTTCCGCGAACTCGACGAGGGCGCGGCCGATCCCCTGTCCGCGCAGGTGCTCCTGCACGAAGATCCCCTCGATAAAGCCGACGGGAGACGTCTGCGTGCCCTCGACGTAATCCGTGCGCGTCGAGAGGTCGAGGAAGCCGGCC
>Ga0299913_10003529_pt1 | contig 12824 bp, 8 predicted proteins | sample RVTome_9_FD_201360 | JGI IMG/M metagenome (GOLD analysis project Ga0299913, IMG submission 201360) | Soil microbial communities from uranium-contaminated site in the Upper Colorado River Basin, Wyoming, United States - RVT155D38 (version 2) ... | reverse complement strand
AACACGTTGAACGCGGGCGCGTTGTTCCCGAGCGCAGCGGGCGCCAGACAACGTTCCATCACCACGCCCATGGAGCGCAAAGCATCCAGATGCGCGGCGAGTACGTCTACGTGGCCAAAGGCCATGAGGGCGTCGAGGTCTACGACATTGCCAATATCGACAACAAGGCCCTCGCCGAGCGAATCGTGAGCGCGCCCGTATCGCCGCTGGGCCAGAAGTTCTTTGTGAAAACGAAGGACGCGGCCTGGATCGCCTCGCCGACGACCCTCGGCGTCGATCCGACGCGCCGGCGCAATCCGGTCAATGAGGAACCGGCAATTCACCCTCTCTACGGCTATTTGTATGTGGCTGACCGCGAGGAAGGGCTCATCCTGATCGGCGCCGGGACACTGCTGGACGGGGACCCGCGCAATAACTTTCTCAAGCGCGCGGTGACGTTCAATCCCGACAACGCCCTGCGCGGAGCCAATCACGTGGCGACAGCCGGCAACTACGCCTACGTCTCCTGTGACCGCGGCGTGGCCGTCATCGACATCAGCGATCCCACTTCGCCCAGAATCGTCTCGACGATTCCCTTGCAGGGCGCGGGGCGTGTGGCCGTCCAGTTCCGTTATGCGTTCGTTTGCGACCGGGAAGGGCTCAAGACCGTCGATATCACTGATCCGGCCCAGCCCGTGGTCAAGGCGAGCGTGCCGATCGAGGACGCCAAAGATGTCTACCTGGCGCGCACCTATGCCTACGTTGCCGCCGGCAAACAAGGCTTGGCAATTGTCGACATGAAGAGTCCCGAGAAGCCTGGAAAACCTGCGTTCTTCAACGCCGACGGCGCCTTGCAAGACAGTCACGCGGTCAAAGTGGGCATGACGAACGCCAGTCTTTTCGCCTACGTCGCCGACGGCGAACACGGATTGAAGGTGCTCCAACTGACTTCGCCTCGCACGAGTGCCGATACCTGGGGCTTCAGTCCAAAACCGCAGCCGCGCCTGATCGCGACCTTTAAGACAAAGGGACCCGCCGTCGCGTTGTCAAAAGGACTGGACCGCGACCGGGCCGTAGACGAGAGCGGCAACCAGATCTCAGTATTTGGCCGGCGCGGGGCGCGCTCGCTCAGCGCCGAAGAGATGAAGCGTCTGTACATGCGCGACGGGAAGGTGTACACGGTCACGGACGTACCACCGGGTCCGGCGGAGGGGGGCAAGTAAGATGCCGCTCTGGATCGCCATCTTCTTCACCCTCGTGCCCCTGTGGGCGCAGCCGGAACTGCGGACGGAATCGCAGGGCGGCGTTATCCGAGCCGTGCTTGTGCACGCGGATTCACAACGGGCCGTCATGGACGAGGACCCGGCACGCCCCGGCGAGCGCCTCATTGGCTACGTTCGTTCTCCGGGCACACAGACCACCGTCATGGTGGGATCGGAAAAGGTTCCCGCGTTTGTCATTCCACCACCGCAGGCTCGCCGGCCCGAATCTCTGCGTAGCCGCTCCGCCGTCCGGCTCAGGCGTCCAGGCTCCAGACTGGAGCCGGCGGCGCTTGAGGCCCCTTGGCAGGAGTTCGACTTCACGGTGCCGCTATCGGAAGCGGGCAGCTTTGTGGACTTGTCATTTAGCGATGAGCGCGGGCGTTCCGAAATCTCAACTTTCCCCGTGGTGCAGGAGGAAGAGGATCCGGCGCAGCTCACATCGGACGATGTGGATTTTCTGATTCGCCGGGCGGCGCTGGCCGTGGACAATCCGCGTATGGCGATTGCCGTCGTGGACCGCGCGGGCCGGCCGCTCGGTGTGTTTCGCAAAAGTCAAGCGACAGACGACGACCTCGAAACGGCGCTCAGCCTCGCGCGTACGTCCGCCTTCTTCAGCCATGACATGGCGCCGCTCTCGTCGCGAACGGTGCGGACCATCAGCCGCGAGAACTTTCCCAACAACGTTCCCAATCAACCGGCCGCCGCTCTCTTCGGCATCGAAAACACCAACCGGGGATGCTATTTGAGCGACGCATACGAAGCGGGAAAAAGCATCCCGCCGGCGATGAACCTGGCCGGGAGCGGGCCCGGGAAGGGCATCACAACCTCGCCGGGATCGATTCCTGTTTTCAAGGCGGGGAAAATGGTCGGCGGCATTGGAGTCGGCGGCGTCGATTCGCTCATCGCGGAGTTCGCGGCCGTGTCTTCTGTCGATAACGTGCGCTTGTCCTTCGTGCCTGTGCTGCCCTTGCCGGCTCCCGGGGCGGTGTTTATCGACGGCATACGTCTTCCTTTCGTTGAGCAGACTACACAACCGGCGGGAACCCAGGCAGCTTCGCAGGTTCAGGGCGAGTACGTGTTAGGGCCCCGCGCCGGGGCGGCTGCGGCGGACGGTTGGCTGGTCCGCCCTGTTGGCAGCGCAACGATGTCGGCGAGCGACGTGGAATCCATCATCATGGCGTCCGTCGCCAGAGCGAATCTCACCCGCGCGGTCATCCGTTTGCCCCTTGGCAGCCGCAGCCGCATGGTTGTCGCGGTCAGCGATCTCGAAGGCAACATCGTAGGCATGTTCCGCATGCCCGATGCCACTGTGTTTTCAATTGACGTCGCGGCTTCGAAAGCCCGCAACGTGGTCTACTTTTCGGGCGCAAGCCGCGTAGAGAGCGACTTGCCCGGCGTGCCGCCTAACACCGCAGTCACCAATCGCACCATCGGTTTCGGCTCGCAGTCGTTCTTTCCCACCGGCATCGATGCCTCAAACGCCGGACCCTTCCGCGAGCTCTATTTGTTCGATTTGGCGAACCCCTGCACCCAGGGCAGGCAGCCTGCAAACCGGAACCAATCCGGGATTGTCTTCTTCCCTGGTTCGGGGCCCCTCTACCGCGATGGAGTATTAGTGGGAGGTCTGGGTGTTTCCGGCGACGGCGTTGAGCAGGACGACTATGTCACCGCCGGAGGCGTTGTGGGCTTTGAATCGCCACCTGACCAGCGGGCGGACCGCGTCTTCATCGACGGTGTGCGCCTGCCCTACTGGCGTTTTCCGCGCAATCCCGAGCAGTAGTGGTGATCCCACGGATCCGTCAGCCGATTCTCTCCGAGATGGAAAAGTCATCGAAAAGCGGCAGACTGGAGCCAAACATGCGACTCACTACCCTCGCTGGATTTGTGCTGGGTCTCGGGCTCGTGGGCGGACCAACTGACCGGCCTCTTCGACGACGCCACACCCAGCAACTCACCCGCTCCTCGGGCGTGGCCGACGAAGGTCTGCCCAAGCATCTCCTCGATACCGCGAAGCCAAACGCGAGACCAGCCTCTTCCTCCTCATGACCTCCGAAATCGTGGAGGAAAGGGTAAGCGCCGACGTTGCGTGCGCGGAGACCCGCACCGGCGCCTTTTCATTGCTGCTTCGATACGCTTGTCTCCCTCACATCGGAGATGCTGATCGTGACAGCCCGCACGGTGACGCCAGGGAAGCTATATGGGTGCGGGCGCCCACTGTGTCAAGCCGATTTTTCCACATGAAATACGAGAGATCTCGCAGATCCGTGGCGAACTCTTCGGCGGAGGAGTAGCGCTCGCCCGGGTCCTTGGCAAGTGTCTTGCCCAGGATTGTCTTCAGTCGGCTAGATACATAGGGAGACTCGTTGGCGATCGTCGACGATTCAGGCTCTTCGTTCAAAATAGAGTAGGCGATGGCTTGCCGGTACTTGCCTCGGAATGGCAACTGGCCCACGAGCAATTCGTATAGCACAACACCCAGCGACCAAACGTCACTCCGGCAGTCAACAGCGTCACCGTTGACCTGTTCAGGAGACATGTAGGCGGCGGTACCGGCGGTCGTTTTCTGGTGCGCGACCGTTCCAGCGCCCGGTGAGGAGGCGATTCCGAAGTCGATAAGCACTGGCCGGCCCTTGGAAGTCACGATCACATTCGATGGTTTGACGTCGAGATGAATAACGCCGCAGCAGTGAGCGGCCGCCAGGCCGTCCGCGACTTGCGCGGCGAGCTCGAGTTTCTGGGGCGTACGCAAGGAGCCGTTTGCCACATAGGATCCTAGATCCGGGCCTTCCAACAGGGCCATGACAATGAACACCTCCGGATCGGCTTCCAGGAAATCGTAGATCCTACAGACATTGGGGTGATTCACAACCGCTGCGGCTCGTGCCTCGTAGGCGAAACGCTGTCGTGCCCACTCGTTCGTCTGTAGCCTCGGCGAAAGAAACTTCAGAGCCACGTCACGGCCCAGCCGGAGGTCTTCGCCGCGGTACACGGTGCCCATGCCTCCCTCACCCAGCTTTTCGTGAACTCGGTAGTTACAGATGTTTGTGCCGGTCATGGCTGCTCTCCCGAGCAAGAGCTTGGATCGGCTGGAAACCCCCGATTTTCAATTGCCTGCTCATTCACTCAGGCGCAACGGGAGGGGAGAAAGGGCAAAGGGATTTACGGGCGACCAAATGACAGGATGGGAAGCCAAACGGGCGAACCAATTAAGCTATTTCTGGCCAATGTTATGGCGGGATCGAGCACGCCGGGCCGTCGCGAGGAGATAGGCCAACAGACCCTTTGGAGGCACAGAAAATCCGCTTCCCTAGTCTCGCCGCTTTCTAGCCCGCCAAGTGCCGAAAGCCCATCCCCCACCGAAAAGGGCCCCTGCCCCGAGGAGGATTGCGATCACTCGGCCTGTTGGGAACCGGGACGGAGGCGGACTCTGTGCCTCCAGTTTGGCCAGAGCTTTTTCCACTTCCTGCCTGACGTCAGGCCTGACACTGGCGTCCCGGCTGGCTCGCACGAGCGCGTTCCTGGCATCAGCACCGCCAATGTCACCAAGCGCGATCGCTGCTCGCATGCCATACCTCGCTCGATAATTGTTCAGGTACTGTTCCGCGATGACGTCGGGCGAGGCCTCAAGCTTGACGCCGTCCCTGGCCAGGCGGCCAAACCTAGTCTCAAGAGCGTAGCGTTCTTTCGCAATGTTTGCAGGCGAGGGTCCGTGCTCCAATGCATTGATCAGAGGTGGCACCACAGCGGTCCTGAGTTCGCTCACCGCTGCGAGCTCCCCATCCACACACTCCTCGCACTCAAGCCAACTCACGATCGTATGCAATGCTAGGTCACGCTCTTGTTGGGAAAGGTCTGCGAGCCCTGCGCGATCGTTGCCGCTTCCGCATGCAACCGTCAGCACAACCGCGACGACGACACACCACGCACTCCGCGCAGGAAGTATTCGGCAGGTCAGCGGGCCGTATATTACAGCAATCACCAAGGTATCCTCCTGCAGACTCGCTCCGGCCGGTTAGGGCGGTCCCAGAGAAAGGGGTGGGCAAGACTGGTCGACCTGACTCGGTTCGCAGTACCGGGTAGGCGCCCTTCGTTCGCAATCGGCGGGATCCGTGGACCAGGGTGGCTCGCAGTTGACGTTCAACATGGAGCTGGGGTGGACGTTCATGCGAAAGACCTGACCCAGGGAAAAGTAGTCTCTTCCGCTCCCTCCGCCCGCCCACATGATATTGCTTGAGCTGAACTGCGGGGGATTAAACAGGTTCGTATGGCCACCGCTCCCGGTGGGGCGTAGTCCGTAGGCGTGCCCGATCTCGTGGGCCAAGGTTGACGCGCTGGCGGCGCTTCCAATGAAGATGATGTTTGGACCTGCTCGAGGAGCGTCGCTGCACTGAAGCCCCGTGCCTCCATCGCCGCCCGCAACACCCGAGACGTAATAGACGTTCAGTCGGCCAGGCGTATACCATGAACTGGATTGAATGCTTGCGACCTTGTCGCAGGCGGATCCGATGGTGCTGACTGCCGTGGAATCGCCAGACAAGTCGGTGGCGAAGCCGGCAAGCAGAACTCCCACACGATTATCCGTGAGAAGTGAGTTGACGTAAGAAAAATCGCCGCTCCAGCAGGTCGGCTCTTCCGTACTGCTCGAACATGTATTGGCCCCTGTCCTAACAAGCCAAACGCTTACATCAACGGAGATGGTGGGCTGCAATGTCACGGGATGAACCTCCCCTCCATTCGTCCACGGGGGGTTGACGCCCGGCTCGAACGACAGCGCATGGTTTTTGCTCAGCACCGCAACCTCGGAGGGGCAGGGAGGACTCGGCGGCGGGGAGGCCTGACCGATTGGGACCTGGTCACCGGGGATCGGCGAATAATTTTCTGCTGTAGCGTCGTCCCTGCAGCCAGCGGACGAAGGAAGGTCTGCGAGTACCACTGGGTGATCGCTAGGCCGGGTAGAGGGGTCGGGGGTAATTAGTTGAACCGCGTCCAGGCCGGCAGACGGGGGCAGGCAAGGCTCAATCGTGTAGGCCAGTCGCCAAGAGCTGACTATCTGAGCGCCATGCATCTGGTCGATGACAAGGGTTCCTTCGCTCGGGGCGTCTACGCCCTCAGCCTCTCCGTCGTAGGGCGTGAGTCTGGGCCATAGCAGCGGATCTCCGCCATCGAACATCATCGGAAGGTGAGTGATCCTTCCGCCCGGCGGGCGTACTAAGAACCCCTTTTCGGTCATCTCAACCCCTACTAGGCCCAACCCCGGCAACGGTGGCGGCGAGTCGCGGAACTCGAGCTCGAGCGACTCGAACGCACTGCCCTCGAATCGAATATCCCAGTCGAGCTGACTCGGTAGCGCTTCGGCAGGCCAACAATCCCACAGGTCGCATCCGATAGCAATCGGGCGCTGATAGATCAACTCCACCAAATTCGATATGGCAGGACGGCACACCGTGTGATAATAGGAATCCCCGGCGCCCAATGGTCGAGGGCCTCCAACGATAATCGCGGCGGCTAGAAAGTACCCGAGGCTTCGCCTCATGATGAGCACAATACCTCCCCAAAAATCGGCTTAGAACAGGACTTGCTCATCAGCATTCGACGTGTATATCGTTGTCATCGCCTCCCTCGCCCTCACAGACGCTCGGTTCGAAAGTCAGACCGACCGTTCTGCAGTACTCCTTAACGGTGTCCTTAAACTTGTCATCCCTCGATTTGATCCCGCCAAGGTCGTCCTTGAAGATCAATAGCTCCGGCTGGCCCTGAGTGAGTGTGAACGGATTCGCGGCAGGCCGCTTTTCGAAAATATCGTCGAGGTCGTGGCTGCTCGTCAGCGTACACTGGATCTCGGTCGCTGAGGTCGCCGTGGATGGCTCAAGCAGCAGCACAAACGCCTTTTGCTGCCTCTTGAGAAGTTTGAGACCCAGCACCGGTAGTTGGCGAACGCATGATAGGCCCGAGACGGAATCCAGCCTGAGCCGGAGGATGTTCTCGGTTTGTTTCGCAAAGGAGGGGCAACAACCCACGCCCGTGACAAGCGCCGCTGCGCCGCCGGCCTGGGCGAAAAACTTGCGTCGAGTCTTAGATTTCACGCTCTGATTCCTCGTGCTCTGATCGCGATTCATGATCCTCGCTCCTTCCATCCTGCTTGTCTGGTTCCGTGCCGCTTCACTGGGGTATCCGTTATGGAGATCCTATGAAATCCTTCGTTCGAGGATCGTCTCGCAGAGGTCTAAGCCATTTGCGAGTCTTCAATTCTCTCTCGATTTCCTGGCGAGGCAAGCCCCGTTCCTGAGCGGCCCCTAGCCAGTCGAATGCGGCGTCGGGATTTCCCAGGCGGGCGGAGGTTTTGGCGTTCCACAGCAGCTCCTTTCGGTCAGCCACCCCTCGACGCGCAGCCGCCTTCGCCAGCCACTCCTTCGCTTGCCCTTGCTCATCCGCGCCGGCGTAGCAGTGTGCGAGCAGGCTATACAGCTCTTCCCGTTCGGGATTGACCCGGAGAGCCTGCTCGATCAGTGAAGCCGCCTTGAGGTAGGTTTGGGCCACCCTGGGATCCTCGACGTACTCGTAGGCACTTGCTAACTCCTGCCAAAGTATAAAGTCGTGCTCTTTGAGGCTGACGGCCCGTTCGAGGGTGTCTTTTGCCTGGGGATAAGCCCCTTCGTCGAAATAGATTTTGGCGAGGTTGGAAAGCGCGTACGGCCGAGGTTCGATCTCAACTGCCCTTTCATAGAGCGCCTGCGCCTCTCGAAGTCTGCCGGCTCCGTGGTACGCCGCCCCGAGGTTAAGGAGGGCCTGTGCGCTCCGCGGGGTCAGATCGACGACCGCCTGGAAAGGTTTGATCGCCGCTTCGTAGTCTCTCCTTCCGTGATGGAAGAGACCGAGCTGATGATGCGTTCGCCAATCCGCCGGCCGAAGACCGATGGATTGGTCATAGGCCGCCAAGGCTTGCTCAACCCGCCCCATTCGCCCGAAGACCCGGGCGAGGCCCGAGAGGGCTTCGGCATTCCTGGCGTCAAGCTCCAATGCGGAGTTGAAGCTTCGGATCGCCTCTTCATGCTTGCCCGTGCTGAGCCGAACGTTGCCTAACGCGATCTGCGCTTCAGGCAGTTGATCGTTGAGCTGAAGCGCTTTTTCGCAGTCTGCTTGAGCCTCGACGAGCGGCTTCGGATCACTGATCCGTTCATGCAACCGCCATTGCGCTTCGCAAAGGCCGGCGTACGCAAGCGCATACTCTTCGTCTAGCTCGATCGCTCGCTGGAATTGCGTGATCGCATTTTCGATATTGGCGGTGACGTCACTGCGCTGCAAATAACCGACGCCCGCCGTGTAGAACTGCGCCGCACCCAGTTCTGCCTCACTGGCGGCCGTTTCCGGACCCAGATGCTCGGGCTGGATGCGTAGATCAAGCATATTGGCCAGCCGCCGCACGGCCCCTTCCTGAATGGCGAGGGCGTTGCCGCGCAAGCCGGTCACGATGGCAGTGTCCAACTGATGGCCTTCTACGGTGTCGACCAAGGTCAGAGTGAGCACCAGCCGCTCGCCCGAGGCCTGGAAGTCACCTTCAACTGCATAGTTCACTCCCAACTTTTCGAAGGCGGCTGCCGGGTCCGCCACCCCCCGGCCTAGGACGGTGCTCGGAGCCATGACGATGAGGCTCTCGTTCATGCCCTCGAACTGCGTCAGACGCCTCGTGATCGTCGCCATGAGTCCATCCGCAAAGGCAGATAGTTCCGGGTCTCCCGGTAGCACCTCAAAGGGCAGAACGGCTACTGTGCGCTGTCTGCCCTCTGATCCTATCTGGCGCAAAAACGACGCCGCGAGGGCCAAAAAAATCAACACCGCCGCGGCGGCGCCCCAGCGGAGGTGGGGGTCAGCCCAGGCCCGGTCGCGGGTGCGCTTGCGGCTACGTGCGCCTTTGAGGCGTGGGAGCGCGACCTCGCCTTCGAGAGCCGCCACGACTTCTCCGGGGCTACCCGGCCGGTCTTCCGGCTCTTGCTCCAGGCAACGCTGGATCGCGGTGTTCCATTTCTCGTCTAGGCCGGGGTAGCGCTCCCGAGGGGGCGCCGGCGGCCCCTGGGTCTTTTGGAGGATGTTCTCGCCCAGTGTCTCCGCGGGATAGGCGCGTGCGCCGGTTACCATTTCATACAGAACAAGGCCCAGGGCGTACACATCCGTGGCCGGCGAGACTTTGGCACGCTCGCCCGTCAACTGCTCCGGGGCCATGTAGATGGGCGTGCCGACGATGTCCTTGGAACCGCTGAGCGTCTGTCCCGGCGTCTCAGTGCTCCTGGCCAGACCGAAGTCGGTGATTCTGACTTGCGTCGAATCGCCTTGGCGAACCAGGATGACGTTGCCCGGCTTGAAGTCGCGGTGAATGATGTCCTCCGCATGGAGCGCATCGAGGCCGGCGGCCATTTGCCGGGCGAGCGGGAGCGCCTCTTCGACAGGCAGGCGCTTACCGGGCTGTTGCTCAAGGTAAGCCCCGAGAGTCTCACCGCCGAGCAACTCCATAGTGAAGGCCAAGAAAGTTCCTTCATGGGAGTAGTCTGGCGCTAGGTCATAGATGCGGCAGATGTTAGGGTGGGTGACTTTGCGGCCGTTGAGAATTTCGTGCTTGAAGCGCTCGCGGTTCTTCGGGTCGTGGACGAGCTCCGGCCGCAGTGTCTTTAGGGCGACCCGCGCACCCAGTTCGCGGTCATGGGCCTCGTAGACTTCGCCCATCCCGCCAGCGCCGAGCGGGCGGATGATCTCGAACCGCCCGGCGAGGCAGTCGCCCGGAGAGAGCAGAAAGCGTGTGGGGTGGGGTTGAAAGTCGCTGGGGCCCGTGGCGAGCAGACCCGTAGCGTTGTCGTGCTCAACAAGCAGCGCCCTGACCTCTCCTCGGAGGAGCACATCGTCGCCGCAGGCGGACTGCAAGTAGATCTCGCGTTCGGCGGGTTCGAGTTCTACGGCGTGGTGAAAGTGTTCTCGAATCCGCTCCCACTGAAGTTTGCTGCCCTGGCCAGCTTGCACGGCCAACCTCCGGGCACCAACAGCGTGCGGTAGCTAGATCATAGGCTCGCCGATGGGTAATTTGCAAATGAAATTGATACAGTTTGGCAAAAATCTTTGACCACAGTAGCGGCTAAATAACCGGCGAAAAGGCGGCCGCCCACCTTGCGCCGTGGCGTTGCCGTGTGGGATTCTGACGCCGCGATGGCCTTTCCGGAGTTTGAGCCAAACAAGAGGAAAGTACTGTTTTTCTGCCGCGGACGCGGAAGCGGCCACGCCATTCCCGATATCGAGATTACAAACGAATTGTTAAGACTCCGCGGGGATGTTGAGGTCCGTTTTGTTTCCTACGCCACCGGGGCGACGACGCTGGCGGAATTCGGATTTCCGGTGATCGATCTTGGGCTGCCGGAGCTGAATTCGCTCCTGGATGTGATCGTTCTTGCCACGAAGATCACCGGCTGGCTGCAACCGGACCTCGTCGTGGCTCACGAGGAGTTCGGAGCGCTTCCGGCTGCCCGAGTCTACGATAGACCGGCGATTTTTCTTACCGACTGGTTTGTCGAAAGTGAACGGATCACGATGGGAACGCTTCGATTTGCCGATCAGATCCTGTTCATCGACGACGAGGGTTATTTCGAGGAGCCCCCGCAAGCAAAGGGAAAGGTCACTTATGTTGGGCCCGTCCTGCGGCGGTTCGCATACTCGTTGGCCGACCGTCCGCGAGCTCGATGCGAGCTCGGACTTCCTGAAGGAGCGGTCGTGATCGCCGTGTTGCCGGGCAGTTACGCCACTGAAGAGAGGGCGCCGATCGCCGACCTTGTGCTGCGCGCATTTGATTCACTGGATCGCACTTCGAAGCGCCTGATCTGGATTGCAGGCAGCGACACAGAACCCTTGAGGACGAAGGCGGGATCTCGCGACAACGTTCAAGTGATGGAGCGCGAATGGCAAATCGACCGCCTGTTGGTTGCCAGCGACGTGGTGATTACCAAAGCCAACCGGAAGACGGTGGTTGAGCTCGAAAGCCTGGGAATCCCATCGTTGGCCCTATCGGCGGAGTTGAATCCCATCGACGACGCTCGCGCTCGTTCCTGTGAAGGCGTGACCTTCCGCCTGATCTCCGAGACCAATGCGGAGCTTCTGGTTTCGGACCTTAAGCGAGCGATGGACCGAAGACCGGCCGCAGTCGAGAAGCCGCAACCGGAGCGCGGAGCGATGCTCGCCGCCCAGCACATCGCGGCCGCAATCGGGAAACGCGAGAACGAGCCGCAGCCCAGTGATTAGGGCAAGCGCTCGTGCGGGCCGCTGCGGCTAAGCTCCCGCTGCAGCCAGGCGCGGCATAGGGACCAGTCGCGCTTTACCGTCCGCGGCGCGATTCCAAGCACTGCCGCTGTTTCCTCGACCGAAAGCCCGCCAAAAAACCGGCACTCGACCACTTTTGCGCCCCGCGGGTCCTTCTCGTGCAACCGGTCGAGGGCTTCATCAAGAGCAATAATTTCCATCGGCCGGCCCTTGTCGAGAATGAGCGCTTCATCAAGAGGCACGACCCTTACATCGCCGCCGCGCTTTTCGGCGCGACGGGCGCGTGCATGGTCCACGAGGATTTGGCGCATCAAATGAGCGGCAACGCCGAAGAAATGGGAACGGTCCTGCCAACTGAGACGGTCCAATCTTGTGAGCTTCAGATAGGCTTCGTTGACCAGTGCGGTGGGCTGAAGGGAGTGTCCAGGTCTTTCGCGACGGAGATAAGAGGCTGCTAGTTTGCGCAACTCTCCGTAGACCTTTTCGATCAGGTGTTCCTCTGCTCCCTTGTCTCCCTCCTGCAAACGACGCAAGAGTAGCGTGATCTCACCCGAGCCGCTGGCGCCGGTGGTAGCCATGGCAGCAGTCCTGCGAGGGATCATACCGCGAAACCTAAATCGATGACTACATTTCCCGTCTGGACCGCTCGACATGATTACGCTCTCTTTTGAAATCAGTCGGATACGGGCGCCAATCAGCGTGACCGAGCACCTGTTTTCACGACAGGTGATCTCGCGTCATTGTTGGTTATGTCACAAGAGGGACACGTGGCTGGCCCGGCGGCGAGTTTGACTCCAGTCGCCGAGCGCAATAAAATGGGCCGGCTCTCGGCGAGCCGGCCCACATTTACCGAGTCAAATCGAATGTTCGGATCAGAAGGAAAACTTCAGACCGAACTGAATGATGCGCATCGATGTGCGGAGGGTGCGCACCTCGCCCTGCCTTGCGGCATCCGGAGTGATCGAGTTCAGGCTCGAAAACCCGATGTTGTTGGGATCCCCGAAATACGGATTGTTGAACGCGTTGAAGAACTCCGAGCGGAACTGCACCCGGTAGCGGCTTTCCGCGCCCCACGAAAAGTTCTTATAGAGCGAGAAATCAAAGTTGCGCTGACCCGGTGTGTTCAGGATGCCTACGCCGGCACTGCCGTAGTGGCACAGGTCGGGGCGCGATGCGATGTTGCAGGTCACGCGCTGAAAAGCCTGCGGGTCGTAAAAGAGCTCGCGAGTCGGGTTGTCCAGCCGGCCGTCGGCGATGCGGTCCGGCCGGACCGGAGCGCTGCCCACGTTCAAA
>Ga0299913_10003528_pt1 | contig 12824 bp, 11 predicted proteins | sample RVTome_9_FD_201360 | JGI IMG/M metagenome (GOLD analysis project Ga0299913, IMG submission 201360) | Soil microbial communities from uranium-contaminated site in the Upper Colorado River Basin, Wyoming, United States - RVT155D38 (version 2) ... | reverse complement strand
GCCACCAGCGCTCGCCGGCGCGCTCGAGCAGCACCACGGCGCGCCGGCCGTGCTCGACAGCGCGGCGGAGATCCCCGGACCAGAACGACTCGCGCGCGAGGATGTACTCCGCCTTGCCCTCGGTGGCGCCGTCGCCGGCCCGCCGGGCCTGGGCGAGCGCGCGCTCGGCATGCTCGATCGCGCGGGCGCCGTCGCCCAGCACGCCGAGGGCCGAGGCCAGCCGGAAGTGGTACTGGGCGGTGAGCGAGGGATCGTCCACGCGCTCCACGAGGTCGGCGTGGCTGCGCAGGTCCTCGAGACTCTCCTGCGCCTGGCCGAGCAGGAACAGGGCCTGCGACCGCTCGAGCGCCAGCCCCAGGGTGACGCGCTCTCGCCCCTCCGTCAGCCGGCTCGCGTGCGTCTCGGCCTCGCGCAGGGCGGCCACCGCCTCGGCGTTGGCGTACGTGGCCATCGCGCGGGCGGCCACCCGACCGAGCGCTTCCACGGCCTTGTCGGCGCGTGGCGTGCGCGTCCAGTGGTAGACCAGCCGTTCCCACTCGCGCTCCATGCTGCCCCCGCTCGACGCTTCCAGCGCCAGCGCGGCCGTCTCGTGCAGCGCGTGCCGTTGCGGGGTGAGCAGGCTCGCGTAGGCGACCTCCTGCGTGAGCGCGTGGTTGAAGGCGTAGGCCGGATCGTCGCCGGCGCGCAGCTCGTGCAGGAAGTCGAGCCGGGCCAGCTCGGCCAGATGCGCGGCCACCGAGCCGGGCCCGTCCCACACGCGCTCCAGCAGCCCGCGCGGGAACTCCCGGCCCAGCACGGCGGCGGTCTGCAGCAGGCGCTTGGGCACGGCGGGCAGGCGGTCCATGCGCGCTCCCAGCAGGGCCCGGAGCGTGTCGGGCACGCTGCGGGTGGCGAGGTCTCCCTGCTCGGCGACGGCGCGCGCAAGCTCCTCGAGGAACAGCGGGTTGCCGGAGGCGCGGTCGAGGATCACCCGGGCGAGGCCGTCGGGCAGATGCGGGCGGGCCACCACGGCCTGCACCAGCGCCAGGCTGTCCGCCTCGGCCAGAGGCGCCAGCACGATCTCCTCGGCGCCGGCGGGGATCGGCCACCGCGGCCGCCACTCGGGCCGGTGGGTGGCGACCAGCAGGATCGGCGCCGCCTCGAGGCCGGGGACCAGCGCACCGAGATACGCCTCCGAGGCGTCGTCGATCCAGTGCAGGTCCTCGATCACCACGAGCAGCGGCCGCTGGCGGCTGCCCTGCAGCAGCATGCGCCGCAGCGTGTCGACGGTGCGCTCGCGGATCACCTCGACGCCGAGGTCGTCGAGGGCGGCGCCGGAGACCTTGAGCCCGAGCAGATGCAGCAGGAACGGCGTGCGGTCGGCGGCATCGATGCCGAGCCTCGTGAGCGTGAGGCGCACCCGGTCCGCGACCGTCTCCGGCGGGTCGAGCTCCTGGATCCCACACTGGCCGCGCACGAGGTCGAGGATGGGCAGGTAGGGGATGGTGACGCCGTACGACCGGCAGCGTGCCTCCACCGTGGTCACCTCCGTGGAGCCCAGCGTGCGCCGCAGCTCGTAGAGCAACCGCGACTTGCCGGCGCCGGCCTCGCCGACGACGCGCACCAGCCGGCCGGCGCCGGCGTGAGCGGCGCCCAGCAGCGCGCCCAGCCGGCGCAGCTCGCCGTCCCGGCCCACGAAGCGGCCGAACGCGCGCTCGGCCGCGTGCTCGAAGGCCGAGCGCCGGGGGGCGAGGCCGAGCACCTTGTAGGCGATCACCGGCTCGCTCCGCCCCTTGACGCCCAGCGCGCCCGCCGCCGCCAGTCGTACGTCGCCTCGCACCAGGCGCGCGGTCGCCTCCGCGATCACGACCTCTCCCGGGGCGGCCGCCTGCTGCAGCCGGGCCGCGACGTTGGTGGTGTCGCCGACGGCGGTGTAGTCCATCCGGAGGTTGTCGCCGATGGAGCCGACGACGACGAGGCCGGTGTTCATGCCGATGCGGACCGCCAGCGCGGCGCCGGGCCCGGCCCCGTACGAGCTGCGGTCGCGGAGCGCGCGCCGGATCGCCACGGCGGCGCTCACCGCCCGGCGGGCGTCGTCCTCGTGGGCGAGCGGGGCGCCGAAGAGCGCCATGAACCCGTCGCCCAGGAACTGGTTGATGGTGCCCTCGACGCGGTGGACCTCGGCCAGGGCCAGCTCGAAGAAGCCGTTGAGGAGCGCGTGCATGCGCTCGGGGCCGACGCGCTCGGCCAGCGGGGTGGAGTTGGCGATGTCGCAGAAGAGGACGGTGACCTGCTTGTGCTCGCCCTCGAGCGCGGTGCGCGTCGTGAGGATGCGCTCGGCCAGGTGGCGGGGCGTGTAGGCGGCCGGCGAGGCGAAGCCCGGCCGGGGGCGGAGGTCACGCCCGCATTCGAGACAGAACTTCGCCGTGTCGGGAAGCTCGGTGGCGCAGTTCGGACACCGCATTGACGGACATCGATGCCGCCCCGGCACCGGCGCCGGGGCCGGGCGGCTACGCCAGGAACGCCCTCAGCATCCAGGCCGTCTTCTCGTGCTTCTCGAGCAGGCCGGTGAGGAAGTCGGCCGTCCCCACGTCGTGGTACCGGTCGTTGACGGTGTCGATGTCGGCGCGCAGGGACCGGATGATGGCCTCGTGATCGGCCAGCAGGCTCGCGAGCATGTCGCGGGCCGGGGGAGCCGCCCCCGGCTTCTCGCCCAGCCGGGCCTTCGTCCGGAACTCCTCCAGCGTGCCGAGCGCGGGGCCGTCGAGGGCCCGGGCCCGCTCGGCCACCTCGTCGATGACCTCGTCGAGCGCCTCGTACAGCGACTGGAAGAACTTGTGCAAGTCGTTGAACTGCGGGCCGGTGACGTTCCAGTGATAGTTGCGGGTCTTGGTGTAGAGCAGGAACTCGTCGGCGAGCAGGGTGTTCAAGACGTCCACGACCTGCCGGCGATCGCTGTCAGAAATGCCGATGTTGGCGCTCATCGTCCTGTCCTCCGCGCCTTGGGATGCCCGGTGCCCCGTCAGGGGTTCGGCGACATGCTACAGTGGCCTGGCGGGAGGCGCCGATGCAAGTGCCCGAGCACGTGACGATCTGCGAGGTCGGGACCCGTGACGGGTTCCAGATCGAGGCCGACTTCATCCCGACCGAGCACAAGATCGAGGTGGTCGACGGGCTGACCGAGGCCGGCGTGCCCCGCATCGAGGTGACCTCCTTCGTTCACCCCAGGGTCGTGCCCCAGCTGCGTGACGCCGAGGCGGTGATGGCCGGCATTCGCCGCCGGGCGGGCACCCGCTACGCGGCCCTGGTGCCCAACGACAAGGGGGCCTCGAGGGCGATCGAGGCCGGCGTCGACGCGATCCACACCGTGCTCTCGGCCAGCGAGAGCCACAACCTGGCCAACGTCAACATGACGATCGCCGAGTCGGTGGACAGGCTGCGCGCCGTCGCGCAGATCGCGGCGCGAGCCGGGGTGCCGATGCAGTGCGGCATCTCGACCTCCTTCGGCTGCCCCTTCGAGGGCGACGTGCCCGTCGACCACCTGGAGGGGCTGGTGACCCGGCTCGTGGACCTGGGGGCGGCCGGCATCGGCCTGGCCGACACCACCGGCATGGCCAACCCGCGCCAGGTCGCCAGGGTGCTGGAGCGGCTGATCCCGCGCTTTCCCGGGATCGAGTGGACGCTGCACACCCACGACACCCGGGCGATGGCGATCCCGAACATCCTGGCCGCGATGCAGCTCGGGGTGACGCACTTCGACGCCTCCATCGGCGGGCTCGGTGGCTGCCCGTTCGCGCCCGGCGCCTCCGGCAACGTCTGCACCGAGGACCTGGTGCACTGCCTGCACGCCATGGGTGTCGCCACCGGCATCGACCTCGACCGTCTGGTCGCGGTCTCCCGCCGAGTGGAGCAGATCGTCGGCCGCCCGCTGCCGGGCCAGATCATCAAGGCCGGGCCCTCGAGCAGGAAGTACCCGGTGCCCGACCCGGTCGCCGCCCGCCTCCAGCCTTCGTGACCAAGAAGGCACTGCGGATGCTGGCGGTGATGGATCGGGCCACCGCGCTGTGGCACGTTCCCAACGTCGGGCGCGCCAAGGGCCGCCTGATCCGGCGGCTGATCGACCGGCACCGGCCCACGCGGGCGCTCGAGATCGGCTCGCTGCTCGGCTATTCCGCAATCCTCATCGCCGGCGCCCTCCCCCCGGGCGGCCGCCTGATCTGCATCGAGGCCAACGACTACCTGGCGAAGTTCGTCAAGGCCAACGCCGAGGCGGCGGGGCTGGGCCGCCGGGTGAAGGTGGTGGTCGGCGACGCGCTGCGCGCCATCCCGCTGCTGCCCGGACGCTTCGACTTCGCCCTGATCGACGCCCGCAAGGAGGACTATCTCGACTACCTGCGCCAGCTCGAGCCGAAGCTCGTGGCAGGCGCCGTCGTCGTCGCCGACAACACCGGCGTCTTCCGCCGCGACGTGGCGCCCTACCTGGCCTACGTGCGCGATCCCGCCGGCCCCTGGCGCTCGCGCGAGCACCACTTCGGCGACGACTGCATGGAAGTGAGCGTGCGGGCCTGAGGCGCCGGGGGCCCTGTAGACTGCTGCCATGAGACTGGCGACGTATCTATCCCCCGGTGGTGATCTGGCGGCGGGTGTCGAGCTGGCGCAGCGCGCGGAGGCGCTCGGGTACGAGAGCGTCTGGGTCACCCACGGGCTGGGCCGCGACTCGTTCCTGGTGCTGGCGGCCTATGGCGCCGCCACCACGCGCATCGGCCTGGGCAACGGCGTCGTGCCCATCTACCCGCGCCATCCGGTGGCGATGGCCCAGGCTGCGCTGTCGCTGTCGGAGATGACGGCCGGGCGCTTCCGTCTCGGCATCGGCGTGAGCCACCGGGCCTCGATGGAGGCGATGCTGGGCCTGGCTGTCGTCGAGCCGCTGGCCATCATGCGGGAGTACGTCGCCGTGCTCCGGGGCGCGCTCGGCGCGGGCACCGACTTCGAGGGCAAGCACTTCCGCGTGCACTGGAGCCTGGCGTTGCCGACCCGCCCGCCGGCCGCGCCCATCTACCTGGCGGCGCTCGGCCCGAAGATGTGCGAGCTGGCCGGGGAGATCGCCGACGGCGCGATCCTCTGGCTGTGCACGCCCGCCTACGTGCGCGACGTGGCCCGGCCGGCGATCGAGCGCGGCCGGCGCCGGGCCGGCAAGGCGCTCGAGGGATTCGAGATCGTGGCCGCCGTCCCGCTGGCCGTCGCCGACGACGCCGCGGCCGCGCGAGCGAGCTTCCGCAGCGAGCTGGCCCGCTACGCCGGGCTGCCGTTCTACCGGGCCATGCTGGAGGCCAGCGGTCTGGGCGAGGCGCTGCTCGCCTTCGACCACGACGGCGCCGTGCCGGAGTCGATGGCGGCCGCCCTCGGCGGGGTCGGCGACCCCGCCGTCGCCCACGCGTATCTGCAGTCGTACCGGCAAGCGGGCGTCACCCTGCCAGCCGTTCGTCCCATCGCCTTCCCCGACGCCCCCTGGTATCGCCGGACGCTCGAGGAGGCCGCCCGCTGGTAGTACCGGCCGGCGTCAAGCCGGTCGCGCTCCTCGTGGCCGGCCTCCTCCTCGCCGCCTGCGCGGGCGGGCGCGGCGAGCGCGCACGCACCCTGCCGCGGGACCAGGGCGCCCCCGTGCTCTACGTCGCGCTCGGCGACAGCACGGTCGAGGGCATCGGCGCCACCAGCCCCGGCGCCACTTACGTCGCGCGCCTGCACGCCCGCCTGCGCGCCGTCTATCCGCAGGCGGAGGCCGTCAACCTGGGCGTGGGCGGCGCCACCTCGGCCGACGTCGTCGACGGGCAGCTCGAGCACGCGCTCCTGCTGCAGCCGCACCTGGTGACGCTGTCGATCGGCCCCAACGACATCACGGGCGGGGTGGCGGTGCAGGACTACGAGCGCAACGTGGACGGGATCTTCCGGCGACTCTCGGAGGAGACGCGCGCGGTGGTCGTCGCCAACCTGCTGCCCGACCTGGCCGTCACGCCGCGCTTCCGCGGTCGCCAGGCGGCGCCGGCGGTGGGCGGGCTCACGGTGCGGTTCAACGAGGCCCTGGCGCGGGTGGCCGGGCTGCACGGCGTCGAGGTCGTCGACCTCTACGAGCCGAGCCGGGCCGAGATCCCGCGGCGCCCGGAGCTGGTGGCCGCCGATGGGTATCATCCCTCGGACCTGGGGTACGCGCGGTGGGCGGAGCTCCTGTGGACGGGCGTGGAGCGCCGCATCGCCGGTCGCTGAATAGGCGCCGGCGGCCGGCCGTCCAAGCGCGTGTGAGGAGATCAGGCATGCGATTCGTCCCGGCTCTGGCTCTCTCGCTGGCGATCCTGATCGTGCCCGCGCTGGCCCCCGCGCCGGCCGGCGCGGGCGACGTGCGCGCCCACGGTCCCACGATCCCGCCGCCCGCCGGGCCACCGCCGGCCCGGACACCCTCGGTCCTCCGGGGCGGCGATCCGGGGCTCGGGCACTTCGCCAAGGACCGCCGGGGGCACGGGCGTCCGCATCGTCCCGGCCGCCACCGGCGCGTCATCGTCGTCCCCCAGACGGTCGTGGTGGCGCCGACCCGCTGCTGGCAGCCCGGGCACTGGACGTACCAGTGGGTGCCGCAGACGCACACCTACAGCACGTGGGTGGCCGGCCGGTGGTCGCCCGACGGGTACTGGATCGACGGCCACTATGCCCCCGGCCAGGTCAGCTCCGGCTACTACCACCCGCTCTGGGTGGAGGGTTACTACACCGCCTGCTGACGCGGTCCTGCGATAATACGCAGGCCCCATGAGCGTGTTGCTCACCGCCGACGGTCTCGTCGCGCTGGTCACCCTGGCCGCGCTCGAGATCGTCCTGGGCATCGACAATCTCGTCTTCATCGCGATCATCAGCGCCCGGCTGCCCCACGCGCAGCAGGCGCTGGCCCGCAAGGTGGGGCTGGGTCTCGCGCTCGGCACCCGGTTGCTGCTGCTGTTCGCGATTTCCTGGATGATGGGGCTCACCCGCCCGCTCGTTCACGTCCCCTACGCCGGGGACGTCTCGGGCCGGGACCTCATCCTGCTGGCCGGTGGCCTCTTCCTCATCGCCAAGGCCACCTGGGAGATCTACGACAAGGTCGAGATCGGCGAGGGGCCGCACCGGCCGGGCCGGGGCGGGGGCGGCTTCGGCTCGGTGATCGCGCAGATCATGCTGCTCGACGTCATCTTCTCGCTCGACTCGGTCATCACCGCCGTCGGCATGGTGAACGACCTGCCGATCATGGTGGCCGCGATCGTCATCGCGATGGGGGTGATGCTGTTCGCCATGGAGCCCGTCAACGGGTTCATCGGGTCGCACCCCAGCCTCAAGATCCTCGCCCTGGCCTTCTTGATTCTCATCGGCGTCATCCTCGTCGCCGACGGCCTCGGCCAGCACGTCCCCAAGGGGTACATCTACTTCGCGATGGCGTTCTCGCTCGGCGTGGAGCTGCTCACCATCCGCTACAATCGCCGCCGGCCTCGCGCCCACGTGCCGTAGCCGGTGCGCCGGTTCGTCCTGGCCCGGCTGGCCCAGTCCGCCCTGGTCGTGCTGCTCTCGCTGACCGCGGTGTTCGGCATGGTGCGCCTGGGCGGCGATCCCGTGCTGCTCTTCCTGCCGATGGACATCCAGAGCAAGGACGTCGAGGAGTTCCGCGAGCGGCTGGGTTTCAACGACCCGCTCGTGGTGCAGTACGGCCGCTTCATGGGAGGCGCGCTGCGCGGGGACTTCGGCGAGTCGCTGCGCTACCGCCAGGACGCGCTCGGCCTCGTCCTGGAGCGGCTGCCGGCCACCCTGCTGCTGGCCGGCAGCGCCATCGCGCTGACCCTGCTGGTGGCAGTCCCGCTCGGCGTGCTGACGGCCGTCCGCCGTGACAGCCTCGCCGACCACCTCGGCACCGTCGCCACCGTGCTCGGGCAAGCGACCCCCGGCTTCTGGCTGGGGCTCATGCTGATCTACCTCTTCGCGGTGCAGCTGCGGTGGCTGCCCACCGGAGGCAGCGGCACGCTCGCCCACCTGGTCATGCCGTCGGTCGTGCTGGCCGCCTTCTTCGCGGCCCGGGTGGCGCGGCTCACGCGCTCGGCGACGCTCGACGTGCTGAACGAGGAGTTCATCAAGACGGCGCGGGCCAAGGGGCTCGGCGAGGGGCGCGTGATCGGCAAGCACACGCTGCGCAACTCGGCGATCCCGATCGTGACGCTGGCCGGCCTGGAGGCCGGCCAGCTCCTGGGCGGCGCCGTCATCACCGAGACGATCTTCGCGTGGCCGGGGCTGGGCCGGCTCACCGTGCAGGCCCTGCTGAACCGGGACTTCCCGGTGGTGATGGCCGCCGTCTCCTTCACGTCGATCGTGTACACCACGCTGAACCTGCTCGTGGACCTGGCTTACGGCTGGCTCGATCCGCGCGTCCGGGTGCGGGCGTGAAGAAGCATCTCGGCCTGGCGCTGACGCTGGCCGCTGTCCTCGCAGCCGTCGCCGCACCGTGGCTGGCGCCCCACGACCCGCTCCGGGCGGACTTCGCGGCGAGCCTGAAGCCGCCGGGGTCGCCCGGGCATCCCCTCGGCACCGACCAGCTCGGCCGCGACCTGCTGGCCCGCGTGCTCCACGGCGCCCGCCTCGCGCTCTTCATCGGGGTGTGCACGGTCGTGGTGACCGCCATCACCGGCGGCCTGCTCGGGCTGGTGGCCGGCTTCGTCGAGCGCTGGCCGTCGGCCGTCCTCATGCGCCTGGCCGACGTGCAGCTGTCCTTCCCCTTCATTCTCCTCGCGCTCACCATCAACGCGATCGTGGGCCTGGGCCTGCGCAACATCGTCCTCAGCCTGTCGGCGGCCGGCTGGGTCGTGTACGCGCGGGTCGTGCGCGGGGAGGTGCTGTCGGTCAAGCAGCGCGACTACATCCACGCGGCGGCAGCGCTGGGGGTGGGCCGGGGCCGCCTGCTGTTCCGCCACGTGCTGCCCAACGTGGCGCCGTCGATCATCGTCGTCTCCAGCCTGCAGTTCTCGCAGTTCATCGTGGCCGAGGCTGCCATCAGCTTCCTCGGCTTCGGGGTACAGCCCCCCACCCCGGCCTGGGGCAGCATGCTCAGCGAGAGCCGCGACTTCCTCTACGTCGCCTGGTGGCTGGCCGCCTTCCCCGGCGCCGCGCTGACCCTCACCGCGCTGGGCGTCAACCTCCTCGGCGACTGGCTGCGCGACACGCTCGATCCCAAGCTGCGCGTTTGATCTCGTGGGGGCCCCGACATGGCCCCCCACACCCCCGGCGCGCCGGAGTCCGCGGATTGGCGCTCCGGCGCTCGGCGTCGCGCGCTACACTACGGGTTCCCCGACAATCCAGCACCAGGGAGAAGCCGCATGAGCACGAAGCGTCGTGTCGTCATGGCCGTCGTCGTCCTGGCCGTCCTGACCGGGCTGGCCGGCGCGGTCCTCGCGCAGGACCGCGTCAAGACCAAGGAGATCGTCGTCGGCCTCGGCGCCGAGCCGCGCACGATGCTGGGGGTGACGATCGTCGACTGGACGACCAACAACATGCTGGAGCACATCTACGACCGGCTGCTCGACCGCGACGCCAAGACCTACAAGCCCAAGCCGATGCTGGCGACCGAGTGGAAGATCGTCAACGACACCACCTGGGAGTTCAAGCTGCGGCGCAACGTGAAGTTCCACAACGGCGAGCCGTTCACGGCGGCCTCGGTGAAGGCCACCATCGACTACGCGCTCGATCCGGCCAACAAGACGCACTTCACCGCCGCCGCCTACTGGGGCCAGGTGAAGGAGGTGCAGGTCGTCGACGACTACACGGTGCGCTTCGTCACCAAGCAGCCGTGGCCGAACCTGGTCGACAGCGCCGCGTCCACGAACTCGCTGATGATGCCGGCCAAGGCTCTCAAGGAGCTGGGTCCGGCCAAGCTCGCCGAGAAGCCGATCGGCACCGGGCCCTTCCGGTTCGTGGAGTGGCGGCGCGACGAGCGGCTGGTCCTGGACCGCAACCCCGACTACTGGCAGGGGCCGGCCGACGCCAGCCGGGTCACCTTCCGGTTCATCCCCGAGTTCAGCGCCCGCATGGCCGCCCTGCTCTCGGGCGAGATCGACGTCATGAAGGACGTGCCCCCCCACGCCGTGGAGGCGATCGAGAAGAGCGGCCGCGCGCGCCTGCGCTCGACGGTGTCCTCGCGCATCAACTACCTGGCCCTGGTGAACCTCAAGCCGGGCCCCATGCAGGACGTGCGCGTCCGCCGGGCCATGAACCACGCCATCGACGTCGACGAGCTCATCAAGCAGGTGCTCAAGAACCAGGCCACCCGCATGTGCGGCCCGCTCTCCCCGGCCAACGTCGACTACGGACCGGTCGAGTGCTACAAGCACGATCCGGCCCGCGCCCGGGCCCTGTTCAAGGAGGCCGGCGTCGATCCCACGAAGCTCTCGCTCACGCTCGACACGCCGTCGGGCCGGTACCCCCTCGACAGGGACGTCTCCCTGGCCATCGGCGCCCAGCTCCAGCGGCTCGGCATCAGGACCAACGTGGTCGTCAACGAGTGGGGGACGCACCTGGACAAGATCAAGAACCGCAAGACCGGCGACATGTTCTTCCTGGGCTGGGGCCCCGCCCTGCACGGCCAGGGCACGATGCAGCCGCTCTTCAACGCCGCCCAGACCTACTCGTCCTACGGCAACAACACGATGGTGGACGACAAGGTCGCCCGCGCCCAGACCCTGCTCGACCCCAAGGCCCGCGCCGACGCCTACGCCGATCTGCAGAAGGTGATCCGCGACGAGGCGCCCTGGGTGTTCCTCTGGCAGCAGCACGATCTCTACGGCGTGACCCAGAGCGTCGACTGGACGCCGCGCGCCGACGAGAAGGTCTGGATGTACGACGCCAGGATCGTGGCCCGATGATCACCGTCCTCACCAACGCGTTCCTGATCGACTGCACGGGGGCCGAGCCCGTGGAGGGCGCCGCCGTCGTCGTCGAGGACGACCGCATCAAGGAGGTCGCCGCCGGCGGCCGGGTGGGCCCCCTGCCCGGCCGGGTGACCACGCTCGACCTCGCCGGCCGGACGCTGCTGCCGGGCCTCACCGACGCCCACGTGCACATCTGCGCGGTGACGGAGAACATCACCGACCAGCACCGGCACTACCCGCCCTCGTACATCGCCGCCCGCGCGATGCAGCGCGCCCACGAGTGCCTCCTGCAGGGCTTCACGACCGTGCGCGACGCCGGTGGCGCCGACTACGGCTTCCGGCTGCTGCTGGAGGAGGGCCATTTTCCGGGCCCGCGCCTGCTCGTGTCGGGCAACTATATCTCCCAGACCGGCGGCCACGGCGACAAGCGCCGGCGCTCGGAGTGGAACGACCCCATCGACTGCTGCGTCGGCATGGTCGGCTTCATCGCCGACGGCCCCGACGAGGTGCGGCGCGCCGCCCGCGAGAACATCCGCCGCGACGTGAACCAGATCAAGATCATGGCCTCGGGCGGCGCCATGTCGCCCTCCGACGAGCTCGACACGACGCAGTTCACGGTGGCCGAGATGCGGGCGGCGGTCGAGGAGGCCCAGGCCGTGGGCACGTACGTCCTGAGCCACGCCTACTCCGATACCGCGGTCCGCCGGGCGATCGAGGCCGGCGTGCGCTCGATCGAGCACGGCAACCTGATCCGCGAGGCGGCGGCCAAGGCCATCAAGGACGCGAACGCCTTCCTGGTCCCGACGATGGTGACCTACGAGGCCATCTACCGGGAGGGCAAGCGCTACGGCATCGGCGACCACCAGATCGCCAAGATCGACCTGGCCCGCCAGCAGTCGATCCAGGGCCTCACCCACGCCTACCGGGCCGGCTGCAAGATCGGCTCGGGCTCCGACCTGCTCGGCGACATGGCCAGCCAGCGCGCCGTGGAGTTCGAGCTGAAGGCCCAGGTGATGACGCCGATGGAGGTGCTGCTCTCGGCCACCAAGGTCAACGCCGAGCTCTTCCGCATGTCCGACCGGATCGGCAGCGTGGAGCCGGGCAAGTACGCCGACCTGATCGTGCTCGAGGGCAACCCGCTCAGGAACCTGCGGGCCCTCCAGAACCAGGACAACCTGAAGGTCATCATGAAGGGCGGCCGTGTCTACAAGCAGACCCTCTGAGCCGGTCGTCCTCGGCGGCGATCCAGGGGCCGGGCCGCCCGCCCGGCGGAGCCGAGCGTGCGCATCGTCGACCTGAGCTTCCCGATCGCGCCCCACTTTCGCTGGAAGGTCGAGCCGGTGCTGCGCAGCTCGCACGCGCGGGGCGACAACTTCCAGTCCACGGTGCTGACCATCGCGTGCCACGCCTACACCCACGTCGATGCGCCGGTGCACTTCCTGCCCGGCGACCGCGACATCGCCGCGATGCCGGTCGACCAGTGGATCGGCCCCGCCGCTGTCGTCGATCTCAGCCATCTCGGTGACAACGGCGAGGTGTCGGCCGCCGAGCTGGAGCGCCACGCGGGTCACGTGCAGGCCGGGGACATCGTGCTGCTCCGCACCGACTGGCCCCGGAAGGTCGACGTCGCCACCGAGAAATTCTGGCGGGACGCGCCGTTCACAGGCCGGAGCGCCTGCGACTGGCTGGTCGCCCGGGGCGTGAAGGCCGTCGGGTACGATTACCCGCCCGACTACACGGTCCGGACCGGGATCTTCGCCCCCGGCACGAAGGTGCCGCGCGAGGAGTGCACGACTCACTACGTGTTCTTCCCGGCCGGCATCACGGTGATCGAGTATCTGACCAACCTGGACCGGATCGGCGCTCCCCGCTGTCGATTCCTGGCGCTGCCGCTCCGGATCGAGGGCGCCGACGGGTCCCCGG
>Ga0299913_10003527_pt1 | contig 12825 bp, 12 predicted proteins | sample RVTome_9_FD_201360 | JGI IMG/M metagenome (GOLD analysis project Ga0299913, IMG submission 201360) | Soil microbial communities from uranium-contaminated site in the Upper Colorado River Basin, Wyoming, United States - RVT155D38 (version 2) ... | reverse complement strand
ATGACGTCACCGCCCTCTTCACGCACGATCACCTGGACGGTGGTTCCGGTGCTGTCGTCACCGAACTTCTCTGCGATGCGCTCCTGGGCGGATATCTCGGGGCTCTCCGGAGCGAAACCCTCGTTGCCACTGGCGATCTCGACCTGTCCCGCGAACGAGCCGAGGACCCCTGTCAAAACCAGGGCGACAACAATGACTATCCAGGGCGTTCGGCGCGCGAAAGCGGCGAGACCCGAAACGATTGCCTTCACGATTTACCCCCGAGCGAGATGAGTCTATGGAGTTGGATGTAGATGGTCGTCTCCGAGCCGAAATTTCCAAAATTGAAAGTATCGCCGCAACTCATATTTAGACGTCATCATCTCGAGGAGCGGGTTCCAGATCTCAGACACCGCCAAGTGGAGCCCGGCGCCCCTGCCTTCGCGAATTCCGCAGGGATCGCGCGAATGTCAGGTTTGGTGGCTGACACCCTCCAGCGCTGCATCCAACGCGCCGAGAAATCGCCGGTTTTCCTCGTCGTTGCCGATGGTCATCCGCACCCACCCTGGCCCCATTCCCCTGATGATCACACCCTGCGCGGTCATGGCGGCGACGATCTCATCGGCATTCTCACCAAGCTCGAAGTAGACGAAATTGGTGTGACTCTCGGCCATACGAATGCCTCGCTCAGAGAGCGCCCCCACCAAATGATGACGCCGCGCCGAGTTCTCCCCTTGCCGTCGCTTCAGTTCGGCCGGTTGACCCAGTGAGGCGATTGCCGCCGCCTGCGCCACTTGATTCACCGTCAACGGAGCCTGGACCTTGCGCAGCTCGGTGATCAGATCGGCCCGGCCGATGGCATAGCCGACCCGGTGCGCGGCCAGGGCGTAGATCTTGGAGAAGGTGCGCAATACGACAACATTGGGGCGCTCCACGGCCAGCGGGATCTCGGTGCGATAGGCCGGGTCAGTGACGAAATCGTGGTAGGCCTCGTCCACCATCACCAGCACCGACTCGGGCAGCGCGTCGACGAAGGCTCCGATGTCATCGGCCCTCCGAATCGTGCCGGAGGGGTTGTTCGGATTGCAGAGCACGACGACGGTGGTGTCGTCGTCGACGGCTGCTGCCATGGCGTCGAGGTCGAGCTGGAACGAGTCATCCAACGGAACCTCGACGAATCCAGACCCCGCCCATATGGCGGCGAAGCGATACATGATGAAACTCGGCCACCCGTACACCATCTTGGTGCCGGGTCCGCCCACCGCGAGCCCGATATCGGACAGCAAGGCCACGCTCCCGGCACCGAACATGAGGTTGGAGAAGTCGACGTCTAGCTCCTCGGCCAGGGCGTGTCCCAGATCCCAACAGGAGTTGTCGGGGTAGCGGTTCGACCTCGCCAGCACCTGGGTCGTCGCCTCGATGACGCCGGGAAAGGGCCCTTCGGGACTCTCGTTGGCCGTGAGCTTGACGATGTCGGTCGGATCGAGCCCGTGCTCCCGGGCCACATCTGCCAGCTGACGACCAACTCGGTACGGCTTGAGCGCTGCGATCTCCGACCGGATTCTCGGCATGGCGCGAAGTTAGTGGACCAATGGTGTCTTCATCCCGTTCTGTGCGGATCTACCCCGACCCCAGCCCAGTAGATCCGCACAGAACGGTGCACAGCCCGCCGAGTCGCGACTTGTGGCAGACTTCACCGATGGGCACACTCGAGACACTGCGGGTCATCGACGCCCAGGGAAACCTCGTTACAGATGATCCGGGCTTGGACCCAGAGCTCTACCAGGCGATGTACCGCAACATGGTGCTGTCGCGGACACTGGATCGACGCATGCTGGCGCTGCAACGCCAGGGACGCATCGGCACCTATGCGATGTTGGAGGGCCAGGAGGCGGTCCAGATCGGATCGGCGCTCGCGTTGGAGCCCAATGACTTCGTCTTCCCCAGCTACCGGGAACACGGCGTCCAGGTGACGAGGGGCTTGCCCATGGAAGTGCTCCTCGCCTACTGGAAGGGTCTGCCCAACTCGGCATGGGACATCGAGAAATACCGGACGGGGATCGTGACCGTGCCCATCGCGTCTCAGCTTCCCCATGCGGTTGGCTATTCCTACATGTCGAAGCTCCGTGGCGAAGACACGGTGACCGTCACCTACTTCGGCGACGGCGCCACCTCGGAGATCGACTTCCACTCGGGGATGAACTTCGCCGGCGTCTGGAAGACACCAACGGTGTTCATCTGCGCCAACAACCTCTATGCCATCTCGGTGCCTTACAGCAAACAGACCGCCTCGGAGACCATCGCCCAAAAGGCGCAGGCATACGGGTTCGAGGGGCTGCAGGTCGATGGCATGGACCCGGTGGCGGTCTATTTGGCCACCAGGCTCGCCGTGGGACGGGCCCGCGAAGGTAAGGGTCCGACGCTCATCGAGGCGTTGACCTATCGGTACGGGCCTCACGCCACAGCCGACGACCCCACCTTGTATCGGTCTGACCAAGAAGTCGAGGAGTGGAAGCAGCGAGATCCCATAGAGCGTCTTCGTCGCTTTCTCGAGATGCGCGGCGAGTGGGACGAGCGTGTTGGGGAGAAGGTTGAGATCGAGATCACGGATGCCGTCGATGCCGCGGTCAGCTCTCTCGAAGCCGAGCCCACACCCACCAGGGATGATGCAGTCAGACATGGTTTCGCGCGGATCCCTCGCCATGTGGTCGACCAGCTCCACGCCATGCAGCGTTCTCATGGGGAGCCCGAAACACACTTCGACGAGAGCGAGATTTGGCAGGTGGGTCACGACCATTTGCCCGACGGCCCCACCACGGCGATGAACATGGCCGAAGCGTTGAATGCCGCCCTCGATCAAGCAATGGAAGCCAACGACGACGTGGTGATCCTCGGTGAGGACGTCGGGGTCGCCGGAGGTGTCTTCCGAATCACTGAGGGCCTCCACGGCAAATACGGCGAAGATCGTGTCATCGACAGCCCTCTCAACGAGTCGGGAATCGTGGGCACTGCCATTGGGATGGCTCTCGCGGGGGGACGCCCGATCGCCGAGATCCAATTCGACGGGTTCGTATATCCGGGATTCGACCAAATCGTCAGCCACCTCGGGCGTTTTCGATTTCGCACCAGGGGACTCTCCTCGGTGCCGGTCGTCGTTCGTTTCCCCAATGGGGCGGGGATCGGCGCCCACGAGCATCACTGCGACTCCCCGGAAGCCTATTTCGTCCATGCCCCGGGACTGGTCGTGATCTGCCCATCGACGCCGGTCGACGCCAAGGGTCTGCTCACAGCGGCTCTCGAAGGGGAGGATCCGGTGATATTCCTCGAGCCCAAGGTCCTCTACAGGGCGGGGCGAAGTGAGGTCCCCGCCGGGCGTTACACGCTTCCCATAGGCCGAGCACAGATTCGGCGGGAGGGGACCGACCTCACCCTCGTCACCTATGGCGGAATGGTCCCGGTCTCGATGAAAGCCGCCGAGCAGTCGGATCACTCCATCGAGGTCATCGACCTGAGGACCCTGTTTCCCTGGGACCGGGATACCGTCCTCGAGTCGGTGGCGCGCACCGGCCGCCTCCTCCTGGTGCAGGAGCCCCAAGGCACGGCGGGGGTGGCCTCCGACGTGTCCGCCGTCGTCGCCGAGCATGCGATGTACGACCTGGAGGCTCCGATCGTCCGGGTCACCGGGTTCGACATGCCTTGGCCGCAGTTCGCCATCGAGAAGCATGCTCTCATCGACGTCGATCGAGTGAAAGCAGGAATCGATCAGGTGCTGCTGGGTTGAGTGAGTCCAAGGTGGTGGCGATTTTCGGGTCGTCACAAATGGAGCCGGGAAGCTCAGGGTGGGCCGATGCGGAGATGGCCGGGTCCCTCTGCGCGGCTCGAGGGTACGACGTAATCACCGGAGGGTACGGAGGAGCCATGGAGGCCGCCTCGAAGGGAGCGGCCCAGGCAGGGGGACGTGTCATCGGTGTCACTGCCCCTGATCTCTTCACCACCCGACAGGGGGCGAACAGCCATGTGACCCGTGAGATCCAGGCGAAGACGCTTACAGAGCGCATCGGCATTCTCACCGACCTCTCCGATGGCGCCATCGTCCTCCCGGGGTCGATCGGAACGATCGCCGAGCTGGTGATAGCCTGGAACCTGAACCACATCGCCAGACGGAACGGAGGAGCAAGGCTCCCGACGGTGGCGGTGGGAGAGGAATGGGATGAGCTGTGGAATCTGCTCACCGGCCGACTTGGGGCACACGGCGACGACATTCATTTGGTCCACTCGGTGGCGGACGCCGTATCCTGGCTGTCGGCGCAGCCCGAGATTCGTTGAATTGGCCCCGCTCCGCTATAGCTTGTTGGACACGTGAGCCATTTGAGACCGGAGGACCGGTCACGCAAACACCGTAGGTCGGACTGCCGTAAGGGCCGCCATCTGTTCGGGTTGGCCCAGAACATAGGAGCCGGGATCACCAGACAGGTGTGCGAGACCTGCGGAGAGGTGTCTATCGACCTCACCGGCGTCCAGGAGCCGAGCATGCCTGTGATCCGACGCACCGGCAAGATCGGGACACGCCCCGCCGGCTCATAGCCGGGTCGCCCAACAGCTAGCCCATCCCTAATGTTTCCGCCCGTGACTCGCGTCATCCATGCCGCCGGAGGGCTGGTCTTCCGGCAGTCCCCCAAAGGGAAGATAAAAGTACTCGTCGTCCACAGACCCAGATACGACGACTGGGGTCTTCCGAAGGGAAAGGCCGACAAGGGCGAGACACCCGAGGAGACCGCCATTCGGGAAGTCCTCGAAGAGACCGGCTACCACTGCAGGATCGTCGCGCCTCTCGGGGTCACCCGCTACCGGGTCAGCAATGGTGTGAAGGAAGTGACCTGGTTTGCGATGCGCCCCCTTCCCGACAGCCCCGGGTTCAAGAAGAACAAAGAAGTCGATGAGATCAAGTGGCTGACGAGAAAACAGGCCAAAGCCCTCTGTGGGTACGAAAACGACCGAGGGCTGATCGCCGACGCCGAGCTCAAGAAGCTGGCACAGACCGGCACGCTCTTCCTTCTCCGGCATGCCGCCGCTGGGGATCGCAGCAAATGGGAAGGGATCGACGCTATCCGACCTCTCAACAAGAAGGGTCGGCGTCAGTCAGCCGCCTTGGCCAAATCGTTACGGCGTTCCGGCATAGAACAGATCTACACCAGCCCTTACACCCGTTGTGTGCAGACGGTCGAGCCTCTTGCCGAAGCAATTGGGGCCAAGGTCGTCGAGCACGACGCCCTCGCGGAGGGGCCAGACATCGACGCCGCCTATGCCCTCGCCGACGAGCTCGTCGGCACCAACGCGGTGCTATGCACCCACGGTGACGTCATCCCTGCAGTGATCAATCGGATGATGTGGGCGGGGCTGACCCTCGAGTCGCGCTTCTATTGCTCGAAGGGGTCGATTTGGGAGGTAGACCTGGAGGGGGGCCGGTTCACCACGGCGCGGTATATTCCCCCACCCCAGGTTTGAGAGACTCACTCGCTCAACTCTGATGCGTCAGACCGTCAGGGAGTCTGGCCGCGGAACACGAAAGCCAGGCCTTCGTCGGTGTCGCGGACGTCCATGACGACGTTCTCGAGCGGGCCCACGACCTTCTCGTCCAGATGGACCTCGGTGCCGGCCTGTTCGATGACCTGATCGGATTCGGGGATCTCCTCGACGAACTCCAACCGGAGGGCGAGTCCGCCCTCCTGGGCCTGTTCGGCGGTGATCCGGGTCCCGCGATCCTCGGGGACTCCTTGACTCTCGCGGAGGTTCTCCAACGCAGCAGCAGCGTTCTCTGATAGCTCCATCATTCCACTGTCCCTTCTATTGGGTCTACTCCCACCGTAGGTCGCTGTGCCCCGTTGTCCATTCGGCGACTCGCCCAACCCTTTCTCCTCGGTGAACTACCGGTCAGACGCTCTTAGTCCCCGTGGCCCAGTCGGCATACAGAGTGGCATAGACCCCGTCACAGACCACCAGGTCGCGGTGATGTCCTCGCTCCACCAACTCGCCGTGGTCGAAAACGAGCACATCATCGGCGCCTTCAGCCGTGGAAAGACGATGGGCGATGGTCACCGAAGTTCTGCCCTCGGTCAGCTTGTCGATGGCGTGGCGCAGCGCCACGTCGAGTGCAGGATCGACCGCCGACGTTGCTTCATCGAGCACCAGGAGGTCGGGGCCACCGATCCAGGCCCTGACCAGGGCGACGAGTTGACGCTCTCCTGCCGACAGATTGCCTCCTCGTTCCCCGGCTCGGGTCTCCAGGCCTTGGGGGAGGCCCTGCACCCACTCACCGAGACCCAACTCATGGAAGGCGGTCCAGATCTCGGCGTCGCTGGCGTCGACTCTTCCGTATCGCACGTTGTTGGCAATGGTGTCGTCGAACAAGAACCCCTCCTGGGGCACAAACGCCACCCGGCGGCGCAGCTCCGACAGCCCGATCCTCGCAACCTGCACCCCTCCGATGTAGACGGTCCCCGACATGGGGTCCATCAGACGGACCAGCAACTTGGCGAAAGTGGTCTTTCCCGACCCGGTCTCGCCTACCACCGCCACTCGCGTGCCCACCGGGATGTCGACGCTGATGTCGCGGAGTACCTCTTCCCCATTGGGATAGGAGTACCTCACGTGATGAAAATGGGCACTCAGCCCACCGGGACGGAGAGACACGGGATCTGTCGGATCGGTGACGTCGACCTCGCCATCGAGGACGTCGACCACCCGCCGCAGACCTGAAGCCGCCGATTGGGCGAACTCCAGGGTCTCCACCAGGATTTGCAGAGGCTCGATGAGCAGATTGGTAAGCAACAGAAAAGCGACGAGGGTTCCCGCCGACGTGCCCAGTTGGAGGCCGATGAGAACGCCGGCGACGACAAGAGTGGCTGTGAGAAGACCGGCGAAGATCTCGGCCGTGGAGAACAGGACGTTGCCGAAACGGGCGGTCTTGTACTCGACCTGGAACCGCCGCTCCAGGGCCTCAGCCACCTTGGCCTTCGTAGCGTCCTCGCTCCCGTAGGCACGGACGATGGGTATGGCGGTGATCGACTCGCTGAGCACACCTAGCGAGGATCCCACCTCCTTGCGCACCGCGTCGTAGTTGCGGGCGAGGATGCGCTGAAACCAGCGCATCATGAACAGATAGATCAACACGCCGACCAGGGCGATCAGCGCCAGCCTCCACTCGTAGAACATCATCACCCCGGTAGCCAGTAGCACCTGGCTCGAGGCGATGATCATGCCGACACCACCCCATTCCATGAACTCCTGGAGGGTGGTGATGTCTGAGGTGACCCGCGACAGCAGGTTGCCCCGGCGCTCGGATTGCACATGGAGGACCGACTGGCTCATGATGTGGCTGAACGTCTTGGTTCGAAGGTCCGACAGTCCGGTCGACGAGCTGTGGACCAGGCGGAGCAGAGAGATGCGCCCTACGACAAGTCCGATGACGAGGGCCGTCAAGGCCAACGCGGCGAGATAGACGACACCTTCCAAGTCGACACCCGTCGGATCGAGAACCTCCTCGTCGAGGATCTTCTGGAGAACGATCGGGGTGATCACAGTGACCGCCTGGCCCACCATTGCCAGAATCAACGTGAGCTTGAGCCCATCTCGTAGCGAGGGAGCCTCGAGCAGGGCGCGCTTGATCAGCGCACTTGTGCTGCGCGGGGCGCTCATGACGCCTCCCGCAGTCGCTTTGCCTCTTCCTCGTATGCCTGGACCAGCCGGGCATACCCGGGTTCGGTGCCGACCAATTCGTCGTGGGTGCCGTGGCCGAGTATCCGCTTTTGGTCTACGAACACGACTTCGTCGGCGAGCCGGATCGACGACGGGCGGTAGGCGACCACCACGATCGTCGAGGGAAGATCGGCGCTCTTGAGGGCACGCAGGATCTCGGCCTCCACCGACGGATCGACCGCCGACGTGGCATCGTCGAGAATCAGCAGCCGCGGCTTGCGGACTAGGGCGCGAGCCAGGGCGAGACGTTGTCTCTGGCCACCGGAAAGGGTGGTTCCCCGCTCCCCCAACTCGGTTTCCAGACCTGCGGGCAGGTTCTTCACGAACTCGTCGGCACCGGCCAGCCGAAGTGCGTTGGCCACCTCCTCGTCGGTATACGCGCCGTCGAGTGTGATGTTCTCCCTCACGGTGGCGTCGAAGAGGAATGCGCTCTGGGATACGTAGGCGACCTCCTTGGGCAGCTCCGATCGGGCGAACTGACGAAGATCGCGCCCGGCGAGGTGGATCGAGCCAGAGTCGGGATCCCACAAACGGGCGAGAAGGAGTCCCAGGGTCGACTTGCCCGACGCGGTGGGCCCAACCACCGCCAGGGTGGTTCCCGCCTTGAGATCGAGGTTGAGGCCGCTGAGAACCTCCTCGTCGTCGTAAGCAAAGCCAACCGTCTTGCCTGTGACCGGGGCGGCTCCGGGCTCGGTCGAGGCAGCGGTGTCTCCCCATGAGACGTGATCGTTGGCATCGAGCACCTGCTGGACCCGGCGCCAACCGGCGAGGCTGCCGGCGAGGTCCCAGAGGACGAACCCGATCAGCTGGATCGGAAAGGCCAACAGCGTCAGCAAATAGGAGACAGTGACCAGATCTCCAGGACTGACCGCACGAGCGGCCCCGACAACGAGAAGCAGGATGATCAGCATCTGTGGAAGGGCCCGCATCACGACCTGATACTTGGTCCAGGTGGCGAGCACACCTATGAGCTTGTCGCGCAGGCTGTCACTGGCCTCGCCAAACCTCTCCGACACGTACTCCTCACGTCCGAGGGACTTGACGGTGAGCGCGCCGTCGAAGCTCTCATGCGCGATGGAGGCCACCCTCCCGCGTTCTCTCTGGACGTGCTCCCACATCCCAAAGGTGATCCAACTCCCCCTGACATCGATGACGACGGCAACGACCAGACCGACTAATGCCCCCACTCCCAGCCACAAGTCGATAGCCGTGACGAGGACGACCGTTCCCACCAGGAGCAAGGACACTCCCGACGCATACGGAAGCGGCCCAAGCACCCCGGTCCCCTGATCGGTATCCGAATCGGCCACGGCGAGGAGATCGCCGATGGCCTGGCGGTTGAACCAGGACATCTCGAGGGTCAGTTGATGCGCCAGTAGCTGGTTTCGGGTGTCGCGACGGGTGGCTCCGGAGAGGTAGGCGGCGCCGGTGCGCCGCACGACGATGCCAAAGGCCTTGGCCACCGCCACCGCGACGATGACCGCAGCGGCGGCCACCAAGAGATCTGGCTGCTCACCCTCGTCCAGCGTGGGGATGATGACGTTGTCGGTGACCCATCCAATCACCCACGAAGCGCCGAGGATCGCACCGGCGTAGAGGGCGGCACCGAGCACTGCGATGGCGAAAGCGGCCGGGTGCATCTTCACGAAGCGCCCGATCAGCTTCACACCATCGCGCAGGACGGCCCAGGGGGTGAGTACAGGTGCAGACATGGTCAAATCCGAAGTTAGGACTTCAAGAACCGTTCAAGAAGCCCGCTCGATCGGGTGCGGCCCACATGATACGACCTGTCCACCCACACCACTTCCGAATTATCCCACCCCCGCAGTCTCCGAACTCAGGGTTCCAGACACCGCTCAGCGAAGTCTGGCGTCCCGAGTTCGGGTATCACAGACGAGCCCTGGGTTCGCGGCTTGGTACCTTCCCGCCATGGAGCTGAACCATGGCGACTTCTATCTGGGTCGGGATCTCGAGTCGGACGAGCCGGTCGTCTATCCCGCCGGCAACCTCACGACACACGGAGTCATCGTCGGCATGACCGGGTCCGGAAAGACCGGTCTCGGTGTGGATCTCATCGAGGAGGCCCTGCTCAACGGGATCTCCTGTCTGGTCATAGATCCCCAAAGGAGACATGGGCAACCTGGCGCTGACCTTCCCCGACCTGTCGCCGTCGGACTTCGCCCCCTGGGTCGACGAGTCGGCAGCCGCGAAGGAGGGCAAGACCGTCGTCGAGCTGGCGACGGCGACGGCAGACCTCTGGAAGAACGGTCTCGCAGATCACGGCATCGACCCTGAGCGGATCCGCCGCCTCGAAGAGAATGCCGACGCACCATCTACACACCCGGCTCGGGAGCCGGGGTAGGTCTCAACGCCCTCGGATCGCTGGACTCGCCCGACCTCGACTGGTCGAGGGAGGCGGAGGTGATCCGCGACGAGATCAGCTCCTAACACGCGAACTCAGGGCGCCAGACTTCGGTGAGCGGTGTCTAGAACCCTGGGTTCGCGGAGCGTGGCCTAGACGGTGTCGACCAGGGCCTTGAGGAGGTCGCGGATCGAGACCACTCCGAGAAGGGCGCCGTCGTCGTCGACCACGGGGAGATGTCGATATCCCGACTCGGTTATCCACGAGGCGGCGTCCCAGACGTCCAGGTCGGGATCGAAGATGTCGGGCTCGCCGCTCATCAGAGTCGAAACCGCGGTGTCGAGGTCGGTTCCGCTCGCCACGGCCCGGCGGATGTCGCGCTCGGTGACCAGACCGAGGAGGTCCATCCCCTCGACGACTGCCAGCGATCCCAGGTCGGATTCCTCCATGGCCCGGGCCGCCTCCAGCATTGTCGTGTCCGGCCCGCACACGTATGGGGCTTTGCCCACGAGATCGCCCAGTCGCATCAGGTCACGCTTCCGAGGACGATTGAGGAGCCCAACACCGGTGTGACGTGCACACGGTCATGGCATCTTCATTGCACATCGGTGCCACGACACGACCACGACGACAGGTGAGGGACCCCTCGTACTCAGACGAGGTCGGCCTCACGGATCCCGAACGACGGGTGACGGAGGCGGCACAGGGCGAGCTTCTCGAGCTGTCGGATCCGCTCGCGAGTCAGATTGAACTCGTCACCGATTTCCTCGAGGGTACGGGGCACGCCGTCAAAGAATCCGTAACGCAGGGCGAGGATGCGGCCCTCACGCTCCGGGAGGCGGTCGATCGACTGACGGAGCGAGTTGGCAACGTCCATCTCTTCGGTCATCTGCACCGGGTCGGCGGCATCTTCGTCCTCGATGAAGTCGCCGAGCTGTGCGCCATCTTCACCAATGGGCTGTTCGAGAGAAACTGTGTCTGCCACCGAGAGGGCAAGCTCGACCTTGTCGACGGTGACACCGGCCTCTTCGGCGATCTCATCGGGCCGGGGATCGCGGCCGAGCTCCGCTTTGAGTGAGGCTTGTGCCGCCCGCACCGCGGCAAGGGTGTCGTGGAGGTGGACTGGGATGCGGACAGTCCGCGACTTGTCGGCGATCGCCCTGGTGATGGCCTGCCGGATCCACCAGGTGGCGTAGGTCGAGAATTTGAAGCCCTTACGCCAGTCGAACTTCTCGACGGCGCGGATCAGCCCCAGGTTTCCCTCTTGGATGAGGTCGAGAAAGTCGATCCCGGAGGTGTTGGCGTAGCGACGAGCGTTGGCCACGACCAGACGCAGGTTGGCTGTCAGAAAGTCGTCTTTGGCCTGGGCGCCGCGTCGCGCGAGCCTCTTGAGCTCCATCTCTTCGCGCTTGTCTTTGAAGTCTCCGTCTTCGAGCCGCTCAGCAGCATCTTCTCCCGCTTCTATTTTCTGGGCGAGCTCAACCTCCTGCTCGGCCGTAAGCAGGTCATACTCACCGATAGCGGTCAAATATTGGGATACCAGGTCAGTGGTCAGCCGACCGCGCTCGTCGGTCAGCTTCGACTGCAAACGGGAGCGCCGCGGTTTTTCCTTGTTGTCTTTACGCGTCTCAGTAGCGGCCATTGGTAATCCGTGTCCTCCAGGGCGGGTAGAAGGGGATAGCTCCCCGGACGTCAACTATACGCAACGCCGGTCGCTTGTGAACCCCCAACTTTTCCACAAGAACTTGAGGGAACGTCCGAAACTTCGGTTTCGGAACGCTCCAGGTCCACCAATAACAACCCATCGAGGCTGAGTGTCATTCCATCTTCGGTGACTTCGATGGTGTCTGCCTCCGGCAGGTGCTCGACAATGGTGTCCTCCTGTCGCATCAACCCAGCGGGCCCGCCATCGTGGGGTTGACAAACGCCAGCTCTTCAATCCATAATAATTCGGTCGATCGACCAAACCACCTTAGAACATCCGAGAAAGAGCACATGGCCATAGAACAGTCAACCCGCACCTCCATCGTGGCGGCCGCCAAAGACGCAATCGTCGAAGCTGGCTACTCGGCGCTCTCCACCCGCAACATCGCCCAGAGGGCAGGCGTGCCCTTGAGTCAAATCCACTATCACTTCGGGACAAAACAAAACCTCGTGCTCGAGGTGCTCGAAGAGGAGAATCGGCGCCTCCTGCAACGTCAATCCCTTCTCTACAGCAGCGACATGCCGTTCTGGAAGCAATGGGAACAGGCCTGCGACTTCCTCGATGACGACCTCGCCTCCGGATACGTGCGCGTTCTCCAGGAGATGACGGCAGCCGGATGGGGAGACGACGAGATCGCCTCGGCAGTCCGGGCCAATCTTCGCGGCTGGATGGATCTTCTCACCGGCACAGCACGCCGCGCCTCAGAGGCCCTTGGAGGGCTGGGCCCTTTCACTCCCGCCGAGATCGCGGTGCTCGCCGGATCCCCGTTTCTCGGCGTCGAAGCCCTCATCCTCCTCGGCTTCGAAGAGGACGATCTGCCGATGCGCTCCGCCTTGCGCAAAGTCGGGGATGTCCTGAGGAGTCTGGAGGAATAACCGTGCGCGCGGCCTACCCCGATATCGCAGGTCATGTCGAGCGAGACGGAGTCAACCTCGGCTACGAGGTTTTCGGTGACGGTGAGCCCGCCGTTCTGCTCCTGCCCACCTGGACGATCATCCACTCGCGATTTTGGAAGATGCAGGTG
>Ga0299913_10003526_pt1 | contig 12827 bp, 12 predicted proteins | sample RVTome_9_FD_201360 | JGI IMG/M metagenome (GOLD analysis project Ga0299913, IMG submission 201360) | Soil microbial communities from uranium-contaminated site in the Upper Colorado River Basin, Wyoming, United States - RVT155D38 (version 2) ... | reverse complement strand
GACGGCGGGCTCCACATCGGCCGCGGATGGGCTCGGGGCGGGCGTGCAGGCGGCGAGCACCAGGAGCAGGCCTGGCAGCAATCGGGTCATCGCCGCGACGATAGTTGTGACCCGAGTTGGTCCGATGCTTCCCCCGAAGGCAAGGTTGTCGGGTGCCGCTCAGCCGGCCCCGGCGTCGAGGATGCCGGTCACCAGCTCTTCCGTGGTGCCGGTCGGGCCGAACGCGAACAGGAAGATGAGATGGCCGTCGGCCGCGCGACCCCACGGCGCCAGCACCGTCGTCCGCCCGTTCGCGGTCATGAGGTAGGCGTCACCGCCCAGGCCGCGCTGGCTGCCGGCCCCGAAGCCGTCCTCCATGCCGTCGAGGACGCGCGCGAAGAAGTCGATGCCCTGGGTGTCATCGGTGCCCGGAAAACCGAAGGCGATGACGGAAACCTCGTCGTCATCGCGGGTGGCGATCGCAGCCTGGCCGATCTCGACCCCCACCTGGTCGCCGAGGGTCTCGCGCACGCCCTGCACGAAGCCGGGCACCGTGCCGGTCTCCAGGCGATAGGAGAAGCCGTCGATCCCCGGGAAGGCGCCGAGCGCCTCGCCCGGCGAGGCGTTCGGCTCCACCGATGGCGCAGCGCTCGGGGCGTTCGTCGAATTGCAGGCGGCGAGGATCGTCAGGGCCGCGACGGCGAACGTCGCGGGCAGGGAGAATCGAGTGGCGCGTCTGGTCATGGGCCGCGTAGCGTACCAACGCGGCCCGGTTTCTTCAGATCGGAGCCTTGCGGCTACTTCTTCTTGTCGGCCTTCGCGCCCTTCTTCTTCTTGTCCTTGCTCTTGGATCCGGGTCCCTTGTCGCCCACGATCACGCCCTCCTCGGAATGGGACGTCCGCCGATGCGGCGCATCGGTCGTCCACGCGTATCGTGCGCCGTCAGGTCAAGCCAGGGTCAGCGAACGTCGATCACGACCTTGCCGCTCGCCCTCCCTTCTTCGACATAGCGGATCGCGTCGGGGATCTCGTCGAACGGGTAGGTGCGGTCGATCACGGGCACCACGGTGCCGGCGGCCATCATGTCGCTCAGCAGCGCGAGGTTCTCGCGGCTCACCGGCGCCAGGTAGGCGCGCGCGGGCTTCGCGCCCAGCCGCGTGGTCAGGACGGCGCCGGCCACCCGCAGGATCGGTCCCAGCCACTGCCCCGGGTCGGGAGCGACCATCACGAGGATCCCGCGCTCACGCAGCGCCCGTCGCTGATGCCGCAGCGACCGGTTGCCGCCGATATCGAGGATCAGGTCGTACCGACCGCGGTCGCGCGTGAAGTCGTCGCGGGTGTAGTCGATGACGTGATCGGCGCCGATGGAGGTCACGAGATCGACGTTGCGCGTGCTCGTGACGGCGGTCACCTCCGCGCCGAGCGCCTTCGCGATCTGGACCGCGAAGGTCCCGACGCCACCGCCAGCCCCGTTGATCAGGACGTGCTGGCCGGCCTGGAGCTCACCCTTGTCGCGCAGCCCGACCAGCGCCGTCTGCCCGGCGGTGGGAACGGCGGCCGCCTGCTCGAAGGTGATGCCGTCGGGGATGGGCACCATGGTCTTGCCGGCCACGTACTCGGCGAACGCCCCGTACCGCGAGCCGAACACCCGGTCGCCGGGCTTCACGTGCGTCACCTCGGCACCCACCGACTCCGCCACGCCGGCGACGTCGAGACCCAGGATCCGCTCCTTCGGCCGTCGCAGCCCCTCGGTCAGCCGGGCGAGATACGGCTTGCCCCGGAGCATGTGCCAGTCGTGGGCGTTGATGGCCGTGGCGTGGACGCGGACCAGCACCTGGTCGGGGTTCGGGACCGGCCGGTCGACCTCCTCGATGCGGAGGAAGTCGGGGGATCCGTATCGGTCCTTGACAATGGTCTTCATCGGGCTCTTTCGTACGCTGTAAGGTAGGGTGCAGGCTACGTCTTACGGTGTAAGATTGTCAAGGCTCAGCCAATGGAGGTCGCATGGCGACGAGGATCAGGGACTCGACCGCGCCGCGCATACCGCTCAGCCGCGAGCGGGTAATCGAAGCCGCCGTCGGCCTGGCCGATGCCCAGGGGATCGAGGCGCTCACGATGCGGCGGCTGGCCCAAGAGCTCGGCGTCGAGGCGATGTCGGTCTACCACCACGTGGCCAACAAGGACGACATCCTCGACGGCATCGTGCAGCAGGTGCTGGAGGAGTGCGAGCTGCCAGCTCCGGGTGACGAGTGGAAGGCGGCCATCCGCCGCACCGCCATCTCGACGCACGATGTCCTCGTCCGCCACCCCTGGGCGGCGAACCTGATCCTGGGCGGGGCGGGGACCGGTGCCGCGCGGCTGCGCTACATGGACGGCATCCTCGGGACGCTGCGCCGGGCCGGTTTCTCGGCCGAGATGACGGACCACGCCTACCACGCGCTCGACAGCCACATCATGGGGTTCACCCTGTGGCAGGTCGGCATGAATCTCGGAACCGAGGAGAACCTCAAGGAGATGGCCGCGCAGTTCCTGGCGCAGCTGCCCGTGGCGGAGTTCCCGTATCTCGCGGAGCACATCGAGCAGCATCTGAAGACGCGAGTCGCCGATGACGTCGGGGAGTTCGAATTCGGCCTCGGGTTGATCCTCGACGGGCTGGATCGCCTGCTGCCCGGCGACCGGTGACGGCAGACGTGCAGATTCGACTCGCAGGGCCGCGGGACGCGGCCGCGCTGGCCGAGGTGGCGGCCGTCTCCTTCCGTGCCGCGTATTCGGACGGGCAGCAGGCCACCACCGAGCGCTATATCGCCGACCACTACGCGCCGGCGAAGCAGGCCGCGGAGCTGGCGGATCCGTCGCTGGCGCATCTCGTCGTCGAGCTGGACTCGACGCTGATCGGCTTCGCGATGCTCGCCTACGGTGAAGGCCACCCTGCCGTCGCTGCCTCCAGGCCGATCCGGCTCTCCCGGATCTATGTGGCGCCGGCTTCCATCGGCTCCGGGATCGGGGGCCGGCTGATGGAACGCTGCATCGACCACGCCAGCGAACGCCGGCACGACGTCATCTGGCTGAGCGTGTGGGAGGAGAACACGCGCGCCGTGGCCTTCTACGACCGATGGGGCTTCGCGACGGTGGGGGAGATGACGTTCGACTATGCGGGCGATCCGCAGCGCGACCTCGTCATGGTCCGTCCGATTGCGCAAATGGCTTCCACCTGACCGATAGGTCGTGCGCTCTGCGCCAGAACCTTCCAAATCCACGCCTCGAGCTGCCCTCGGGCGCGAAATGCGCGTCAGAACGCTCAGATCGCCAGGGGGAAGCGGCAGCGGACGACGGTCCCTGCGTCGGGCGCGCTCTCCAGGACGGCCTCACCGCCATGGGCACGGACCAGGTCGCGCACGATCGCCAGGCCGAGCCCGGCGCCCGCCGAGTCGCCGGCGCGCCAGAACCGATCGAACGCTCGCTCGGCTGCCTCAGCCTCCATGCCGGCCCCGGTGTCGGCCACCTCGAGCTCGACCGCGCCGCCGATGCGTCGCACCCGGAGCGTGACACGGCCCCCGGCGGGCGTGTGCCGCAGCGCGTTGGAAACGAGGTTGGCGATGACCTGCCGGATCCGGCGGCCATCGAGCGGCACGCTCGGCACCTCCTCGAGCTCGGGGGTCAGCGTCACGCCCGCCGCGGCAGCCTGCGGCTGGAAGGCGGCCGCCACATCGGCCGCCAGCGCGCCGAGGTCGACGGGATCACGGTGGAGCTCGAGGGCGCCCGCATCGGTCAGGGAGAGGGTGCGGAGGTCGTCGACCAGTCGTTCGAGCTGGTGGGTCTCGGCCAGGAGACGCTCGAGCTGGGAGCGATCGGCAGGGTACAGGCCGTCGAGCATGCCCTCGACGCTGCCCTGGATGACCGTGAGCGGCGTGCGGAGCTCGTGGCTGACGTCCGCCAGGAACTGTCGTCGCTGGTCGGTATCGGCCGCCAGGCGCGCGCTCATCGCGTTGAAGGCGCGTGCCACCGCACGAATCTCGCGAGGGCCGCGGACCTGGACCTGCGCTCCGACCTCGCCGGCCTCGACGCGCGCCGACGCCTCCACGAGGTCGCCGAGTGGGGCGGCCGCGCCACGGACGCCCCGGGTCAGTCGCGCAATGATGATCAGGCCGAGCAGGATGGCGAGCGCCGGCAGGATCGACGAGACGACGTCCTGGCTCACGAGCGCGCCGACGAGCCAGGCGAGGCCGACGATGACCATCGCCAGCACGAAGATGAAGGCGATGGCGAAGCCCACCATGCGGCGGACGAATCGGCGGCTCATGCCTCGCCATGCCTCGGGATTCTCGGGCGGCCACGCCTCGTTCCGGGGCCACCACGGCGGCCGCGGTCCGTCCGGCGAGGGCTGTGACCCGGGCCAGCGGTGGCGCCCGCGGGGCCGATGCTCAGTCGGCAAGGCGGTACCCGACGCCGTACACCGTGACCAGGTAGCGCGGCCGGTGGGGGTCCGGCTCGAGCTTCCGTCGGATGTTCTTGACGTGCGCATCGATCGCGCGCTCGTAGGACTCGAAGGCCACGCCGTGGATCGCGTCGAGCAGTTGTGACCGGGTGAACACGCGGCCGGGGTGGCGGGCCATGGCCGCCAGCAGCGCGAACTCGGTGGCGGTCAGCTCGATCGACTCGCCATCGCGCGTGACGCGCATCCGTGGCACGTCGAGCGCCAGGTCGCCGGCGCGCACGGCCGCCACCTGGCCTGCTCCGGCGTGGCGGCGCAGGACGGCGCGCACCCGCGCCACGAGCTCTCGCGGGCTGAAGGGCTTCGTGACGTAGTCATCGGCCCCCAGCTCGAGACCGATGATCCGGTCGGTCTCGTCGTCCCGCGCGGTGAGCATGATCACCGGCAGCTCGCCGTCCCGGCGAAGCGTGCGCGTCACGTCCAGGCCGTCGAGGCCCGGGAGCCCCAGGTCGAGCACGACGAGATCGGGACGCTCCGTGCGGACGCGCATCAAGGCCTCCTCGCCGCTGCGCGCCGTCAGCACGCCGAACCCTGCGGCCTCCAGGTAGTCGGAGACGAGCCGAACGATCTTCGGCTCGTCGTCGACGATCAGGATCCTGGCCATGGCGCGGCCATCGTAGTCGCGCTCAGGCGCCAGCCGGACGCTGCCCGCCCTCGCCGCTCTCGCGCCGATGAAGCTCCTGGTGCCACTGCTCGATGCGATCCCTTCGATCGCCCCAGCCGCCACCCGGCCCGTGACCGCCATGCCGGCCGCCGCCGAAGGCGGCTCGCACGAGGCCGATGACGATGAAGACCAGGAAGATCGCGAACAGGAACCCGAAGAACCCGAAGCCCCCGCCGAACGGGCCGTTGACGTACGGGCCGCCATAGCCCCAGGCGTACGGGTTGAGCGGGATCGGGTCCCCACCGGCGGCCGCCTGTCTCGCCGCCTCGGCGAGCCCGGCCGTCACGCCCGCGTTGTACACCGCGACGCCGATGCCGATCGTGATGGCGATCAGCAGCAGGGCCGCGAGCACGCGGAAGAAGCCTCTTCCGTTCATGTCGAAATGTCTCCTCGTCCGTGTCTCAGTCCGTGAATCGAACCATTGGGACGAAGGCTCGCGGCCGATTGCGCGCGAATTGTGAATGCGCCATGGAATCCATTGACGAAGGCCAAAGGCCCGCGAGCGCGATGCTCGCGGGCCATCGGATTGCCGGTGTTCGGCGGTCAGCCGCCGCGCAGGCCCGCCAGGCGTGCCTCGACCTCGGCCTCGGTGTCGGCGTCCTCCAGCGACGCGAACTCTTCCTCCAGGGACGAGGCGGCGACCTCGGACATGCCTCGAGCCATCGCCTCCTCGCGGCGGATGCGCTCTTCGAAGCGGTTGAGCTCCGAGGTGGGATCCATGACCGATACCTCGCGGACCGCCTCCTGGACCTGCCGCTGGGCGGCGGCCATCTTCGCGCGGCTCACCAGCTCGTCGCGCTTCTGGACCAACTCCTCGCGCTTGGTGCGGAGCTTGTTCAGTCCGTCCTTCAGCTGATCGGTCAGCTCGGTCTGCTGCGCGATCTGCGTCTCGAACGTCTTCACCTGGTTCTCGAAGCTGATCTGGCGCCGGATCGCGATCTTCGCGAGTTCCTCGAAGCGGTCGCCTTCGGAGCTGTTCCCGGACGCGCGCACCTCATCGGCCTTGCGGGCGGCCGCGCGGGCCTTGTCGCCCCATTCGGTCTGTGCCGCCTGTGCCTCGCGGTGGTCGTCCTCCAGCAGGCGGAGGTTGCCGACGGTCTGCGCGACCGCCTCCTCGGCCTCGGCGATGTTGTTCGTGAAGTCGCGCACGAGCTGGTCGAGCATCTGCTCGGGGTCCTCCGCGCTGTCGAGCATCGCGTTGATGTTGGCGCGGACCAGCTGGCCGATGCGCCCCAGGATCGTCGTCTGTGCCATTCGTCTCCTCCAATCGATGGTTGCCGGCGCGCTGAGATGACCCGCCGGTGCGATTCGCTTCCTACCAACCTCCCCCACGCGAGCGGCCACCGCCGCCTCCGCCGAATCCGCCGCCGAAGCTGCGTCCCCCTCCCCCGATGCCGCCTCCGCCACCCCCGAACCCCCCGCCCCCGAATCCGCCTCCGCCCCAGCCGCCGCGCCGCCCGCCGCCGGACAGGATCGACCCGATGATGCCGCCGATGATCGCGCCGCCGACGTCGCTGCCCCAGTTCGCGTCGCGGCCGGTGGAGTAGGGCTGCCCGCCGATGACGATCGTGCCCCCGCGGCCGTCGCCAACCGTGGCGCCGAAGTCGCGCTGCGCACGCTCGTAGGCGGCGTTGGCCAGCTCGCCCGCTCGCCTGGCCTCCCCCAGCGCAGCGGCGGCGTCGACGTCGCGCAGGCCGCGGGCCTGCTCGAGCGAGGCATCGGCCTCCGACAGCGCCGTGCGCGCCCGCCGGCCGATCCCGTGTCGCCGGGTGCCGATGAACTCCTCGGCGCGGTCGGCGGCGAGCTCGGCCGACCGGATGGCGGCATCCACCGCGGCCAGCTCCCGTGCCCGTCGCTCCTCGCCCTCCCGAACGGCGGCGACGACGGCCTCGGCCGCCGACTCCGCCTCTCGCGCCAGTCGGTACGCCATGACGAGGTCACGGGGCGTCCCGCTGGCGGCCGCGTCCGCGGCCTCGAGGCGGCTCGCCGCTATCGCGAGCTCGTCGGCCTGCCCGGACTCGGCGAAGCCTCGGACCGCCGTGCCGGCAAGCTCCAGGTCGGTGCGCGCTCGTTCTGCTGCGGTCGGCAGCTCCGTCCGAGCCTCGGCCAGGGCGGCGGCCTCGTGCTCGATGGCGCCGATGAGCGTGCCGGCCTGGGCGAGCGCGTCCTGCGACGCCTTCGCCGCCCGGGCGGCGGATCCGGAGTCCCCGCGCTCGAGCGCCGCGAGCCCGTCGACGGCCGCTCGCTCCGCGATCTCGATCCGCTTCCGTGCCTCGGCCACGTTGCCGTGGACCGCCTGCGTGCTGCCCCTTGCCTCGTGCCGCAGCTCCTCGACCGTTGCCTCCGCGGCCGGAAGGGCGTCCAGCGCGGCGGTCACGCGCTGCTGCTGCTCGGCAAGCACCTCCGGCGCGCGCCGCTCGAGGTCACGCAGCTCCCGGAACCGGGCGGTCTGGGCCTCGACCAGCTCGTGCGCTGCCTCGCAGCGCTGCACGATCTCGGTCAGCATGCGCTCGCGATCGGCCGGGGCGTCCGGCGTGCCATCGTCGAGCAGCTGCCGCAGCTTGAAGGCGGCCTGGAGCTCGCCGCGGGCCGATGCGAGCGCGGCCCGGAACGGCTCGGCCGCCTCGGAGCCGAACTCGGCCTCCACGAAGCCGAGCTCCTGGGCGTTGTGGCGAAGCAGCTCGTCGGTCTCGATGAGCAGCGCGTTCGCGCGCTGCGCCAGGCCGCGAAGCCGCGCCTCGCGCTCCCGGTCGTCCTCCTCGGCCGCGCGTCCGGCCTGCCAGCGCCGCACGAGCATCCACCCGCCGACGCCGATGGCGCCGAGAGCCAGGAGGACGACGAAACCCCTGGGACCGTCGGAGTCGTCCCCGTCCGGGAGGGTTCCGGGGTCCGGCTCCGGCTCCTCGCCCCCCGGTTCGCCCGACACCGCTTCCGCCAGCCCTTCCGCGGCGCCGGCGATCGCCGCACCCCAGTCGGAGTCGGCGAGGCGCGGCTCGACGCGCTCGGCGAGGATCCGGTCGATCTCGTCGTTCGTCGCGTCGTCCAGCAGGTCGCCCACCCACAGGGCATCGCGGCGATCGTCGATGGCCACGACGAGCAGAGCATCGTTCCCGCCCAGGCCGTTCTCGGCGGCCACCGCATCGGCGAAATCGGTGATCGCGTCGCCGTCGGTGGTGCGGACGAAGAGGGCCCACAGCTGGACGTTGGCGTCCGCGTCGAGTGAGGCGATCGCGTCCTGGGCCTGCCCGACCTGGTCCGCGCTCATCACGCCGGCCTCGTCGACGACGCGCTCGGTCAGGGTCTGGGCGGCGACCGGCGCGACCGCACCGATCAGGAGCACCAGCGCCAGGACGGCGCGACCCGGAACGCGGGACATCAGGGGCATCATAAGTGAGGATACGCGGCCTTCAGGGCACGTGCCGTGCCGGAGTCAGATCCCGATGGACGTCTCGTTGACGGCCGCGCCGGTTGCCGTCATCACCTGATGCCGGCTCGGCGGTCGAGGTGCTGGAGCAGGTCGTGCGCGGCCAGCTCGATGGCCTTGTGGCGCCACTCGGCCGCTCGATAGTGGCAGGCGATGATGCCGCTGCGGTGGATGCGCCGGAAGTCGCCGAACACGAAGGCGTAGCGCGCCTTCGTCCCATCGTTCGCGCCATCGGTCAGGCCGAGATGCCACTCCGCGTACTCGTCCCATCCGTGCCGCCCGAGGTAGCGATTCTCGGCGTCGGCGTCCGGCTGGACCTCGCCCCAGTCGCTGTCGAGCACGTACTGGCGGGCGTCGATCATCCGCCGGGCCCTCGCCACGGCGCGTTCGTTCACCTGGTACCGGGGCATCTCAAGCCTCGGTGACGGCGTACAGCCGCCACTCGTCGGGGACGCCCTTCAGCGCGTGCGCCCCGCGGTCGGCGAAGCCGATGCCGGAGCCGGCGACGAGGTCGCGCACGGTGCTTGACACGAGCACCTCACCCGCGGTCGCCAGCGAGGCGACGCGCGCGCCGATGTGGACGGCAACGCCCGCGATGTCGTCACCGACAACCTCCACCTCCCCGGTGTGCAGGCCGGCCCGCACCTCGATGCCGATGGCCCGCACGGCCTCTGTCACGGCCCGCGCGGCACGAACGGCGCGAGCCGGGCCGTCGAAGGTGGCGAGGAAGCCGTCGCCGGTGGTCTTCACCTCGCGCCCTCCGCCGCGCTCGAGCTCGGAGCGAACGATCCGATCGTGCTCCTCGAGCAGGGCGCGCCAGCGGTCATCGCCGAGCTCGGTGGCGCGCACCGTGGAGTCGACGATGTCCGTGAACAGCACCGTGGCGAGCACCCGCGTCACGACCTCCGTCGGACGGGCTCCGGTGACGAACTCCTGGATCTCGGCGACGAGCCGCCCCTGGTCGCCCGCCCACATCAGGCTGTCGCCGCCGGGCAGCTCGACATATCGTGCCGCGGGAATCCGCTCGGCCATGTAACGGCCGAACGCGGGGTTCATCCGCGGGATGTCGGCGTGGTGGACGACGAGGGTCGGCACGTTGATCGTCGGGAGGACGTCGCGGACGTCGCTCTCGTAGATCAGTCGCACCATGGCCTTGGCGCTGCCGGGGCTGGCCGACATGCGCTCGTATCGAGCCCACTGCTCGCGGAGCCGGGCATCGCCGGCGTGGCTGCGGGCGAACAGGTCCATCATCACGCCGCGGCCGAACCCGTTCTCGACGCCCTCGAGCATCCCCGCAATCGCCTCGGGAGGGACGCCGATCGGGTAGTCGGGAGCCCGAAGGAATCGGGCCATGCCGTCCACGATGACGAGTGACGAGACGCGATCCGGGAAGGTCGCGGCGCACACGATGGCCATGAGCGCGCCCCCGAGGTTCGTCACCAGCGCTGCGCGCTGCGACCCGGCGGCATCCACCACGGCCCGGAAGTCGTCGACCCATTCCTCGATCGTGGGGAGCGCGGCGATCGTGACCGGGTCGGACAGGCCGATCCCGCGCTTGTCGAACAGGATCAGGCGGCTGAACGCGCTCAGCCGGTGTCGAAGCTCGGCGACCGGCGGCACGTCCCACTGGGCGTCCATGTGGCTGAACCACTGGTCCGCCAGGACGAGATCCATCGGCCCGTGCCCCACGACCTGGTAGGCGATGTGCGCATCGCCCGCGCGCGCGTACCGCGTTTCGGGGGTCACGCCGCAGAGCATAGGGCCACCGTCGAGAGGCGGACCCTGCCGACCCCTTGTTGCGACGGCTCAGCAGCGGGATACTCGGCTGCATCCGTTCGATCGGATCCGGCAGGAGAGAGCCGCAGCCCCATGCAACCGACCGTGATCATCGACGACCGCGCCGACGAAGCCGAGTCGCTCCGAGCGTTCGAGATGGAGGACCATCCGCAGGGCGGCTTCCACGGCCTGCTCGAGGTGATCCCGACCAAGGCCGATTACGTGCTCGACCTCATCCGCGCCAACTCCCTGTGGCCATTGCTCGCCGGGCTGTCCTGCTGCGCGTTCGAGATGATGAGCAGCGCGACGAGCATCAACGACATCGATCGCTTCGGCATGTTTCCGTTCCGGGCCAGTCCGAGGCAAGCGGACGTCCTCATCGTGGCTGGCACGCTGACGACGAAGATGGCGGGACCGCTCGTCCGCCTGTGGGAGCAGATGCCCGAGCCGAAGTGGTCGGTGGCGATGGGGACATGCACGACCTCTGGCGGGCGGTTCAAACGGAGCTACAGCGTCGTGCAGGGCGTGGACCGCGTCATGCCCGTCGACGTCTACGTCCCCGGTTGCCCACCGCGACCCGAGGGATTGATCTACGGTCTCCTCAAGCTCCAGGCGCTCATCAAGGAGCGGCGCGGGCAGTGGGGGACGTACGTCGATCGCGGGCCGCATCGGTATCGATGGGAAGGGGACGTCCGATAGGCACAGACGACGTGGCGGCGTCGGTCGAGGCAGCGCGCGAGGCGCTCGCGCGCCACGCCTGGTCCGAGGCTCACGACATCCTGAGCGGACTCGACGCGCGCGGCTCACTCGGGCCCCCGGAGCTCGAGCTTCTCGCCGACGCCTCGTGGTGGACCGGGCGACTCCCGGAGGCGATCGAGAATCGCGAGCGGGCCTACGGTGCGGCGACGAAGGCGGGGGACTTCGAGTCGGCGGCCCGCACGGCGATCGGCCTCGGCAGGGACAACTTGCTGCGCAACGACCTCACCGTGGCCACCGCCTGGCTGAACCGTGCCGAGCACATCCTGGAAGGGGTTCCGCAGGGGTCGGGGCACGGATTCCTCGCCGCATGCCGCGCGTTCGGGTCCACGCTGTCCGGCAATATCGAGGCGGCGCTCGCCCAGGCATCCGAGGCGCTGGCGATCGCCGATCGCATCCACGACCGCGATCTGGCGGCCTTTGCCGCGAGCGAGAAGGGGTACGCCCTGGCCGTCACCGGGCGCGTCGACGAGGGCCTTGCCATGATCGACGAGGCGATCATCTCGGCGGTCGGCGGGGAGCTCGAGCCGTCGACGGCCGGCGGCGTGTGCTGCACCAGCATCGAGGCCTGCTCCGCACTCGGCGACTGGAGCCGGGCCGCCACCTGGACCGAGGCGCAGGACCGCTGGTGCCGGCGCGAGGGCATCAACGGCTACCCCGGCATGTGCCGCCTGTTCCGTTCCGAGATCAAGCAGTTCCGCGGCTCGTGGCTGGAAGCGGAGGCGGAAGCCCGCCAGGCATCGGTCGAGCTCGAGGGATACATGCCCGCGGCCGTCGGCAAGGCGTTCCAGCGGATCGGCGGGCTGCGGTACCTGCGGGGCGACCTCGAAGCCGCCGAGGAGGCCCTGCGACGCGCGCACGCGCTGGGAGTCACGCCGGAGCCGGTCCTGTCGATGGTGCGCCTCGCGCAGGGTCGCCCCGAGGCGGCGACGACCGGGATCCGGAAGGCGCTCGACGAACCCGAGACATACCTCGACTGGCGCGCCCCGCCCGGCAGCCCGCTCTACCGGCAGCCGCTGCTCCGCGCGCAGGTCGAGATCGCCATCCAAACCGGCGACCTGGCCACCGCCCGGGCCGCGGCCGACGAGATCGCCGCGATCGCCGAGGCATTCGGGGGTCCATTCCAGGAGGCCGTGGCGGCTGCCGCCGACGGGGTCGTGCGGCTGGCCGAGGGCGATGCCGCGGGCGCGGCGCCGCGGCTGCGGACGGCGCTCGAGCGCTGGAACTCGCTTGCGGCGCCGCACGAGGCGGCGGCCGCGCGGGTCGCCCTCGCCGATGCGTATCTCGCCGATGGCCAGGCCGAGCGCGCCTCGATGGAGCTCCAGGCGGCGCGCGGGACCTTCGAGCAGCTGGGTGCCTCCCTCGACCTTCGGCGCACCGACGAGCGCCTCGCGACGCTCCTCCGCGACGTGGAGCCGGTGGCGGCGACGGGCGAGTCCCGCGGAGAGCGCGCGACGAAGACCTTCGCCTTCACCGACATCGTGGAGTCGACGCGACTAGCGGAGCTGCTGGGCGACGACGCTTGGTCGAAGCTGCTGCGGTGGCACGATCAGACCGTGCGTGCCGTCATCCGCGAGCACGGTGGGGAGGAGATCAAGGCCACCGGGGACGGCTTCTTCCTGGCCTTCGCGGATCCCGACGCGGCCATCGACGCGATGATCGGCATCCAGCGCCGGCTGGCCGAGCAGCGCGATCGCCAGGGCTTCGCGCCCTCGGTCCGCATCGGCCTCCACACC
>Ga0299913_10003525_pt1 | contig 12828 bp, 11 predicted proteins | sample RVTome_9_FD_201360 | JGI IMG/M metagenome (GOLD analysis project Ga0299913, IMG submission 201360) | Soil microbial communities from uranium-contaminated site in the Upper Colorado River Basin, Wyoming, United States - RVT155D38 (version 2) ... | reverse complement strand
GGCGGCCGGGGCGTTCGCGCTGCTGGTGCTGCTGCTGGCGGTCCCGCTGATCAAACTCGGCCGCACGCTGGACGAGGCGACCATCGCGATCCGCAAGGCGCACGAGAACTCCGAGCCGCTGCTGAACAACGCGAACGCCACGTTCGACCACGTCAACACCCAGCTGGAGCGGGTGGACGGGATGACGGCCAACGCGCGTTCCGTGACCGCCAACGTCTCGACGCTGACCGCGCTGTTCACCGCGACGATGGGCGGCCCGCTGGTCAAGGCGGCGGCGTTCTCCTACGGGGTGAACAAGGCGCTGCGCAGCCGGCGCAAGGCCGCCGCGATCGACGAGGGCAAGCACAGTGTCAACAGGCGCCGCCGCAGGGGCCGGCGATGAGCCGGCTGTTCTGGCTGGGCGTCGGCGCGACCGTCGGCGTGCTGGTCACCCGCCGGGTGAACCGCGCGGCGAAGCACCTGACCCCCGGCGGCGTTGCCGAGGACGTCACCGACGCGCTGCACGAGCTGGCGGCCGCGGTCGGGACGTTCGGCGCCGACGTGCGCGCCGGCATGGCGCAGCGCGAGCGGGAGCTGCACGAGATGGTCGACGAGCGCACCGGCATCCCGACCGGTGGCAGCGCGCGAGCTAGCCGCGCGGCGGACTGACGCCAGCCGCCGCCGCGCCCAGCTACCCACCATCCGCCAGCAATCCCTAGGACGACGACCCGTGCAGACCCACGAGATCCGCAAACGCTTCCTCGACCACTTCAGCTCGGCCGGCCACACCGTGGTGCCGAGCGCATCGCTCATCCTCGACGACCCGAACCTGCTGTTCGTCAACGCCGGCATGGTGCCGTTCAAGCCGTACCTGCTGGGTGAGGCGCCGCCGCCGTGGCCGCGCGCCGCGAGCGTGCAGAAGTGCGTGCGCACCCTGGACATCGAGAACGTCGGCCACACCACGCGGCACAACACGTTCTTCCAGATGGCCGGCAACTTCTCCTTCGGCGACTACTTCAAGAAGGGCGCCATCGAGCACGCCTGGCAGCTCATCACCGCATCGGTCGACGACGGCGGCTACGGCTTCGACCCCGACCGCATCTGGGTCACCGCCTACCAGGACGACGACGAGGCGGCGCGGCTGTGGCGCGAGGTCGCCGGCATCCCCACCGAGCGCGTCCAGCGCCGCGGGATGGTCGACAACTTCTGGTCGATGGGCGTGCCCGGACCGTGCGGTCCGTCCTCGGAGATCTACGTCGACCGCGGCCCCGAACACGGGCGGCCCGGCGGCCCGGTGGAGGACGAGGAGCGCTACCTGGAGATCTGGAACCTGGTCTTCATGGACTCCGAGCGCGGCGAGGGCACCGGCAAGGGCGACTTCCCGATCATCGGGCCGCTGCCGGCCCGCAATATCGACACCGGCATGGGCATGGAGCGCGTGGCGTGCCTGCTGCAGGGTGTCGACAACGTCTACGAGACCGACCTGCTGCGGCCGCTGATCGAGCGGGCCGAGCGGTTCTGCGGCCGCCGCTACGGCGCGAACGAGGCCGACGACGTGCGGTTCCGGGTGCTCGCCGACCACGCGCGCAGCGGCGTGATGCTGATCGGCGACGGGGTGACGCCGGGCAACGAGGCGCGCGGCTACGTGCTGCGCCGGCTGCTGCGCCGCATCGTGCGCTCGACCAGGTTGCTCGGCGTCACCGAGCCGGTGCTGCCCGAGCTGGCGGCCGTGGTGCGCGACACCATGGGGCCGTCCTATCCCGAGCTGGTGAGCGACTTCCCGCGCATCGAGTCCACCGTGCGCCTGGAGGAGGAGGCGTTCCTCGCGACCCTCACCAGCGGGTCGAAGATCTTCGACGTCGCCGTGCACGAGACCCGCAGCGCGGGCGGCGCGGTGCTGCCCGGCGACAAGGCCTTCCAGCTGCACGACACCTACGGCTTCCCGATCGACCTCACGCTTGAGATGGCCGCGGAGGCCGGGCTGGCGGTCGACCAGGAAGGCTTCCGCCGGCTCATGGAGCAGCAGCGGGACCGGGCCAAGGCCGACGCGGCGGCGCGCAAGACCGGGCACGCCGACGTGTCCGCGTACCGGTCGGTGCTGGACTCGCACGGCAACACCGACTTCCTCGGCTACTCCGACCTGGCCGCGGACGCGCGGGTGGTCGGGCTGCTGGTGGATGGCGCCGGCACCGCGGCGGCCGGCGCCGGCAGCCACGTGGAGCTCGTGCTCGACCGCACGCCGTTCTACGCCGAGGGCGGCGGCCAGCTCGCGGACACCGGCCTGATCAGCGGCGACGGCTTCGAGGTCGAGGTGCACGACGTGCAGTCGCCGGTTCCCGGGCTGTCGGTGCACCGCGGCACGGTGCGCAGCGGCGAGGTGACGCTGGACGCCGAGGCACGCGCCGAGGTCGACGTGACGCGCCGGCAGGCGATCTCCCGGTCGCACTCGGCGACCCACCTCGTGCACGCTGGGTTCCGCAAGGCGCTCGGCGGGCAGGCCGCGCAGGCCGGCTCGCAGAACTCGCCCGGTCGGCTGCGGTTCGACTTCACCTCGCCGAGCGGCGCGGTGCCGCCCAGCGTGCTGGCCGACGTCGAGGACGAGGTCAACGCGGTGCTGCTGGACAACCTCGACGTGCACGCGTTCGTCACGTCGATGGACGAGGCGCGGCGGATCGGCGCCATCGCGATGTTCGACGAGAAGTACGGCGCCGAGGTGCGGGTGGTCGAGATCGGCGAATACTCCCGCGAGCTGTGCGGCGGCACCCACGTGCACCGCACCGGCCAGCTCGGCGTGGTGAAGCTGCTCTCCGAGGCGTCCATCGGATCGGGGATCCGCCGGGTGGAGGCGCTCGTCGGGCTGGACGCGTTCCGGTTCCTGGCCCGCGAGCACGTGCTCGTCAGCCAGCTCGCGGAGTCGCTGAAGGCGCGGCCCGAGGAGCTTCCGGAGCGGATCGCGGCCGTGCTGGACCGGGTCAAGGCGGCCGAGCGCGAGCTGGAGCGGCTGCGCGCGGCGGCGGTGCTGTCCAGCGCGGGCCAGCTCGCCGAGAGCGCCGAGGACGTGCGCGGCGTCGCGCTGGTCGCGGCGCGGACCCCGGACGGCGTCGGCGGCAACGACCTGCGCGCGCTGGCCGGCGACGTCCGCGGACGGCTCGGCTCCCGGCCCGGCGTCGTCGCGCTGTTCTCGGTCGCCGACGGCAAGGTGTCGTTCGTGGTGGCCACCACGGCCGCCGCGCGCGACCGCGGGCTGGCGGCTGGCAAGCTCGTGCCGACCTTCGGCCCGGCGGTCGGCGGACGCGGCGGCGGCAAGCCGGACCTGGCCCAGGGCGGCGGCACCAATCCGGACGGGGTGGCCGAGGCCATCGAGCTGCTGCGCGCGGAACTGGAACGCGAATAGTGACAGAGCCGCCGCCGGATACTCCGTTAGTGGGACGGCGCCTCGGCGTCGACGTCGGAACGGTCCGGGTCGGCGTCGCTCTGAGTGATCCACGCGGCGTACTTGCTACCCCACTGACTACTCTGTCGAGGGATGAGCGGGCCGGCGAGGACATCGAGCGCCTCGCCGAGCTCGTCGCCGAGCACGAGGTGGTCGAGGTGGTGGTTGGACTTCCCCGGACGCTCGCCGGCCGGCACGGACCTGCCGCGCAGGCGGCGCAGTCCTACGCGTCGACGCTGGCCGAGCGCATCGCGCCGGTCCCGGTGCACCTGACCGACGAGCGGATGTCGACGGTGGTGGCCATCAGGTCGCTACGCGAGGGCGGGGTCCGCGGCCGGCGCCAGCGCGCCGTCGTGGACCAGGCCGCCGCCGTGCAGATCCTGCAGTCCTGGCTGGACCGGTCCAGGTGAGCGACGACCTGCGGCTGTTCGACCAGGAGGAGACGGCCGGTCAGCGCGGCCGCCGCGGCCGCCGCACCGCCCGCAGCGCGCGCGCCAAGGCACGGCGGCGCCGCCGCAAGCGGTTGATCACCGGGTTCGTGGTGTTGGTGCTGCTGGCCGGGCTCGGCGCCAGCGCCTGGTACGGGTGGCGCGAGCTGCGCGGCATCGGGACGGTCGCCGACTACCCGGGCACCGGCGAGAGCGAGCTGATCGTGGAGGTGGCCGACGGCGCCACCACCGCGCAGATCGCCGCCGAGCTGGTGCGCGAGGACGTGGTGGCCAGCAGCACGGCGTTCCTGCGGGCGTCCACGGGCAACGCCAAGATCCGGGCCATCCAGCCCGGCTTCTACCGGATGCGCACCAAGATGTCCGGCGCCGCCGCGGTCGAGTTCATCACCGACCCGGCCGCGCGCGTCGGTCAGCTGGAGATCCGCGGCGGCATGCAGTTCGACGACGTGTCGCTGCCCGACGGCAAGGTGGTGCCCGGCATCCTCTCGCTCGTCTCCCAGGCGAGCTGCGCCGAGCTCGACGGGCAGAGCACGTGCGTGCCCGCGGAGGCGCTGCGTGAGGCGATGATCAATACCGACCCGGTCCGGCTCGGCGTCCCGGACTGGGCGCAGGACGCCGTGGGCCGCGCCGAGCCGGGCCGCCGGCTGGAGGGTCTCATCATGCCCGGCCGCTACAACGTGCGGCCCGGCCAGCCGGCCGACGGGCTGCTCAGGTCGCTGATGACCTCGTCGGTGTTCCGGCTGCAGGCGGCCGGGCTGCCGAGCGCCACCGAGTCGACCGGCTTCCGGCCGTACGAGGTGCTGGTGATCGCCTCGCTGGTGGAGAAGGAGGGCATCGCGGCCGACTTCGGCAAGGTGTCCAGGGTGGTCTACAACCGGCTGGCGCTGCCGATGACCCTCAAGTTCGACTCCACGATCAACTATCCGCTGGACCGCCAGGAGGTCCGCACCACCGACGGCGACCGCGGTACGCCCGGCCCGTACAACACCTACCTCAACAGCGGGCTGACCCCGACGCCGATCGCGGCAGCCAGCGAGGAGGCGATCGCGGCCGCGATCAACCCCGACGCCGGCGACTGGCTGTACTTCAACAAGTGCGAGACGGATGGCCGATCGTGCTTCTCGTCGACGGAGGAGGAGCACGCGCGCAACGTGGCCGACGCCAGGGCCCGGGGGGTCTTCTGAGCGGCTCGAGGGGGCGCGCCCACTCCGTGCGGCGCGCCGCGGTGCTCGGTTCGCCGGTGGCGCACTCGCTGTCCCCGGTGCTGCATCGGGCCGCGTACGCCGCGCTCGGCCTGGAGGGCTGGCGTTACGACGCGATCGAGTGCGACGACGTGGCGCTGCCGGCCTTCGTCGGCGGCCTCGGCCTGGAGTGGGCCGGGCTGTCGGTGACCATGCCGGGCAAGCGCGCCGCGTTGGAGGTCGCCGGCTCGGCCACCGCGACGGCCGCGGCGGTCGGTGCCGCGAACACGCTCGTGCGGTCCGGCGCGGGCGGCTGGCTCGCCGAGTGCACCGACGTGGACGGCGTGATCGGCTCGCTGCGGGCGTGCGGGGTCACCTCGGCCGCGTCGGCGGTCGTGCTCGGTGCCGGCGGCACCGCGTGCGCCACGATCGTCGGCCTGGCCCGGCTCGGGGTCACCTCGCTGACGGTGGTGGCCCGCTCCGCGCTGCGTGCCACCGACGCCCTGGCCTGCGCGTCCCGGGTCGGGCTCGCCGTCGAGGCGGTGCCGTGGTCGGCCCTGCCGTCGGTGACCGCCGACGTGCTGGTGAGCACCGTGCCCACCGGCGTGGTGGACCCCATGGCCGCGTTGCTGGCAAGGTTTCCCGCGGTGCTCGACGTGGTGTACCACCCATGGCCCACCCCGCTGGCCTCGGCCGTGTCGTCCTCGGGCGGGCGCCTCGCCACCGGCCTGGACATGCTGCTGCACCAGGCCTTCGGGCAGGTGGAGCTCTTCACCAGGCGGCCAGCCCCCCGCGAGCCCATGCGCGACGCACTGCACGCGGCCGTGACGGCCCACGGCACCGACTGCCCACCCCTACCCCTCTAACACCCGCCCCGCGTCCCATCCACACACCCAATCCCCGGCGTGTCCGTCGTTTCGTAAGCGCGTGTCCGTCGTTCGGTAAGCGCGTGTCGGCCGTTTCGGAAGGCCGTGTCCGTCATCTCGGAAGGTCGTGTCCGCCGTTTCGTCGGCGCGGGCCTGTCGCAGGGTCTCGGGTTGTCAAGGCTGTGGACAACTGCGCCGGTGGCGATTTTGGTCGGTGGTGCGGGCCGGCAGGATTGCGCGGCATGGGGACAGCACTTGGCGTCGGGGCCGCCACGGCCGGCGGGGTGGTCGCGGGGTGGGGGGCACGAGCGGTGCTCGCCCGGGGTCGCCGGCCGGTCCACCCGCCGGCCGCGCTGTGCGAGGCGGCCGTGGCCGCGGTGTGGTTGCTGCTCGCGCTTCGCGTGGCGACCGGCGGCCTGCCGCCGTGGTGGCTGCCGGTGCCGGCGGCGCTGGCCTGGCTCGCCGTCGTCCTCACCGCCACCGACCTGGGGCACCGGCGGCTTCCCGACGCGCTGACGCTGCCGGCCTACCCGGCGGCCGCACTGCTGCTGGCGGCGGCGGCCGTGGCCGGGCCGGGTCCGCAGCTGGCGGCGCGGGCGGCCACTGGCGCCGTGCTGCTGCTGGCCGTGCACGCCGCGGTGCACCTGGCGGCGCCGAGCCAGCTCGGGGCCGGGGACGTCAAGCTGGCCGGGGTCGTCGGCGCGGTCCTCGGTGCGGTCTCCTGTTCGGCGCTGGTGCTGGGGCCGGTCGTCGCCGCCGCCGTCACCACGGTGCTGGCGCTCACCACCCGCGGCCGCGCGCCCGCACCGCACGGCCCAGGCATGCTCGCCGCCGCGCTCCTGGTTGCAGTCTTTCCGGCGGCCGGGGCGCCGGGCGGCTGACGGCCGCCAACGTGCGAGGATTCCAGGCGTGCTGCGTTGGATCACGGCGGGCGAGTCACACGGACCTGCCCTGGTCGCCGTGCTGGAGGGCATGGTGGCCGGCGTGGAGGTGTCCTCCAAGGACGTCACCGCGGAGCTTGCCCGCCGGCGGCTCGGCTATGGCCGTGGCGCCCGGATGAAGTTCGAGGCCGACGAGGTGGAGTTCCTCGGCGGGGTCCGCCACGGCCACACGCTCGGCGGGCCGGTCGCCATCCGGGTCGGCAACACCGAGTGGCCCAAGTGGAGCACCGTGATGGCCGCCGACCCGGTCGACCAGGACGAGCTGGCCAGCCAGGCCCGCAACGCGCCACTGACCAGGCCGCGGCCGGGCCACGCGGACCTGGCCGGCATGACCAAGTACGGCTTCGACGACGCCCGCCCGGTGCTGGAGCGGGCCAGCGCGCGCGAGACCGCGGCCAGGGTCGCGCTCGGGACGGTCGCCAAGGCGTTCCTGCGCCAGGCCTTGGGGGTCGAGGTGCTCTCGCACGTGGTGTCACTCGGCGAGACCGCGGCGCCGGAGGGCGTCGCGCCGCGGCCTGGCGACCTGGAGCGGGTCGACGCCAGCCCGGTCCGGGTGTTCGACCAGGCGGCGAGCGAGGCCATGATCGCCGAGGTGGACGCGGCCAAGCGCGACGGCGACACGCTCGGCGGGGTGGTCGAGGTGCTCGCCTACGGGCTGCCCGTCGGGCTCGGTTCCTACGTGCACGCCGATCGCCGGCTGGACGCCAGGCTGGCCGGCGCGCTGATGGGCATCCAGGCGATGAAGGGCGTCGAGATCGGCGACGGCTTCACCACCGCGCGGCGCAGGGGCAGCGCGGCGCACGACGAGATGGCACCAGGCCCCGACGGCGTCACGCGGATGACCAACCGCGCCGGCGGCCTGGAGGGCGGCATGACCAACGGCGAGCCGCTGCGGGTGCGGGTGGCCATGAAGCCGATCTCCACCGTGCCCCGCGCACTGTCCACTGTGGACGTCGCGACCGGGGAGGCCGCGGTGGCCATCAACCAGCGCTCCGACGTGTGCGCGGTGCCGGCCGCCGGGGTGGTCGCCGAGGCCATGGTCGCGCTCGTGCTCGCCGACGCCGCGCTGGAGAAGTTCGGCGGCGACTCGCTGCCGGAGACGGTCCGCAACGCGCGCTCGTACCTGAAGGGCACCCGGTGAAGCCGCACGGGCCCGCGTTGATCCTGGTCGGCCCGCCCGGCTCGGGAAAGAGCACGGTCGGCAGGATGGCCGCCGCGCGACTCGGCGTCGACTTCCACGACTTCGACGACGACCTGGAGCGCGAGCACGGCATGGTGGCCGGCGAGCTGGTGGTCGAGGTCGGCCGCCAGCGGTTCCAGCGCTTGGAGCTGGAGCTGCTGGAGCGCATCCTGCCCGAGCGCACCGGCGTCCTCGCGCTGGGCGGCGGCACCCCGACCGCGCCCGGCGTCGCCGCGCTGATCGAACCGTTCCACGTGGTCTTCCTCGACGTGGACCTGGACAACCTGCTCAAACGCGAGGGGCTGGTCCCGCTGCACCCGTGGCTGCTGCCCAACCCGCGCGCGCACCTCCGCCAGCTGCTCACCGAACGCCGCCCGGTCTACACCGCGGTCGCGGACGCCGTGGTGCCGACCAGCGGGCGGGACCCCGAGGAGATCCTGACCGACGTGCTGGCCAGCCTGCCGGCCGCCCGCCGGGTGACGCCACGGCCGTGAGCTCCGCATTCAGCGAGGTACCCGACGAGGTGTCCAGCGCGGCGCCAGACAATGTCGCCGACGCGGTACAGCCGTGGGACGAGCGGTTCCTGGAGATCCTCAACAACAGGGACAAGCGGCGCACCTCGGGGTTCGTCGCCGGGGTGAACGGCACTACCAGCCTGGCCGCCGTGCAGGACCCGGTGACCTGTTCGAGGCACCGGCCAAAGTCGCCAAACAGAGTGTGGACGACTCCCGGACTTCCGTCTCCAATTCGGACGATGGCGGTGATAGGCAGCCGACGCCGCCTGGCTCCTGCCTGAGATGACCGGGTCGTTCACAGGGACGGTTGGGCCGACCGGCGACTTCCGGCAGGACCCGGCCGCCGGCGGGCGTGGCTGGTCGCGGCTGCGTCGCGATCCGCGGTTGGTCGCGCTGGCGGCCGCCGTTCATGGTCGCTCAGCCGGCACGCTTCCATCGGACTGGGTGCGGTCGTTCTACGAGGTGCTGGCGGACGTGCTGACCGGCGGGCAGCGGGTGGTGCTGTTCGCCGAGCTGGAGCGCGGCGACGGCGATACCTGGGACCTGGCCGAGCTGCTGGACGTGCCGCCCGAGGCGATCGGCCCGTTCGGGGCGGACCCGCTGAGCCGGCTGCCGGAGCGCTTCGGGATCGTGGTCACCGCGCCGGCCTGGCTGGGGCGGGCATCGGTGGACCTGCACCTGCCGGCCGGCGCGGCGCCCGGCCTGGCGGCCGACTACGCCGACGTGCCGTTCACCGGCGACCAGCTCGCCGACGTCGACACGCTGGACCGGCGCTGGTATGCGGCCGCGCTGGCCAACCTCGTGCTGCTGCCCGGCACCGGCCCCATGACGATCGGCGTGCACGCCCGGTGGGGCGCCGGCAAGTCGTCGTTCATGCGCTTCGTGCGCTGGGAGCTGCTCCGCGGCGCGCTGGCCGGCCGGCCAGCCGAGCTCGCCGGGCTGGCGGAGGCAGAGCAGCACGTGGAGGACGCCACCGCAGTGCTGCGCGACTCGCGTGCGGACGCGGCCCACCTCGACGCGGCCCGCGGCAAGCTCACCGCCGCGGTGGCCGAGCGGGTGCGGGCGCTCGACCGGCTGGAGCGGGCCGCGGCTGGCACGGTGCTGTGCGTGCGGTTCAACGCCTGGCGGTACGAGGGCGCGACGCAGATCTGGGCCGGCCTCACCCACGAGATCACCCGCGCCATGGAGGACAGCCTGCCGTGGTGGCGCCGCCTGGCCACGCGCGTCCGCTACGCGCTGCACGCGCACGGCGCCGGGTTCTGGATGGGGGCCGCGTTCGGCGTCGCGGCCGCGGCGCTGCTGGCCGGGCTCGCGCTGGTGCTCGGCTTCGGTGCGCCCGGCAGTGCGCTGGCCGAGCCGCTGCCCGCCGGTCTCGACGTGGTCGCCAAACTGCTGCCCACCGGGTGTGTGCTGGCGGTCGGTCTGCTGCTGGCCTGGCGGCTGTCCCGCGGATTCGTGCCGGTCAGCGGCCGCATCGCGCAGTACCTGCGGCAGCCGGACTATCGCGAGCACATGGGCTACCAGCACCAGGTGCGCCGCGACATCGAGTTCCTCAAGGCCCGGCTGCGGCGGCGCGGGCGGCAGCCGCGCGTCGTGGTGTTCATCGACGACCTCGACCGCTGCTCGGACGAGCGGGTGCTGGAGACCCTGCAGGCGATCAACCTGCTGCTCACCGAGAGCGGCTGCTACGTGTTCCTCGGCATCGACACCGAGATGATCGTCAAGGCGATCGAGCGCCGGTACCGGGCCGACACGGAGGCCGACGCCGCTGCCGACCGGAGCGACACCGAACACCGCGCCCGCAGCTACCTCGACAAGATCCTGCAGCTCAACGTCCCGCTCAGGGAGCCGGACGCGCCCCGGTCGTTCTCGTTCCTCGCCGGGTTCTTCAGCCCGCAGGCGCGGCAGGAGCACCAGCTTCGGGGCACGAACGCCATCCCCGAGGCGGACGAGGACGAGTGGTTCGAGCCGGTGGACCAGCCCGGCGAGCTGGCCTGGGATCGGGCGCTCGTCGCCGGCCCTCCCGTGCAGGACTACCAGGTGCGCCAGGTGGAGGACACCGCCGACGAGCTGGCCGCGTTCGAGGCGCTGAGCGAGTACCTGCCGGACAACCCACGGGGGCTGAAACGCCTGGTCAACGTGCACCGGCTGATCAGGCTGCTGGCCCGCAACAGCGGCTGGCGGCCGGGCGCGGCGGAGCGGCAGCTGATCGTCGGCTGGTTGCTGTTCTGCTTCGCCCGGCCCGTGGCCGCGGCCCGCGTTGTGGCCGCCGCGCGCGCCGGTAAGGACCAGGCCGCTGAGGTGTCCGACGAGGAACTGCAGCCGTTTCTGGTCGCCGACGCGGCCGCCGCCACCGCCGCGCACCTCGCGCCGGGCACCCCGCTCGGCGAGGCGTGGGAGATCTCCGCGCTGTTCCGCCGGCAAGCCCCGAACGACTAGCCGCCAGCTCCAAAGGAATCCCGATTCCTGGAATCCTGTGGTGGCGTCGCCCCTTCCGGCCGGGCGGAGAACGCCAAGATGCCAGAACCAGGTCTCGCAACAGCGCTCAGTTCGCCTCGGCGGCTTCCGCGAGTTCCCAGCTCTTGGCGCGGGGCAGCGCGGCCCACTCCTCGCGCAGCATCGACATCCTGATCTCGTCGACGAACTCGCCGTCCTGGAAGAACACGTGGCGCAGCCGGCCCTCCACGGTGAAGCCGGCCTTCGCGTACGCGGCGCGCGCCCGGTCGTTGCGGGCGTCGGTGCCAAGCCACAGCCGCTCCAGCCGCAGCTGCTCGAACGTGAAGTCCACGACCGCGTCGACCGCGTCGGTGCCGAGGCCGCGGCCCCACAGCGCGGGCTCGCCGATCGTGATGCCGAACGCCGCGGAGCCGTTGTGCCGGTCGAGCTCGAAGACGTCGGTGCGGCTGATGCGCTCGAACTCCTCGCCTGCGGAGCCCATCGAGTCCTCGCCACGCAGGGGCCGGATCAGGGCGGTCATGCCACAGGCTAGCTTTCCCTGTGTGACGACTGAGCCGGTGCGAATCGCAGTGCACACCGAGCGGCCGTACCAGGTGACGATCGGGCGCGGGCTGCTGCCGGAGCTGGTCGAGCGGCTGCGCGGTACCCGCACGGTGGCCGTTGTGCACCAGCCGCCGCTCGGCGAGACCGCGGATGCGGTGCGCGAGGCGCTGGCGGCCGCCGGTGTGGACGCGCACCGGGTTGAGGTGCCAGACGCCGAGGACGGCAAGTCGCTCGCCGTCGCCGGGTTCTGCTACACGATCTTCGGCCGGATCGGGCTGGGCCGCAGCGACGCCGTCGTCGGCCTCGGCGGCGGGGCCGTCACCGACCTGGCCGGCTTCCTGGCCGCCACCTGGATGCGCGGCGTGCGGGTGGTGCACGTGCCGACCACGCTGCTCGGCATGGTGGACGCCGCGGTCGGCGGCAAGACCGGCATCAACACCGACGCCGGCAAGAACCTGGTCGGCGCGATCCACGAGCCGGCCGCCGTGCTGGTGGACCTGGCGACGCTGGAGACGCTGCCGCCGGAGGAGCTGGCCGCAGGCATGGCCGAGGTGGTCAAGGCCGGCTTCATCGCGGACCCGGCGATCCTGGAGCTGATCGAGGCCGACGTGCCGGCGGCGTTGGACCCGCGGGGGGACGCGCTGGCCGAGCTGGTGCGCCGCGCCGTCGCGGTCAAGGCCGGCGTGGTGTCGGTCGACCTGCACGAGACGCACCTGCGGGAGATCCTCAACTACGGCCACACGCTCGCGCACGCGATCGAGCGCCGCGAGGCCTACCGCTGGCGGCACGGCGCGGCGGTGAGCGTCGGCATGGTGTTCGCCGCCGAGCTCGGCCGGCTCAGCGGCCGGCTGGACGACGCGACCGCGGACCGGCATCGGGCCGTGCTCGAAGCCATCGGCCTGCCCACGTCCTACGATGCCGACGCCCTGCCGGAGTTGACGGCGATCATGGCGCTGGACAAGAAGGCCCGCGACGGCGCGCTGCGGTTCGTCGTGCTCGACGGGCTGGCCAAGCCCGGCCGGCTGGACGCGCCAGACCCGCAGCTGCTGGCCGACGCGTACGCCGCGATGAACCGAGGAGGACAGGCACGGTGAAGACCCTGGTGCTCAACGGCCCCAACCTGGGCCGCCTCGGCATCCGCGAGCCGCACCTGTACGGCCACACCAGCCATGCCGACCTCGTCGAGCTGTGCAAGGCCGCCGGCGCCGAGCTGGGGCTGGACGTCGAGGTGCGGCAGACCGACAGCGAGGCCGAGCTGCTCCGCTGGCTGCACGAGGCGGCCGA
>Ga0299913_10003524_pt1 | contig 12828 bp, 11 predicted proteins | sample RVTome_9_FD_201360 | JGI IMG/M metagenome (GOLD analysis project Ga0299913, IMG submission 201360) | Soil microbial communities from uranium-contaminated site in the Upper Colorado River Basin, Wyoming, United States - RVT155D38 (version 2) ... | reverse complement strand
TCAGGCCGATGTTGGGGCCCTCCGGCGTCTCGATCGGGCACATCCGGCCGTAGTGCGACGGGTGGACGTCGCGGACCTCCATGCCGGCGCGGTCACGGGACAGACCGCCGGGACCGAGCGCGGACAGCCGACGCTTGTGCGTCAGGCCCGCGATCGGGTTGGTCTGGTCCATGAACTGCGACAGCTGCGAGGTCCCGAAGAACTCCTTCAGCGCCGCGACGACCGGGCGGATGTTGATCAGGGACTGCGGCGTGATCGCCTCGACGTCCTGGGTCGTCATCCGCTCGCGGACGACGCGCTCCATGCGGGCGAGGCCGGTGCGGAGCTGGTTCTGGATCAGCTCGCCCACGGTCCGCATCCGGCGGTTGCCGAAGTGGTCGATGTCGTCGGCGCCGACCACGGTCTCGCCGGCGGGGGCCGCGGTGGTCTCGCGCCCGTCGTGCAGCGACACGATGTACTTGATGGTGGCGACCACGTCGGCGATCGTCAGCGTCTGCTGGTCGAAGGCCTCGGTCAGGCCGAGCTTCTTGTTGATCTTGTAACGGCCGACCTTGGCGAGGTCGTAGCGCTTCGGGTTGAAGTAGTAGTTCTTCAGCAGCGTCAGCGCGGCCTCGCGGGTCGGCGGCTCGCCGGGACGCAGCTTGCGGTAGATGTCGAGCAGCGCGTCGTCCGGCCCCTGGGTGTTGTCCTTCTCCTCGGTGAGCTGGATCGACTCGAACTCACGCAGGTCGGCCATGATCGCGTCGTAGTCGTAGGGCTCGCCGATCTCCTCGGCGACCGCGCCGAGCGCCTTGAGCAGCACCGTGACGTTCTGCTTGCGCTTGCGGTCGAGGCGGACGCCGACCAGGTCACGCTTGTCGATCTCGAACTCCAGCCAGGCACCCCGCGACGGGATGAGCTTGGAGGTGAAGATGTCCTTGTCGGACGTCTTGTCGGCGGACCGCTCGAAGTAGACGCCGGGCGAGCGGACGAGCTGGGACACGACGACCCGCTCGGTGCCGTTGATGATGAACGTGCCCTTCGGGGACATGAGTGGGAAGTCGCCCATGAAGACCGTCTGGCCCTTGATCTCACCGGTCTCGTTGTTGGTGAACTCGGCGGAGACGTAGAGCGGCGCGGAGTAGGTGAAGTCCTTCTCCTTGCACTCCTCGACGGTGTACTTCGGGTCGTAGAAGACCGGGTTCTCGAAGGACAGCGACATGGTCTCGCTGAAGTCCTCGATCGGGGAGATCTCCTCGAAGATCTCCTGGAGGCCGCTCTTCTCCGAGACGTCGTCACCAGCCGCCTGGCGGCGCTGGACCTCGGCCTGCCAGGCCTCGTTGCCGATCAGCCAGTCGAAGCTGTCGGTCTGGAGCGAGAGGAGCTTCGGGAGCTCGAGGGGCTCGGTGATCTTTGCGAAGGAGATGCGGTTCGAGACGCGGGAGTGACCAGTGGCGGTGCGCGCAGCCAAGAGGGGTCCTTTTCACGGGAAGCTCTGGAGTGGCCCGTTCACCACGCTTCCGCCACCGGGCAGGCAGAAGCACATTTGAGAATGGGCGCGAACGTGAAGAGTACCGCAGCGCAGGGCAGGACACAACATCGGCGTCAAGGCGCACCCGCGACGTTGCGGTAGATCATGAACGTCGCCGGGCGTGAGGTCAAGCCTCCACGCTGGCGCGGCCCCGCTCACTCCCCGATCGGGGAGGTCTTCAGGGCGTCCACCAGCCACTCGTCGCCGACCCGTTCCATGGTCAGCGTGACCTGGTCCTTGTAGACGACCGGCTCGGTCGTGGCCTTGTTGGTGGTCGGCCGGTTGACGAAGAGCAGGATCTCCGAGCGGTCCTCACCGGCCCGGACGACGGCGGAGGCGATCACCTCGACGTCGACGACGGTCTGGGTCGCCGGCGCGTTCTCCCGGATCAGCTCGAACAGGTCGTCGTAGTCGCGGCTCCGGTAGCCGGAGGTGATCACGTCGTGCGCCGCCTCCTGGTCGGCGTCCAGCGACTGGTAGTCGTAGGACAGCAGCGGCACGACGGCCCGCTCGGCCGCCGCGCGCGCGGTCCCCGTCGCCTGCTCGACGCTCTCCTCGGAGGGTTGCAGCCCCAGCCTCACCGTCACGGCCAGGGACGCGATGACCAGAACGGCGAGCGCGACGATCAGCCAGGTGGGGACCAGCCGGGGGCGCGCCGGGGGCGAGGCGGCCCCCGCCGCGACGACTGCGTGGGGTCGTCGCCCGTCGTCGGCCTCGGCCTCGGTGCTGGGTTCCCGCTCGACCTCGGGCTCGGGCTCGGCGGCCGCCAGCTCCGCGTCGTACGCCGCGCGCTGCTCGTCGTCGAGCAGCACCTCGGCGGCCTGGTTGTAGAGCCGGAACCGGCGGTCGGCCGGCGTGAGGTCGGCGATCGCGGCCCGCCAGGCCTCGCGGATCTCGTCGGTCGTCGCGGTCGGCTCGACGTCGAGGACGTCGTACCAGCCGGGGCCGGTCGGGGCGCTCACTGCTCGGTCCCCGTCACCGGTGTGAAGTCGTCGACCAGCCACTCGCCCTCGGTCTTCACCAGCGTGACCTGGATCCGGAACGGCACCGGCTCCTGGGGCTGCAGCTCCCCAGCGTTGTCGGGGTAGGAGTCGGTGAACGTGCCGGCCACCAGCGCGGTCGCGGAGTCGGCGTCGATCGTGCTCACGCCGGCGGAGAAGACCTCGGCCTCCCGCGAGACACCGGCCTGCGCCACGATCTGCTCGGCGGTCGCCACCGACTGGTCGAAGCTGGTGGCGAACTTGGGCGTGATGACCTCGGTGACGAGCTCGCGGTACTCCGGTAGCTGACCACCCTCGAGCTGGTCGGGACCATAGGTGCCCATCCGGAGCATGAACTGCCGGGTCTGCGACATGACGTGGTCGCGCTCGGACTGGAGCTCGCCGGCGCCGCGGTCGATGCCGACGGCCTCGAAGCCGCGGCTCGCCGCGAGCCAGACGCTGGTGCCGAGGGACAGCAGGAGGACGAGGACCAGGACGCCCGTGAGCGCCAGCCGGAAGGTGGTCGAGCGCGGGGGGTCGTCGTGGGTGCTCTCCGTCAGCCCTGCGGACTGGTCATGGGCTGGAGGAACAGCCACTTCCACGACTCCTCTCCGAAGGTCCTGGGCGCCAACGTACCGGGGTTGCTGAGCGCGTCGGGAACCCGCTCGCCCCAGGTCAGCTCGCCCGTGGCCGGGTCGTACGACGCGACCGCGCGCTGCGGCGAGTGCTGGGCACCACGCGGGTTGCTCTCCGAGGCGGGCTCCGCGCAGTGGGCCCGGGTGTTCATCGGCTTGTTGCTGCCGTCCTGGGGAGGGCGCCGATCGGTGCTCTCGTAGCCGCGGGTGCAGATCGGGGGGTGCTCGGTCATGATCATGCCGAAGTGGGCGTCGTAGAGCCCGGTGCTGGACTTCGACACCACGGTGAAACCGCCCTCCACGACGTACGGGTAGACGACCAGCACCTGCTCGATGCCGTCGAGGTGCTGAACGACCACCTCGCCGGTGGTGACGAGGTTGTTGAGGAGCTCGGCGAGGTCGACCTCGTTGTCCTCGATGAAGCGGCGCAGGTCGTTGGCCGTCATCGAGCCGCTGTCGAGGATCTGCCGCAGGTTGCCGTCGGAGTCGGCGAGCGTGCCGCTGAACAGCGCGAGGTTCCGGGCGAAGTTCCGGATCGCGGACGCCTTGGCGGCCTGGCCGCGCAGCACCACGTTGCTGTCGCGGATCAGCGCGGTCGTCACGTCGAAGTTGGCGTTGGCGTCCTCGATGAACGCGTTGCCGGTGTCGATGATCCGCTGCAGGTCCTCGCCGGTGCCGGCGAACGCGAGCCCGAGCTCCTCGACGGTCGTGCGGAGCGCGTCCTGGTCGACCGACTGGACCGTGTCGGACAGGTTCGCCAGCAGGGTCTGCGTCTGGATCGGGGTCCGGGTGTTCTCGACCGAGATCTCGGAGTCCTCCTCGAGGTACGGCTTCTCGTCGCTCTGGGGCTGAAGCTCGACGTACTGCTCGCCGACCGCGGAGCGGTTGCCCACGAGCGCGATCGCGTCGGCCGGGATCGAGTCGTAGTCCTTGTCGATCGACAGTCGCAGGTCGACGCCCTGGTCGGTCAGCACCATCTCGTCGACGAGGCCGACCTTGACGCCCCGGTAGGTGACCTCGCCGCCGGCGAAGATGCCGCCGGAGTCGGGGAAGTGGGCCACCACGGTGTAGGTGTCGTCGATGACGAGCCGGTCGAGGCGGGCGTAGCGGGCGCCGACGAAGCTGACGCCGACCAGCGTGATGATGACGAACACCAGCAGCTGGGCCTTGGTACGGCGCTCGATCATCGGGTCACCATCCCCGGGACCAGCAGCGCGACCAGCGCCGGGTCGTAGAGCTCCGCCAGCTCACCCATGGTCGGCCCGTCGGCACCGTAGTCGGCGTCCCAGCCGACCCCGGCCCGCGGCGCGAGCGCCCCGAGACCGTCACCCAGGATGCTCGTGATCGGGTCGAGCGGTCCGCCGGTGCCGGAGGGCGTCGGCAGGCCCGGGAGGGCGTTCAGCTGCTTGCAGACGTCCTTGTTGCGGTTCTTCTTCTTGGCGCACTCCTCGCGCAGCTGGGTGAGCTTCGTGAGGTTGGTGAGGACCTTCTGGCAGGCCTTGCTGGTGAGGTCGCCCGACCGGAGGCACTTGCGGACGTCGTTCACGACCTCGGTGGGGTCGATGATGTCGGTCGGCAGGTCGGTCGGCAGGCCGGTGCCTCCCGGGCCGCCGCCCTCGACCTTGATGTCGAGCTCGACCGAGAGGTTCGTGTAGTCGCCCATGTGGAGGTTGCGGGCGACCTGCGGGTCGCGTCCGACGACCTCGTCGACGAACGGGTAGGTCAGGAACACGTGGAACGCGTCGACGTACGCGTCGCCGGCGTCGGCCAGCTGGTTCAGCACCGGGACGAGCTGGCGGAACGAGTCGATCGTGGCGGCCTTGGACGCCTTGATCACCCCGACCCCCACGTCGCCGAGCCGGTTGACCGCCTGGAGCATCCGGACCAGGTCCTCGCGTTGCTGGTCGAGCGTCTCGAGCGCGCTGGGGAGCTCCTCCAGCGCCGCGTCGATCGTGCCGATCTGGTCGTTGAGAGACACCGACAGTCGGTTCAGACCCTCGATGGCGGCCACGATGTCGGCCTTGCCCTTGTCGAGCTGGCCCATGAGGGTCCGGATCTGCCGGAAGACGGACCTGGCGGAGTCCTCGCGTCCCTCCAGGGCGAGGTTGAGCTCGCTCGCGATCGTCTTCAGCTGGGCGACGCCACCGCCGTTGAGCAGGAGGCTCAGCGCGCCGAGCACCTCCTCGACCTCCGGGTTCCGGCCGGTGTCGGCGAGCTCGATCACGTCGCCGTCGGCGAGCACCTCCTGGCTCGGGGCGGTCTCCGGTGGGCTGAGCGAGATGAACTTCTCGCCGAGCAGGCTCGTCTGCCGGATCTCGGCGACCGCGTTGGCCGGGAGGTCGATGTCGTTCGGCAGCCGCATGGTGACGATCGCGGTCTCGTCGACCAGGTCGATCTCGGTGATCTTGCCGACGCTGACGTCGTTGACCTTGACCGTGGTCTGGGGCACCAGGTCGAGGACGTCGGCGAACTTCGCCGTGATCTCGATCGGGTCGTCTCCCACGTCGGTGCCGCCGGGCAGCGGCATCTCGCCCACGCTGCACCCGGTCAGGACGACCGCCGAGGCGAGCGTGACGACCAGGGCTCTGAGGCCGCTCAGGCGCGTCATCGGGTCACCTCCACGAGGCCGCCGAGGCTCGGGTCGAACCGATCCTGCCAGCGGGCGTTCTTGCCCTGGAGGGCACCGAACGCCCCGGCCCGCGGGAGCGCGTCCTCGATCACGCCGCACGCGCCGCCCGAGGTGTCGGCCTGGTTGACGATGCCGCACAGGAACGCGGCCGGGTCGGACGTGATCTGGTGGCCGAGCTCCTGGATGTTGGAGCGGGTGTCGAGTGTGCCGGCCTGCGGGTTGTAGGTCAGGAACAGGTTGTTGAGGGCGGTGGGCGCGACGGTGAGGATCTCGTCGAGCGCGGCGCGCTGCTTGACCAGCACCTTGCTGACCCGGTTGAGGCCCTGGATGTTGCGGCCCAGGATCTCGCGGTTGTCGCGGACGAACGTCGAGACCTGGCCCAGCGCGGTCGACAGGTTCTTCAAGGCGGCGGAGAGCTCCTCGCGCTCGCCTTCCAGGACGGTGGAGACGTCGGACAGCGACTGGTTGAACCGCCGGACCGTCGAGTCGTTCTTCGCCAGCGTGCTGATGAAGCCCTGCAGCGCCCGGGTGGAGCTGAAGAACTCCTCGCGGTTGTCGCTCAGGGTCTGGCTGAACTTCCCGAAGTCCTGGATGGTCTGGTTGAACTGCTCGCCCTGGCCTCCGAAGTTCTCGGCGGTGACCTCGAGCAGGTCGGAGAGCGCTCCGTTGCGGTTGGCGCCGTTGGGCCCGAGCGCCACGTTGAGCCGGTCGAGGTTCTCGTAGATCTGGTCGAGCTCGAGGGGGACCGCCGTCCGGTCGGCCTCCAGGGTGGCGTCGTCGGCGAGCAGCTCGCCGCCGGTGTAGGCCGGGGTGAGCTGGACGTAGCGGTCACCGACCACGGACGGCGAGATGATGACCGCCTCAGCCTCGGCGGGGATCTGCACCTCGGCGTCGTAGGACATCGTGACGACCACGTCGGTGCCGGACGGGGTGACCGAGTCGACGGTGCCGACCGGCACGCCCAGGACCCGGACGTCGCTGCCCTCGTAGATGGAGATCGTCCGGGGGAACAGCGCGGTCAGGGTCTTGCGGTCGTCGCCGCCGAAGACGGTGAACGCCGCGGCCACGACGAGTGCCAGGATGATGCCGGGCACGACGAGCTTCTTCATGGTCACCTCACCCGACCTGCGGTGCCGGAGGCATGTTCTGGATGTAGGTGTCGAACCACGGGCCGTTGCCGAGGGTGTTGGCGAACACCCGGTAGAACGGCGCCATCAGCCGCAGGCTGTTGTCGAGGTTGTCCTCGTTCTTGTTCAGCACCTGCACGACGCTCTCGAGGTGGGTCAGGGCCGGCTTCAGGTCCTCGCGGCTCTGCCTCACGAGCGTGGTGAGCTCGCGCGCGAGCCGCGACGTCGACACGAGCAGCGTGTGGATCGCCTCGCGGCGCTGCACCAGGGCACGGAACAGCACGTCGGAGTCGCGCATCAGGGCGATGATGTCCTCGTCCCGCTCGTCGAGCACGGTGGAGACGGTGTCGAGGTTCTGGAGCAGCTCGCCGATCTGCTCGTTCTTGGCGGCGACGTTCGCCGACAGCGCGGACACGCCTTGCAGCGCCGCCCGGAACTCCTCGGGCGTGTTGCGCGACAGGTCGGCGAGCGTGGTCAGCGACTCGGCGAGCTGGTCGGTGTCGATCTGCTCCGACGTCTCGGCCAGGCCGGTGAACGCCTCGACCACGTCGTACGGCGACGACGTCCGCTCGACCGGGATCTCGTACCCCTCGTCCATCTGGCCCGAGCCGGCCGGCTCGAGCGCAAGGAACATGGAGCCCAGGAGCGTCTTCACCTTGATCGCGGCCAGCGACTCCTGTCCGAACTCGGCGCCCTGGTCGACCCGGAACGTGACACGCACGTGGTCGCCGGCCAGCTCGACGGCCTCGACCTTGCCGACCCGCACGCCGGCGATCCGGACCTCGTCGTTGGCCTTGAGGCCACCGGCCTCGCTGAAGGCGGCGTGGTAGACGTCGCCGCCGCCGATCACCGGCAGCGAGGACGCCCGGAAGGACACCAGGATCAGGCCCGCCAGGACGGCCAGGCTGATCGCCCCGATGATCACGGGGTTGCGCTCGCGGAAGGGGGTCATCCGAGGTCACACCTGTCTGCGACCTTCGTGCCGGGCAGCGGATACTTCACCGGCAGGTCCGTGCCACCCGGGAGCTGCACCTTGCCGGTGAACTCGCACAGGTAGAAGTTGAAGAACGAGCCGTAGATCGCGGTCCGGCCCACCTTGGTCAGCTTGATGGGCAGCACCTGGAGCGCCCGGTCGAGCTCGGCCTTGTTGCGGTCGATGTTGCCGGCGAACCGCCGCAGCTCGTGGATGTCCTGCACGAAGGGCTCCCGGATCCCTCCGACGAGGCTGGCGGTCTCCGACGAGAGCTCGGAGATCTGCTCGAGCGACCCGAGGATCGCCTTGCGGTCGTCCTTGAGACCGCCGACGAACGTCCGGAACGACTCGATCAGCCGGGTCAGCTCCTGGTCGCGGTCCCCGACGTTGACGAGCACCTCGTTGAGGTTGTCGATCAGGTCGCTGATCACCTCGTCACGATCGGCGAGGGTCTGGGTGACCGAGGCGGTGCTGGCCAGCAACCCCTCGAGCGTGCCTCCCTCGCCCTGGAAGACCTGGATGACCTCGTAGGAGAGCTGGTTGAGGTCCTCGGGCGAGAGCGCCTGGAACAGCGGCTTGAAGCCGTTGAAGAGCACCGTCAGGTCGAGCGCCGGGGAGGTCTGGGAGACCGGGATGGTGTCGCCCTCGTCGAGCCGGCCAGTGTCGCCGATCGTCTCCGAGAGGCTGATGTAGCGCTGGCCGACGAGGTTGCGGTAGCGGATCGAGGCGAACGTCGCCTCACTGAGCGGCGTCTCGTCGTCCACCTTGAACGTCACCAGGGCGCGGGTCCGGTCGACGATCTCGACGTCGTCGACGACCCCGACCTTCACCCCGGAGATCCGGACGTCGTCGCCGGCGACCACCCCGGTCGCGTCGACGAACTCGGCCTTGTACTGCGTGGTGCCGCCGAACGACAGGTTGCCGATCGTGACTATGAGCAGGCCGGTGGCCAGGGAGGTGACGACGATGAAGATCGTCAGCCGGACCAGGTCGCCCGCAGTCTTCTTGTCCAGCAGGCTCATCGCAGGCTCACCTCCGCGCCGCGGGCCATCGGCCCGACGAGCAGCACTCCGAGGTCGGGGACGTCGTCGGCGGTCATCCCGAGGGCGGGGCCGAGCAGCGCCTTGAGGAGACCGGCCTCGGCCAGGCCGCCCTCGTAACCGGAGCCCGCCGACAGCCCGGCGCCGGATGACGACGTGTCGTAGGAGGGCGCGATCCGGCTGGTGCCCTTGCCGGTGGGCTCGTCGACGCCGTCGTTGACGTTCGGCTGGTGGCGCACCGGGTTGGACTGGCTCCACGGCGGGTTCGGCAGGTTGGCGCACGAGGGGCCGCGCTTGTCGCCGAACCGGGGCGTGTCGGCCGGCGTGTAGCCGCGCGGCTGGTTGGGCAGCGTCTCGAGCACGATGTGGAGCGTGAAGCCCCGGAAGGACTCGGCCTGCCGCGGTGCGGCGTTCACGATCCCCTTCAGGAGGCAGGGGTACTCCGGCGCGTACTTCGCGAACACCGCGAGCTGCTGCCGGCCGAGCTTGCCGAGGCGGATCAGGTTGTCGCCATTGGTGTCGAGGAAGCGGCGCGAGGTGTCGGAGAACGCCGCGACGTCCTGGTAGAGCGCGCGCACCTTCGCGTCGCGGTCCTCGAGCGTGCCCGTGGTCGTGATCGTGTTGCGCAGGATCTCCGCGATCTCGGGCGTCACGTCGGCGTAGACGTCAGAGACCTGAGCGGTCAGCCGGAGGTCGTCGATCAGCTGCGGGATCTGCGGGTTGAGCCGCTTGAGGTAGCCGTCGAGGGTCTCGAGGTTCTCACCGAGCACCTCGCCCCGGCCCTCGAGCGCGGTGGCGATCGCGTTGAGCGTCATGTTGAGGTCGGCGGGTTGCACCGTGCGCAGCAACGGGTAGAGGTCCGAGAGCACCTTCTCGACCTCGATCGACACCTCGGTGCGCTCGATCGTGTCGCCGGCCCGGAGCGCGTCGGCGGCGGTGCTCCCCGCGGGGATCTCGAGGGCGACGTACTTCTCGCCGAAGAGCGTCTTGGGGACGATCGAGCCGGTCACGTCGGCCGGCACGTTGTCGATCTCGTCGCCGTAGAACCCGAGGGTGAGCTCGGCCCCGTCGGCGTTGGCGTCGAAGTCGAGCACCTCGCCGACGATGACGCCGCGGACCTTCACGTCGGCCCGCTCGGGCAGCTGCAGCCCGATCTTGCTGGTCTGCAGGGTGACCTCGTCGTAGGTGGCGAACGTCTTGTTGAAGATGGCGTACGTGAGCCAGCCGGCGAACAGCAGGAGGCACACGAAGATCACTCCGAGGGCCTTGTGGGGCAGCGCGAACCTCATCGTCTCCTCACCCCGCCAACCTGACGGTGGTCGTGGCGCCCCAGATCGCCATCGACAGGAACAGGTCGATGACGTTCACCGCGACGATGCTGGTGCGCACCGCCCGCCCCACCGCGACGCCCACCCCGGCGGGACCGCCCGAGGCGTTGTAGCCGTGGTAGCAGTGGATCAGGATCACCGTCACCGCGAAGACGAGCACCTTGCCGAAGGACCACAGCACGTCGCCCGGTGGCAGGAACGTGTTGAAGTAGTGGTCATAGGTGCCCGCGGACTGGCCGTAGAACTGGGTGACGACCAGCCGGCTCGCGAAGTACGACGACAGCAGCCCGATGACGTAGAGCGGGATGATCGCGATCAGGCCGCCGACCACGCGGGTCGCGACGAGGAACGGCATCGACGGGATCGCCATCACCTCGAGGGCGTCGACCTCCTCAGAGATCCGCATCGCGCCCAGCTGGGCAGTGAAGCCGCAGCCGACCGTGGCGGCGAGCGCGATCCCCGCGACCAGGGGCGCGATCTCGCGGGTGTTGAAGTAGGCCGACACGAAGCCGGAGAACGCCGCCGTGCCGAGCTGGTTGAGCGCGGCGTACCCGGACAGCCCGACCTGGGCCCCGGTGAAGAACGTCATCCCGAGGATCACGCCGACCGTGCCGCCGATGACGGCGAGGGCCCCGCGGCCCAGCGTGACCTCCGCGAGGATCCGCAGGATCTCCTTGGGGTAGCGCTTCACCGAGCGCGGGATCGCGGCGACCACGCGGAGGTAGAACGCCAGCTGGCTCCCCAGGGTGTCCAGGGAGTCCACCGGCCGCCGGAGGGCGGAACGCACGTCAGCCACGCCCCATCACCCGGTCTTCGGTGGAACGATCTCGAGGTAGATCGCGCTCAGGGTGAAGTTGGCGATGAACAGGAGCAGGAACGTGATGACGACGGACTCGTTCACGGCGTCGCCGACGCCCTTCGGGCCACCACCGGCGTTCATGCCCATGTAGGACGCGACGATCGCGGCGATCAGGCCGAAGACGAGCGCCTTGACGAGGCCGATGACCAGGTCGGGGATCTGGGCGAGCGCGGTGAAGCTCGCGAGGTAGGCACCCGGGGTGCCGTCCTGCAGCACCACGTTGAAGAAGTAGCCGCCGGCCACGCCGACGAAGCTGACCATGCCATTGAGGAAGAACGCGACGAGCATGCACGCGAGCACCCGGGGTACGACGAGCCGCTGGATCGGGTCGATGCCGAGCACCATCATCGCGTCGAGCTCTTCGCGGATCTTGCGGGCACCCAGGTCGGCCGCGATGGCCGAGCCGCCGGCGCCGGCGATCAGCAGCGCCGTGCCGATCGGTGCCGCCTGCTGGACCACGGCGAGCACGGACGCAGAGCCGGTGAACGACTGCGCGCCGAACTGCTTGATGAGGCCGCCCACCTGCAGCGCGATGACCGCGCCGAACGGGATCGCGACCAGGGCCGTCGGGACGATGGTCACCGACGCGATGAACCACGCCTGCTGGAGGAACTCGCGTAGCTGGAACGGCCGCCGGAAGATGCCCCGGAAGACGTCGAGAGCGAAGGCGAACAGCTTGCCGGCACTCCCGATCGGGGCCAGCGCGCGTGACGCGGTGAGTGAGGCCACGTCAGACGCCCGTCGCCATCGGCATGTTCTCCTGGAAGGAGCCCGGAGGCGGGGTCACGCCGTTCGCGCGGCACCACTCGCCCGGCGGCCGCTGGCTGCGGCGCTTGATGCCGTTGGAGGGGTCGAGCTGGTGCGGGATGGGCGGCAGCGGCGGCAGCTCCTGGTCCTTCTCGGCCTCGAGCTCGTCGGCGTCCTTCTCCTCCGACATCCCGATCGGGCCGACGCGCTGCGCGTTCAGGAACTGCCGGACGACCGGCTCCTCCGAGGACAGCAGCATCTCGCGCGGGCCGAACATGGCGAGGTGCCGGTGGTAGAGCAGCCCGATGTTGTCAGGCACCGTGCGAGCGGTGTTGATGTCGTGGGTGACGATCAGGAACGTCGCGTCGATCTGCGCGTTCAGGTCGACGATCAGCTGGTTGAGGAACGAGGTGCGGACCGGGTCGAGGCCCGAGTCGGGCTCGTCGAAGAGCACGATCTCGGGGTCGAGCACCAGGGCACGGGCCAGCCCCGCGCGCTTGCGCATCCCGCCGGAGATCTCACCCGGGAGCTTGTCCTCGGCGCCGATCAGGCCGACGAGGTCCATCTTCTCCATCACGATGCTGCGGACCTCGGACTCGGACTTCTTCGTGTGCTCGCGCAGCGGGAAGGCGACGTTGTCGTAGAGGTTCATCGAGCCGAACATCGCGCCGTCCTGGAACAGCACGCCGAACAGCTTGCGGATCGCGTAGAGCTCGCGCTCCGAGCAGCTCGCGATGTCGGTGCCCTCGATGATGATCGAGCCCTGGTCGGGCTTGAGCAGACCGATGAGGGTCTTGAGGAACACCGACTTGCCGGTGCCCGACGGGCCGAGCATCACGCAGATCTCGCCGGCCGGCACGGTGAGGGTCACGTCGCCCCAGATCAGCTGTCTGCCGAACGACTTGCTGAGGTTGTTGACCTCGATCTCGACACCCACGACTGGGACTCCCCTCCCTCGCTTGTCACGGCACGGCCACGCATCGGACTTCTTCGGCGTGCG
>Ga0299913_10003523_pt1 | contig 12828 bp, 10 predicted proteins | sample RVTome_9_FD_201360 | JGI IMG/M metagenome (GOLD analysis project Ga0299913, IMG submission 201360) | Soil microbial communities from uranium-contaminated site in the Upper Colorado River Basin, Wyoming, United States - RVT155D38 (version 2) ... | reverse complement strand
CGCACCTCGTCGAGGACCTCCAGCACGCGGGTGTGCAGCCCCGGGTACTCGATCCCGAACTCCTTCGCGAGCCGGCTCCAGTCGACCAGGTAGTTGCCGGAGTCCTCGCGCCCGCCGTCCTCGTCGAAGGCGATCTGCGCGTCGGGCAGGAAGCTGCGCACGATGTCGGCCAGCTCGCCCAGGCTCACCGGGATCCCGCCCGAGTTGTAGAGCGCGTGGCGCGGGGTTTCGGCCAGCAGGACGCGGACGAAGACCTCGGCGATGTCCTCGACGTGGATCAGCAGGCGCATGAGCCCCTTGCGAGGCAGGCGCACCGGCCGGCCCCGCGCGGCCTCGACCATGATCTGCACGTGGTCCACCGAGCCGCGGACCTTGTCGGGGCCGGTGACGTTGGCGGGCCGCACGCCCACGATCGACATGCCGTAGTTCCGGATGTACTTGCGCGCCTGGAACTCGTTGAAGATCTTGTGCACGGCGTACTGGCTGGTGCCGTGCACGGGATCGTCCTCGTTCACGAGCCGGTCGCCGAAGTGGCTCTGCTGCCCGCTGACCGCGATCGAGCTGGCGTACACCACGCGCCCGACGCCGGCCAGGCGGCAGGCCTCGAAGACGTTGTCCATGCCGAGGATGTCCAGCCGCATCACCTGGTGCGGATTGCCCTCGCCGGCGCCGAGGCCGTACGCGAGATTGATGACGCGCTCCGGCCGGACTTCCAGAATCGTCCGCATCACGTCCTCGAACCGGGTGACGTCGCCGCGGAGGACCGGGGCGCCGATGGGCACATCGCCGAACGCCGCCGCGGCGGGATTCAGGTCCATGCCGACGACCGATTCGCCGCGGGCGACGAGCCGCCGGATGAGCCGCGGGCCGATGAAGCCGGTGGCGCCGATGACGAGCACGGACATGCGCGAATCCTCCTTGCGCGCCACGGGGCCCGGGCGCGGCGATAGAGGATCGTGAACCGGCGTCAGGAGCCTGTCAAGGACCGGTCCGCGATCTCAACGCACGACCGGCCCGACGCCCGAGTGGTCGCTCTTCAGCGGGGGCAGCACGTCACGCGGATCGAGGTCCAGCTCGAACATGCCCAGGGTGGCCAGGCAGTAGTCGCGGGGCGGAAACTGGACGGGCGCCACGGCGCCGTCGCGGAAGAACCGCTCGAGCGGCGAGCTCTTGAACAGGGCGTGGGCCCCGCCCAGGGTCATGGCGGTGCGCGTGACACGGGTGACCGCCTCGCCGACGAAGAACTTCGCGCGGTAGAGCGCCGCCAGCGCGGCGGTCGTGGGGCCCTCGGTGTCGCTGAGCCAGGCGGCGTGGTACGTCAGCAGCCGGGCGGCCTCCAGATCGACGCTCATCTCGGCCACCTGCCGGCGGACGTCGGGGTGATACGCCAGCGACTGGGCGAAGCCGGGCGGCGTCCGGGCCTTCACGGTCTCGACGATGGCGCGATACGCGGCCACGGCGATGCCGAGGTAGATGCCCGTGTAGGATGCCCAGAACCAGTTCGCCCCGTCCCGCCGGAACGGCACGATGTCGTCCGTCCGCACCAGCAGCGCGTCGTCGGAGACCCAGCACTCGTCGAGCGTCATCGAATCGCTGCGGGTCGCGCGCATCCCCAGCGTGTCCCAGACCCTGTCCACGCGGCGGCCGGGCGCATCGGGCGGCACCAGGAGCAGCATCCCGGCCGACGGCGACGCGGCCTCCTCCGGGCGGGCCAGCACCATGACGTAGTCGGCGGCGGCGATCATCGAGGCGAAGGCCTTCCGGCCGGTGATGCGATAGCCGCCGTCGACACGCCGGGCTCGCGTCAGCGGTACCGGGGTGCCGACCAGCCCGGACGTCGTGGGCTCCGAGAAGTTCCCCCCGATGAGCGTGCCCTGCTGCACGACCATCGTGGCCAGCCGCTCCTTGGTGGCACGCGGCACCAGCGGGCTCGCCATGACGGGACCCACGACCGACAGGTGCATGTTGAACGACAGGGCGGTGGACGCGCAGCCCTGGGCCAGCTCCTCGGCGGCGAGCGACCAGCCGAGCAGGCCGACACCGCTCCCCCCGAGCTCGGTGGGGATGTTCAGCCCGTAGAATCCGGCCTCCCGCAGCGCGGCGTAGTTCTCGACCGGATCGCTCGCCTCGCGATCGTGCCGGGCCGCCCGGGTCGCGAAGTCCTCGGCCAGGTCCCGGGCCCGTCGCTGAAGATCGCGCTGGGCCGGGGTGACGTGGAACTCCATGCGCCCCTGCCTACCGGGACGCCAGCGCGAAGCCCTCGTAGCCGCGGGCGGCGACGGCGTCGCACTTCTGGCGGTAGACGCCGACCCCACCGACGTAGGGCATGAACACCCGCGGCTTGCCGGGCACGTTCGCCCCCATGTACCAGGAGCTGGCGCGCGGATAGAGCGTCGCGCGGCCGATCTCGGCCACGTGGGCCACCCAGCCCGTCTCCGCCTCCGCGGTGGCCTCGATCACCGCGCACCCGCGCTCGCGCAGGTACGCCAGACAGTCCGCGATCCAGTCGACGTGCTGCTCGATGGACACGATCATGTTGCTGAGCACCGAGGGGCTGCCGGGGCCGGTGATCGTGAAGAGGTTCGGGAAGCCGGCGACGGCGAGGCCCAGGTAGGTCCGGGGCCCCTCGGCCCACGCCTGCCGGAGCGTGCGGCCGTCGCGCCCCCGGATGTCGACGGCCAGCAGGGCTCCGGTCATGGCGTCGAACCCGGTGGCGAAGACGAGGCTGTCGAGGGCATACGACGCCTGGCGCGTGCGCAGGCCCTCGGGGGTGATCGCCTCGATCGGCGCGGTGCGGATGTCCACCAGGGTGACGCTGGGCCGGTTGAAGGTCTCGTAGTAGCGCGTGTCCACGCACATGCGCTTGGTGCCCACCGGGTAGTCGCGGGGCACCAGGAGCTCGGCGACGGCCGGGTCGCGCACGATCGCCCGGATCTTGGCGCGGCAGAACTCCGCGGCCGTCTCGTTGGCCTCCGCGCTCGTCAGCAGGTCGACGTATGTCGACGTGAAGCCGAGGCCGCCGCGGCGCCAGCGCTTCTCGTACTCCTGCTGCCGCTCCTCGGGGGCGACCGCCAGCGCCGAGGCCTCGCTGCGCTCGACGACGAAGCCGATGCGCGATGCGCGGGCCTGGCGCCGGTACTCGGCGTAGCTGGCCTTGACCCGCCGCTCGAGCTCGGGGTCGAGCCGAGCGTTGTGGGCGGGGACGCTGAAGTTCGGCGTGCGCTGGAAGACGAACAGGTGCCGCGCCTGCTCCGCGATGATCGGGATCGACTGGATGGCCGAGGAGCCGGTGCCGATCACGCCCACGCGCTGGCCGGTGAAGTCCACGCCCTCGTGCGGCCAGTGGCCGGTGTGGTAGCGCCGGCCCCGGAACGTCTCGATCCCCGGGAGCTTCGGCACCTGGGCCGCGGACAGACAGCCGGTGGCCATGATGCAGAAGCGGGCCGACACCCGGTCGCCGCGGTCCGTCTCGACCGACCACCGGGCCGCGGCCGCGTCGAAGGTCGCGGCCGTCACGCGCGTGGACAACCGGAGGTCGCGGCGCAGATCGAAGCGGTCGGCGACGTGGTTGATGTACTGCAGGATCTCGGGCTGGGCCGCGTAGCGCTCGGTCCACCGCCACTCCTGCTGCAGCCCCTCCGAGAAGGAGTACGAGTAGTCCAGGCTCTCGACGTCGCAGCGGGCGCCCGGGTAGCGGTTCCAGTACCAGGTTCCGCCCACGCCGTCGCCCGCCTCGAAGACCCGCGCCGAGAGTCCCAGGCCGCGCAGCCGGTGGAGCATGTAGAGGCCGGCGAAGCCGGCACCCACCACCACCGCGTCGACCTGCCGCTGGTCGGACATCCTCGCCTCCTCCCAGGTGGAGGGCCCCGACATGGCCCCACACCCCCAGGCGCGCTCGGCGCGACCCCGGGAACCGTGGCGCGTCTCGACCACGCGATTGTGACATCTTACTCTCTGCCCCGGACTCGCGGAGGGAGGCTTACCGACTCATGACGACACGCTCGACGAACCACGACTGGCTCGCGCTCACGCCGGAAACGCCGCTGGAGCCGGGCCTGCCGATCTGCGACCCCCATCATCATCTCTGGGACGGCCAGGCCGGCCGCGTCGCCCCACGCTACCTGCTCGACGAGATCGTCGAGGACGTCGGCGCCGGCCACAACGTCGTCTCCACCGTCTTCATCGAGTGCGGGGCCATGTTCCGCCGCGACGGCCCGGAGCCGCGGCGCTGCGTCGGCGAGACCGAGTTCGTGAACGGCATCGCGGCGATGAGCGCCTCCGGCCTGTACGGCGCAACGCGCGTGGCCGCGGGGATCGTCGGCACCGCCGACCTGCGGCTGGGCGACGCGGTCGCCGATGTGCTGGACGCGCACATCGCCGCCGGCGGCGGCCGCTTCCGCGGCATCCGCCGGGCCGCCGCCTGGGACGCCGACCCGGCGGTGCCCGCCCACCGCACCCGGCCCGGGCCGGGCCTGTTCCTGCGCGAGGACTTCCGGGCCGGGTTCAAGCACCTGGCCTCGCGCCGGCTGACCTTCGAGGCCTGGTGCTATCACCGGCAGATCCCCGACGTCACCGCGCTGGCGCGGGCGTTCCCCGACACCACGATCATCCTGAACCACTTCGGCGGGCCGCTCGGCGTCGGCCCCTACGCCGGCCGGGCCGACGAGGTCCACGCCGAGTGGCGCGGGCTCATCGGCGAGCTCGCGACCTGCCCCAACATCGTGGTGAAGCTGGGCGGGGTCAACATGGAGTTGAACGGGTTCGGCTGGCACGAGCGCTCGCGGCCCCCGGGCAGCCAGGAGCTCATGGAGGCGACCCGGCACTACTACGAGCCCACCATCGAGCTGTTCGGCGCCGATCGGTGCATGTTCGAGTCGAACTTCCCGGTGGACAAGGCCAGCTGCAGCTACACGGTGCTGTGGAACTCGTTCAAGCGCCTCACGGCCGGGTACTCCGACGCGGAGAAGGCCACGCTGTTCCACGACACGGCCGCCCGCGTCTACCGGTTGTCGACATGAGCCTGCCTCCCGAGGAGTTTCGCGCGCACCTGGAGCTGTCGGCGGCCACCGCCGGCGTGCGCCTGGCGGATCTCACGTTGCCGGGCCAGCACCACGTGCTGCTCGGGCGGATGCGCTTCGCCTATCTCGACTGGGGCACCGCCGGGCTACCGCCGGTCGTCTTCCTGCACGGCGGCGGCCTCAACGCCCACACCTGGGACCTGGTGTGCGCGGCCCTGCGGGGCGAGCGGCACTGCCTGGCGCTGGACCAGCGCGGGCACGGGGACAGCGAGTGGTCGCCCGAGATGGACTACACGACCGAGAGCCAGGTCGGCGACCTCGAGGCGTTCATGCAGGCGCTCGGCATCGAGCGCGGCGTGCTGGTCGGGATGTCGCTGGGCGGTGTGAACGCGCTCGCCTGGGCCGGCCGCCACGGCCGTCGCCTGGCCGGGCTGGTGCTCGTCGACATCGGGCCCGAGGTCCGCACCGACGGCGTCCGCAAGATCGCCGCGTTCACCTCGGAGGCCACCCCGCTCGACTCCGTCGACCAGTTCGTCGACCGCGCCCTGGCATTCAATCCGCGCCGAAACCCCGAGCTGCTGCGGCGCAGCCTCCTGCACAACCTCCGCCGCATGCCCGACGGCCGCTGGATGTGGAAGTACGACCAGCGCCACCGCGGCCGGGTGCCCGACCCCGAGGCGTACGCGCGCCGGCGGGAGCTGCTGTGGTCGGCCGTGGACGCGATCGAGTGCCCGACCCTGATCGTGCGCGGAGCGCAGAGCGACGTCTTCCACGACGAGGACGCCGAGCGCCTGGCCGGCCGCCTGCGACGGGGACGCTGGGTCCGGGTCGAGCGCGCGGGGCACACCGTGCAGGGCGACAACCCCGCCGGCCTGCTCGTCGCCCTGCGTGAGTTCCTGGGCCAGCTCGCTACGGGTGCGCCGGCCTCGGGATCGTAGGCCCCGGACGGCACCGGCCATTCGGCCGGGAGCGGGAGGTAACGGACCGCGGGGCCGGCCTACGGGGCCTTCGGCGCGACCGAGACGCCCTGGGAGCCGTTGCGCGCGATCGCCTCGCCGACGAAGCCCGAGGCCTTCACCTCCTCGACGAAGGTGCGGAGGAACGCCGCGCCCGCCGGGCGGGCCCGCGGTGTGCCGATCGCCTGCTGCACGGCGGTGAACTGCCCGTCCAGGATGCGCGCGCCCGGCAGCTTCTGGACATCCGTGATGAGCCGGGGGCGGAGCCCCGAGAGCACCTCCAGCTCGTCCTTCACGAAGGCCTCGAGCGAGGCGTCGATGCCCTTGGTGAGCACGAGCCTGGCGTGCTGGATGTTGCGGCTCAGCCAGAGCTCGTAGGCGCTCTTCTCGGCCACGGCGATGCGCACCCCCTCGCGGTCCACCTCGGCGATCGAGCTGATCGGCGAGCCCGCCGGCACCAGGTAGGTCGCGGGAATCTCGAGGTAGGCGGCGGTGAAGGCGATCTCGGTCGCGCGCTGCGGCTCGGCGCCCAGGAACGCGACGTCCCAGGCGCCGGTGCGCACCGCGTCGCCGAGCGCGCCGGCCGTCTCGAACCTAGAGAACGCGATCGGCACGCCCAGCTGCCGGGCCAGCTCGCGCGCGAGGTCGGGGGCGACCCCGCGGGGGTCCGAGGCCGAGGAGCCCGGGGTGACGAGCAGGAAGTTGCCGTGGTTGAGGCCGACGCGCAGCGTGCCCGTCGGCGCCAGCTCGGATCGCACAGCCGGAGCGATGTCGTTCGCCATGGCCGAGGACGTTAGCACGATTCCGCAGTATCCTCCCGGCCAAGGAGCCGCCATGACAGCCACGCCCGCCGCTCTGCCGTCCCGGCCCACCACCCTCGTCGTCGACCTCGGCGCCGCCGCCGCCAACGTGCGCGCCGTGCGCGGGATGGTCAGCGCCAGCCGGAAGATCTACGCCGTCGTCAAGGCCGACGGCTACGGGCACGGCGCCGCCGAGCTGGGCGCCGTCTTCCTCGCCCATGGCGCCGACGCGCTGGCCGTCGCCGATCTCGGTGAGGGCATCCGCCTGCGGCAGCGCGGGATCACGGCGCCGATCCTCGTGTACCCCGGCGCCCTGCCCGAGGCCGCGCGCGAGGCTCTCGCCCACGCGCTCACCCCGGCGCTCGTCGACCTCGAGGGGGCGCGCGCCTGCGCCGAGGCCGCCTCGGGTCCGTACGACGTGTTCGTCAAGATCGACGTCGGGCTCGAGCGGCTCGGCGTGCCGGCCGAGCACGCCGTCAAGGTGATCGCGGCGATGCTGCAGCTGCCGCACCTGCGCCTGGCCGGCCTCTGCGCCCACCCGCACGCGCCCGATGGCGCCGACCCCGCCTATGCCGACTGGCAGCTGGGCCGGTTCACCGCGGTGGTCGACGAGCTGGAGGCCCGGGGCGTGCGCGTGCCCATCCGACTGCTCGCCGCCTCACCGTTCGTCCTGCGGTTCCCCCAGACGTATCTGAACGCGGTCGATCCGGGGCGGATGCTCTACGGGATCACGTACCCGGGCGAGCCCTCGCCGGTCCCGCTGGAACCCACGCTGCGGGCCCTCACCTCACGCGTCATCGCCCTCAAGGAGCTGGCGCCGCGCGCCCGCTTCGCCGAGCTGGCGCCGTTCCCGGTGACAGCGCCGATGCGGCTGGGCGTCATTCCCATGGGCTCGGCCGACGGGCTCGCGTGGCTCCACGCCGGGCGGGTCCTGGTCCGCGGGCGCGCCGCACCGATCGTCGGCGAGCCCTCGCTGGAGCACACGCGCATCGACCTGAGCGCGGTGCCGGAGGCGCGCGTCGGCGACGAGGTCGTGATCATCGGCCGCCAGGGCGACGCCGAGATCACGGTCGCCGAGGTGGCCCGGCACCACGGTCTCGGTCTCCACCACGTGGCCACCACCGTGGGGCCGCGGGTGACCCGCGTCTACACCCTTGACGGCACGCCGCTTCGGGACGATCCTCGGCGCGTCGAGCCGCGCAGTGCACCGGAGCTCGTCCCGCGCGCGACAGGAGGACGGTAGCGATGGCCTCACCGCATCCCACGGCGAGCATCTCGCCGGGCGAGATCACGGGCCCCCAGACGTGGAAGCGTGACGGCCTCGCGCCGAAGGACTGGCTCCTGCCGCTGTCGGAGGCCGCCGTGGCCGAGCTCGACGCCGTGGTCGAGCGCCTGCGCCGCGAGCCGCGGCCGGTGGAGAGCCTGGTGCCCGAGCATTTCGAGCTGGCGACCTGCGGCGGCCTCATGGCGGCCGCCCGCCGCAAGCTCGACGAGATCGGGCTGGCGGTCGTGGACCGGGTGCCGGTCGAGCGCTATGGCACCGCCGGGAACCAGGCGGTCGGCTGGCTGCTCGCCAGCATGCTGGGCCCGGTCGTCGCCCAGACCTGGACCGGCCGGCGCCTGTACGACGTCAAGGACACGGGGCAGAAGCTCGGCTACGGCGTGCGTCGCTCGGTGACGGATCTCGGCCAGCCCTTCCACACCGACGCCGGATGGCTCTGGATGCCGCCGGCCTACGTCGGCCTGTTCTGTCTCGAGTCCGCGCCGGATGGCGGGATCAGCCGGTTCGTGAGCCTGGTCACCGCGCACAACGAGATGGCGCGCCGCTGCCCCGATCTCCTCGGGCGGCTGTACCGCCCGTTCGCCTGGGACCGGCAGGCCGAGCATGCGCCCGACGCGCCCCGCTTCGCGCGCCGGCCCGTGTACGAGCCCGACGGCAACGGCACGCTGATGGCGCGCTGGTACGAGGACTACATCCACAACGGCCAGACGCTCGCGGGCGAGCCGCTCGACGAGGCCGGCCGCGAGGCGCTGCTGGCCCTGCGCGGCATCGTCGACGATCCCGCCAACTGGATCGAGTTCCGCGTCGAGCGCGGGCAGCTGCAGTACATCAACAACCGGCAGTTCGCCCACAGCCGCACGGCCTTCAAGGACGCGCCCGACGGCACGCGCCGTCGCCACATGATCCGGCTGTGGAACCGCGTCGAGGGCACGGCGGATCTCGAAGGAGGAGCGTGAGCCATGGCCGACCTGGTCTTCGGCGGCTGCAACCTCGCCAGCGCGACGCCCGGTTATGCCGAGGCCCCGGCGGGCGCCCGGCGGCGGCGCGAGGTCGTGGTGAACGGCCGGCGCGTCAAGACCGTGGACGTGCACGCCCACTGCGGCGTCCCCGCGGCCATGGCCCTCATGGGGCTGACGCCGGCGCCGAGCCTGCTCATGTCGCAGCCGGCCGACCGCCTGCGGGCGATGGACGAGCAGGGCATCGACGTCGAGGCGCTCAGCATCAACCCCTACTGGTACGGCGCCGACCGCGACGTCGCTCGCGAGCTGATCCGCCTGCAGAACGAGTCGCTGGCCGAGGCCTGCGCCGCGCATCCGGACCGCTTCGTGGCCTTCGCCACGGTGGCCCTGCAGCACCCCGACCTTGCGGTCGAGCAGCTGGACGCCGGCGTCAAGACGTACGGGCTGCGGGGCGCCAGCCTCGGTGGCAGCGTGGCCGGTCTCGAGCTGTCCGATCCGACGTTCCACCCGTTCTGGGCCCGGGCCGAGCAGCTCGGGGTGCTCGTCTTCATCCACCCGCAGGGCACGGCCGAGCTGGACAAGACGACCCGGCTGGCGGGCAACGGCGTGCTCACCAACACGATCGGCAACCCGCTGGAGACGACGATCGCGCTGTCACACCTGATCTTCGAGGGCACGCTCGACCGCTTCCCCGGGCTCAAGATCTGCGCCGCCCACGGCGGCGGCTACCTGCCGTCCTACGCCGCCCGCTCCGACGCGATCCTGACGACCTTCCCGGAGCGCTGCACCCACACGCTGAAGAAGAAGCCGACCGAGTACCTCCGCCAGCTCTACGTCGACTCGATCGTCTTCACCGGCGAGGCGCTCCGCCACCTGGCCGCGGAGACCGGCCCGGGCCAGATCCTGATGGGCACCGACTATCCCTACCCGTGGACGCGGACCTCGGTCGACCACATCCTCGGCGCCCCCGGCTTCAGCGACGAGGACCGCGTGGCGATGCTCGGCGGCACCGCCGCCGGGCTGCTCGGCATCCAGGCCTGACGACGCTCACACCCGGCGCTGCAGGAAGTCGGTCACCAGCGGCCACGTGAGGTCGGCGTAGTGCGGCTGGAAGCCGGCGTTGTCGGGATGCTTGAAGCCGTGGTTGGCGTCGGAGAAGAAGTGCCACTCCACCGGGGCCCCGCTGGCGACGAAGCTCTGCCAGAGCGGGCCCTGGATGGCGGGGGTGGCGATGTAGTCGAGCCCGCCGCAGAACACCAGCGAGGCGCACCGCAGCGTCTTCGCCAGGTGGAACGCGTGGCGCGGCCGGTGCGAGGTCTCGGGCTCGTCGCGGACGGAGGGATAGTAGAGGACGATCGCCTTCACGCTCGGGTGGTCGGCGGCGAAGGGGATGAGCAGGCGACCGCCCATGCAGTGGCCGATGCACGCGGTGCGCGCGGGGTCGGCGCCCAGCCGGTCGATCAGGTAGCGCCAGGCCTCGTCCATCTTGCCGAGGAACTCGGGGTCGGAGTGCTTCGCCTGCAGGTCGGCCCCCTGGCCGATGTGGTCGGTGCCCGGGATGCCGAACATGGTGAACAGGCTCGGCGCCAGCACCGTGAAGCCGAGCTGGGCGAGCCGGTAGGCGTCGACCTTGTAGTCGGCGGTGACCCCGTGGGCATGGTGCACCATCAGGACGCCGGGCCGGGGGCCCGGCCCGCCGGGCTGCGCCATGTAGCCGCCGATGCCGTCCTGCTCCTGCGTGAGCATGCGCGCGACGATCGTCATCACCGCTCTCCGTTCGTGGGGATGCGTTCCTTGATCGACACGCGCCAGTGGATCCGGTCCTCCTCCGGCGGATAGTCGCCCGCCGCCTTGTGATACGAGCAGCGGTTGTCCCAGATCACGATGTCACCCGTGCGCCACCGGTGGCGATACTCCCCCTCGGGCTGGATCATGCGCTCGGTCAGCTCCTCGATCAGCGCGTCGCTCTCGGCCTCCTCCAGCCCCTCGATCTTCAGGATCTTGCCGGGGTCGAAGTACAGGCCCTTGCGCCCGGTCTCCGGGTGGGTGCGGACGATGGGATGGAAGACCGGGGTCCAGTCGCGGTCCTCCGGGTTCAGCAGCGCCGTCGCCTTGCGCCGGCCCCCGTAGGTGAAGGCGCCCTTTCGCCCCTCCAGGCGCCGCCTCAGCCGGTCCGGCAGCGCGTCGTACGCCGCGTACATGCTGGCGAAGCAGGTGTCGCCGCCCCGGCTTGGCACGGCCAGGGCGTAGAGCTGGGTAGCCTTGAACGGCTCGGCGTCATAGGCGCCGTCGGTGTGCCATCCCTCGGCCCCCCGCCGGTAGATCGCCATGTCGAGCCGGCCGTCGGCGCCGAACTTGTTGACGCCCAGCAGGGTGATCTCGGCATGGTCGGGATGGCGCGTCGTCTTCGAGGGATGCGGCACGACGAGCCCGAAGCGGCGACTGTAGCGCAGGAAGTCCTCGATGCCGAGCTCCTGGTCCGGCACCACCGCGACGTTGTGGTCGAGCCACGCCCGATAGATCGCCGCGAAGCCGGCGTCGTCGAGCGCCCTGACGTCCACCCCCCGGATCTCCACCCCGATCTGCGGCCCCAGGCGACGGATCTCCATCATCGGACCTCCCCGGCCTCGCGGTGCCTGATTCTACTCCCTCGCCGCGTGCTATCGTGAGCCCACCGGAGGGGCCCCATGGACAGGACGCTGATCGCCGGCACGACGATCCTCGACGGCAGCGGAGCGGCGCCGTTCGCCGGCGATGTGCTGGTCGAGGGCCAGCGCATCGTGGCGGTGCAGCGGGGCGGCGGGCTGCCGCGCGAGGACGCGCGCGTCATCGACGGGGCCGGGGCCACGCTGATGCCCGGGCTCATCGAGCCCCACGGCCACGTGAGCTACCCGGATGCCGCCCGCGACGCCGACTTCACGCGGCTGCCGCCCGAGGAGCACGTGCTGATCACCATGCGCAACGCCCGGACCATGCTCGACTGCGGCTACACCAGTGTGCTGTCCGCCGCCTCGGCGAAGCCGCGCCTGGACGTCGTGATCCGCAACGAGATCGCGGCCGGCCGCATCGCCGGCCCGCGCTACCTCGCCAACGGCCCCGAGATCACCGTCAGCGGTGGCCTCGGCGACGACAATGTCCTGCACCTGCCGCACCACGAGACGCCGACCTTCGCCTGGGTGGCGGACGGGCCCGACGCGATCCGGAAGGTCTGCCGGCTGCTGATCCGCGAGGGCGTCGACCTGCTGAAGCTGAACATCTCGGGCGACACCGGCCCGCGCCACAGCCGCTCGCAGCGCGCGGTGATGACCGACGCCGAGGTGGCGGCCGCGATGGAGATGGCCCGGGCCGGCGGCGTGCGCGTGTGCGCCCACGCCCGCAGCGCCGAGTCGGTCAAGATGTGCGTCCGGCACGGCATCGACATCATCTACCACGCGAACTTCGCCGACGAGGAGGCGCTCGATCTGCTCGAGGTCGCCCGCGACCGGTGCTTCGTCAACCCCGCCCTCGGCCTCACCTGGCAGACCTGCCACGCGGCGAGCGAGTGGGGCCTCACGCCCGCCATGGCCCGCGAGCGCGGCCTGTTCGACGAGCTGGAGGTCTCGGTCGACACGTTCGGCCGGATGCGGAAACGGGGGATCAGGGTGCTACCGGGGGGCGACTATGGATTCGCCTGGAACCCGCACGGCACCTACGCGCGCGACCTGCTGCTCTTCGTCGACGTCCTCGGCTTCACGCCGATGGAGACGCTCATCGCCGCCACCCGCCTGGGCGGGGAGATCATGGGGCGGGGCGGCGAGCTGGGCCAGGTCAGGC
>Ga0299913_10003522_pt1 | contig 12829 bp, 13 predicted proteins | sample RVTome_9_FD_201360 | JGI IMG/M metagenome (GOLD analysis project Ga0299913, IMG submission 201360) | Soil microbial communities from uranium-contaminated site in the Upper Colorado River Basin, Wyoming, United States - RVT155D38 (version 2) ... | reverse complement strand
AATGTTGCCGCCTCATTCATGCCGCGGCGGTGGTAGCTCGCCGCCATCGTCAGCTCGTAGAGGTCGGTCAGAAGAGCCGCGTTGCTACCGCTTACCCAGGACATGGCCGGTTGCCCCTCACGAGACATCGGCCCCCGCGTCCCGCATCTCCTGCACCGCGCGCTCCCCGTCACCGTCTTCGAGGTCCACGGCGCGGATCATCTCCGACAGAACCTTCGTGGTGAATCCCTTGTGGGCCGAGTCGAGCGCCGTCTCCTTGACGCAGTAATCGGTAGCAAGCCCGACCACTACGGTCCTTTCGATCCCGTGCTCGCTCAGGATCGACCCGAGCCGGGTGTCGCTCGTCTCGCCGGTCTCGGGATCGCGCACGGTGAAGCCCGAGTAACCATCTTCGCCACCCGTGCCCTTCTGGATCACCTCGCCGGCCACGTGGAGGTCGGGATGAAGGCCCGCGCCCCACGTCCCCTGCACGCAGTGCACGGGCCAGATCCCCCCGTCCTTCTCGAAGTGTGGTGTCGAGGACGGATGCCAGTCCTGCGTGTACACGACTAGGGCACCGGAGGCCTGCGCGTTGCGGATCTCGTCGTTGATCGGCGCGATCACCTTCTCGCCTTCGGTCACGTACAGGCTGCCGCTCGGATCGGCGAAATCGTTCTGCACGTCGACGACGATGAGCGCAGTGGACGGGTCGTAATCGGTCATGGTCACCATCATAAGGAGGGAGCCGCGAGACCTACGCTTGCTCCAGCATGTCTATGTTGGCGCGCTCGGACGGATCCACCTCGGCCGAGAACCAGGCATCGAGGACCTCCTCCGCGATGGTAGGAGATGTGAGCCGCAGCGACATCACCAGCACGTTCGCATCGTTGTACCGGCGCGCTCCGGCAGCGGTGGCGGCATCCGTGCAGAGCGCGGCGCGCACGCCGGGAACCTTGTTCGCGGCGATGGAAGCGCCCGTGCCGGTCCAGCAGAACAGGACCCCCGTATCCGCCTCTCCGGAGGCAACCTTGCGGCCGAGCTCCTTACCGACTTCCGCCCAGCCCAGATCCTCGCCCGCGGGAGGACCGATCAGATCGACGACGTGACCGCGCCGGGCGAGTGCGGCGCCGATCGCGTCGGTCAAACCAGTCTTCTCGTCAGAACCGAGAACGACCTTCACGGGATCCGGCGGGGGTCTTCCTCGAACGTCGGGTCGGGTTCGGGCATCGGCGGATCGGCGAACCGCTCCTTGATGCCCAGCACGACCTCGATGGCCCCGAGGAACACGTCCACCACTATCGGATCGAAATGGGTGCTCCTGTTGTCGCGCAGGTAGGCAACCGCTTCGTTGAACGGCATCGCCCTGCTGTAGACGCGATACGAGGTGAGCGCATCGAAGACATCAGCCACCGCCGCGATGCGCCCCTCGAGCGGGATGTCCTCGCCTTTCAGCCCCTGCGGGTAGCCGGTGCCGTCCACGCGTTCATGGTGGGTCAGGGCGATCGTCGCCGCAGTGTTCAGCACCTCCGAGTTCGTTCCCGACAACAGACGGTGTCCGATCTCGCAATGACGCTTCACGATCTCCCACTCGTCATCGTCCAGGGGGGCCGGTTTCATCAGGATGTTGTCCGGGATCCCTATCTTGCCGACATCGTGCATCGCTCCGGCGGTGCCCAGGAGCTCGCACCGTTCCGGCTCCTCGCCGAGGCGCTCCGCGATCAGAGCGCAGTATCTACTCACCCGCTGGACGTGCCTGGGAGTGTCGTCGTCTCGGAATTCGGCGGCCAGGGACAACCTCTGGATCGTCTCTCGCTGCAAGGTCTTCATGTCGCGTTCCGCCTGCTCCAGGCGAGAGATGTAGCCGATCATCTCCTGGGTGCGGTCGCGCACCATCTGCTCCAGGCGGTTCCGGTGGGTGCGGTTCTCCTGCTCGGCTCGCCTGCGACGAAGTGCGCTGGCCACGTTGATCACGATCTCATTCGGCTCGAACGGTTTGATGATGTAGCCGTAGGCACCCATCTCGAGCGCGGTGGTCGCCACCTTCGGATCGTCGAGGCCACTCACGAGAACGATGGCCACGTCGGGATGGTCGTTGGCGACGCTCATCATGAGATCGAGCCCCGAGCCCCCGGGCATGTCCATGTCCGTCAGGATGAGCGAGAATCGCTCCTCGGTCATCCGTTGTTTGGCTTCTGTGATGTTCCCCGCGGTGACGCACCTGTAGCCGTTGCGGTCCAGGACCTTCGCAAGCATCCGGCGAGAGGCTTCGTCGTCGTCCACGACGAGAACAAGATCTCGGTCATCTTTGGTGTCGCGGCCGGGCACTGCCCCTCCTTCGTGGTGTAACGGCGAACCTAGCGCACCCGCGAGCGACGCCCATGCGTCAGCCGTGCTAGATCGAGGAGAGCTCCTCGTCCATCGCGAGCTCGTGGTGGATGGGGGCCGCCGGGGGCACCAGACCGCGCGCCGCGAGTCGCGCTGCCACGGCCGCCGTGCGCAGATCGCCGGAGCGAGCCGCCCACGAGCCCTGAAGGCAGAGACGGGCGCAGGCATAGGTGGTGGCCAGACCCAGGGCGACCCCGCGCGCCTGGGCGGCGGCATCGTCGGCAGAGGCGATGGTCGCCGACCGCTCCTCGAGCTCGGTGAGCGCGGCCCTGGTTGCGGCCACCGGGCTTGCCAGTGCGGGGTGGTCCGCTCGTCCGAGCGCGTCCGATGCATCCTCGACGAGCGCCGTAGAAGCGCCGGAGCGGGCCGAAGCGCGCAGGAAGTCCAGCGCGAGGACGTTCGTGGTTCCCTCCCAGATCGGGATCACGTGCGTGTTGCGGACCAGGGTTGGGATCGTGGAGTCCTCGCAGTAGCCGACCCCGCCGATCGCTTCCATCGCCTCGGTCACCGCCGCGATCGACCAGCGTCCGGTCGTCAGCTTGGTGAGAGGGGTCAGGCCCCTCAGGAGGTCTATCTCGTCCGGCGAGGCAGAGCCCTGTTCGACGCGGCCCATGAGCTCGGAGCAGCGGACCGTCAGAGTCAACGAGGCCGCGTGATCCACGGCCATGTCCGCGAGCGTTGCTCGGTGAGCCGGAAGCTTCGCCAGCGACGAGCCGAACACCTCCCGCACCTTCGCGTAGGCCCGCGCCCATCCCAACCCACGAGCGATCGCCCCGGTCGCTCCGAGTGAGTTGTGGATCCGAGTGATGTTCAGCATCGTCGAGATCCGTCTCACACCCCCGCCGTCCAGCGGATCTCCGACCGGAAATGCGATCGCGCCCTCGAGCTCGAGCTCGGCCGTCGGCAGCGCCCGGGTACCGAGCTTGTCCTTCAAGCGGCGCACCAGGATCGCGTTGCGCGCCCCGTCCTCGAGACGGCGGTGGATCCGGAACAGAGCCAGTCCCTTGGACCCCTCCGGCGCCCCCTCGGGCCGCGCCAGGGTCAGAGCCATCTCCGATGTCGTAGAGCTCGTGAACCACTTCGTCCCGTGGAGGTGCCACGTACCGTTCTCATCGCGGCGGGCAACGGTTCCGGTCCTCGAGACGTCCGATCCGCCGGCCGTCTCGGTCATCCATTGACCGCTCGTCCATGCATGTTCGGGATCCCGCGTCGTCAGTCGCCCGACAACGGCGATGTCATCGAGGTCTCCGTGAAGCAGAAGCGTCCGGGCAGCGCCGTCGGTCATCGCGACGGGACAGCTGTACAGGGCCGACGACGGGCCCCACAGGTGGAGGAGGGCCGCCCAGACCACGCGCGCGTACTCGCCGTAGGCCGTGTCCTCGTAGGGAAGAGCCGTGACCCCCGCCTCGATGCCGATCCGGCCGAGCTCGGTGTACGCAGGGGACACGCGTATGTCGTCGACCCGCTCGCCCCAGGCGGAATAAGGGACCAAACGCGGAGGCTGGCTCTCGGCCTGTGCGGATAGAGCCAGGGTCGACGGATCGGCCGCCAGGCGGCCCATCTGGGCAAGTTCGGGGGCGGCCGCCTCGTAGAGCTCGTCGCCGAGGTGGAAGCGGACCGACTCCCTGAGCGCTCGGTCGCTCGCCCAGGTGTCTTCGAGGATCGGAGGTGCCTGTAAGAAGCCGGACATGCGGTGAGCTTATTCTGCCTTTCCCATGGCGGATCTGGCGATAGACGTTAAAGAGCTGCGCAAGTCATATGGGGGATTCGAAGCGGTCAAAGGAGTGGATCTGTCGGTGGCGACCGGCGAGGTCTTCTCGCTCCTCGGTCCGAACGGAGCCGGCAAAACCACGGTGGTCGAGATCCTCGAGGGCCACCGGAAACGGTCCGCCGGAACCGTCTCGGTGCTGGGCCACGATCCCGGCAAGGCCGAAAGAGAGTTCAAGCGAAGGATCGGGATCGTCCTGCAGGAAACCGGCATCGAACGGTTCCTCACCGTCGCGGAGGTGATCGACCGGTTCCGCGGCTACTACCCGCACCCTCGTCCTCTCGACGAGATCATCGAGTTGGTCGGACTGCAGGAGAAACGAGACGAGCGCGTGCGCAAGCTCTCCGGTGGACAACAGCGCAGGCTAGATGTGGCGATCGGCCTCGCCGGAGACCCCGAGCTGCTGTTCCTGGACGAACCGACCACCGGCTTCGATCCCTCGGCTCGCAGGAACGCGTGGGAGATGGTGCGGAACCTGAGGGATCTGGGCAAGACGGTCTTTCTGACGACGCACTACATGGACGAGGCCCAGCACCTCGCGGATCGGGTCGCGATCATCGTTCAAGGACGGATCGTCGCGGAGGGACCGCCCGGCTCGCTCGTGGGGGCCGAGGCAGCCAAAACCGCCGTGCGGTTCGTGCTGCCCCCGGATCCGCCCGGGCTTCCTCCCGAGGTGGCGGACGTCGCCTTGGTAAGGGGCGACGCGGTATCGATCCAAACGGACGATCCCGTCGGCGTCTTGCATGCGCTCACGGGTTGGGCGCTTTCGAACGACGTGGAGATCCGCGAGCTCACTGTGGCCCAACCCTCGTTGGAGGACGTTTATCTGTCGCTCACGTCGGTAGAGGAGCGATCGCCGTGAATCGGGTGGGGTTAATCGCACGCGAGTTCCGCTACGAGAACAAGGCGTTCTGGCGCAATCCGGCATCTGCCTTCTTTACGTTCGTCTTCCCTCTGATGTTCCTGGTCATCTTCAACAGCTTGTTCTCCGGCACCGTGACGACCTACGGTCGTGAGACCAGCACGTCAACCTTTTACGTTCCCGCGATCGCGGTATTCGCGATCATCTCGGCCACCTATACGAATCTGGGCATGAGCATTACGATCGCGCGCGACGAAGGGATCCTGAAGCGGTTCCGGGGAACCCCGTTGCCTGCTTCGATCTACTTCCTCACAAAGATCCTCCACGCCATGTTCGTGAGCCTCATCTTGGTCACGATCGTCGCCGTCGCCGGAGCGCTCTTCTATGACGTTGACCTGCCTTCGGAAACGATGGGGGCATTCATCCTTGTCGTCTTGCTGGGAGGCGCATCCTTTTGCGCCCTCGGACTAGCGATATCTGCAGTCGTGCCAAACGCCGATGCTGCCCCTGCGGTGATCAACTTCTCGATCCTTCCGCTCCTCTTCATCTCGGGCGTCTTCATCCCGCTGGACGGCGCCCCTGCCTGGCTCGAGAACGTCGCGCAGTTGTTCCCCGTCTATCACTTCGCCCAGGCGACACTGGGGGCCTTCCATCCCTTCGATCCCACTTTCGAAACCGGCCACCTGATGATGGTGGTTCTTTGGGGCCTCGCAGGCCTGTTGTTCGCGCTGAAGTTCTTCTCGTGGGAACCTCGCCGCTGACCGAACGAGCGGTTCGTCGGATCGAGCCGCTCGTTGCCGACGATCACGTGGTGTTCCGATTGGCCGACCCGGATGGGGCACTGGAGCGGGTCGAGCTGGCTCAGGAGGTCCGACGACCGCGACTCGGCCCCCCCTTCGAGCTCGACCCCAGCGACGGGTCGTGGAGGCTGCGCTTCGGGCGCCCTGACGCGGACCGGATGGAATACATGTTCCACCTGGTCCACCGCGACGGCGGTGAGGAGTGGATCAACGATCCGGGCAACCCGAGGACCGCGCCGGGACCCTTCGGGGCGAAATCCGTCATCGAGTGGTCGCAGTACTCGCCGCCCGAGTGGCTGCAACAAGAGGCCCCTCCGGGCGACCGCGGCCATCTGACGATCGCGACACGCCGTCCCCGCGCCCGCTTCAAGATCACGCTGTGGTCGACGCCGGATCTGGCAGAAGACGCGGCCGCTCCTCTGCTGGTCGCGCATGACGGGCCCGAATACGACGAGCTCTCCTCGCTCACGAGGTTCCTCGAGGTCAAGTACGCGCGCGGAGAGCTTCCGCCGATGCGTGTGGCTCTCATACCGCCGGACGACAGGAACAACAGCTACTCGGCCTCGGCCGCGTACTCTCGCGTGTTCGCTTACGACCTCCTGCCCCGGATCGAGCGAGTGGCACGGCTGCCCCACGGTCGCTCGATGCGCGTCGGCATGGGGGCCAGCCTCGGTGGACTTGCGATGCTTCACATCCATCGCATCAGCCCCGCGACCTTCGGCGGCCTGTTCCTTCAGTCGGGAAGCTTCTTCCGGCAGCGGTACGACCGGCAGGAATCGGACTTCCCACGCTTCCGCAGGATCTCGCGCTTCATGGGCCAGGTCCTGTCCACGGAGTTCTGGCCGCACCCGATCGCCATCGCCATGACCTGCGGCACCATCGAGGAGAACCTCGCGAACAACAGAGCGACGCGCGACGCGCTGGCCAAGCAGGCTTACGAGGTGAGGCTCACGGAGAACCGTGATGGACACAACTGGGTCGGTTGGCGGGATGCGTTCGACCCCCTTGTCGACCTGCTGCAGAGGCTTTGGGCATGAGACGCGACCACGTGGCGGTCCACGCCCCCTCGATCGGGGGCGAGGGCGACCTGATCGTCTACGGCCACTGGGGCAAACCCCTGCTGGTGTTCCCCTCGCAACAGGGTCGGGCGTGGGACTTCGAGAGCAACGGGATGATCGACGCACTGGCGCCGTTGATCGAGGCAGGCAGGTTGAAGGTCTACTGCGTCGACAGCTACGACGCGGGGACCTGGGATCGTCAGGATCTCCCGCTGGAGGAGCGGGCGCGGCTCCACGGCAGTTACGAGGAGTGGATCGCCCACCAGATCGCTCCCTGGATCCACGCGGATTGCGGAGGCTTCGTCGAGATAATGGTCACCGGGTGCAGCTTCGGCGCGTATCATTCGGCGAACTTCGCTCTGAAGCGCGCCGATCTTTTCCCTCTCGCGATCTGTTTGAGCGGCGTCTACGACGTGTCCGCCCTCGGCTGGGGGGAGCGAGGCGATGCCGTGTATTTCAACAACCCGATGGACTACGTGGCCCACCTCGACGGCGACCATCTGAACTGGTTACGCGAGCGCGTGAGCTTGCTGCTTATCTGCGGTCAGGGACAGTGGGAGGACACCACCGGCTCGCTCGATAGCACCAAGGCCTTCGCGGGCCTGCTGGGATCGAAGGGCATCCGCCACGAGATGGACCTGTGGGGACACGACGTGCCGCACGACTGGCCCTCGTGGCGCAACCAGATCGCGCATCACCTGCCACGCTTCTGCTAGTTCCCGAGGCACTAATGACGTAGCGGACGGCGATGATGCGACGTCCAGGCCCACGACGAACCTAGGAGCAACATCACGAGGGCGGCCGCTGCCATCAACGAGGGCGCCCCGACGAAGTAGAACCCGCTGCGATCGATGTCCCAGATGATCGACCAATCGAAGGCGTTCAAGGCGACCGAGTGAACCCCCCATCCGATCCACACGAGCTGCCACAGGATCGCCACGATGTGTACGAAACGCGACCCTCGCCACAGTCCATGGACGACCAGTGCGACCACGACATAGCTCCCCGTTAGCTCCAACAGCATCCGCAGGGCGCCGAAGCCGCCGGGATTGTCGAACACCAGCCCCGCGTCGATGAGCGACCACGCATGCAAGAGCGGCGCGGCGACCATGAGAGCGGCGACTAGGACGATCGTCCAAGGGGGACGCACCATGCTCGCCCCTACCCGGATGTGTGAGTCCCCCAGAGCCATCGTCGAGGAGGCTACCCGGTCGCCCGTGGCCGTCGGCGGGCTATGGTCTAGCGATGGCGGTCAACCACCTGATCGGGTTGCTGTTGGGTACCGAGGAGGACTGGCCGAGCGCGTTCGAGGCGATGATGCGCCGGGTCAGCCCGACCGTCACTCACGAGGGCACCGACCACACGTTCTCCTCCGAACGGGTGACGATCGAGCCGTTCGCTCTGCGGGCGGAGCCTCGCTACTCCCTGGTGATCGACCGGCTGTCGCACTGGTACTACCACCCCCGGGAATGGCTGAAGAAGGTGGCGTTGATGAACGACGTCTACCTGATGAACAACCCTTTCACGTTCCAGTCGATGGAGAAGCACGCCGCCTATTGCGCCATGCTGAGGCTCGGACTGAAGGTCCCGAACACCTGGCTGATCCCGCACAAGCAGCCGCCCGACAACCCACGGTTCCCGTATACGGCACAGCGCTACAACCTGCCCTTCGAGCTCGACGAGATCGCGGAGGAGATCGGCTATCCCTTGTTCATGAAGCCGTTCGACGGAGGGGCGTGGGTCGGGGTCACGCGTATCACGAACGCTCGCGAGCTCAAGCGTCGATACGACGAATCCGGTGAGAGGTTGATGCACCTCCAGGCTTCGGTGGAGGACTTCGACGTGTTCGCGCGCAACCTCTCCATCGGCGCCGAGTCCATGGTGATGCGGTACGACCCATCGCAGCCGCTGCACGGCCGCTATCAGGTAGAGCACGGCTTCCTCGAGCCCGAGCTCGGGCGCGAGGTCGTCATGATCGGGCGGCTGGTCAACGCGTTCTTCTTATGGGAGTTCAACTCGTGCGAAACCCTGGTCAAGGACGGCGAGGTGTACCCGATCGACTATGCGAACGCGTGTCCCGACATGTCGTTGATCAGCCTGCACTACTACTTCCCGTGGGCGATCAAGACCTTGCTCAAGTGGTCGCTGTTCTGCGCCGTGACGGACCGGACCATGCAGATCGACATGACCATGAAGCGCTACTTCGACATCGGCGACGACGCCAACCTGTCGTACGAGGAGAGGCTCGACGAGTACGGACGTCTAGCCGACGAGCACTTCGAGACCGAGCGCTATCACGAGTTCGTCCAGAAGCACATCCCCGAGGTCGACAGCGTGATGCTCGACTACATCTCGAGCGCCGAGTTCGATGCGATGCTGGTCGATACGGTCAAGGCCACCTTCCCCGCCCACGAGCACGAGAGATTCATCGCGCACTACCGAGGCCTGATGGCCCTGTGGGCCAAGGACCAGACCACCGCGGCGGTCTAGGAACTTAGTCATGAAGGCACACACCGTCTACAAGACGTTCAAGACCTCCGAGCGACGCGAGTTCGTGCGGATCACCGAGGAGGTTCAGACCGCGGTCGACGAAGCCGGCGTGCAAGAGGGCATGGCTCTGGTGTCGGCGATGCACATAACCGCGGGCGTCTGGATCAACGATGATGAGAAAGGCATCCTGGAAGACACCCTGGAATGGCTGGACAAGCTTGCGCCGCCAAGTTGGAAATCACACGGCACCGCATTGAGCGACGCCTTGAAGCCCAACCCGGGTGACTATCGCCATCACCGAGGCGGCGAGGACAATGGGGATGCGCACCTCAAGAACCTGCTCGTGCACCATCAGGTCATCGTCCCGGTGACGGAGGGCAAGCTCGATCTCGGTCCCTGGCAGGCGATCTTCTACTGCGAGTTCGACGGACGCAGGAGCAAACGACTCATCATCAAGGTGCTGGGCGACTGACGTAACGATCTAGTTGCGGGATCTTGCGCACCAGCACTCCGGTACCGACGAGACAAGCGACGCCGCCGAAGACGATCGAACCGGGGGCGCCGAAGACGCCGGCGGCAAGACCTGCCTCGAGATCCCCCAAGCGAGGGCCTCCCGTTACGACCATCAGATTGACCGAATTCACGCGGCCCCTCAGCGCGTCCGGGGTGTTCTGGTTGAGGATGGTCCCGCGGAAGATCGCGCTGATCACGTCTGCCGCACCCGCGACCGCGAGGAACAGCAGCGTGAGGGGTAACCAGAACACGGTCAGCCCGGCCGCTGCGATGGCCACCCCCCACACGGACACGGCGAGGATGACGGCGCGGCCGTGCCGGATCACCCTGCTCACCCAACCGCTTGAGAGCGCGGCCAACAATGCACCGGTCGAGGGCGCCGCATACAGGAGGCCCAGCCCCGCGGCGCTCATGTTGAAGGTGTGTTCGGCGAGCTCCGGAAATGCGGCCCGCGGCATCCCGAAGATCATCGCCACCAGGTCGATCGCCAGGATCGAGAAGATGAGCGGCGTCCGCACAGCGAACCTCAACCCTTCGCGCACGGAGTCGAAGGGACTCTGGTCACCTACCCCCTCCGGTTTGCTGCGAGGGATCCACCGGAGAGCGACGAGAGCTGCTGTGAACGACACCGCGTCGATGCCGTAGACCGGCGCCACCTCTCCCCCGAAAGATGCGATCAGAACACCTCCGAGGAAAGGGCCCACGATCTGTGTCGTCTGGAAGACCACCTGCCTAAGAGCGAGGGCGGCGGGAAGCTTCTGCAGGGTGACGAGGGCCGGGATGATCGCGGAGCGCGCCGGCCGGTCGATCGCCTGGAAAGCGGAGGCCAGACCCGAAAGCGCGTAGATAGCAACCAAGGAGGGGCTCTGCTGGATCGAGGCCACCGTCAGACCGACCGCCGTCAGCATCAAGCCGATCTGCATGGTTGCCATAAGGGCGCGCCGGTCGGTTCGGTCGGCCAGTGCCCCGCCGATGATGGAGAAGACGATCGAAGGAATGACCTCGACCAGCCCGATCAAGCCGACCGCGACCGTCGAGCCCGTGAGCTGGAAGACCTGGTAGGAGACCGCGACGATCCGCATCTGCGTGCCCACGAGAGAGACGATCTGTCCGAGCCACAACGCCCGATACGGTACGGAATCCCGCAGCGGCGACACATCCAACGCGAGCTCCCGCGCCGGCGGGAACCGACGGGCCGATCCCGGCCCGTGATGGGAGGGAGGTCGCACCGGAAGTCAGTAGAGGTCTGAGAACTGAGCGAGCTTCTGACGGCGGTGGATGCCGTCGATGATGCGGATCGTTCCGGACCTGGATCTCATCACGAGCGATTGGGTGCGCGCGCTGCCGCCGGTGTAGCGAACGCCTCGCATCAGCTCGCCGTCGGTGATGCCGGTCGCTGCGAAGAAAACGTCGTCCCCAGAAACCAGATCGTCGGCGGTAAGGACCTGGTCGAGGTCGTAGCCCGCACCCAGGGCGGCCTCGCGCTCTTCGTCGTTCCGGGGCCATAGCCGTCCCTGGATCACACCGTCCAGACACTTGATCGCGGCCGCCGCGATGACCCCCTCAGGGGTGCCACCGATACCGATCAGCATGTCGACCCCGGATTTATCCCTCGCCGCGCTGATCGCTCCGGCCACGTCGCCGTCGCTGATGAACCGGATCCGCGCGCCCGCTTCGCGCACCTCCTTGACGATCTGCTCGTGGCGGGATCGCTCCAAGATCATGACGGTGAGATCCGCAACGTCCATGCTCTTGACCTTGGCCAGCCGCTCGAGGTTTTCGCCTATCGGCGCGTCCAGATCCAAGACGTCCCGAGCTTCGGGACCGGCCGCGATCTTCTCCATGTACATGCAGGGCCCCGGATCGAACATCGTTCCGCGCTCCGCCAAGGCGACAACGGCAAGGGCGCCGTGCATCCCCTTGGACGTCAGCGTCGTACCGTCGATCGGATCGACCGCGATGTCTACCACTGGGGGTTCTCCGTTGCCGATCTTCTCGCCGTTGTAGAGCATCGGGGCGTTGTCCTTCTCGCCCTCGCCGATGACCACCACGCCGTCCATAGGCACGGTATCCATGAGTAGACGCATGGCGTCGACCGCTGCCTGATCGGCCGCTTCCTTGTCGCCTCGCCCGACCCAGCGAGCCGCCGCGAGAGCCGCCGCCTCGGTGACGCGCACGAGCTCGAGCGCGAGGTTCCGATCGGGGCTTGCGTTGGCTGCGGGCACTGAGTGGAACGCTAGCAGGTAGGGAGCGGGAACAGACAGCGAGTCTTACGTGTCTTGTCCGGCTTCACCAGCATCTTGTCCCCGGCGGTCTGTTTGATGAAGATCGGGTTGGCCACCGGCTTCGGCCCGCCCAGTGCGTTCTTCAGGGTCGTGTCGCCCGAGACCACGAAGAGGTTTCCCTTGTGGTCGAAGTTGACCGTGAAGAAGTCGCCCAGCCGGCGATCGCCGCCCTCGAAGCTCGGGTTCGCGTTGCAGGTGGTCCCACTGAGACAGATCTTGCCGGCGTGGATCGGACGACCCGAGGCGTTCGCAACCTGGAACTGCGGCGGCACGAATCTCTTGGAGCCGTCCGAGCAGCGAACCGTGGAGCCGTGGCCGTTCGTCGTGTAGGCCACGTAGGCGTAGAACTTGTCCTCTTTACCCGCGTGGGTCTGGTACCAGGTGACCGCGACCCGTCCATCGTCTCCGGCGATGATCCACGGCCACAGGGCATCGCCCTTCGGCGTCGGGATCCTGATCGGGGCCTTGGCCCATCTCTTCGTCTGACGGTTGAAGTAGTTGAAGGTCACCTCGCCGTTCGGCTCGACGTCGCTGGAGCCGGAATAGCCACCGGCGTTCGCGGCGTAGACCCAGCCCCTGCGGTCCGCGGCGATCGCTCCGAAGAACTGGGTCGAGTCGCCCAGGGGGGCCGGGTAGTCCTTCCACGTCTGGCCATCGTCGGGAGAGATGGCGACACCGCCCGAACCCAA
>Ga0299913_10003521_pt1 | contig 12829 bp, 12 predicted proteins | sample RVTome_9_FD_201360 | JGI IMG/M metagenome (GOLD analysis project Ga0299913, IMG submission 201360) | Soil microbial communities from uranium-contaminated site in the Upper Colorado River Basin, Wyoming, United States - RVT155D38 (version 2) ... | reverse complement strand
CCGGGTGGTTAGGTGAGGGCGGTGGCGATGGCCTGCATCGTGCGCAGCGAGTCCTCGCGGCCGAAGGCGAGGGGCTGGATCGCCGCCACGGTCACGCCGCCGTCGAGATACGCCTGCACCCGCGCCGCCACCTCGTCGGCGGAGCCGATCACGTAGATGGCGTCGACGAACGCGTCCGACAGCGACGCCGCGGCGGCCGCGCGGTCCTTGCGGCCGAACGCCTCGGCGACGCCGGTCATCTCGTCCTCGAAGCCGAGCCAGCGAAAGAAGCGGTTGTAGACCGAGGTCGCCGCGTACGGGGCGAAGATGTGCCGCACCATCTCGCGGCCGGCCGCCGGGTTGTCCGTGACCATGCAGAAGATCCGTGACACCACCGGCATCGCCGAGAAGTCCTTGCCGGCCTCCTCGGCGCCCTTGCGCACCTCGCCCAGGATCATCGGCAGATGCTCGGGGGCGGACTGGTTCAGCGCCACGCCGTCCCCGATACGCCCCGCCTGGCGCAGGCTCGCGGCGTTCAGCGCGCCGACGATCAGGGGGACGTGCGGGGTGTCGGCGAACAGCTTGTAGCCGTGAGTCGTCACGAAGTCGCCGTCGAGATTCACGCGCTCGCCCGCGAGCATCGCCCGCACCGTCTCGACGGTCTCGCGCAGCTGCGTGAGCGGTTTGTCGAACGGCACGCCCGACCACTGGCCGACGATCAGTTCGCTCGAGGTGCCCAGGCCGAGCGAAAACCGCCCGCCCGACAGCTGTGACAGCGTCGCCGCCGTGGCGGCAATCAGCCAGGCGCTACGGGTCTGCACCGGGATCACCGCGACCCCCAGGTCGATCCCCAGCTTCGCCGCGGCGACTGCACCCAACAGCGACGCGAAGTCCGGGCCCGCCACCTCGCTGCCCCATGCCGCCTCGTAGCCCATGTCGACGCAGGCGCGGACGTAGTCCACGGTCTCGTCCAGGGGCATGCCCGTCACGGGCAGGCTCACCGCCAGCGTCATCCTGCTCCCCTTCATTCTGTGGTCGACGACGGCGCAGCGTAGCGCCTGCGACGCGGCGACCCGGGGGCACAGCGGCTAGCCTCGGCACGCGCCGATCACATCCCACAGCCGAGGCCCGACGCCCGTGTCCCCAGCCGTTCCCCGCAGCACCCTGCGCCGAGGCCTGGGCGTCCTGGGCGCCTCGATCAAGCTCGAGCCGCGCAGCTTCGCACTGGCCGCGACGGGCGCCGCCGTCTACGCGGCCATGACTGTCGGCTCGGCCGTCGTGCTCGGCCGCGTCACCGACGAGCTGATCGTGCCGTCGTTCGCGGCGGGCCAGGCGCGCGCGGGCGCCGTGCTGGCCGGCGCCGCGACGGTCTTCGCCGTCATCGCCCTCAAGGCCGTCGGCGTCGCCACGCGCCGGATCGCGGCGACCTGGATGCAGTTCTCGCTGGAAGCCCGCCATCGGGTGGCGATCGCGCAGCGCTATCAGCGGCTGCCCCTGTCGTGGCACCGTCGTCATTCGACCGGCGAGCTGCTCAGCACCGTGCAGGCCGACGTCGAGGCGGCCTTCGGCGCGATCGCGCCTCTGCCGATGTCCGCGGGCGTGATCCTCATGCTCCTGATCGCCGCCGTCGTGATGGTGCTGACCGACCCGCTGCTGTCGCTCGCCGGACTGGGCCTGGGCGCGGGCATGACCTGGCTGAACTGGTACTACAACCGCCGCGTCAGCCACCACGCGACGCAGGCCCAGACGCTGCGCGGCGAGGTGTCGCGCGTGGCGCACGAGAGTTTCGACGGCGCACTGGTGGTGAAAACGCTGGGACGCGAGGCGGCGGAGACCGCGCGCTTCGCCGAGCGATCGGAGAAGCTGCGCGACGAACTCATCCAAGTCGCGCGGCTGCGCGCACAGTTCAACCCGGTCATGGAGGCCCTGCCCGAGATCGCGATCCTGCTCGTGCTGCTGCTCGGCGGCTGGCGCGCCGCCCAGCGCGCCGGCAGCCCCGGAACCGTGGTGCAGTTCGCCTACCTGTTCAGCCTGCTCGCCTTCCCGCTGCGCGTGCTCGGCTTCCTGCTCGGCGACCTGCCACGCTCGGTCGCCGGCTGGGACCGCCTGCGCCGCGTGCTCGACGCCGACGAGGAATTGCTCGAGGTGGGCGGCGACGGCGATGCACCCCCGCCACCGCAGGCGCCGAGTGAACTCGAACTGCACGGCGTCCATTTCGCCTACGACACGGCCGTCCCCGGCGACCCGGCGCTCGCCCGCGACGACGCCCGCCTTGTCCTGCGCGACATCGCCTTCACCGTTCCGGCCGGACGCGTCGTGGCCCTGGTCGGCCCGACCGGGTCAGGCAAGTCCACGATCGCCTCGCTGCTGGTGCGCCTCGCGGAGCCGCTGTCGGGCGAGATCCGCCTGGACGGCCGCGACGTCCGCGAGCTCACCCGCGACACCCTGTCGCGCGACGCGGCACTGGTGTTCCAGCACTCGTTCCTGTTCGACGACAGCGTGCGCGACAACATCACCCTGGGCGAGCCGTACAGCGACGACGAGGTCCAGGCGGCGCTCGAGCTGGCCCAGGCGGGAGTGTTCGTCGCGCGGCTGCCCGCAGGCCTGGACACGGTCGTGGGAGAACGCGGCGCAACACTGTCGGGCGGGCAGCGCCAGCGCATCGCCCTGGCACGCGCGCTGGTGCGCAAGCCGCGCCTGCTGGTCCTGGACGACGCGACTTCGAGCGTGGACCCCACCGTCGAGGCGCGCATCCTGCGCGGGCTGCGCGACGCCCCGCTGCCGTCGACGATCGTGCTGGTCGCCTACCGCCGCGCCACGATCGCGCTCGCCGACGAGATCGTGTTCATCGACGACGGGCTCGTGCGCGCCCGTGGGAGCCACGACGAGCTGCTGCGCGGCCTGCCCGCCTACAAGTCGCTGATCACCGCCTACGACCGTCCCACGGGTGCGCCGTGAGGGCCGCCACGACGAGCCTGTCCGGACAGGACGCGCAGGGTGCGCTCGCGACGCTGCGGCGCGGCCTGCGCCTATCGCCGGAACTGCGGCGCGGCCTCGGGCTGACGCTTTCCCTGGCCGTCGCCGCCACGCTCGGCCGGGTGATCGCCCCCGTCGCCGTCCAGCTCACCATCGACCGTGCCCTGCTCGCCCCCGGCGGCGTCGACCTGGAACTCGTCGTCCGTTTCGCGGCCATCGGCTTCGCACTGATCCTCGTGACGAGCACCTGCGCGGGCGTCATGCAGTTCCGCCTGTCGCGCGCCTCGGAGCGCGCCCTGTCGGCCCTGCGAGTGCGCGCGTTCCGCCGCATCCACGACATGTCCGCCCTGCACAACAGCGCCGAGCAGCGCGGCGCGCTGGTGTCGCGCGTCACCGCCGACGTGAACGCCATCAGCCAGTTCATGGAATGGGGCGGGGTGGTACTCCTCGTCGCGGGACTCCAGCTCGTCCTGGCCACGGTGGTCATGGCGCTGTACTCGGCGCTGCTGACCGGGGTGGTTCTCGCGGCCTTCGTGCCGCTGCTGATGTCGATGCGGTGGATCCAAGGGCGGCTGCGGCGCGCTTACGACCAGGTGCGGGTGCGGCTGGGCTTCCTGCTCTCCGTCCTGGCGGAATCCGTCGTGGGCGCCCCCGTGATCCGCGCCTACGGCGCCACCGCGCGCACGGACGAGCGCATCGCCCGGGCGGTGGACCGCCACTTCCGCGCCGCGTTCCGCGCAGGCCGCACCGCCGCCGCCATGTTCTCCGGCGGCGAGGTGTTCGCCGCCGTCGCGACGTCCGCCGTCGTCGCGGCCGGCGTGTGGACCGGCGTCGGCGGCTCGCTCAGCGCCGGACGCCTGGTCGCCTTCCTGTTCCTGGTGTCGCTGTTCGTGGGACCGGTCCAGGTCGCCACGGAAGTGCTGGACATGGCGCAGTCGGCGATCGCGGGCTGGCGGCGCGTGCTCGACCTGCTGGACACCCCCACGGACGTGCGCGACCCCGCGCTGGACGGCGACGCGGCGCCGGTTCCGGCCGGGCCGATCGAAATCCGCTTCTCCCACGTCACGTTCGCCTACCCGAGCGTCCCCGATCGGCCGGTGCTGCGCGACGTGAATCTCACGATCGCCCCGCGGACACGGCTCGCCGTGGTAGGCGAGACCGGCTCGGGCAAGACCACCTTCGCCAAGCTGCTGACCCGTCTCATGGATCCCGTGGAAGGGGAGATCCTGCTCAACGGCGTCCGCGTCGACCGGATCGCCTTCGCGGAACTGCGACGCCGTGTCGTCATGGTCCCCCAGGACGGCTTCCTGTTCGACACCTCCGTCGCGGAGAACGTGCGCCAGGGTCGGGCGGACGCGACCGACGCCGACGTCGTCGCGGCCTTCGACGGGCTGGGGCTCGGTGACTGGCTGCGCACCCTGCCCGACGGCGTGGCGACACGCGTGGGCGAGCGCGGTGAGCAGCTGTCCGTGGGCGAGCGCCAGCTCGTGGCGCTCGCCCGGGCGGCGGTGGCGGACCCGGCGCTGCTGGTGCTCGACGAGGCGACCTCCGCGGTTGATCCCGCCACCGAGGTCCGGATCGCCCGGGCGCTCGACCGGCTGACCGCCGACCGGACCACAGTCACGATCGCCCACCGGCTGTCGACGGCCGAGGCGGCCGATCAGATCCTGGTATTCGCGGACGGGGCGGTCGTGCAGCGCGGCACACATGAGGAACTCGCCGCCCGCGAAGGTCCCTACGCGCGCCTGTACGCGAGCTGGACTGCCCATCGGCGCCATGCGGGTGGCTTTTCCTCCCCCAGCCGGGGGTAGGAGCTGTTAGGTTTCGGCGGTCGTTCTGTCGCCAGGAGGTCCCCATGCTCGCAGAGACCCGCAATCCGTCCCGCGGCCTGCTGCTGCTACTCGCCGTCGCCTTGGTCGCCGCCGGTTGCACCGGCGGCGGCAACCGGCCCACCGACGGCGAATCGGCGGAGCCTCAGGCGCAGGGCGAACCGGTCGAGGGGGGACGCGTGGTCTTCGGGCAGGACCAGGAGCCCGAGATCCTCAACCAGTGGCTGAACGCCGGCAACCTCCAGGCCACCGCGATCTCCATGAACACGGTGCTGTACCCGCTGTGGCGCATCACGCCCGAGTTCGAGTACCAGCCGCTGCTGCTCGACGGCGAGCCCGAGGTGACCCAGGACCCGTTCACCATCACCTACAAGCTGCGCGAGGACGCGATCTGGAGCGACGGGACGCCGATCACGGTCGACGACATCGAGTTCACCCTCGACTACATCCTCGACCAGGCCATCGAGGACATCGTCTCGCGCGACGGCTACGACAAGATCGATCGGAAGAAGACCGAGCGGGTCGACGACAAGACCATCACGTACCACTTCAACGAGCCGTACGCGCCCTACCGCGACCTGTTCAGCGTGCAGCCGATCCTGCCCAAGCACGCGCTGGAGGGCCAGGACCGCCAGACGTTCCTGACCGACTCGGTGCCCGTCGCGTCGGGCCCGTTCGAGTTCGCGTCATGGACCAAGGGTCAGAACATCACGGTCACGCGCAACGAGCGCTTCTGGGGCGACGGCCCGCACCTGGACGAGATCGTGTTCCGCTTCATCGAGGACTCCAACACCCAGGTGCAGGCGCTGCGCGGCCGCGAGGTCGACCTGTTCTACCCGCAGCCGCAGCTGGAGCTGGTGGAGGAGCTCGACAAGATCGACGGCGTGGAATACGAGGTCAACGCCGGCCCCACCTGGGAGCACGTCGACTTCAACTTCGCGGTCAAGCCGCTCGACCAGAAGTTCGTGCGCCAGGGAATCCTCCAGGGCATCGACCGCGAGGCGATCGCGGAACAGCTGATCGCGCCGATGTACCCGCAGGCCGGCGTCCTCCAGAACGTCATCTACGTGAACACCCAGGACCAGTACGAGCCGCACTGGGATCGCTGGACGTTCGACCCCGAGGCCGCCCGCAAGCTGTTCGAAGAGAACGGCTGCACGGAGGACGCCGACAAGATCTACGTGTGCAACGGCACGCGCCTGTCGTTCGACTACGTGACCACAGCGGGCAACGAACTGCGCGAGTTGCAGATGCAGATCATCCAGAGCCAGCTCAAGGACATCGGCGTCGAGGTGCGGCCCAACCTGCAGGAGGCCGCCCAGGCATTCGGCACCACGCTCATCAGCGGGGACAAGGGCGCCTGGGGCATGTTCAACTTCGCCTGGGTCGGCAGCCCCGATCCCGCCAGCGGCAACACCATCTGGATGTGCAAGGGCGGCCAGAACTACAACTCGTACTGCAACGAGGACGTGACCAAACTGATCGCCCAGACCAACACAACCATCGACGTGGATCAGCGCGCGAAGCTGTTCAACCAGGCGGACGAGCTGATGGCCGAGGACGCGCTCATGGCGCCGCTGTACCAGAAGCCCACGCTGCTCGGCTGGCACGACGACCTCATCGGAATGAAGGACAACACCACCCAGTGGGGCCCCACCTGGAACGTGGAGGAGTGGAGCCGCACGAAGGGCGACGAGTCCGAATCCGCCTGATGACTTGAGCTTTTTGCTGCGCCGCCTGCTCGTCAGCATCCCGGTGCTGGTGCTGAGCAGTGTGGTCGTGTTCTTCGGCGTGTCGTCCGTGGGCGACCCGCTGGCCCACCTGCGCGTCCAGCCCCGGGTCAGCCAGGAAACCATCCAGGCGATGGTCGAGCGCAAGCATCTCGACGAGCCGCTCCCCCAGCGCTACGTCCACTGGCTGCGCGAGGCCACGATTGACCGCTTCGGCGTGACGATCACCAACCAGCCGATCTGGCCGGATCTGCGCCGGGCGCTCGGCAACACCATGCAGCTCGTCCTGGTCGCCGAGCTCCTGTCCCTGTGCATCGGGGTGCCGCTCGGCATCCTCGCGGCCCGCCGGCAGTACTCGGCGTTCGACTATTCGGCCACCGTCGTGAGCTTCCTGGGCTACTCGGTGCCGATCTTCTGGTTCGCGCTCGTGCTCCAGGTGCTGTTCACGAACCTGTTCCTGGCCACGGGCGTCCGGCTGTTCTACACCGCCGGGCTGTCCTCGCCCGGCGCAGGCACCGGTGTGGCGTTTTTGGTGGACCGCATCCAGCACCTCGGCCTGCCGGTGCTGGCGATCGCCTTCGTGAACGTGGCGTTGTACAGCCGCTACATGCGCGCCTCGATGCTCGATGCCCTGCACGCGGACTACATCCGCACCGCCCGCGCCAAAGGGCTGACCGAGCGGCGGGTCACGATTCGTCACGCGGCGCGCAACGCCCTGATCCCGATCGTCACGGTGGCCGCGATCAACCTCGGCGCCACCTTCGGCGGTGCGCTGGTGACCGAGAGCATCTTCTCTATCGACGGCATGGGGCTGTTCTTCCTGCGCGCGCTCGCCCGGCGCGAGGTGTACTCGGTCATGGCGTTCCTGATGGTCACCACCGTCTTCGTCGTTGCGGCCAACCTCGTCGCCGACGCCGTGTACGGCGCCCTCGACCCCCGGATCCGCCATGAGTGAGTGGGGCTTGTTCCGGCGCCGCTTCATGCGCCACCGCCTCGCGGTCGGCGCGTCGCTGCTGCTCCTGCTGATCGCGGCTGCGGCGCTGTTCGCCGATCGCATCGCCCCGTACGCGTTCGATGCGATCGACCTGCCGAACCGCTCGAAGCCGCCGACACTGGACGGCTGGCACGTGTTCGGGACCGACAAGATCGGCCGCGACTACTTCAGCCGGGTCCTGTACGGGACGCGCACCTCGCTGCTGGTGGCGATCACCGTGGCGCTGCTGTCCACCGCGATCGGCACGGTGGTGGGCGCCGTCGCCGGCTACTACCGCGGCTGGATCGATGAGCTGCTGATGCGCGTCACGGACTTCGTCCTGTCGCTGCCGTTCCTGGCCGTGCTGCTCGTCGCCGCCGCCTACGTCGGCCAGGGTTCGCCGGGCAGGGTCGCCGTGATCCTCGCGCTGTTGCTGTGGACCAACATCGCGCGCATCGTGCGCGGGCAGTACCTGAGCCTGCGCGAAAAGGAATTCGTCGAGGCAGCGCGGGCGCTGGGCGCCACCGACGCGCGCATCATCTTCCGCCACATCCTGCCCAACACGCTCGGGCCGATCATCGTCAACGCGACGCTGTGCGTGGCGCTGGCGATCCTGCTCGAATCGACCTTGTCGTTCCTGAACTTCGGCATCCAGCCGCCCAATCCGGCGCTGGGCAAGCTGATCGCCGACGGCCAGGGATCGATGCTCACCCAATGGTGGCTCGTCACCATGCCGGGTCTGGCGATCGTCGCGATCTGCCTGTCGATCAACTTCGTCGGCGACGGCCTGCGCGACGCGCTCGACCCCGCGCAGGCCGTGCGATGACTGCCGCCGAGAACGTCGAGCCGGTGCTGCGGGTGCGGGGATTGACTGTCGAATTCACGACCGCGGACGGCGTGGTGCACGCGGTCACGGATGTGTCCTACGACGTCGCCGCCGGCGAGACGCTCGCCATCGTCGGCGAGTCCGGCTGCGGCAAGACCGTCTCGGCGCTCGCCCTGCTCGGCCTGCTCCCGCGCCCGCAGGGCCGCGTCAGCGCAGGCAGCGCACTGCTGGACGGACGCGACCTGCTCGCCATGGACGAGCGCGAGCTCCGGGCAGTGCGCGGCCGGCAGATCGGCATGGTGTTCCAGGACCCGATGACGTCGCTGAATCCGGTCCTGACCGCCGGTGCGCAGATCGAGGAGGCGCTGACCGCCCACGATCCCAGCCTGCCTCAGGCCGATCGCGCCGCACGCGTCGTGGAACTGCTGACGCTGGCCGGCATCCCCGACCCTGCCCGGCAAGCCGCCGCCTATCCGCACCAGCTGTCCGGCGGTATGCGCCAGCGCGTCATGATCGCGATGGCCATGGCGAACAGCCCTGCGCTGCTCGTGGCGGACGAGCCGACCAGCGCCCTGGACGTGACCGTGCAGGCGCAGGTGCTGGACGTGCTGCGCACGGCCCAGCAGGAGACCGGCGCCGCGACGATCCTCATCACCCACGACCTGGGCGTCGTGGCCGAGATGGCCGACCGGGTGGCGGTCATGTATGCGGGGCGCATCGTGGAACTCGCCGATGTCCGCACCGTCTTCGACCACCCGCGTCACCCGTACACGGCCGCACTGCTTTCGAGCCTCCCGCGGCTGGACACGAACCACCGGCGCCTGGCGCCGATCGCCGGGCAGCCACCGAGCCTGCTCGATCCTCCGCCCGGGTGCGCCTTCCACCCGCGCTGCGGGCTGTCGGACGGCCGCCTGCCCTGCCGGACGGATGTCCCGCCCCGCCATGGGACGGATGTCGACGGCCAGTCGGCGGCGTGCCACTACTGGAACGAGGTCGGCCCGCGCCAGGGAACGGCGATCTCGTGAGCGAGACGGCAGCCGACGGACTCAACCAGCGACTGGCTCCCGGCCAGGAAGTGCTGCGCGCCGAAAGCCTGGTCAAACGGTTCACCGCGGGCGGCGGACTGCGGCGGCGGGCCGGCGTGGTGCACGCCGTCGAGGACGTGGATCTCACGCTGCACGCGGGCGAGACCGTCGGGCTGGTGGGCGAGTCCGGCTGCGGCAAGTCCACTCTCGGCCGCATGCTGTTGCGCCTGCTGCCGCAGACAGCGGGAAGCGTCTTCTTCCACGGCGAGGACGTGACCGGCTGGCGCGGCGCGCGGCTGCGGGCTCTGCGCCGTGAGATCCAAGTGGTGTTCCAGGACCCCTACGCGTCGCTGAACCCGCGCATGACGGTGCGCGACATCCTCGCCGAACCGCTGCGCATCCATGGGCAATGGCGCCAGGGCGGACCGGCGCGCGTCGGCGAGCTGCTGGAGCTGGTCGGCCTCGGCGCCGAGCACGCCGGACGCTTCCCCCACGAGTTCTCCGGCGGCCAGCGGCAGCGCATCGGCATCGCGCGGGCGCTGGCCTTGAACCCGCAGGTGCTGATCCTCGACGAACCCGTGTCCGCCCTCGACGTGTCCATCCGCGCGCAGATCGTGAACCTGCTCGAGGACCTCCAGGAACGGTTCGGGCTCGCGTACCTGTTCATCGCCCACGACTTGTCCGTCGTGCGCCACATCGCCGACCGGGTGTCCGTGATGTACCTGGGGCGCATCGTGGAGTCCGGCACCCGCGGGCAGATCTACACCCGGCCGCTGCACCCGTACACCCAGGCCCTGCTGTCGGCGGTCCCGGTCCCCGACCCCGGCCTGCGCGAGCAGCGCACGCGGATCGTGCTGTCCGGGGACGTCCCGAGCCCGGTCGATCCCCCGTCGGGCTGCGCGTTCCGCACGCGCTGCTGGAAGGCGCAGGACCGCTGCGCGGACGATGTGCCGGACCTGATCGATCGGTTCGGGCACGGCCATCCCGCCGCCTGCCACTACGCCGAAGATTCGCCCGTCCTCGGCTGATCGACCTGCGCGCCGTCGGCCACAGGCTCGGATGCGGCGGCAGTCGTCCGAGGCTCGGATTTGGGCTCGGGCTCGGGCTCGGTCGCGGGCTCGGGCTTGGGCTCCGATTCCGGTGCCGGTTCCGGCTCGGTCGCGGGCTTGAGCTCGGTCGCGGGATCGGGCTCGGTCGCGGGATCGGGCTCGGTCGCGGGATCGGGCTCGGTCGCGGGATCGGGCTCGGTCGCGGGATCAAACGCATTAGCCGATGGCGAAGGTGCAGTCGGACATGCAGTGACGAGCGGCCCCAGATCGCACGCCAGCTCACTCGCGGTCGCGATCGCGGACGCCGTCGCGGTGGCGATCGGTGCCACGAACTCCCCCACGCGAAACCGATTGCCGGGATTGTGCGTGTCGTCGCGGAAGGCGCCCCAGATGGGCGGAATCCAGACCCCACCGAGCCCGAATACGATCACCGTCGCGCACGCGGCCAAACGCCGCATCATCGATGAGGCTTCCCGCGCGGTGTCGCCATGCCTGCCGCGGCGAGCGTGATGACGACGAGCAGCATCAGCGGTCCGGGACGGCCTTCCGCAAGCCAGTGATGCGGCAGCCCCGCGCCGCGCAGCACCATCCGCACCGAGCCGCGGACATGACCGTGCGGGACCCGATCCGTATCGGCCCCCGGATTCGCGTCTCCCTTGGTCGTGTACCAGACCTCTCCGCCGGCCTCTCTCCGGGCACTGTCGATGCGGTGCGTCACCACCCGCCCGCTGCCGTCCGTGAACGTGATGATGGTCGGCGGCCCGAACGGCACACCTGGCCGTTTCGGCTCCACGAGCACCAGGTCACCTACCTGAATAGCGGGCGCCATCGAGCCGCTCACGACTTGATAGGGCATCCACCCCAGCAGTGCACGCGAACCGAGCACGAGCGTCACCCCGGCCAGCAGCATCGACAGCCACAGCAGCGCGGCGAACCGCACGGCAACCGGGATCCGGCTCGGCGGCCGCCCGGACGCCGCCGCCGCGGGCCATGCCCACGGCGGCGGCGGAACCTGGGGGTAGAACGCGTCCACGAGCTAGGCCCGGCCCTCCCAGACGAAGGTAATGCGCGCCTGGTCACCGGGCTGCACGTTCTGTTCAGGCAGCCCAGCCGACGCGGACAGGGTCACCGTGATGCGGTAGATGCGTGTGCTGCCCGCCTCGCCGTTCGGCGTCAGCCCGTCCCCGTCCAGCGCGATCGAATGCCCGGTGTCCCAGTCTGTCGCGGTCGCGAGCTGCGCCAGCGTGCCGTCGAAGACAGTCCCAGAAGCGGTCCCACCCGGGGTGTCGACCATTTCGACCATGACCTCGAGGTTCTCCGCCAACCCGGTCTCGGTCCGCGTCGTGGACGTGTCGATGGTCTCCTCGAAGGCGGCGGTGTAGAGCTTTGCCGACAGGTCGGTCGGACTCGCGTTGATGACTTCGATCTCCTCCTGCACCGACATGCCCGGCAGCAGGTCCGACACGTTGAACATCGCGACGCCGTTGTGATCGTCGGTGAGTTCAACCGAGCCCGTCGAGAACAAGTTGTTCGGATTCTCGGTGGTGTCCGAGAACGTGGCGCGCGTCTGCCCCATGGCGAACCAGGCCGTGATGACGAGCGCGCACGCAGCGGCTGTGAGCATCAGCGCCCGTTCCCGTCGGCGCCCCAGAGTGAGTATGTCCCGCATCGGCTCCCCTTCTCGCGCGGCGGTCACCGCCGCATCAATGGCGAAGGCCGTACGCAAGCGGGCAGCCGGGGCACCCGTACGGGCGTCAACCAGGGGAAACCGGTGCGGCCGCCGATATCGGGTGAGTTGCCCGAGTTGGGCGATGGAGCTGGACCGCCGAGTTCAGAAGTAGTTCAGATAGCATCCGCATCATGGGGGAGCGCACATTCACGTTCAGCGCACTGTTGCGCGCGCCGCGAGCCGTCCTGCCGGCATTGGACGAGGGCGATGTCCTCCTGCGTCGGCGCAATCACGGCGACCTCATGCTCAGCACGCGTGCGCGGGCGGAAAGCCGGGACGAGGCCCTCGCGCTCATGTCGCGCATGCTCATGCGATTGCTATCACAGGACGGGAGAATGGCCGTCCGGGTCCTGGCGCACGAGCTGCCATGGCTCCATTGGCTGCCAGAGGCGTCACGTCTGGCGTGCGTGCGGGAAATTCTCCGTGACCTCGCCGCGGGGGCGGAGCGGGGCCTGCCGATGCGGTTCCTCGCCAGCGTCGAGGCCTGGCGGGCCACCGCCGAAGCCTGGTCTGACCCGGATTTCGCTCGCGAGATCCAGGGCCGTCCGCCGATGCGCCACGACGTGTAAGCGTCGGATCAGGAGGCAATGGACAGCGCGGCCCAGTCGATCAACCCCATCGCGTCGGCCGTGCTCCCCCGCACCTCCCTGCGCACAGCGACGCGCAGGCGATAGGCGAACAACGGCACGAGCGCGTGGTCAGTGAACACCGCC
>Ga0299913_10003520_pt1 | contig 12830 bp, 13 predicted proteins | sample RVTome_9_FD_201360 | JGI IMG/M metagenome (GOLD analysis project Ga0299913, IMG submission 201360) | Soil microbial communities from uranium-contaminated site in the Upper Colorado River Basin, Wyoming, United States - RVT155D38 (version 2) ... | reverse complement strand
GGGACAGAGCCCCGCCGTTTCAGTCTTGGCTTCGCTCGGACAGGGAGGTCGGTGGGCGTGGTTGCAGGAGCAGAGGTTTACATAATCTATCTTATCGGACACCGCGAACGGACGGGATCCTGGCCCTTCGCGGCGTCCTCCCGGCCCGGTATGCTCTACAGGCCCGGCCTTGCCATGCGCCTCCTCCGCACGCTCGACCGCTACCTCCTGTCGGAGATCTCCGGCCCCCTCGGGCTCGGCTTCCTGATCTACACCTTCATCTTCCTCATCAACCTGCTCTTCCGGCTGACCCGCATGGTCATCCAGCAGGACGTGCCCCTGGCCGAGGTCGGGCTGCTCGTCTTCTACAGCCTGCCCAACATCATCGTGCTGACGATCCCGATGGCGCTGCTCTTCGGGATCCTGGTGGCGATCGGGCGACTGGCGGCGGACAGCGAGCTGGTCGCCCTGCGCGCCTCCGGAGTGAGCCTCTTCGCGCTCTGGCGCCCCGTCGCCCTGATCTCGCTGCTGCTCACCCTCGCCAACACCGCCCTGATGCTCTGGGCACTGCCGGCCGGCAACCACGCCTTCCAGCGGCTCAACTTCCGGATCCTCACCCGCAGCGTCACCCAGCAGATCGAGCCCCGGGTCTTCTTCGAGGACTGGGAGGGTCTCATCGTCTACGTCTTCGACCGCGTGCCGGGCGACCGCCGCTGGCACGGCGTCTTCGTCGCCGAGGACCTCCCGCGCACCCAGAACCAGGTCACCACCGCCGAATGGGGCGAAGTGCGCTTCGACGAGGCCAGCGACACGCTGGTCCTCCGGCTCGAGAACGCCCTCATCCACGAGGTCAACTTCAACGACCCCGGCGACTACAGGGTCAGCAAGTACGACGAGCTCGAGCGCCCCTTGAAGGAGGGCTTCACCGCCGAGCGAGAGCGCGAGATCAGGGTCTCCAAGAGCCTGCGCGAGCAGACCCTGCCGGAGCTGATCGAGCGCGCGCAGGAGCCCAACCTCGTCCCCGAGGTGTGGCGCCTCACGCGAGTGGAGATCCACAAGAAGTTCTCGATCCCCGTGGCCTGCCTGGTCTTCGGCCTCCTGGCCCTCCCCCTGGGCTACAACATCCAGCGCGGGGGCGGCCGCTCGACCGGCTTCGCCCTCTCGGTGCCGGTGATCCTCCTCTACTGGATCATGATCTCCAACGGCGAGGAGGCGGCACGCATCGGCTCGATCCCGCCCTGGATCGCCATGTGGTTGCCCAACGCGCTGCTCGGCGTGCTCGGTTTCTTCCTGCTCTGGCGCCGCAACCAGGACCGTTCCCTCCTGCTGGGACCCCTTGACCGGTGGCTGCGCAAGCGCGCCCGCCGGCAACGCCGGCGTGGGCGCAGCCGCCCCGCGATCGCAGCGCTCCCCGGCGGCGGACGTGCTGAGGCGGCTCCGGCTCGGCGCGGCGGCCCCGGCATCGTCCTCCGCCTCCCGAGGCTACGCTGGCGCTTCCCCAACCTCCTGGACCGCTACGTCGTCACCCTCTTCTTCAAGGTCTTTCTCTTCGTGCAGTTTTCGCTGGTCACGGTCTTCCTCGTCGCCGACCTCACCGAGCGCCTCGACGACATGCTGCAGAACCAGGTCGGCGGCGAGGTCGTGCTCGACTACTACAAGTACGCATCGCTTCAGATGTTCTACGACGCCGCGCCGATCGCCGTGCTGCTGACGACGCTCATCTGCTTCGGGCTGCTCTCGCGCAGCAACGAGGTGGTGGCGGTCAAGGCGCTCGGCATCTCCCTCTACCGACTGGCCGTCCCCGCCGCCGTTGCGGCCCTGCTGGTCTCCGGCATGGCCGGCATCGTCCAGGCCCGGGTGCTGCCCGCGTCGAACCAGAAGGTCGGCAAGCTGAAGGACGAGATCAAGGGCCGGGTCGGCGCCAGGACCTACCGCCGAGCCGACCGCCAGTGGCTCTTCGGCCAGGGACGCTACATCTACAACTACCTGCGCTACGACCCCGAGACCCGCGCCCTCGACCGCCTCCAGGTCTTCGAGTTCGCACCGGAGGACTTCAGCATCCGCCGCCGCCTGTTCGCTTCGGAGGCCCGCTTCGCGGGCGGCGCCTGGGTCTTCGAGTCCGGCTGGGCCCGGATTTTCGAGGGGCGGCAGCTCCTCGATTTCAATCCCTTCGACGAGCCGGTCATCGACGCCTACCCGGAGACGCCGGACTACTTCGAATCGGAGCTCAAGTTGCCCGAAGGGATGAGCTACGAGGAGCTCGAGCAGTACATCGCGGAGGTCGAGGCCAGCGGCCAGGCGGTGCCGGAGCTGCGCGTCGAGCTGCACAAGAAGATCGCCTTCCCCGTGGTGTGCTTCGTCATGGCGCTGATCGCGCTCCCCTTCTCCTTCCAGCTCGGGCGAAGGGGCGCCCTCTACGGCGTCGGCATCGGAGTCGTGCTGGGGATGGCCTTCTTCGGACTTTTCGCCTTCTTTTCGACTCTCGGCGAGGCCGGCGCGCTGCCCCCGCTGATCGCCGTCTGGACCCCCAACGTGGCCTTCGCCCTCGCCTCGCTCTACCTCTTCCTGGGCATCCGGACCTGACGCCTCGGCTCGGGTAACATCCGCCGGCCGATGGGCGTTCTCTTCCTCTTCCTCCTGGCCCTGACCGCGGGGACCCTCTCGACCCTCTTCTGGATCCCCGAGGACGACCTCGGTCGCGGCTACTTCCAGATGAACGCCCTGGTGGCCCTGGGACTGCTCGGCGTGGCGGTGGCCGTCTACCGGCTCCATCCCTTCGCTCCATTCGGTGCCGACGCCGGGCGGGGCGAGCTCGCCCTGAGCCTGGCATTCGGCGCCGCCCTGGCCTACTGGATGGCGATCTGGAAGCAGCGGTGGATGGCGGGGAGGGCCCTCGCCGCGCTCTCTCTCACCGGCTGCCTGGGCTCCCTCCTCCTGGCGGGGCGCCATCTCGCCCTGGCGACCACTCCCCTGCCCCAGCGTTCGCTGCTGCTCGCCGCGGCCCTCGTCAGCTCCGCGCTCCTCCTCGGCTGGTCCCTGGTCACCATGCTGCTCGGCCACTGGTACCTGGTCTCGCCGAAGCTCACCTTCCGCCATCTGGTCGTGTTCTGCTGGGTCCTGGTCGGGGCGGTGGTCGGGCGCTGCCTGACTGTCGGGTCGACCCTCGCGACTGCGGCGGCCGTCGACTCCGCGATCCAGCCCAACCCCTGGCGGATGGTGGTCGGCATCGAGGGCCAGGGGATCTTCTTCTGGTTCCGCATCCTCTGGGGCCTCGCCATCCCGTTGGCGCTCGCCTTCATGTCCCTGCACTGCGCCCGCCACCGCTCGAACCAGTCGGCCACCGGCATCCTCTACGTCTTGGTGGTGGGCACCCTGATCGGCGAGATCACGGCCTTCTACCTGACGATCACCACCGGAGTCCCGATCTAGTGGCCCGCTAGGCGTGCGCATCCGCACTCAGTGCCGGGCCTGCGGGCTGCCCTACCCCGCCGCCCTGTCGGCGGGCACCGTGGAGCTACTCTGCCCCGGCTGCGGCGACGTCCGCCGGGTGGCGACGGCGGGCTGGGGGCCCCGCTCGGTCGCGGTGTGCCCGCTCTGTGGCTGCCGCCATCTCTACCGGCAACGCGACGTCAACAGGGCCCTCGGCTGCCTGCTGGTCGCCGTCGGCGCGGCCCTGGTCCCCTGGACCTGGGGTCTCTCCCTCGTGCTCCTCGCCCTGGTCGACCTCTGGCTCTGGTTCCGCATGCCGATGGCGACCGTCTGCTACCGCTGCGACACGGTCTACCGCGACGCCGTACCGGGCGACCGCCAGGGCGACTTCGACCTCTTGAAGCACGACGTGCTCAAGTACGGCAAGAGCTGGGAGGACGTGGACCTCGGGGATTGAAGCGCGGAGCGGCCCCTTCGAGGGTACAATGCCGCACGAACTCCTGAACAGGCCGACGTTCGCGCGCGTCCCGCTGGCCGGGCCGCGCGCGCCGTGGGAGACGCCGGATCCCGGCCAATGGCGGCCGGAGCTAGAGGGAGGTGCGTATGGGAACCCTGGGAATGATCCTGATGGTGGTGGGCGGTATCGGCATGCTGGTCTTCGGGATCCAGCTCCTGATCATCGCGTTCAAGAAGAGCATCGGCTGGGGGCTGGCGAGCCTGATCATCCCCTTCGTGCTCTTCATCTTCGTCGCCATGAACTGGGAACAGTGCAAGACGCCGTTCCTGCGTTGGCTGGCGGCCTTCGTGGTCTACGGGGTCGGCCTCGCGCTGAGCTTCGCGGGCGGCGGTGGAGCGGGCCTGATGGGCGGCTGAGCCCGTCGCTCGCCGGACGAGCCGTTGCGGGGCGTGACCTTCGCGGGTCACGCCCCTCGTTGCGCCTACGTGCCCTCTTCCCAGCTCTCGAGATACTGCTGCTGCTCGGGGGTCAGGCTGTCGATGTGGATCCCCATCGATTCGAGCTTGAGCCTCGCCACCTGGTAGTCGAGCTCGTGCGGGATGACGTGCACTCCCGGCACCATCGGCTCCTCGCGCGCGATCAGCTCCGCGGCCAGCGCCTGATTGGCGAAGCTCATGTCCATCACCGCGGCCGGGTGCCCCTCGGCGGCGGCCAGGTTGATGAGACGCCCCGAGGCCAAGAGATAGATGCGCCGGCCGTCGAGCAGCTTGAACTCCTCGACGAACGGACGCACCTCGCGGCTCTCGCGCGCCAGCTCTTGCAGGCCCGGCAGGTCGAGCTCGACGTCGAAGTGCCCGCTGTTGGCGACGACAGCGCCGTCGCGCATGGCGTTGAAGTGCTTCTTCCGCACCACGTGCTTGTTGCCCGTGACGGTGATGAAGATATCCCCGATCTCGGCCGCCTCGGCGATCGACATCACCCGATAGCCCTCGAGGAGCGCCTCGAGGGCGCGCACCGGATCGACCTCCACGACGATGACGTTGGCGCCCAGCCCATCGGCCCGGCTCGCCACGCCCCGGCCGCACCACCCGTAGCCGACGACGACCACGGTGCGCCCGGCCAGCAGCAGGTTGGTGGCCCGGATGATGCCGTCGATGGTGCTCTGCCCGGTTCCGTAGCGGTTGTCGAAGAGGTGCTTGGTGTCGGAGTCGTTGACCGCGATGATGGGGTACTTGAGCGCCCCGTCCCGGGCCATCGCCCGCAGCCTGATGACGCCGGTCGTGGTCTCCTCCGTGCCGCCCTTGATTCCGGGGATGAGGTCGGTGCGCTCCTTGTGGAGCAGCGAGACGAGGTCGGCGCCGTCGTCCATCGTGATCTGGGGCGCGGTGTCGAGCGCGCTGTTGAGGTGGGCGTAGTAGACGTCCCGATCCTCGCCCTTGCGGGCGAAGACCGGGATGCCGTAGTCCTGCACCAGGCTGGCCGCCACGTCGTCTTGCGTCGAGAGCGGGTTGCTGGCGCACAGGACGGCCTCGGCCCCGCCCTCCGCCAGCGTTCGCATCAGGTTGGCGGTCTCGGTGGTGACGTGGAGACAGGCCGCCAGGCGCATCCCCGCCAGCGGCCTCTCCTCGCGGAAACGGCGGCGGATGAGCTGTAGCACGGGCATGTGCTGGTCGGCCCACTCGATGCGACGCCGGCCCTCGGCGGCCAGCTTCGGGTTGGCGATGTCGGAGCTCGTGGTCGAAGGAGCGGTGGTCATGGAGTCACCTCGGACGCCCCGTAGACCGCGGCGTCTGGTCGATGGGGTTGGAAGGGCGTCTCAAACGGCCGTGCCCACGGCGGGCAGCGCCCCGGCCAGCCCGGCCGCCGCGCGCAGGTCCTCGGCGCGGTCGGTGCGCTCCCACGTGAACTCGGGCTCCGGCCGGCCGAAGTGGCCGTAGGCGGCGGTCGACCGGTAGATGGGCCGCAGCAGGTCCAGGTGCTGGATGATGCCCCGCGGCGTCAGCGGGAAGTGCTCGCGCACCAGGGCCTCGAGCACCCGGTCGGAGATCACACCGGTGCCGTAGCTGTTGACGTGCACCGACACCGGGTCGGCGACGCCGATGGCGTAGGCCAGCTGCACCAGGACGCGGTCCGCCAGACCGGCCGCCGCGAGGTTCTTGGCGACGTGGCGGGCCATGTAGCTCGCCGAGCGGTCGACCTTGGTGGGGTCCTTGCCGGAGAAGGCGCCGCCGCCGTGGCTGCCCACGCCGCCGTAGGTGTCGACGATGATCTTGCGCCCGGTCAGACCGCAGTCTCCCTTCGGACCGCCGGTGACGAAGCGGCCGGTCGGGTTGACGTGGACGATGGTCTCGTCGTCGAGGAGCCCCTCCGGCATCGCCGGGGCGATGACCTTCTCGCGCACCAAGAGGCGCAGATCGGGAGTCGAGATCTCGGGAGAGTGCTGGGTGGAAACGACCACCGTGTGGAGGCCCACCGGCCGATGCTCGCGATCGTACTCGACGGTCACCTGGGCCTTGCCGTCGGGGCGCAGGAAGGGCAGCTCGCCTGAGCGGCGGACCTCGGCGAGGCGCCGGGTGAGGGCGTGGGCAAGCTGGATCGGGAGCGGCATCAGCTCGGCCGTCTCGCGGCTGGCGTAGCCGAACATCAGGCCCTGGTCCCCCGCCCCACCGGTGTCCACGCCCATGGCGATGTCGGCGGACTGGGGGTCGACCGCCGAGAGCACGGCACAGCTCTCGAAGTCGAAGCCGTAGGCCGGATCCGTGTAGCCGATTGCCTCGATCACCGATCGGGCGATGCGGTTGAAGTCGAGCGTTGCCTTGCACGAGATCTCGCCGGCGATGAGGACCATGCCGGTGGTGATCATGGTCTCGCACGCGACCCGGCCGGCTGGATCCTGGCCCAAGACCTCGTCGAGGACGGCGTCCGAGATCTGGTCCGCCATCTTGTCGGGATGACCCTCGGTCACCGATTCCGACGTGAACAAGTAAACCTCAGGCGACGTCATCTCGTTCCTTCCGCCTCGGTGTCTCGTGGGAACGCGCAGGCGTGCGCGCGGTTGAACCTCGATCGTAGCAAAGGGGCTCTCGGAGGGTCAATTTGCCGGTGGGGCTCCGGGGACTCTCAGCGGGTGGCTGTCGTAGACGCCGTAGACCAGCGAGCAGAGGGCATTGAAGGTCGACTCGGCGACGGCGGAGCGGCGATCCGCCGCACCGCCGGTCAGCGAGCTGATGAGCCCTCCCCCACGCCGCTTGCCCGGCGCCGCCAGGCGGGAGTCGATGCCGTCACCGAGCAGGCGCCGGGGGATCTCGAGCGAGCCGCTGGCACCCCAGGCCTCGCCGCGCAGGCCCGCCACCACGCTCCAGCTGCGCACGAAGACGCGCTCCTCGCCGTCGACGGCCACCCGGTCGAGCGCCCCCTCGACGGCGACGTGGAAGTGGTAGGTGTCGCCGAGCCGCTCGCGCAGGGCGCTGGCGCGGCGGCGTGCTCGGCCGACCGCCTCCTCGTCGCTGGTCGCCAGCCCGAGGCGGGGCTCTGCGAGCGCCTGCGGGACCAGCGCGATCGGTACCCGACGGCCGATCCGGCGGCCGAAGTAGCGCAGGAACGCGTCGCGGACGCCGAGCATCTCCTGCGGCAGGGACTCGAGCACGGCCACCGACACGCCGTCGTGCAGACGCGGCAGGACTCGCCCGCCGGGCGGGCTAACATTCGCATCCATGATCGTGAGCCGGCAGAACCGGAAGCTGAAGGATATTCGGCGCCTGCGGCGCTGTAAAGGCGACCGCGCCCTGCTCGAGGGGCCGCACCTGGTGGCCGAGGCCCTGGCCTCCCGGATCGAGCTCGAGACGGTCCTGGTCACTCCCGACTTCGCCGCCGACGAAGGCTCGCGGGCGCTGCTGGCCCGGCTCGCGGGGCCGCCGACGGAGGTCGACGCGACGCTCTTCGCGGAGCTGGGCGACGCCGACTCCCCGCAGGGCATCCTCGCCGTCGCCCGGCTCCCCGAGCGCGGCGTCGAGGCCCTGCCCGCGGACGCCGCCCTCCTCCTCTACCTCGACGGCCTCCAGGACCCCGGCAACCTCGGAGCCGTCGCCCGCGTCGCCGAGGCCGCCGGCGCCGACGGCCTCGCCCTGGCTCCCGGCTCCGCCCACGCCAGCCACCCACGGGCCCTGCGCGCTTCCGCCGGCAGCCTCCTGCGGCTCCCGGTGGCGAGCCGCGTCTCGCCCGCGGAGGTCGCCGCCCACTGCCCCGCCCTCCCCTGGGCGGCGCTGGCCACCCGCGGCGGCACCGACCTCTGGCAGGCTGAGCTCCCCGCCCGCCTCGTCCTCGCCCTCGGCGCCGAGTCCACCGGCCTCTCCCCGGCCGTCGCCGACCGTGCCACGCTGGCGCTCACCATCCCCCTGGCGCCGCCCGTCGAGTCCCTCAACGCCGCCGTCGCCGCCGGCATCGTCCTCTTCGAGCTCGCGCGGCGGCGAGCGCGACCGTAGCGCTACGGCCCACCGACCTCGGGGACCCACCGTCACCTCGACCGTAGCGGCCGGGCTCCGGGCACCCACCGGATCTAGGTGCCCTTGGCTTCCTCGATGGCGGCGGTCAGGGCGGGGACGATCTCGTGGAGGTCGCCGACGATGCCGTAGTCGGCGACCGAGAAGATGGGGGCGCCGGGGTCCTTGTTGATGGCGACGACGGTGCCCGAGCCCTTCATGCCGACCAGGTGCTGGATGGCGCCGGAGATGCCGACGGCGACGTAGAGCTTGGGGGCCACGGTCTGGCCGCTCGAGCCGATCTGGCGGTCGCGGGGCAGCCAGTCGTTGTCGATGACCGGGCGGCTGGCGCCGATCTCGGCGCCGAGCGCCCTGGCCAGGTCCTCGATGATCCCCATCTTGTCGGCGTCGCCGATGCCGCGGCCGACGGCGACGATGGCGTCGGCGGCCGAGAGGTCGACCTGCTCACCGGCCACCTCCTCGATGCCGAGGACCTCGCGGTCCGGGGAGACCGCCCCCCAGTCCACCTCCAGCGGCTCGATCGGGGCGCTGCCGCTCTCGGCGGCGTCGGCCGCGAAGGCGCCGGACTGGATCGAGACGACGACGGGGCCCTCGCCCCGGGTCCTCACCCTGGCGCGCAGCTTGCCGCCGAGGATCGGGCGGGTCCACACCAGGCCCTCGTCCGCCAGCTCGAAGCCCGTCGCCTCGGGCACCAGGCCGGCGCCGATGGTCTGCGCCAGGCGAGGGGCGTAGTCCACCGTCTGGTAGGTGTGCGGGAAGAGCAGGTAGGCCGGCGCGTGGGAGGCGATGACCCTCTCGAGAACGGCGATGGTGGCCCCCGGCGTGTACTCGGCCAGGCTCTCGTGATCAGCCACGCGCACGGCGCCGAGCGCGAAGCCGGCGGCCTCCTGCGCCGCGGCGTCGACCCCCTGCCCGAGCACCACGGCCTCGGCCGTGCCGCCGACCGCCGCGGCGAGTCGCTGGCCGGCGGCGATCGCCTCTCGGGACATCCGGTGGAGCTTCCCCTCGCGCTGCTGCAGGACCACCCAGACGGTCGCCATCAGAGCACCCTCGCTTCCTTCTGCAGCTTCGCGACCAGGGCGCGAGCCGCGGTGGCCGCATCGCCCTCGATCATCTGCGCTCCCTTGCCGCTGTCGGGAAAGGACACGGAGAGGATCTCGAGCCTGGCGCCGGCCGCCCCCGCCTCCTCTGCCGGGATGCCGAGATCGGCGGCGGTCACGGCCGCGATCTCCTTCTTCTTGGCCTGCATGATTCCCTTCAACGACGCGTAGCGCGGATGGTTGAGCCCCGCCTGGATCTCGAGCACCGCCGGCAGCCGCAGCCGGGCGATCTCGTTCATCCCGCTCTCCATCTCGCGAGTCACCTTGACGGTGCCCCCGTCCTCCAGCTCGACGCCCATCACCAGCCAGGCGTGCGGCCAACCGAGGTGGCCGGCGATCACCGACCCGGTCGCGCCGAACCCGGCGTCGTCCGACTGCGAGCCGGTGAGCACGAGGTCGAAGGGCTCCCGGGCGAGGGCCGCCGCCAGGGCCCGCCCGGTCGACAGGGCGTCGCCCCCGAGCAGCGCCGGATCGCTCAGCTGAACGGCCCGCGTGGCGCCTAGCGCCAGGGCCTTGCGCAACGCCTCGCGGACGCGCTCCGGCCCGAGGCTGAAGACGACCACCTCGCCGCCGGTCGTCTCGGCGATGCGCAGCGCCTCCTCCAGCGCGTACTCGTCGCTCTCGTTGACGACGAAGGCGAGATCCTCCTCGTCGATCCATCGGCCCGCGGCATCGAGGCGCAGGCGCGCCTCGGTGTCCGGGACCTGCTTGATGCAGACGGCGATGTTCATCGGGACCTCCGGGAACGGCTCGGGGCGGTTACCCTACGCGAGAAAGAGGGACAGGTACAAATCGGCCGATTCGTACCTGTCCCTCTTTCTCAAATAGACGAGGGGCGGCCGGCATGCTACTTTCTGGCCGCGCCGGAGGCGCGCTCGCGTCATGGTCTCGTTTCCTCTCTACCTGGTGGCCCAAGTCGGCGTCGAGGACCGGCCGGGCATCGTCGAGGTCTTCCTCAGCGCCGGGCCGATGGCCTGGATCGTGGCGGCGACGCTGCTGCTCATGTCGCTGGTCTCGTGGGGCATCATGCTGGGCAAGTACTTTCAGCTCAAGCGGGCCGATCAGGAGACCTCCACCTTCCTCGACCGCTTCCGCAACAGCCAGCGGTTCAGCGAGGTCGCCCAGGTGGCGGAGCGCCTGCAGGCCTCGCCCCTGGTCGGTCTCTTCGAGGCCGGCTACGCGGAGATCGACTCGCAGGTCAAGCTCGCCCGCAAGGGCCAGCCCGAGGGTGCCTACCGGATCCGGTCGCTCAACTCGCTCGAGCGCACCCTGCGCCGGGCGGCGGGCTCGGAGCTGTCGCGGCTGGCCCGCGGCACGCCGTTCCTGGCCACGACGGCGGCCGCCAGCCCCTTCATCGGCCTCTTCGGCACCGTCTGGGGCATCATGGTGGCCTTCCAGGACATCGGCCTCTCCGGCTCGACCTCCCTGGTGGCGGTCGCCCCGGGCATCGCCGAGGCCCTGATCAACACGGCGCTGGGTCTGGTCGCCGCCATTCCGGCGCTCGTCGGCTACAACTACTACGCGGCGAGGATCAAGGCTTCGCGGGGGGACCTGGACGATTTCACCCTCGAGTTCATGAACCTCGCCGAGCGCAACTTCACGTAGGGCGGGAAACGGGCGATGGCGTTCGGCATCGGCTTCGGAGGCGACCAGGAAGAGTCGGTCCTCGCCGACATCAACGTCACGCCGCTGGTCGACGTCATGCTGGTGCTGTTGATCATCTTCATGATCACGGCACCGATGCTGCATCAGGGCATCGAGGTGGCCCTGCCCCGGGCCGAGGCCGAGCCGATGCAGCTGAACGTGGACGACCCCCTGGTGCTGTCGATCAACCGCGACGGGGTGATCTACATCCAGGACGAGCCCGTCCACCCCACCCAGATCGTCGAGCGCCTCACTCCCCTGCTCCAGGCGCGGGGCGACGAGACCGTGTTCCTCAAGGGCGACCGCGAGCTGCCCTACGGCCAGGTCATCACGGTGCTCGACATCCTGCACCGCGGCGGCATCCGCCAGGTCGGGATGGTCACCGAACGCGAGAGGAACTGAGCCGTGGCCGGGGACGCGGTCGAGCAGGTCCTGAAGCGCCGCCGGTCGCGGCCCGGGGTCTCCCCGCGACGGGCCCTCGTCGCCTCGCTGGGGCTCCACCTCGCCCTGGCGGCCGCCATCCTCGTCGTTCCGATCCTGGCCCGCGGCGACGAGCAGCCGCTCGAGTTCGTGGGCGAGGTGATGATCGTCCCGGCGGCGGCTCTCGGCGTGCGCAACCCGCCGCCGGCGCCGACTCCGCCCGCGCCCCAGCCCGCCCCCCCGGAGCCCGAGCCAGCACCGCCGGAGCCGGACCCGGAGCCCGTTCCACCGGAGCCCGAGCCGGTGCCCGACACCCGGCCGGCGCCTCCCGAGCCCTCGCCACCGCTTCCGCCACCGCAGCGGATCGAGCCCCGCTCCTCGACCCCGACCACCCCGACGCCACCGGGCGGCGACGAGCTCCGCCGCCGGCAGGGCTCGCCCACCGGGAGCTCCCTGGGGACCGCGACCTTCGGCGTGGCGGGCATCGACCCGGTCTTCGCCGGCAAGTACGACTACTACGTGCAGCAGCTCCTGGCGATGGTCAGCTCCGCCTGGATCCGACCGTCCCTCGGCGGCGAGGTCCAGACCGTCATCAGCTTCCACATCCAGCGGGACGGCTCGATCACGCCGCCGCGCGTGACCCAGTCCTCGGGCTACTCGAGCTTCGACCTGGCGGCCCTGCGGGCCGTGCAGGGCGCCTCCCCCTTTCCGCGACTGCCTCAGACCTACCGCGAAGACTCCGTGGGAGTCAATCTGATCTTCGAATGAGGGAATCCATGCGACGACGGCTACCACGAGCTCTCCGTGATGGCGACGGGGGCGGGTTGGCTCTCGAGCCAGGAGGCGCAGCCCCCCGAGCAGGAGGTGCCGGAAGGCACCGAGTGGGACCTCAAGGTCCCGATCGGCGTCAGGCCGCAGGTGCGACTCGCCTTCCCGGCCGCGACGATCGTCACCAGCACCGACCTGTCGCAAGTGGCGAGGGAGAGCGAGCAGACCCTGCGCGACGACCTCGACATCAGCGGCATCATCGCCCTGCAGGGGCCCGAGCAGCTCTCCGTCCTGTCGCTCACCGGTGACCCGGCCCGGGACTACCAGCTCTACCGCTCGCTGGGCAACGAGGTCCTGCTGCAGGTGGACTACAAGAGCGAGGGCGAGCTGATCGTGCTCGAAGGCCGCCTCTTCGACCTCCAGAGCGGCGAGCCGATCCTCGGCAAGCGCTACCGCGGCGAGCGCGAAGCCGGGCGGCGCATCGCGCACACCTTCGCCGACGAGATCATCCAGTACTTCAGCGGCCGGCGGGGC
>Ga0299913_10003519_pt1 | contig 12831 bp, 12 predicted proteins | sample RVTome_9_FD_201360 | JGI IMG/M metagenome (GOLD analysis project Ga0299913, IMG submission 201360) | Soil microbial communities from uranium-contaminated site in the Upper Colorado River Basin, Wyoming, United States - RVT155D38 (version 2) ... | reverse complement strand
GAACGCTCGCTCCACGAGGCGCGCTTCGGTTCGGAGCTCACGTTTCGAGGATACGTGCCCGAACGGCACGTGAGTCCGTCACGCCGGCGGAGTGCCGGCGCGGCGCAGGAGCTCTTGCGCCGCGCGGTAGGGGTCGATGCGACGCTCGGCGAGATCGTCGCCGAGGGCCGGATCGGCTTCGAGCGCCTCGGCCGCGCGGATCCGGAAGCGCTCCGCGGCAAGGCTCTCGGCCTCCCGGAGCAGGCGCGCTCGCCGCTTCGCGGCGAGCGCGCCGGACGCCTCGGCCTGGTCGCGGTGCTGACGCACCGCTGCCCAGACCTCGTCGACCCCTTCGCCTCTGGCCGCCGTCGCCATGAGGACGGGTGGATCCCAGTCACGTGCGGCGCCCAGGTGCAGCATCTGCCGGAGCTCCTTCGCGACCTCCGGCGCGCCATCGCGATCCGCCTTGTTCACGACGAAGACGTCCGCCGCTTCGAGGATGCCGGCCTTCGCCATCTGCACCGCATCGCCCATCCCCGGCGCCATCACCACGACGGCGGTATCGGTGGCTGCCGCCACGTCGACCTCGGCCTGGCCGACGCCGACCGTTTCCACGAAGATCACGTCGTAACCTGCCGCGTCGAGGATGCGAACGGCCTCGGGCGCGGCGAGCGCCATCCCGCCGAGGTGGCCGCGGGTCGCCATCGACCGGATGAACACGCCGGGATCGACCGCATGGTCTTGCATGCGTACGCGGTCCCCGAGGAGCGCGCCTCCCGTGTACGGCGAGGTCGGATCGACGGCGAGCACGGCGGCGCGGAGATCCTCTCCTCGCGCGATGCGCACCAATTCACCAGCGAGCGTCGACTTCCCGACACCCGGGGCCCCGGTCAGGCCGATCGTCGTCGCTCCCCCGGTCTTGCCGTAGATACCGGCGGAGAGGTCCGCGAGCTCGGGGGCGTCGTCCTCGACCGCCGAGATCGCGCGGGCGACGGCGCGACGGTCGCCGGCCAAGACCCCTTCGACCAGCCCCCCGACGTCCATCACTGCGTCACCCTAGCGGCCCATCCGCTCCAGGCCGCCCGCTCCCGACCGCGGATCCGGCACCGGGGATCGCCTCCAACGCATCGCGGATCGACCGGCACACAGCGCGTTGGCGGGTGAGCGCCGGATCGTCCTCGGAGCCCACACGCGACCGCACCATCGCCAGGTTCACCTGCTCACGTTGCAGGCGTTTCAGCAGGTCGGCGGCGCGGTCGCCCGCACGCCGTCGCAACTCGCGCCGAGCGTGGGATCGACGTCGGGGACCCTCGAGTATCGCCAGCTCCTGGGGGGTCACGGATCCCTCGTCGATCTCCGAGACGAGGCTTTCGTGCAGCCACCGGCGCTCCCGCGCGTGTGCGAGCCGGACCAAGAGCACCACGAACAGCAGGAGCGGCAGCCCCTTGACGGCCGTGGCCACCGGGATAAGGAACCATTCCCCTCCCTCCCACGGATGCGGCGGGAAGAACTCGAGGATCGGCGAATTCCAGAGGAAGTGGCCCAAGACGGCGGCGCCCGCCAGCAGGCCGGCGGGTCGCACCCGATCGCGGAGGGGACGGTCGTCGCGGCGGGTCGTGACGATCCCGACCGCCATGCCGACCAACCCCGTGTACAGCACGTGGGAGTACAGACCGCTCGCGATGACGCGGACGAAGAACCCTTGCAACACGCCCTCGACGTCACCACCGAAGACCGCGATGAAGTAGAAGACGTTCTCGACGATCATGAATCCCAAACCACAGAGGGCGCCGTACACGAACCCGTCCATCACGTCGTCCACCTCGTCGCGTGCGATCAGGACGATCAGGACGACGCCGACCCCCTTCAGGATCTCCTCGACGAACGGCGCCGTGAGCGCCGCCGTCCATCGGGTCGCGAACTCGGGTCCTCCGAGACGGGCGACGACGATCCCCCATCCGGCGTTCCCGATCGCGGACAGAGTGGTGGCGGCCACCGCCCCCCAGACGAACGCCGCCGCCAGCAACGGGATCGGCTCGCGCTCGTACAGATCCAGCAGAGAGATGAGCACCGCGACCGGAGCGGCGTACAGGAGGACGAGCCCCCAGGACAAGGCCCAGCCGCTCGGCGACATCTCGCGGAACAGGTTCTGCTCCCCGATCGCCACGACCCCGGTCAGCGCGACCACCAACGTGTACAGCCAGAACGCGGGCAGCCGTGGCTGGATGAACCGCGCGTGGTGAAGGGGCGAGCGTGAGAGGGAGTGAAGACGAGCCACTCAGACCACCTCCGTCCGCTCGATCATGGTGACGAGCGCCTCGGAGATCAGCTCGAGCTGACCCTGAGGTGCCCACCCGTCGAACACCGCGCCGTTGCCGGACGGGGCGACCACGACCGTGACCGATCCCTCGAGGGCGGCTCCGGTCTGCGGCTGCGAACCGATGTAGCCGAAGCGAACGGTCTCCATGCCGGTCGGCAGCGTGAGCCGCTCCACCAGGCCGGAGACGGCCAGGCGCTCGAGCTGGCTCGTGAGGACCGCGGTGGCATAGAGATCCGCCAGCTCGAACGCGTCACCGCCGACGCCCGGGAGCGCGAGAAGATCGAGGGCCCCGCTGCCGCGCGTGAGCTGCGCGAACTCGCCCGTGACGACGCCGCCCCGAGGCAACGGCACCGTGGCGTGCTCGCGGCGAACCACTTCCCAGCCGGGGAGCGGTCGGAGACGAAGCACGTTCGCGAGCGCGACCGGCTGGACCACCGGCGCCGGGAGCGTCTCGGCGACGACGAACCCGCCGAGGACGGTCACCGACATCACGAGCGTGACGAGCACGGTGGAGAGCCAACGCCGGGCCGGCCGGGACGCGCCGGCAGGCGCGTCCGGCCGGCCGGGCACATCGGGCGAGGGTCGGATCACGCGCTACTTCCGGTGTCGGCGACGGATAGCAGCTTGGTGAGTCGCGCGAGCCGCAGCGGGTGACGCAGCAGGCCTCGGATGCGCAGGCGCCGTCCGAGGAGGTCGCCCACGATCGCGCGTCCCTCCCGGCTCCTCACGTCGGGCAGGCCGAAGCGGAGTGGCGCCGTCGTGAGCGCGAGCAGCCGTCCCGACCCCGCTCTGATCGCGAGATGCGCGTCGGGGACGTTCCCGTCTCCCACTCGCACCTCCTCGGGCGCGATCCGTAGGAACACCGTGACAGCGGCGTCCGATGCGTCCAGCACCGCGACCGACGGTCGGAGGAGTTCGCGTCGCGCGGGATCGCGGGCGAGATTCTGGTCGATGAGGTCGGCGACCATCGACGCGAGCCCGCTCGGCTCGGGGCCGACCACGGTGACCTTCACGGTTCCAGCACGACCTTGGTCGCCTCGTGGCGATCGAACAACTCGTAGCCCTCGGCCGCGTCCTCCAGCGGCAGCCGATGGCTGATCAAGGGAGTGGGATCGACCTCACCTCGTTCGAGAGCCGCGGTCGCCCGCTCCCACCACGCGAGGACCGGCGTGAGCCCCGCGAACCGGACGGTGAGGGCGCGCGACCAGTAGGCGCCGAGCTGCATCTGCGTCGTCTCCGACGAGTAGACCCCGAGTACCACGACGGTGCCGCCCCGACGCACCGCGTCTATCGCCCCTTCGAACGCGGACGGGTGCCCCACCGCATCGATGACCACGTCGGCACCCCGACCATCCGTCGCCTCGGCGAGCGCCGTCACGGGGTTCCGCTCGTCCACGTGCACGGGGATCGCCCCCGCCGCCGCGGCGAGCGCGAGCCGCCCCGGCTCGCGGTCGAGCGCGTAGATCGTCGTCGCCCCGAGCGCCCGCAACCCTTGGAGGGTGCAGAACCCCACCGGTCCGCAGCCGAGCACCGCGACGACGTCGTCCCGTTCTGCCTCGGCGAGCGACGCACCGTAGAAGCCGGTGGTCAAGACGTCGCCCACGAAGACGCCTGCCTCGTCGTCCACGGCGTCAGGGAGCCGGAGCAGGTTGATGTCGGCGTTCGGGACGCGCAGCTGTTGGGCCTGCGCCCCCGGGAGCGCCCCTCCGAAGATCCCGTAACCGAAGATCGCATCGTCGTCGCAAAGAGCCGACTGCCCGTTGCCGCAGAACCAGCACTGCCCGCAGGCGACGTTGAACGCGACCGCGACGCGATCACCGACCCGCGTGCGTTCGACGGCTCCACCGACCACTTCCACGACACCGACCGCCTCGTGACCGAGCGGCTCGCCCGGCTCCATCGGAGCTTTGCCGTGGAGCAGGTGCAGGTCGCTCCCGCAGATCGCGGTTCTCGTGACTCGCACGATCGCGTCGCCGGGAGCCGCGATCTCCGGATCGGGCAGATCGGTCACGCGGACGCGGCCCACGCCGTCGAAGACAACGCCGCGCATCAGCGCCGGTCGGGGCCATCGTCGGGAAAGGTCGTGTCCACCTGGCCGGCGATGTACGCAAGCTCCTGCGTGCCCCTCACGTAGCGGAGGATCTTCGGCAGATCACCCCGAACCCGAAGCTTCCCCTGGACCAGCCCCTTGATGGGCTCGAGGTCTCCGTGGATCACGTCCTTCCACCGCGAGTACGGGGCTCGGACCGCGAACTCGGCGGCCGCGGATCTCTCCTCGTCGACGAGGCCGCCGCCGCGGCATCCCCCGTGCCAGAGGTCGAGGAGCCCGTGCACGTCCTCGGTCATGCCCTTGTCCGGTTCCGCACCGATCTGGATGATCACATCGCCCTCCCAAGTGGCGGCGAACTCCGCGTACTCCTCCGAGGCGTTGATCGCTTCGATGAACGCCTGGAACCAGTCCTCGGTCGGGAACTCCGGCACGTCAGACCTCCCAGCCCGCGATGATCGTGACCACCGCGATCAGATTGAAGACGGCGTGGCCGGCGATGCAGGCAAGGAGGTTCCGCCGGGTCCAGTAGATCCACGCGAGGCCGAGCCCCGTGCCGACGTGCGTGATCCCGAGGGCGAGGACGTCCAGTCCGTCGCCCGGCGTCAGGAGATGGAAGGCGCCGAACGCGACCGCCGAGACGATCGCGCCGACCCAGAAGCCACTCCGATCCGCGATCGAGCGGAACAGGAGTCCCCTGAAGACGAACTCCTCGAGCACGGGAGCCGCGATCACGGCGAAGATCGCGAAGCTCACGAGGCCCCACCCCGTGAGGTCGGGATCGATCTGCGCGGGAAGCTCGACCGACTCGTCGGTGGCGCCGCGCAGGACGAAGACGACGCCGGTGGCCACGATCGCCGATGCGATGCGCACCACGATGCCGAGGCCCGCCCCCACGGCGAGCTCGATGACGGCTCGCGACCGATCCGGCCACCCGATGATCTCGGCCCAGGCCGGGTACGCCCTCCGCAGCCACGCGATGAGCACGACCATCGTGACCGTGTTCGAGACGATGCCGAGGAAGAGGGCCTCTCCCCCGATCGGCCCGGTCGTCTCGCGGTCGAACAGGGCCAGCAACGGCAGCGTGGCGAGTCCTCCCGCCAGCCACGCGAGGAGGACGGCGATGAGCGCCTCCCACCATCGCCAGGTCGCCTTCGCCGGCAGGTCCTCGACGAACGGCCCGTCGGGCCGCGGAGGCACGTACGCGCTCATCGGGCCATCATCCTCCGGGCCGAGTCGAGCGACACGTCGATGAGACCGGACAGCCCGAACCCGAACGCGAACCCGACAGCCGCGGCGCCGGTGTCTTCGGCCAAGTAGGCGACGATCGAGCCGAGCGCGATGACCAGCAGGGCATCGCGCCATGCGTCGCGCCCCTCGAAGCTGTGCGCGATCACCGTCGGCGGGCGGAGAACGACGACCAGCAGGACCAGCGTGCCCACCACCGGTATCAGCGCGAGCGGATTGTCGGTGATGAGATCGAGCCCCACACCGAGACGCTCGAGCTGTCGCTCGACGGCTCCCATGACGCCGTCGGTCTCCTCCAGGAACGCGGTGACGTGGGTGGACCGGTCGGTCAGGTACCGGTGCATCAGCGCGACCGCGGCCGTCCCGACAGCCGCGACCGCCCCCGTGAACACGACGATCAGCCACCACGATCGGCGGCGGCGGATCCCGAGCCACATGCCGGCGGCTGCGAAGAGCGTGATCGCCGCGCCGAAGTTCGCACCGGTCCACGGCGAGCCGGCCACGAGGGCGCATGCCGCGAGGAGCAGGACGCCGGAGCTGACGCGGATCCGGTGCGCGAGGAACATCGCGGACCCGAGCACGATCCCGATCTCGATGTTGGGCATCCCGAAGAAGCGGCCGCCGTCCAACTGCCCGCCGCCCGCGAGCGGGGTGACGGCCGCGGGCCAGCCGAGCGCCGCCTCGATCCCGAGGATGACGAGGATGACGGCCCCGCAGGCCGCGAGGGCGACGAAGATGCCTCGGCGCGCCTGCATCCACCGGGTGAAGGCGGTACCGACCGCCATCACCGCCAGCAGGAACGGCACGACGGTCGCGTAGGTGAGAGACGCCAGGTGTCCCACGAGCAGGAGGCCGACGGCGAGCCACGGCAACGAGCTGGCGAGCGCGCCGGCGACGGCGAGGGTGCGGGGGGACACGCGCCCGCGGAGCGCCAGCGCGAGTATCCCCGCCAGGCCGAAGAGCAACATCAGCCCCCACGCAGCGGCCGCGACCGGCACGGCGAGCCGGCGCTGCTGGAGGTAGCGCTCATAGAGATCCAGTGGCACCGGCTCGTCGGTGGGTCTCATCGGCGCGCCGGCGTCGGACGGCAGGTCCAACCAGTCCGCGACCGTGGCGGCCGGGTCGACATCGGCGACGACGCCGGCTCGCCGTGTGGATTCCGAGGTGAGCGCGTGCGGCTCACCCTGAGCCTCGAGGAGCTCGGCCGGATCGCCCCACGCGGCGATCACGCTCCCGAGCTCATCGCCGTCCGCGGCTGACGCCGCGGACGGCGACACCGAGATGATGAGCATCAACACCGGAGCACTGGCGATACGGAGTTCCTCTGTGACCGTCCGGGCTGCCGCCGACGGTTGCGCGGTCGCCAGATCGACGTACGTGAAGGGGAGGCGCCCGACCGCTCGGGGAGGAAAGAACGTGTCCGGGAATGTCTGACGCACATCGCTCCGCCCGTTCATCAACGAAGCGCCGCCGTTCGCCGCTACCCCCCGGAGCTCGTCCACCGCCAAGAGATCCGGCAGGGACGCGCCGTCGAGGATGATCACGATGGCGTCCGAGCCTTCGCTCTGCGCGTGCACAGGATGCGCGGCGAAGAGCGAGAGCATCAGCGCCGCGACGAGCGCCTTCCTCACGGGAGGCGGACGAGCTCGGGATCCCGCCTGACCTCGGCGCCCAGCGCGGTGAGCTTCGCCTCGAAGTCCTCGTATCCCCGGTCGACGTGGTCGATGTCGGCGATCTCGCTCACGCCGTCCGCGGTCAGTGCCGCGATGGCCATCGCGGCACCCGCTCGGATGTCCATCGCCCGAACCGGTGCCGCGGACAGCTGCTCGACGCCGCGGATCACCGCGTGGTGACCCTCGGTGCGGATGTCCGCGCCCATCCGCCGCAGCTCGTCGACGTACGTGAACCGCCCCTCGAAGACGTTCTCGGTGGCGATGCTCGTGCCGTTCGCCGTGGCGAGCATCGCCAGCAGGATCGGCTGGAAATCGGTGGCGAGCCCCGGATAGGGCAGCGTGACGAAATCGGCGGCGCGCGCACGCTCGGCTTGTCGTATCCGGAGTCCTCCGTCCGTCATCCGGATCTCAGCGCCGCCTTCCGCGAGCTTCTCGAGGAACAGCTCGAGATGGTCCTGGCGGGCAACGTCCAGGACGACGTCGCCGCGGGTCGCGGCCGCGGCCGCGGCCCACGTGCCGGCCTCGATCCGATCGGGGATCGCCGTGTGGTCGGCCGGCTGCAGCTCCTTGACCCCCACAACCTCGATCGTCGCGGAGCCGGCGCCGCGGATCCCCGCGCCCATCGCGACCAGGTAGGCCGCCAGATCCGCGATCTCCGGCTCTCGGGCGGCATTGTCGATCGCCGTGACGCCGTCGGCGGTGACCGCCGCCATCATCAGGTTCTCGGTGGCCCCCACGCTCGGATAGTCGAGGGTGATCGACGCGCCGGTCAGGCCGTCGGCCCGCGCGACCAGGAACCCGTGCTCGGCGACGATCTCCGCGCCCATCCTCCGGAGCCCTTCGAGATGGAGATCGATGGGACGCGAGCCGATGTTGTCGCCGCCAGGCATCGCCACGCGAGCCTCGCCGGTTCGAGCGAGCAGCGGCCCGAGGACGGCGATCGAAGCGCGCATCCTCCGGACGAGCTCGTAGGGCGCCTCGACCGAGGAAAGGTGTGTCGCGTCAACGACGACGCCCCCTTCTTCCCACGAGACCGCTGCCCCGAGGTGCTCGAGGACCTCGCCCATCGTGAAGCAGTCCAGGATGCGAGGAACGTTGCGCAGGACCGAACGACCCGGTGCGAGCAGCGAGGCGGCCATGAGCTTGAGGGCGGAGTTCTTGGCGCCCGAGATCCGGACGGAGCCGGTGAGACGAGCGCCGCCCGTCACGAAGAGGCGGTCCATGAGAGGAATCGTACCGGCGCGAGCGCCGCCGGCCGCTCGACGTGCGAGCGGCGCCGCGCTAGCCGGTCAGAGCGAGACGGGCCTCGGCCCTCGCGATCTCGGTCTTCGCGTGCTCGTCGTCGTCGGCGGGGCCCGACCGCAGCTGCTCGAGCCGCCGTTGGACCGCGTCCACGTCGATCTCGCCCTCGAGCTGGGCGTTCGTCGCGAGGACGTCCACCCTGGTTGTGCCCTCCTCGCTGGAGACGTGGAGGAATCCCCCGTCCACGACCGCCTTCAGCCAGGTGCCGTCCTCCTCCTGCACCTGGAGAGGCCCGATCGCGAGCTGCACGAGCAGGGGGGCATGCCCAGCAAGGATCCCAACGTCGCCGTCCACGCCGTGCGCGACGACCTCGGTCGCCTGGCCCGCCCAGACCTCGCGTTCAGGTGTGACGACGTGGACCTGGAGGGCCACTACGCGGCCTCGATCGTCTTCGCTTGCTCCACGGCCTCCTCGATCCCGCCGACGAGGAAGAACGCCTGCTCCGGGAGGTGGTCGTACTCGCCTTCGCAGAGGGCCTTGAACGACGCGATGGTCTCGTCGATCGGCGTGTACTTGCCCGGGAGCCCGGTGAACTGCTCCGCCACGAAGAACGGCTGGGAGAGGAACCGCTGGATCTTGCGAGCCCGCGACACGATGACCTTGTCCTCCTCGGAGAGCTCGTCGATCCCGAGGATCGCGATGATGTCTTGCAGGTCGCGGTAGCGCTGCAAGATCTCCTGGACACGCCGTGCGACGTCGTAGTGGTCCTGGCCGACGTACCGCGCGTCGAGGATCCGCGACGTCGAGTCGAGGGGATCGACGGCCGGGTAGATGCCGAGCGAGGCGATGTCTCGGGACAGGACGGTCGTCGCGTCGAGGTGCGCGAACGCGGTGTGCGGCGCCGGGTCCGTGATGTCATCGGCGGGTACGTAGATCGCCTGGAGCGAGGTGATCGCCCGGCCCCCGGCCGACGTGATCCGCTCCTGCAGCTCGCCCATCTCGTCCGCCAAGGTCGGCTGGTAACCGACGGCGCTCGGCATGCGCCCGAGCAGGGTGGAGACCTCGGAGCCTGCCTGGGTGAACCGGAAGATGTTGTCGATGAAGAGCAGCACGTCCTTGCGCTCGACGTCGCGGAAGTACTCGGCCATCGTGAGGGCTGAGAGCGCGACGCGAAGTCGGACGCCCGGCGGCTCGTCCATCTGCCCGAACACGAGCGCCGTCTTCTCCAAGACGCCGGACTCGGTCATCTCGAGGAACAGGTCGTTCCCCTCGCGGGTGCGCTCGCCGACGCCGGCGAACACGGACACGCCGCCGTGTTGCTCGGCCTGGCGCCGGATCATCTCCTGGATGATCACGGTCTTGCCGACGCCGGCGCCACCGAACATCCCGATCTTGCCGCCCTCGACGTACGGCTCGAGCAGGTCGATGACCTTGATCCCCGTCTCGAGCATCTTCTGCTTCGGCTCGAGCTCGTAGAACGGTGGCGGATCGCGGTGGATCGGCCACCAGTCGGCGGGATGGATGTTCGAGGCGTCGGTGTCCAGCGGCTCCCCGATCACGTTGTAGACGTGACCGAGAACCCCCTCGCCCACCGGCACCTTGATCGGCGAGCCTGTGTTCTTCACGGGGGTCCCGCGCACCAGGCCGTCGGTCGGCCGGAGGGCGATCGTGCGGACGGTGGAGTCACCGATGTGCTGAGCGACCTCGCACGTGATCGTGGTCGTCTCTCCCTCGAGGGTCAGGTCGACCGTCAATGCCGTGTGGATCTCCGGCAGCTCGGCCGGTGGGAACCCGACGTCGATCACCGGCCCGATCACCCGCACCACCCGTCCTTCCGGGTGTCCGTTCTGCTCAGCCATCCCTCTATCCCTTCGCAACGGCGGACAGGGCCTCGGCCCCGCCGGCGATCTCCATGATCTCGGTCGTGATCTCGTCCTGACGCGCGCGGTTCGCCTGGCGCGTCAGGACCTTGATGAGGTCCTCCGCGTTGTCGGTTGCAGCCTTCATCGCGCGGCGCCGGGCCGCGTTCTCCGATGCTGCCGATTCGAGCAGCCCCGCGTACACCTTTGTCACCACGTACTGCGGGAGCAGGTGGTCGAGGATCTGCTCCGGTTCGGGCTCGAACAGGTACTCGGGGTGCACGACCCCCAGTCCCGTGCCTGTGACCTCCTCGGGCGCGATCGGGAGGAATCTCTTCGCGGTCGCGCGGAGCGTGAACGCGGAGCGGAAGTCGGTGTAGGCGGCGCGGAGCTCGTCGATCTCCTCGTCCGCGAAATCCTTGATGAGTGTGCGGCCGATGCGTTCGGCCTCCTCGTACGGCGGGACCTCGCTGAATCCCTGCCAGCTCTTCCTCATCGGCACACCGCGGAACCGGAAGTACCCGATGCCCTTCTTCCCGATGACGTAGAGCACGGGCTCGAGCCCACGCTCGCGAACCTCCCGGATCAGCCTCTCGGCGATCTTCAGCACGTTCGCGTTGTACGCCCCCGCCAGTCCCCGGTCCGACGTCACGACGAGGATGCCGGCCTTCGACGGGTCCTCGCGATCCTCGAGGAGTGGATGCTGCACCGAGCCCGTCTGCCGGGCGAGGTCTTCCATCGCCTTGGTCAGCTGGATGGCATAGGGTCGGGACGATTCAACGCGCTGCTGCGCCTTCACGATCCGCGAGGACGCGATGAGCTCCATCGCGCGCGTGATCTTCTTGGTCGACTGGACCGAGCGGATCCGCCGTCGAACGATGCGGAGCTGCGCGCCCACTACGCCCCCGGGTTGTCTTCGTCATCGGGCAGCGGGACCTGCCCCTGAACGTCGTCCTCCTGGGCCAGCGAGGGTCCGCCGTCTTCCTTCGCCTCGTCCTCCTCGTCGTCGTCGACGGAGGACATCCGGTCCCAGCCGATGTCGGGCTTCACCTCATCGGGCGGCGTGCCGGCGCCGCGGCCGGCCTCGCTGCCGGCCCCGGCGTCGGCCGGCTGGAACGTCTGTGCGAACGCCTCGACAGAGTCCTTGAGCGTCGCCTCGACCTCGTCGGACATGTCCCCCGATCCCCGGATCGTCCCGAGGACGTCGGTCCGAGATTCCAGGTACGTCGTGAAGTCCTCCACGAATCGCTTCGCGTCCTCGACCGGGAAGGGGTCGAGGTAGCCCCCGGTCGCGGTCCAGATCATGACGACCTCGCGCTCGACGGGAAGCGGCTGGTACTGGGGCTGCTTCAGGACCTCAACGACCCGGGCGCCGCGCGCGAGTTGCTGCTGCGACGCCTTGTCCAGCTCGGAGCCGAATTGGGCGAACGCCTCCAGCGCACGGAACTGCGCGAGGTCCAGCCGCAAGCGCCCCGCCACCTTCTTCATCGCCTTCGTCTGGGCGCTTCCACCGACGCGCGAGACCGAGATGCCGATGTTGATCGCGGGTCGCACACCTGCGAAGAACAGATCCGGCTCGAGGAAGATCTGCCCGTCGGTGATCGAGATCACGTTCGTCGGGATGTACGCGGAGATGTCGTTGCCCTTGGTCTCGATGATCGGCAGCGCGGTGAGCGACCCGGCGCCGAGCTCGTCCGAGAGCTTCGCGGCCCGCTCGAGCAGACGCGAGTGCAGATAGAACACGTCGCCGGGGAACGCCTCGCGTCCGGGCGGTCGGCGGAGCAGGAGTGACAGCGTCCGGTAGGCGGTGGCCTGCTTCGACAGATCGTCGTAGACGATCAGCGCGTGCTCACCGTTGTACATCCAGTGCGCACCGAACGCGGCACCCGAGTAGGGGGCGATGTACTGGAACGGAGCGGGGTCCGATGCCGGCGCGTTCACGACCACCGTGTAGTCGAGCGCGCCGTTCTCCTTCAGGGTCGCGACGACCTCTGCCACGGTCGAGGACTTCTGCCCGACGGCGACGTAGATGCACTTCACCCGCTTCTTGGGGTCGCCTCCGGCCCAGTGCTCCTTCTGCGCGATGATCGCGTCGATCGCGACCGCCGTCTTCCCGGTCTGGCGGTCGCCGATGATCAGCTCGCGCTGGCCTCGACCGATCGCTGTCATCGCGTCGATCGCCGTGATCCCCGTGTAGAGGGGTTCCTTCACCGGCTGCCGGTTCACGACGTTCGGGGCCTGCACCTCGAGGATGCGCCGATCCTGCGACTGGATCGGTCCCTTGTCGTCCAACGGCTCGCCGAGCGCGTTCACGACGCGGCCGAGGAACCCGTCGCCGACCGGAACCGAGAGGATCTGCCCCGTCTGCTTGACCGGATCGCCCTCCTGGATGTGCGAGGCGTCGCCCAGGACGATGCAGCCTATCTCGGTCACGTCCAGGTTGAACGCCAAGCCGAGGATCCC
>Ga0299913_10003518_pt1 | contig 12832 bp, 10 predicted proteins | sample RVTome_9_FD_201360 | JGI IMG/M metagenome (GOLD analysis project Ga0299913, IMG submission 201360) | Soil microbial communities from uranium-contaminated site in the Upper Colorado River Basin, Wyoming, United States - RVT155D38 (version 2) ... | reverse complement strand
ATATGGAGATCGTTCCATCGAGGTTATCGGCGATCTCAAGGGTTCTGGAATGAAGGGGGAAGTCGGCAATGGCGGAGGTGTTGACTTCCCAGTACGCGGTGCCCTTCTCATCGTCCTTGTGCGGCCAGATCTTGTTCTCGTGAGTGTGCCCATCGGCGTGAAGGATCACGTTAGGAAAGCGCAGAAACAATTCGATCAGATCGTGGCCCAGCTTCACTCCGCCCTGAACGTGTGGCGGATTGCCGAATTGGTCGTTCCACGGATAGCCGGGATTCACCATCTTCGTGTGGGGATGGTGGGCGAAGATCACTATCAGGCGGTCTTTGCCCCCGGGGTTTCGAGTCTCCCGGCCCTGCTCGTCGAAGTAGGTCGTGGACGAACTCTTCAACCGTTCCTCGAGCCATGCGAACTGGCCCGGGTCGATGTTGCCATTCTCGAATCCTTCGGATGCGGTGGTGTCCAGGGTGATGAAGTGGAAGGGTTCCTCGATCCAGTGATAGCAGGCTCTCCGCAGGACCGAAGCAGGGGTGGTCGGAGTTGGCGGTTGCGCCGGACACCGATTGGGCTCGGGAAGAAGACCGTGGCCTACCGGGATGCCGGTGGTGACGGCGTGCTCGTCGATCCATGCTTGCCGGTCGAGCAGACGCCGATCTGGATCGGCGGGAACGGCTGTCGTGTTGCCGACCGTCGGCAGGACGTTCATCCAGTAGTTGGGGTCGGTGAAGCCAGCGCAAGCCTCGCCCTGAGACCCTTGAGGAACGCCGGTGACCTTAGCGCTGCCCACCGCCACCGCCCGAATGAACGCTCGCCAGACGGGATCGTCGTCGGGAACGGTTCCCTGGATCTTCATGTCGTGGTTGCCCATCACCGTGTACCAGCGAAGATGTGAGCCGGGAGGCTCGCGCAATCCGGTGGCCCAGAATGGCTCGTTGGCGAGATTGACCAAAGGCACAGCCGGGGGCCCCGGCGCGGTTGGGGCGTTGGCCGGTTTCTCGAGCGCAGGGCTTCCTCCCACAGGGTCTTGGCCCTGTACGCCGTTGTATCCGTCGCCGCTTCCGAAGGATCCGGGCTGGCCCGAATCGGGATTGACGAGTTTGCCGCCGTCGAACAGATCGATCATCCAGCGGGTTTCGTTGTACTGCTGATTGTCGACCAGGTCGCCGAGCGCCACCGCAAAGTCGAATGGATGCTGCAGTACGGGACTTCCTCCTGTTGCGATGCGGTTCGCCGCGCGGACGTGGGCGTTGATCAGGTGCGGGACGAAAGCCTCATGGGGACGAAATGCGCTCTTGGTCGCCTCATTGTCTCCGCATGCATCGGCCCATTCACCACGTGCCGGTGACTCCTCATCGGCAAGCTGCAGATCTGCAATGGTGAAAAAGGCCTTGAAAGGCTTTCTCCTTTGATCGCGTCCGGCCCCCGCCTGGGCGAGGTCCTCCCTCACTGTGATCCCTTCCCCCGGTCCACATTCGAGCGTGCCGTCGGGTTTGCGGACGATCGTCCCTACGAGGGTCGTCTCGCCGCAATCGGTAGGGGCGGCCTCAGAAGGAGAAGTTGTGAAAGGAAGGACGATCGACGAGGCCGCGAGAATCAGGGTAACTACTGCGGCTCGCTTCAAGTCGTGGAACTCCCCGGCATCCCTTAGGAGTCTATCCGAGCGTTCTTGGGTAAAAGGTTTGCGCTACTTATGGGAATAACGAGAGTTTTTCGGAAAGAAGTCAGGCCTCGCGGGCTGGCCCGCTTCGACCTGTGGCTTTTCCGTCGCGTCGCCAAGACCGAAATTCCACTCGTCGATCACACCCTTCTTCCGCTCACTCGAGCGGCCACCAGGTCGAAGTTGTGGCTGGCGATCGCCGTGGTGCTTGCGGCCTCCGGGGGTCGCTTCGGACGACGCGCCGCGCTCCGCGGGTTGCTGTCTGTGGGAGCGACTTCGATCCTCGTGAATCTGCCTGCCAAGTTCATCGCGAGAAGGGCGCGGCCCTCCATCAAGGGGGTACCGCAGGCGCGAAGGCTGGCGCATCTGCCAACTTCGTACTCGTTTCCATCGGGGCACTCCGCCAGCGCCTTTGCGTTTGCCACCGGGGTCTCCCAGGAGCTTCCGATTCTCGCCGCACCCATGTACGCCCTCGCAAGCGGTGTGGCGTACTCGAGGGTCTATGCGGGGGTTCACTATCCCGGCGACGTCATCGCCGGCGCGGCAGTGGGGTCGGCGCTGGCTATCGCGAGCCGGCGCTTCTGGCCGGTGGCCCCCAAGGGCTTGCAGCAGGTCCGAATGACTCTCTCGAGTCGAACGAGGGAGGAAGCGCCGCAGGGCAAAGGGCTGACCGTTGTGGTGAATCCCTCCTCGGGCCCTGCTCTTTCGCTTGACCCAACTGCGGCCATTGAGAGGTCGCTTCCCGAAGCAAAGGTGGTGCCGGTGCAAGAGGGTGGCGACATTCAGTCGATCCTCGAGGAAGCTGCCTCTGAGTCGGCGATCATCGGAGTGGCGGGAGGTGACGGCTCCGTGAACTGCGCGGCGGGAGTCGCTTCGGAATCTGGCAAGCCATTGATGCTCGTTCCGGCAGGGACCTTGAACCACCTCGCCCGTGATCTCGGTCTCGACAAACTCAAGGACGCGGTGGAGGCGGTCCAAAAGGGGCAGATCGCCATGGTGGATGTCGCTCGGATCGATGGGAGGCCGTTCCTCAACACCGCGAGCGTGGGGACCTACCCCGAAATCGTGGATCTACGGGAGAAGCTGGAACCCAAGATCGGCAAGTGGCCGGCCGCCGCCGTAGCCATGGTGAAGGTCCTTCGGAAGGCCGAACCGGTGAGGTTGGAACTAGATGGCGCCGATCGAAGTATCTGGTTGATGTTTGTTGGCAATTGCGTTTACCACCCTTCGGGATTTGCCCCCAGCTGGCGTGACCGTCTCGATGACGGAAAGCTAGACGTGCGCGTGCTTAGTGCAGAGCATCGGTTTGGCCGGCTCCGCTTTGCTCTGTCGGCTCTGACGGGAACGCTAGGGAGGTCCAGGGTTTACGAGCGGATCGTCTCGGACCAGTTGAAGCTTCGCTCCCTCGACGGGCCCTTGCGGCTGGCGCGCGACGGAGAGAGCTTCGATGGGCCGGAGGAATTCGTGATCGAAAAGTCCGGTGAGCAGATCGAGATCTTCGTACCTGAGCCGCCTGAGACCGCCTAGTTCCCGTTTCGGCGCAGGTATCTCCCGAATACAAAAGCCCCCGCTGCCAGAGCGACGATCCCGCCTATGGTTATCCAGATTCCTGCTTCTTTGTAAGCCGCTCCGAGCAGGAAGCCGGCGCCCACCACCTCGACGATCGATACTGCAGCCCCTAGGGCGTCTGCGGGCAGATACTCTTTCGATGGCATGTCGCTGGACCCTGCTGCGGCACCTAGCAGCGCTGACGGAAACACCGCCAGCCGCCCAAGGAAAACGAGACGAGGCCCTTTGCGATCGAGCACTTTCTCCAATTCCTTGATCCGCTTGGATGGAAGGATCTTCGAGCCGATCAGGGGAAGCCGGTTGTTTTTGATCTCTGTTGAGAACTGGCGGCCGAGGAAGTAGAAGTGCCATACCCCCAAGACCATCAACGGGACCGCCGCGGCGATGATTTCGGGCAGTTTCACGTTGCCTATGCGCGCCAGAAATCCTGCGGCCAGAAGCACCTCTTTGGTCGGCCGAAGCAGCACCAATATCAGGAAGTTGTCGCGGTAGAGCAGCGGTGCAAGCGGAATGGCGATGATGCCGAGGATGATCCTCAGCCCTGCTCCCCAAAGGAGGACCCACTTGACTTTGCTGTTCTTTCGCACGGGCCAAGTTTTGCTCTGAGGGGGCGTGGGCAAACCTAAAAGCGTGAAAAAGTTTCTTCCAGAATTCCTGGCCGCCCGTCTCGATGCTGAAAAGCGGTACGGCCTACGCCTGACTCTTTTCGCGTTGGCGATTGTCTTGGCCACTCTTCCCTTCGGCCTTCTGCTGAAGGCGGTCGTGGATCGGAACCCGCGGCTCCAGTCCTTCGATACCGCTCTTTCCGAACACCTCTATGGATGGACCAGAGGCCAGGAGATACTGGTACTGATACTCAAGGTGCTCAGCTTTCTGGGGAAACCACTCTGGTTCTACATCCTCATCGGCGGCGTTTCGATCTATCTGTTCCGGCTGAAAAGGATCAGGCTGATGACGTTTCTGATTGCGACGACCGCGGGAGGTGGGATCGTGGACACGATCATCAAGGTCGCGGTCAATCGGGGAAGGCCCGAAGTAGAGATCCCGTTGATCCACGCGGTCGGAAAGTCGTTTCCCTCCGGACATGCGATGACTTCTACCATCGCATACGGCGCGCTGCTGCTGATTTTCATGCCGCTTGTCCCGCGCCGCTGGCGACCCACGGCGTTGGGAGCCACAGTGCTACTGGTTCTTGCGATCGGATTTTCTCGTCTGGCGCTCGGCGTTCACTTCGTGACCGACGTCATCGGAGGATACGTCCTCGGACTCTCGTGGCTTATTGCTGCGACCGCGGCCTTCAGCATCTGGCGTCAGGAAAGAGGAAGGAAGCCCGTCGAAGTGAAGGAAGGAGTCGAGCCGGAGGCAGCCAGAGATCTGAAGCCATGATGGACTTAGGTTCAGCCAAGTACGGTAGTCGTCTAGGAGGTGTTCTATGGCGAAAGTTGCGTTCATCCTCGACGAGATGTTCGAGGACAGTGAGTTCAGGGTTCCATACGAACGAGTGAATGAGGCAGGTCACGAGGCGATAGTGGTCGGACTCGAAAAGGGCAAGAAGGTGGAAGGCAAGAAGGGCAAGGAGTCGATCACTATTGAGGTGTCAGCGGAAGAGGCTGATCCTGCAAATTTCGACGCTCTGGTGATACCGGGGGGCTACTCTCCGGACAAGATTCGCACCAACGAGAAGATGGTGGCCATCACGAGGAAAATGGTGGATTCGGGGAAGCCGGTGGCCGCGATCTGCCATGCCGGATGGATGCTCGCCGAAGCTGATGTTCTGAAAGGCAAGACGGTCACATCGTGGCCTTCGATCAAAACCGATCTCAAGAACGCCGGGGCCGAGTGGGTGGATCAGGAGGTCGTCGAGGACGGTAACTTGATCACGTCCCGCAAGCCCGACGATCTGGAGGCATTTTCCAAAGCTCTGCTCTCACAGATTGCGGCTCGAGATCGAAGCCAGATCAGTTGAGGTTTTCAGGCCTGGGCGTGCTCGAAACCCAGGTCACTAAGAGATTGCCTCAGAGTGACGGCGGCTTGCTGGAGATCCTCGTCTTTGGGATTGGGATCAGCGTTTTTAAAGTCCAGGTCGTTTACTCCCCAAATTGGGACGACGTGGAAGTGCACATGGGGGACTTCGAGCCCTGCCAGCATGAGTCCGACTTTGACGGGGTTGTAGGCCTTCTGCAGGGCCTTGCCGATCGACTGCGAGACTCCGGTGAGGTGTTGAAGAAGGTCCTCAGACAAGTCGAGCCAGTGGTCGATCTCCTCTCTCGGCACGACAAGAGTGTGTCCGCGCTGAAGCGGGTTGATCGAAAGAAAGGCCACGCAGAGGTCGTCCTTCCAGACAAACCTCCCGGGGATCTCTCCATCGATGATCTTGGTGAAGATGCTCGGCATGGCATGGCTCCCTTCGTCGAGAGACTTCAAGATAGCGTGAACTAGAGCGAAGCTTGCGCAGGTCTGGAGGGATACCCATGCATAAAGTAGTCATAGATGACGACGGGGCAGTGCGAACGATCACTATCAATCGGCGTGAGGTCCACAACTGTGTCGATGCCGAGACCGCGGCGTCTCTTGCCGAAGCGATAACAGAGTTTGCGGACGATGAATCGCACCGTGTCTTGGTCGTGACAGGGGCGGGGGACAAAGCCTTTTGCAGTGGAGCCGACCTCAAGGCTTCCGAATCGCTGATGAGCCATGACTTCGTCGAAAGGGCAGGCCCCATGGGGTTCGCGCGGCTCGATCCGGGCAAGCCGACCATCGCTGCCGTTAACGGCTACTGCTTTGCCGGAGGCATGGAGCTGGCAGCTTGGTGTGACTTTCGCATTGCATCGGCCAATGCCGAGTTCGGAGCGTTGAATCGCCGCTGGGGAGTCCCGTTCATCGATGGGGGCACCCAGAGGTTTGCCCGCATCGCCGGTTTGGGGGCCGCGCTCTATTTGATGGAAACAGGGGTCCGCATCGACGCCTCAACTGCAAAGGAGCTCGGTTTTGTTCAGGAAGTGGTTCCTGCAGGGAATGCCCTCGATAGAGCGCGCGAGCTGGCTGAACAGATCGCTGGCTATCCTCAGGCAAGCATCCGCGCCGACCGCAAGGCCGCGATCGAGGGTTTGGCGATGAACCTGGACGACGGCCTGCTGAACGAGAGAAGCGTCGGGTTTGGCACCTTGAGCGATCCCGAGATGGCTGAAGGCTTGGAGCGATTTCGGAGAGGAGACTTCTAGGTAGCTTGGGAAACCGAGCTCATGTTCCAGTCGGCAACCCTGACCGGGGGCATTTTGGCGAATGTGAAGTAATCCCCGAACTCACGCGCCAGCGTCGGCTCAGAGGTCCCCAACTCCTGGGCCTGCCCAAGCATTGCCACGGGGCTCATATTGAAACGGAAATTGTTGACCGCCCCCTTTACCTCGCCATCCTCGACCAAAAAGACCCCGTCTCGAGTAAGGCCCGTGAGAAGCAGGGTCTGGGGATCGACCTCGCGGATGTACCAAAGGCACGTGACCAGCAATGCGCGCTTGGTGGACGAGATCATGTCGTCGAGGGAGGGGCCGCTGGAAGGAAAGATCAGATTATCGATGAACGGAACCGCAGGACCCTCGTTCTTTTCCGCCCAATAGCGCGGCGTGACAAGACTTTGGAGGACACCTCGAGAGACCCATTCGGTCCGCCCGCATGCCAGTCCGTTGTCGAAGACAGATGCCTGACTGCTCGAAGTAGGAACGACCTGGAATGGCGATACCTCGAATCCGGGCTCCGAGGGATCTGAATAGATAGTGACGTTGTCCGGATAGAGCTGCTCGCCCTTGCGGTTCCCGCCCCCAGGCTTGCTGAAAACGGTGCGCCCTTCATCGGCGTCGCGAGCTAATGAAGTCCAGTACGAATAGAGCAGCATGTCGGAAACGGCTGAGGGTTCCAACAGCACCTCGTAGTGCCCTGGGTCAAGATCCAACTTTGTGTCGGCCCAGCCAAGCCTCTGTTGCAGGCGTTCATAGTGACGGGAGAGATCAATGTCTTTGAATGTTGAAGTAGCCTGCCCGACCCAAGAAGACCTGGAATAGTCGGAGGACTTGGCGTTTACTTCGAGTTTTCCCTCTCCTTGCATGTGACCGAGCCTCATCCCCGATGAAGTGGCCAGATACACCGCGGTGGTGGAATGGTCGGCGAATCCAAACAGCTTGATGTCCGAGGAGGCGGCTTCCTTGAAGACCTGCGCGAGTTCAGGAGCAAAATTCGAAAATACCTCGATGCCTATTCGATCGAGCGACTCGCTCCAACCGTCATTTGAAATGCCTTCGATCAGAGGCGCATAGTCCTCGGCCTCCGGCTTGTCTTCGCATGCTGCTTCTGACTCGCGTACGAGATCCTCCAATTGGTCCTCGGGAAAATAGGTGCGCCCAACCACACCCACTCTCTTGTTCTTGGTCGAGATGACGTAGAGCTTGCGAGCCTCGGCGACGCCATTTGTGGTGGTGGTGTTGTTAGCCCATCGGACGTTGGCGTTCGAAGACTCTTCGCTTATTACGATGCACTCATCGGCCTTTGATAGTTCGATGATCTTCTCCATCGTGTCCTGGATCTTCACGAAGAGCCGCCCTCCTGGGTCGTGTTGAGCACATTGATCTGGCGGAACAAGGCGACGGGCGCCCCATGGCTCACCGGAGCAATCTGGCCGGGCTGACCTTTGCCGCAATTGAAGGCGCCGCCGAGGAGATAGGTCGAAGGGCCCCCTACGGCCTCCATCGAGTTCCAGAAGTCCGTGGTGGTGGCCTGATAGGCCACGTCCTTCAGCTGGCCGACGATCTTGCCTGAGCGGATTTCGTAAAAGCGCTGCCCGGTGAACTGGAAGTTATACCTCTGCATGTCGATCGACCAGCTCTTGTCGCCAACTATGTAGATGCCCCGATCGACTCCGCCGATCAGGTCATCGAGACTCAGGTTTTTCTGACCAGGCTGCAAAGAGACATTCGGCATTCGTTGAAGGGGGACGTGCAGCGGAGAGTCCGCGAAGGCGCAACCATTGGACCGTCCGAACCCCTGTTTCTCAGCCATCTGGCGGTTCAGTTGATAACCGACGAGGACTCCGTCTTTGATGATGTCCCACTGCTGGGCCGCAACGCCCTCATCGTCGTACCCGACACTCGCAAGGCCGTTTTCTACCAGGCGGTCGCCGGTGACGTGCATCACCTCAGAGCCGTATTGGAGTTTTCCGAGGTTGTCGATGGTGGCGAAAGACGTTCCTGCGTATGCGGCTTCATAACCAAGGGCTCTGTCTAGCTCGGTGGCATGCCCTATGGATTCGTGGATTGTGAGCCAGAGGTTGGTTGGGTCGATGACGAGGTCGTATCGGCCAGGGTCCACCGATTTTGAAACCATTTTCTCTTCGAGCAGAGAAGGTATTTCCTCGGCATCGGCCATGAAGTCGTATTCAGAGGAGATGTATTCCCAGCCCTTGCCAACCGGGACCGCATTGGAGCGCATGGTGTCGAACGCCCCGGAATCCTTGTCGATGCGCACAGCATCGAAATTTCCCTGGAGTCTTACTCGCTGCTGAGTGATTTTGGAGCCAGACAGAGAGGCGAAAAACTTGTTCTCCAAGACCTGAGATAGCGCGAAGTCGACGTGGTCTGCTTTTTTCGACGCCAACACCTTCTCGTTGACGCCCTTCAAGAAGGAGATTTTCTCCTCATCGGGTACCGAAAATGGATCGACGCCGTAACTGGAGACGAAGCTGTCCTCGTAAATGGGTTCGTCGGCAAGTTCAACCGGTTCGCTGTTGAGAGAAGAGAGTGTCCGAGCCACATCCGCCGCCTGCTCCACCGCCCTGGCGGCAGCCTCGGTGGACAGTTCCACGCTTGCAGCGAATCCCCACGAGCCGTCTTTCACCAGCCGCACAGCAAACCCCAGACTTTCAGACGTAACCAGGCCCTCGAGTTGAAGATCCCTCATGTTTATCAACTGCCCTTTGAGCCGCTCGAAACGGAAGTCCGCGTATGACACATTTAGGTTCTGGGCCTTAGAGAGAGCCGCGTCGGCCATTGCCTCGTAAGGAAGGTCTGCGAAAGATTGGTCGATATCGGGTCGTGCCATGGGGCCCTGAGTATATGGGCTCGAACTTACTTGGCCTTGAGCACGAGGATCGCGATGTCGTCACGAGGGCGTCCGTCGGAGAACTTGACCGCCTCTTTCTCGATCGCCGCGGCGATCGTGTCGGCGGACTTGCCGGCACATCCGGCAAGGCAAGCCTCCAATCGATCCTCTCCGAAGATCTCCACACCTTCTGGGGACCTGGCCTCGATCACCCCGTCGGTGTAATAAACGACGACGTCTCCCGGCTCGAGGGTGAGGTGTTGCTCTTCCAGCGATATCTCTTCGAACAGTCCCAGCATCGTGCCGGGACTTCCGATGCGTTCGATGGTTCCATCTTTGCGGATAACGATCGGTTGGGGATGGCCGGCGCACACCACAGTCAGGTGCGCTCCGGCGGCGGTGGGTTCGAGGCGGGTATAAGCCACCGTGCAGAATTGGTCTTGAGCACTTCGCTCGATAACAGCCTCGTTAAGAGTTGAAAGCATTCTGCGAGGTTCTCTCTCCTGCATTGCTTCCGCGTACACTGTCGATCTGACGAATGAGGTCAGGGCGGCCGCCGTTGCTCCCTTCCCCGAGACGTCTCCGATGACGATGCCCCATCGAGTTTGGCCATATGGGAAGAGGTCGTAAAAGTCACCACCGACTTCGGTTGCTTCTTCGATTCCGCCGGCCGCGCGGTACCGCGCTCCGATCTTCTCGAAGCCTGGAATCTCGGGAAGCCTTCTCGGCAGGAGGCTTTCCTGAAGAGTTCTGGCGATTTTGCTCCGCTCTTCGTAACGAAGAGCGTTGTCGAGCGCAAGGCTGACTCTTCTGCCCAGCTCTTCTGCCAGTTGAAGATCTTCCTGGTTGTAGCGTCGTCCCGAGCCACTGGAGAAGAAAGAGGCAGCTCCGAGGACTCGGCCTCGCGCTTGGAGCGGGACTACGATCATTGAATCAAGTTTGAGTTCCCTGAGTGCCTCTAGATTCCCGGTCTCATCGGTCATCTGGGTGAGGATGTCGTCATCGATCTCGGAAAGTACCGTGCTCTTGCCGCTTCGCAGAGTTCTGATGATTGGGTGGTCCTGACCAGGTCGTTGCAGGTAAGAGTCCAGAGCTGCCATAGAATCCATTTGAAGATCGTCGCCATGCGCGGATGCAAGGCGTCTTGGCAATTGGCCCTCTTCCATGGCATCGACGAGGCAGTAATCGCACAGGAACGGAGTCGCTAGCTTCATGATGTTGGAAAGCGTCGTCTTGTAGTCGAGCGACGATGCGAGGATCGTGCTTGCCTCAGCCAAGAACATCCGTACCTGCTGGAGACGGCGCTGCTCAGTGATGTCCCTCAGATAGCCAGTAAATAGAGGGAATTCAGATCCGTCGGTCTTGACCGGCGTGAGCGCAATTTCTACAAGTATCTCGGTCCCATCCGAGCGGAGCGCGGGGAGCTCCAAGCGCTTGCCTGCGAGCTTGGATACGCCGGTTTCTCTGTACCTCCTGAGTCCTTCCCGGTGTTCGTCTCTCAAGGACGGCGGCACCAGCGTGTCTTCGATCTTCTTGCCGATGATGTCATCACGGGCCCATCCGAAGGTCTTTTCTGCGGCGGGGTTGAACTCGATGATCCTGCCATCGTGGTCTGCGGTGATGATGCAGTCGAGAGCAGACTCGAGTATTGCGGCCTTCCTAGCCTCACTCTCGTGAACCGCCTGTTCGGTTCTCAGTCGGATGATTCGCTGGCCGATCTCGATGCCAACGGAATCCATCAGCTGCATCAGTTCGTTGTCCGGTTGCTCGATCTCTTTGCTGAAAAACTCGACCACTCCCAGAAATTCAAAGGCGCTGCGTACTGGGATCGCGAAGGCTCCGTGAAGGTTTGCCTTTCCGGCCAGGGCTGCTCTAGAGAAGTCGCTGTCGGTCTCTGCGTCTCGGATCCACAGCGGTCTCTTGGACTGCCAAACCCTTCCGGGGAGGCCTAAGCCTCTCTCCAGACGCAGTCGAAGAGTTTCGGCAATGAACTCCTCTTTTTCTTTGCCTTCTGTGTGCCAGACAGCCACACATCTCATGTGCTTATCTCTTTCATCGACGATCCAAAGAGCCCCCATCTCCCAGCCGAGGTTGCTGCAGATAGCTTCGAGGATCCTGGGGCCGGCCTCCTCCAGGGAGTTGACTTCCATCAAGGCTTGCGCCGCTGCATGAACTGCAGCAAGCCGCCGTTCCGCCTCCTTTAGCCGGGTGACGTCGACCATGCGCCCGCGCAGCCTGATCGCCGTCCGTGATCCTCTTGGAGAAACCTCGGCTCTGTCACTCAACCAAACGTCCCCACCATCGGAGCGAACCATCCGATAGGTGAGCTCGTGATCCTTGGCCTCGACGATGGCCTCCTGTCTAGCCGAGACAACAAGTTCCCGATCCTCGGGATGGATGTGGTCCGCCCAGGAGAACGAATCCTCGTACCAGTGTTCAACCGGGTAGCCGAGAATCCGTTCTGCCCGCTTGCTCACGTAGGTGAAGCGAAGCGGTTCGGTTTCCGCTTCCCAGACTATTGCGTCTACTGAATCGACCAGACTGCGCAACTCGTCTCTCTCCGAGTCGGCCTGGAGTCGCCGGTCGCGTTCTACGTGATAGAGGACAGACCACTTCCTGAGAAGCCCTGCGCTGACGGCCACCGCCACAGCGGCAAAAGAGACGACTAGGAAGTGCTCCAGGGGCATGTCTTCACGTCCGGCGACGAGATAAAAGTAGGCGGCATAGGAGGCGACGAGGCCTGCCGCAATGACACCCGAAAGGAGGCCGCCCAAAAAACCCGCCAAAGCAATGGCAGCCAGCAGCACAGAAAATACGACGACATCGCTCAGCGCCAGAAAAGACAAGACCTCGAAGGAAATCGCCAGGGCCACCACCGCTCCTGGGCCGGCCCATAGCCGCCAGCCGGTCAGGACCTCGCGCGAAGCTGGGCCAGATGTGTCTTTGCGAGATCCCAAAGCAGTTGACAAGAAATCCAGACCTATCCTTTCGGTAAGGCGGATTGTTGGACTCGCGAGACGCCGCCTGCCCATGCTCAGGGCAGATCAAGTATAAGGAAGGGGGAAAGGTGCCACCCTCTGGAGATTTTCTGCCCGGGTTCTGGGTATCAGTAGGGGCACTAGAAAGGGAGGAGCAAATGATCGACTTGATCGTTTTCATCATCGTGGGCCTCATTATTGGAGCCCTCGCGCGCCTGGTAGTTCCCGGCCGTCAGACTATGGGCTTGCTCGCGACGATCCTCGTGGGTGTTGCCGGGGCCGTCCTGGGTGGGTATTTGTGGCGAGCAATATTCGGAGACAGCGGTGGCGTCGAGTGGATAGGTTCGATCCTAGTCGCCGTCCTGATCCTTCTCCTGCTTCAGCGATTGGCCGGCCGGTCGACCTGAATGCTGGTTGCGAAGACCAGTAACAGGGATGGCCACCCGCTTTAGGACCAAGGAGCTCTCTGTCGGGACATGGCCCGACTTTGTGAAACTTTTCAGCCAAGGCCATGGCTGGGACTTTTGCGCCTGCATGCTGTTTCAGC
>Ga0299913_10003517_pt1 | contig 12832 bp, 14 predicted proteins | sample RVTome_9_FD_201360 | JGI IMG/M metagenome (GOLD analysis project Ga0299913, IMG submission 201360) | Soil microbial communities from uranium-contaminated site in the Upper Colorado River Basin, Wyoming, United States - RVT155D38 (version 2) ... | reverse complement strand
TGCGGCGACGGCGAAACGGACCGGAACGCCGAGCGCCCGCCGGATATCGTCGAAGCAGTCGACCCGGGTCGGATCGGCGACGACGACGAGTAGCGAGCCGTCCGGAAAAGCTCGGACGGGGAGCGCGGTGTGCAGTCGGGCGAGCTCTTCCGGGAGTCGAACCGCGACCGGCACCAACGAGTCCCGCTCGTCGAGGTCGACGAACGGCAGCTCGTGCTGTTCGGCCACGAGCCTCGCGATCTGAGCGCTCGTGACGATCCCGCTCTCGACGAGCGCCTCGCCGAGGCGCTGGCTCGAGATCCGGTGCTCGCGATCGTCGCCCTGGCGCGCGAGGACCCCCTCGAGCTCCTCCGAGGTCACGAGGCCGTCACGTATCAGCAGGACGCCGAGTGCCGGCCAGGGCAGCCGTGCAGCTTCCATCTCCCAGGGTATCGGCGTTGGTAGCGCTCGAAATGACGCCAGAATCCCCCGAATGCGCGCAGTCGTACAGCGGGTTCGCGAGGCGTCGGTCTCGGTGGACGGGGAGGTCGTGGGCGCATGCGGGCGCGGCCTCGCGATCCTGCTCGGCGTCGCGGGCGACGACGACGAGGCCGTTGCGGAGCGCCTGGCCGGCAAGATCGCCCGCCTGCGTATCTTCGAGAACGAGGGCGGACGCTTCGACCTGTCGCTTCTCGACGTCGCCGGCGAGGCGCTGGTCGTGAGCCAGTTCACGCTCATCGCAGACACGAGGAAGGGGAACCGGCCGAGCTTCGCCGGCGCCGCCCGCCCCGAGGCTGCGGAGGCTCTCTACGAGCGATTGTGTGACGCGCTCGAGCGCGAGGGCGTTCCCGTCGCGCGAGGCATGTTCGGCGCGCGCATGGCGGTGTCGCTCGTCAACGACGGCCCCGTCACGATCGTGCTCGACGCATAAGTGGCGGTCTCAGCGCTCGCGCTGGCGCTCGGTGCGGCGGCGCTTCACGCCGCCTGGAACGTGCTCCTCGCGCGTGCGCGCGACGTGCGCGCGGCGACGACGGTCGCGCTCCTGCTCTCCATTGCCCTTTTTGCACCCGTCGCCGCCGCGACCTGGCGCGTGGAGGTCGAAGCGCTGCCGTGGATCGCGCTCTCGGGCGCTCTCGAGCTCGTCTATTTCTTCCTTCTGACCGCGGCCTACGGCCGTTCGGACCTGAGCCTCGTGTACCCGGTCGCGCGAGGAGTCGCGCCCGTTTTCGTGCTCGTAGGCGCCACGCTGGCCGGTTCGACGCTCGGCGTCTGGCAAGCCCTCGGAGTCGTGGCCGTAGGAACGGGTGTGTTTCTGGTGCGCGGCGTGCGCGGACCGGTGGACACGCAAGGCCTGCTGCTCGCGCTCCTCATCGCGGCCACGATCGCGGGCTATACGCTCGCCGACAAGGAGGGGATCGAGCACGCGTCGCCGGTTGCGTACCTCGAGCTCGTGCTGCTGCCCGTCGCGCTGGCCGCTCTCGCTTGGTACGCGCTCGGCAAAGGGCTCATGAGCCTCCGTGCGGAGATGGGGGTCGGATCGGCAACGGCCGCGATCCTCTCGTTCGGCGCGTACGCGCTCGTCCTCGGAGCGCTCTCGCTCGCGCCCGCCGCAGCCGTGGCCGCGGTCCGGGAGACGAGCGTCCTCTTCGCGGTCGCGCTCGGCGCCTACGTCCTGCGAGAGCCGGTCGGCCCGGTGCGCGTGGCGGGAGCCCTGCTTGTCGCCGGCGGCGTTGCGCTCGTCGCCCTCGGGTAGCCCGAGGCTGGCGGCAACTGGCGCTATACTTCGCGCACCACATTTCACCGGCTTCACGAAATGGGCGCGTCGCGCCCATTCTTTTTGAGGGGCCTCAAATCGAAAGGGACAGCCGGAAGGCAGTCGATGACCACCACCTTCGCACGCGAGAGAACGCTCCAGGACGAGATCGCCCCGGCGGTCGAGCGCGGCGTGCCCGGGGTCGAGGTACTCGCGGTCGAGCTTCTCTCTCCGAGCCGGTTCTGCGTCTACGTCGACCACCCGGAAGGCGTCGACCACGACCTCTGCGCACGCGTCACGTTCCTCCTGGACGCGTACCGCTCGGACTACACGATCGACGTCTCCTCGCCCGGACCGGAACGCCCTCTTCGCAAGCCGCGGCACTTCGCCGACGCCGTCGGGCGGACGATCAACGTGCGAACCGACCGGTCGTTCGACGGCCGGAACCGTTTCAAGGGCGAGCTGCTCGAGGCGGCGGACGGCGCCGTCACGCTCGCGAGAGCCGGGGACGAGCGCTTGCGAATCCCGTACGAAGCCATTGTGCGGGCCAATGTGATCGACACAGCCTGATCGACGAGGGGTAGAGACATGAGCCAGGAGATCATCGAAGGCATTCACGCGATCGAGAAGGAGAAGGGCATCGAGGAGGGCGTGCTCATCGCAGCGCTCGAGGATGCGCTCCTCGCCGCGTACAAGAAGACCACGGACTCGGTGCGCCACGCCGAGGTGAAGCTCGACGGCCAGGGCGAGTTTCGCGTCTTCGGGATCGACATCCCCGAGGACATCGAGGTCCGGCTCGTCGAGGACGCCCGCGAGGCGCGGATCACCGAGCTCGAGCGGATCGAGGAGGAGACCGGCGAGCGCCAGCACACGCTGGTCGCCGACGAGGACTTGGACCTCGACTGGTCGCAGGTGCCGGCTGGTCAAATGGTTCGTACCGACGTGACGCCTGAGAACTTCGGCCGCATCGCCGCGCAGACGGCGAAGCAGGTCATCCAGCAGCGGATCCGTGAGGCGGAGCGGGCGATCATGTACGAGGAGTACGTCGACCGACAGGGCGAGGTCGTCACCGGCATCGTCCAGCAGGCCGGCGATCGCAACAACGTCCTCGTCGACCTCGGTCGCGTGGAGTCGCTCCTCCCGCGCTCCGAGCAGGTGGACGGCGAGCGCTACGAGCAGGGCTCGCGCATCAAGGCCGTCATCGCCGAGGTCCGCTCGGGCACGAAGGGCCCGCAGGTCATCCTCTCGAGGCGCGACCCGGAGCTCATCCGCGCGCTCTTCGAGCTCGAGGTGCCGGAGATCGCCGACGGTCTCGTGGAGATCCGCGGTGTCGCCCGCGAGCCCGGCTACCGCTCGAAGATCGCCGTCGAGTCGCACATGCAGGGCGTGGACCCCGTGGGCGCGTGCGTCGGCCCGCGCGGCTCGCGAGTGCGCATGGTCGTCTCGGAGCTGCGCGGCGAGAAGATCGACATCATCCCGTGGAACACGGAGCCTGCGCGCTTCGTCGCGAAGGCGCTCTCGCCCGCGCGCGTGCGCGAGGTCTACATCGACGACGAGACGAAGGAAGCGACGGTCATCGTGCCCGACGACCAGCTCGCTCTAGCGATCGGCAAGGAGGGCCTCAACGCCAGGCTCGCCACGAGGCTCACGGGCTGGAAGATCGACATCCAGTCCGAGTCGGAGTTCGCGCAGGCGGAGGCCGAGGCGGCGTTCGCCGGCGAGGCGGACGGCGAGGAGTACTCCGGCCGCTGCGCGGCGATCCTCTCGAACGGAAAGCGCTGCCCGAACGCCGCCCTCGTCGGCTCCGCCTACTGCGGCGTCCCCGCACACCAAGCCCTCGCGACGGCCGAGCCGCCGGCCGGGAACGGCGGGGAGCCGGAGCCGATCGCCGAGGACCTTGCCGCGGTCGACGCCGATGCGCCGGACGCTCTCGCAGACGCCCAAACGACCGCGGAGGCGGCGGCTGAGCCGCCTCCGTCAGAATAGAGCGGCTGATGGCAGACGGACGCAACCGCCCCAACCGCCCGATTCGTCCCCGCGGAGGCTCCGCCGGGCGGAAGCGGCGCGTCGTCATCGAGGGCGGAGGCGCGCGCAGCCGCGAAGGGCGCCAGCCGCGCGACCGCTCGGCCGTAGGGCCGCCGCGCCAGCACCAGCCCGCGGCTCCCGCGACCGGTCCCGTCACCGTCGAGTCGGGCGCCACGGTCAAGGACCTCTCGCAAGCGCTCGGAGTCCCGATGGGCGAGCTCATCAAGATCCTGATGGGGCTCGGCCAGATGCGCACGGCCACGCAGTCGCTCTCCGACGAGGAGATCCAGATCATCGCGACCGAGGTGAAGCGCGAGATCACGATCAAGCACGCGGCGGAGGAGGAGCTCGAACCGGCCGAGTACGAGGATGCCGAGGAGGACCTCGCACCGCGGCCGCCGGTCGTCACGATCATGGGCCACGTCGACCACGGGAAGACGACGCTGCTCGACGCGATCCGCGAGGAGTCCGTGGTCGAGACCGAGGCAGGCGGGATCACGCAGCACATCGGCGCGTACCAGGCGGAGGTGGACGGGCGCCGGATCACCTTCCTCGACACGCCCGGCCACGAGGCTTTCACGGCCATGCGCGCGCGCGGAGCCAAGGTGACGGACATCGCGGTGCTCGTGGTGGCGGCGGACGACGGAGTCATGCCGCAGACGAAGGAGTCGATCTCGCATGCCCGTGCGGCGGAGGTGCCGATCGTGGTCGCGGTCAACAAGATCGACGTGCCCGACTCGAATCCCGACCGCGTCCGGAGCGAGCTCGCCGCCGAAGGGCTCCAGCCCGAGGAGTGGGGCGGCACGACGCAGTTCTCGGAGGTGTCGGCGAAGCAGAAATCGAACCTCGAGGACCTCCTCGAGAAGATCCTGCTCGTCGCCGACGCCGAGCTCGACCTGCGCGCGAACGCGGGAACCGAGGCGTCGGGCGTGGTCATCGAGTCCCGCCTCGACGTCGGTCGCGGCACCGTCGTGACGGTGCTGATCCATCGCGGGACGCTCAAGGTCGGCGACGCCGTCGTGGCCGGCGACGCGTCGGGCAAGGTCAAGGCGCTGTCGGACTATCGCGGCGACAAGGTCAAGGAGGCGAAGCCCGGGGACCCGGTCGAGGTGCTCGGCTTCGACCACCCACCCGCCTCGGGCGAGCTCGTGCGCGTGGTCGAGCACGAGCGCCAGGCGAAGCATCTCGCGAACATGCGCGCCGAGCGGCTCCGACGCGAGCAGCTCGCGCAGCGTCCGCGCCGCCGGATCTCGCTCGACACGCTGCACGCGGACGTGCTCGCAGGTGAGATCCAGGACCTGAACCTCGTCCTCAAGGGCGACGTGCAGGGCTCGGTCGAGGCGCTCCTCTCAGAGCTCCAGAAGATCCAGCACAGCGAGGTGGCCGTCAACGTCATCCACACAGGTGTCGGCGGGATCACGGAGAACGACGTCAACCTCGCGTCGGCCTCGGACGCGCTCGTCGTCGGGTTCAACGTCCGCCCGAGCGCCGATGCACGCGCGCTCGCCGAGCGCGAGGGCGTCGACATCCGCACGTACCGCGTCATCTACCAGCTGACCGACGACATCCAGCAGGCGCTCGTCGGCATGCTCTCGCCCGTCCGGACCGAGGAGATGCTCGGCGAGGCCGAGGTGCGCGCGCTCTTCCGCGTCTCGCGCCTAGGCACGATCGCCGGCTGCATGGTCACGAGCGGGGTCGTCCGCCGGGGCGCACAGGTGCGCATCGTCCGCGACGGCACCGTCATCCACGAGACCTCGATCGCCCAGCTCAAGCGCTTCAAGGACGACGTGCGGGAGGTCGCGGAAGGCTTCGAGTGCGGCATCCTGCTCGAGGGCTTCAACGACGTGAAGGAAGGCGACATCCTCGAGGCTTTCGAGACGCGCGAGGTCGAGCGCACGGATCTCGGGGAGCAGCCCGCTGCCGCAGCCGCGGCGTCCGCGACCGCCGACGAGTAGCGCTCAGGCGGCGTCGCCCGTTGTCCGGAGCGAGCGTCGCGCTCTCTCCACGACCAGGTAGCGTTGCTCCGTCATTTCCGGACGAGGAGGAAGCGATGACGACCTTGCGTGACGACGAGATCCTGACCGTGGGGAGCGGTGGTACCAGGGTCGAGCCCTCGGCCGACGCCGACGGTGACGACACCGACTCGACGGACGGAGACGCCGACGACACCGACTCGACCGACGCGGACGCCGACGACGCCGACGCGGACGACGCGGACGCCGCGTAGAGCGGCCGAGGCGGCGCTCGCGCGCTGTCTCGACCCGTTCGACGCCGCGACGTTCTTCGCCGAGCACTGGGAGCAGCGCCCGCTCGTCGTGCCGCGCGACGAGCGTGGCCGCTTCGACGACCTGCTCTCGGAGGCCGACGTCGAGCGGCTCGTCTGCTCGACGGCGATCCGATACCCGGCCTTCCGGCTCGTCCGCGACGGCGGGCAGCTGGCCGTCGGCAAGTACGCGAGCGACGTCTCCTGGCGTCCGCCGTTCACGGCGACGGCAGACGTTCCCCGCGTCCTCGCGGAGTGGGAGGCCGGGGCGACGATCGTCCTCCAGGCGCTCCACGTCAACTGGCACCCGCTCGCCGTCTTCTGCCGTCTGCTCGAGGAGGCGCTGGGCTACGCGGTGCAGGCCAACGCGTACTACACGCCGCGCGGGTCGCAGGGCTTCGCCGTGCACCACGACACGCACGACGTCCTCGTCCTCCAGGTCGCGGGGGAGAAACGCTGGCTCCTCTACGAGCCGCTCCTCGAGCTACCGCTCAAGCACCAGCGCTACTCGGCGGCGCTCGGCGAGGCCGGCGAGCCGACCGACGACCTCGTGCTCCGGGCCGGCGACACGCTCTACCTCCCGCGCGGCTGGCTTCACCAGGCAGAGACGTCGGCGACCGACTCGCTCCATCTGACGATCGGGATCGCGGCGCACACGTGGCTCGACGGCGCCAAGGCCGCGCTCGATGCATGCCAGGACGAGATCGCGTTCAGGCACGGTACGGGAGCGGGGGACGCCGACGGCCTCGTCGAGGCGCTCGCCGAGCAACTCGAGCCGGAGCGCGTGGAGGAGCGCCGGCGGCGGCGTTTCCTCGACTCCCGCCGGCCGATCCGCGAGGACGGCCTCACGCAGCTTCGCGCGCTCGAACGGCTTGACGGGGAGACCGTGCTCGAGCGACGCGAGACCGTGATCGCCGATCTCGAGGAGCTGCCTGACGGCCTGGCCCTGGTCTTCGAGGGGAAGGAGATCCGCTTCCCGGCGCAGGCGTCGCCCGAGCTTCGTGCCTGCTTCGAGAGCGAGACGCCCTTCCGGATCGCGGATCTCGACGGGGAGCTCGACTCGCCGGGGCGGCTCGTGCTAGCCCGCCGGCTCGTGCGCGAGGGGTTCCTCCGCGTTACCGACTGAGCACGCGGTGGGCCGTCACCGTGTGCTGAAGAGCGCGCTTGGGCTCGGCTGACTCGCAGGTGAGGTAGACGGGCTCGGCGGCGCGAGTCGCGGCGACGTCGACCTCGTGGACGGCATTGTCGGGCGTCCGGAAACGGACGCACCACGCCCCGTCGCCCTGGGAGCTGGAGTCGACGAAGGTGAGATCGCCGATCGCGAGCAGCCCTTCCGACTCACGGATCGCCTGCTCGGCCGCCTGCACCGGGAACGAGTACGCGCTGCGTCCGCGATAGCGGTCGAGATCGACCTGCCCGGCGGCGTGCGTCTCGAGCAGGGCGGCGGTGTCGGTCGGCTCGACCCGTCCGTAGTAGAGCCCGTGCGGGAGCACGACGACGTTGCCCGCGAAGCGGTCGCCGCCGACATGGGTCGACTGCCACACGCGGCTGGATTCGGCCTCGCGCCGAAGCGCGTCGTAGAGCGGGCGCCCGTTCAACGCGCAGCAGCGATCGCGCTTGCCGTGCGTGCAGACGACGAAGAGCGGCCCTTCGACGCGGGTCGCCGACGAGCCGTCGGCGTCGAGCGCCGCCGCGAAGTCGAATCCGACCAGGTCGTTCTGGTGCTCGACCTCGAGCTCGAAGAAGCGCTCCTGCCCGGGCCTCGAGGTTCCGAAGAAAACACGCCGCCCCGTGTGTGAGCGGCGCTCGGGCTTCTTGACGAACAGGAGGCGCGAGCGATCGAGCGTTGCAAGCTGAACGCGCAGGTGCGCCTTCAGCTCCTGCGAGAACAGGCAGTCGCCGAGGACGTCGCGCGCCCACGCGCCCCGGTACTCGACCAGGATCCAGTGGTCGATGCGGCTTGCCGTCGCCGCGAGCGGCTCGTCGCCGGCGCTCGAGACGGCCGCGCAAAACGCGCGACGCTCCGCCTCAGCACCCCGTTGTAGGCTCACCACAGCCACCAACGTACGGTAGCCGATCTGTAAGGGGCGCCTTACACCGAGTGTGAGACGACTTCCCGTGGTCAGGGTCCTTCTGACGCCGCTGGGAGAATCCCAGCTCGTGTCCCCGGTCTCTCGGCTCGCGTTCTGTGCGTTCGTTTTCCTGACCGTGCTCGTCGCCGTGCCCTCGGCCTGGGCCGACCTCGAGGACGAGCAGGCGCTCGCGGAACGCTTCGCTCCCGTCGTCCGGCTCGTCGAACAGGTCGAGGAGTGCGGGCCGGGGGAGCCGTACCTGCCGGTCGACGTCGACGTGGTGCTCGACGAGCGCACCGTTGCCCTCCGGGGGCCGTGGAACGCGGCCGATCTCGTGAAGATCGCTCCGGCCGCGGAGGATCTCGCCGGCCTCTACGAGTACCACCTCGACTTCCCCGGTCACGCACTCGACCCGCGGTGCGACTACGAGCGCTGGCAGCGTCGGGTGCTGACGGCGGGTGGCGCCGAACCCACGGTCTATGCGCACGTCGCCACCGAGGCCGGCAAGCCGGGGAAGCTCGCGCTCCAGTACTGGCTGTTCTACGTCTTCAACGACTTCAACAACTTGCACGAAGGCGACTGGGAGATGATCCAGCTCCTCTTCGAGGCCTCCGACGCCGAGGAGGCGCTCGGCGAGGAGCCCGTCGCGGTCGGATTCAGCTCCCACGAGGGCGCCGAGCGCGCCGACTGGGGCGAGGACAAGCTGGAGATCGTCGACGGCACCCACCCGGTCGTGTACCCGGCCGCGGGCTCGCACGCGAACAAGTTCACGCAGGCGCTCTACCTCGGGAGCTCTGCCGAGCAGGGGGTCGGCTGCGACGACACGCAGGGCCCGCACGTCGAGCACCGGCCGGTCGTGAAGACCGTGCCGAGCGACCCGGCCGCGGCGAGGGGGGTCTTTCCGTGGATCACGTTCGAGGGCCGCTGGGGCGAGCTCCAGGAGGCCTTCTTCAACGGGCCGACCGGGATGAACCTGAAGCGGCAGTGGACGGAGCCGATCTCGTGGTCCGAGGGCTGGCGGGACAGGAGCTATGCGGTGCCGACCGGCGGCTTCCTCGGGACGAGCGCGACCGACTTCTTCTGCTCGGCCGTCGAGTCGGGGTCGGCGGCGCTCGTCGCGCTTCTTCGCGACCCGGCGACGACGCTGCTCGTCCTCGGAGTGCTGCTCGCACTCGTCGTCTTCGCGCTGACCAGGACCCCGTGGCGCCCGGTCGCGCCGTTCCGCGTCGCGCGTCGCCGGAGCTGGGGCCAGATCCTCTCCTCATCGGGCCGGATGTACCTGCGGAACGCGCCGCTCGTCCTCGGGATCGGGGTCATCCTGATCCCGCTCGGCGTCGTCATCTCGGTCGTGCAGGCCCTCCTCGTGGGCGGCTTCGGCCTGGCCGGGGTCGACACGACCGGCGAGGGCGCGGGGCTGCTCGTGTTCGTCCTCGTCGTCATCGGCCTGACGCTCTCGCTGCTCGGTCTCGCGCTCGTCCAGGCGGCGACCGCCCGCGCGCTCGTCGAGCTCGACCGCGGCCGGCGGATCGGCCCGGTCGAGGCCTACCGGCTCGCCTTCCATCCGGTCCGCCCGCTGCTCCGCGCGCTCCTCTCCGCGGTCGCCGTGTGGGTCGTGCTGAACGCGACCGTCTTCCTCGCGCCCGTCGCGATCTGGCTCGCGGTGCGCTGGTCGCTGCTCGCGCCGGTGGCCGAGCTCGAGGCGCGCACGATCGGGACGCTGCGGCGGAGCGCCGAGCTCGTCCGCGGCCGCTGGCTCCGCGTCGCGTCGCTCGTCGGCGTCGGTGTGGTCCTCGCGCTCGTCGCGGGCCCGCTCGTCGGCGCGCTGCTGATCATCCTCACAGACGCGCCGTTCGTGCTCCTGAACGTGGTCGCCGGCGTCGTGTACGCGCTCGCCATGCCCTTCGTCGCGCTCGTCACCGCGTACGTGTACTTCGACGGACGGGCCCGGCTCGAGCTCGAGCCTGAGCTCGAGCAGGGCGCGCTCCCGGCCGAGATCGAGCTGGCCTGAGCGCAGACGCTTGAATAGCGCTGTGGCGAGCGGCTACGTCGGCATTCTCTCCGTCGAGCTCCACTTTCCGGAGTCGGGCTCGCTCAAGGGCAAGCGGAAGTACGTGAAATCGGCGAAGGCGCACCTGCACGAGCGCTACGGCGCGTCGGTCGCCGAGGTCGACCACCACGAGCTCTGGCAGCGGGCCGGGCTCACGGTCGCCTGCGCGGCGCGGGAGCACCGCGAGCTCCAACAGTTGCTGGACGCCGTCGTCCGCTACCTGGGCTCGCAGGAGTTCGAGCTGATTCGCGCCGAGCGGAGGATCGTGTCCTCCGAGGACTAGACGTACACGGACAGGTGTATTGATGTGTATCATTGCGGCGCATGGGAAGGACGAACGTCGTCGTCGACGACGAGCTCATGGACAGGGTGATGCGCCTTTATAGGCTCCGGACCAAGCGCGAGACGATCGACTTCGCTCTCCGGAGACTGGTCGCCGCCGGCGATCCGTACGTTGCGGCGTTGGCTCTCGAGGGGAGCGGGTGGGAGGGCGACCTCGACGATATGCGCGACTCGGACGCGTTCGAGTGATCGTCGTCGACACGTCGGCATGGGTGGAGTTGCTTCGCGGCACCGGAAGTCGCATTCACCTCTCCCTTCGTAGGCAGCTTCAGGAGCGCGCGGACGTGGCCGTGACCGACGTCGTCGTGGCCGAGCTCCTGGCCGGCGCCCGCTCGGAACGCGAGCGATCGGAGCTCCGGTCGATGCTTCTCGGCTTTCCGCTCCTCCCTCTCTGGGGGCTCGACGCATACGAGGTCGCCGCCGAGCTTTATCGACTGTGTCGAGCGGTGGGCGAGCCGATCCGGCATCTCACCGACTGTCTCGTGGCCGTTCCCGCCATCGAGGCCGGAGCGACGCTCCTCGCACTCGATCGCGACTTCGAGACGCTCGCCCGACACAGCCGCCTCCGCTTGGAGCCGGTCGATGTCTGACCGTCGACGGCGTGTGGACGAGGCGATCCGCCAGGTGCTTTCGGACGCGCTGCCGTCGCTGAAGGACCCGCGGATCGGCTTTGTCACCGTCACGGGCGTCAAGGCGACCAAGGACTTTGCGCAGGCCGTCGTCTACGTGAGCGTATTCGGCTCGGAAGCGGAGCAGCGGAAGACGCTCGAGGGGCTCGAAGCGGCGCGCGGCCTCCTCCAAGCGCAGGTGGCGCGCGAGCTCCAGCTCCGGCGGACTCCCGTGCTCTCGTTCGCATACGATCCCGCGATCGAGCGGGGCGTGCGGCTCGGACAGATGATCGACGAGCTGGCGTCCGAGGATCCCCCGAATGACTCCGAGTGACATGCACGCGGTCCTGGCCGCCATCCGCGAGCACGATCGCTTCCTCGTCGCGTCGCACGAGAACCCGGACGGCGACGCGCTCGGGTCGCTCCTCGCGACGCACCTCGCCCTGGAGCAGCTCGGCAAAGACAGCGAGATGTTCGTTCCCGGACCGGCGCCACTTCCCGGCGAGTACACGTTCCTGGAGCTCGACGGTGTCCACCGGGAGCCGCCGTCGGATCACCATGAGCGGGTGCTCTTCGCCGTCGACTGCGCGAAGGAGGAGCGCCTCGGGCCCGATCCGTCGGTGCTCGAGAAGGCGCCGTTCACGATCGACGTCGACCACCACCACGACAACACGCGCTTCGGAGACGTCAACCTCGTCATTCCGGACGCGTCCTCGACCGGCGAGATCATGGCCGACGTCTTCCGCGAGCTCGGTGTCGAGATCACGCCCGAGATCGCGGAGCCGCTCTACGTCGCGCTCGTCACGGACACCGGCCGCTTCCAGTACGCGAACACGAGCGCCAAGGCCCTCCGGCTCGCCGCCGACCTGATCGACGCGGGCGCCGATTGGCACAAGGTCTTCCAGACGGTGTACGAGAACGTGCAGTTCGCGAAGCTGAAGCTGCTCGCACGGGCGCTCGAGCGCGCAGAGGTCTTCTCGGGTGGTCGGCTCGTCGTCTCGCACCTGCGCAAGAAGGACTTCGCAGAGGTCGGAGCCGCCGAGCCGTACTCGGAGGGCATCATCGACTACCTGCGGGCAGTCGAGGGCGCGATGGTGGCGGCGCTCATCCGCGAGCCGCCGCGCGGCGACGGGCCTCTCCATCGCGTCTCGCTCCGCGCCTCGGTCGACGAGATCGACGTGTCCGTCATCGCCCGGAAGAGCAACGGGGGAGGCCACCCGCAGGCGGCGGGGTTCTCGAGCGAGCTCGCGCTCGACGACCTCAAGCGGTTCATCGTCGAGGAGTTCGAGGCTGCCGCCTCGCGGACTGAGCCCTAGCGGCATCGTGCTCGCGGACAAGCCGGCGGGGCCGACGTCGTTCGCGATCGTCGCCGCGCTGCGGCGCCGGACCGGCGCGCGGACCGGGCACGCCGGGACGCTCGATCCGTTCGCGACGGGGCTCTTACTCCTTCTCTCCGGTGCGTCCACGCGGTTACAGCCGCGCTTCGTCGGGCTCGACAAGCGCTACCTGACGGAGATCGACCTCCGCGCGACGACGACAACGGGTGACCCCGAGGGCGAGGTCGTGGGCGAGCACGAGGCGCCGGCGCGGGAGGCGCTCGAGGAGCGCCTCGCCGGCCTTCGCGGCGGGGTCGAGCTGCCGATTCCGGCTGCGTCGGCGGTCAAGATCGAGGGCGAGCGCGCGTACCGGCTGCACCGGCGAGGAGTCGCGGTCGAGATGCCGGTCCGGCGCGTGGTCGTGCAC
>Ga0299913_10003516_pt1 | contig 12834 bp, 6 predicted proteins | sample RVTome_9_FD_201360 | JGI IMG/M metagenome (GOLD analysis project Ga0299913, IMG submission 201360) | Soil microbial communities from uranium-contaminated site in the Upper Colorado River Basin, Wyoming, United States - RVT155D38 (version 2) ... | reverse complement strand
GTTGGGGGGGGTTCCTTTTGGGCGGTGGGGGGCGGTGTGTATCTTGGGCCCCCCCGCGACCCCCACGACCACGAGGCCCGCCCCGCCGGCCGCCGCGACGAAGTTCATCCCGAGGGCGAGGCTCTGAGGGAGTTGAGCGAGGAACCCCTCGATCGGCGCCGTCCGTGCCACGTCCCCGGGGAAGAAGCCCTTCTGACGGAGCGCCGGCACCGGGCTCTGCTCGCCCTCGGCCCAGACCTCGTTCAGGACGAGCCCCGGCTCGGGCACCGCCGCCGCGCGTTCGAGGAGGGCGGTGCTTGACGTGACGATGAACGGCTGATTGGGAAGCATCGACGGGAACTGGATCGCGCTCGCGACCGGATCGAGCTCGATCTCCTGCCCGCCGAGGGTTGCGGGGAAGACGGGACCCCCGGAGGACGAGATACCGGGTGATACGAGGACGGGCAAGGGGTCGGAGGGCGGCACGATCCCGCCGATCACGTCGGAGGCTCCCGAGTCCATCTCGAATCGTACGCCGGGACCCGCGGGCTCGACGGAGCCGGCGCTGCCACGCCACGTGAGCGGCTCCCACTCGCTCAACGACAGTGGCCCGCCGTCGGCGGCGATCGACGGGAACTCGAAGGTCGCCTCGTCCGGGGCGTCCAATGACGTTCGGTGGATCGTGATCGAGAGCAACCGAACCGCCCCCTCGATCGGCACCTCGTAGGAGGCGGATCCCGGCTCGATCGGCTGAGGCGGGGCGCTGTGGACGACCCCGGCCTCGTCCACGGCCGTCGCGGTGATCTCCAGGTCACGCACCCGCCGACTCGAGTCCATCTCGAACGTCAGCGCCGAGGATTCGGCCGGGAGTTCCATGCCGAAGGCGGGCGCCTGCAGCCGTCGCAGGATCTCGGGCAACGGCGTCTCGGAGAAGTCCTCCCGCCACCACCCGGCTGTCGCGTACGAGGCTGGGTCGATACCGAGGGTGACCGGTGGGAGCTGGAACGATCCGCTCTCGAGTCGCGGCTCGGTGCGAACCACCGGTGTCGTCATCGCGGGCATCTCACGGATGACCGCCAGGACGTCCGCGGGCGGGGTGACGTTCACGCGCCAGTCGGCGCCGACCTGCGCGTGCGCCGCGTCCTCGTGATTGCGCAGGACGATCGCTCGGTACGACGTCGACACCACGAGGAGTCCCATCGAGAGCAGCAAGAGCAGGGCCGCGGCGAAGCCGGTCCCGGGCGACCGTCCGATCCGTCTCCCCGCGAGGTACCTCGGCAGTCGTCGCGAGCGGCCGATCCGGGAGTCGAGCGCTCGGAACACCAGGAGCAGGAGTCTGAGCGCGAGGAACGACCCGCCGAACAGCAGGAGGGTGGGGGCGACGAGGATCAGCGGGTCGATCTCGCCGGAACCGGCCTCGGGCCGCGTCCCGGTCCGGAGCTGGAGGAACGCGAACAGGCCGAGCGGAAGGACGAAGAGCTCCACCGGCACGCGCGCGAGCAGCGGACGGTCCTCCCGGGACGCCGCCCTCCGCTCCTCGAGCACCGTCCGTGACACATACGGGACGGAGAGCCCCAGGAGGATCACGCCTCCGACGACGGCGGCCACGAGCCCGAGGAGCTGGGCCGTGGCGTTCAGGCGGATCGGGAAGATCACGCCAGGGAGATCGGGTCCGTTCGCGGTGCTCGCGAGCGCCGCGAGACCCATGCCGAGGAGCAACCCGAGAGGGAACGCGACGATCGCGGCGAACACAGCTTGGATCGCCTGCGCGGCGAGGAGCACACCTCGGCGGAAACCCCGGCTGTGCAGCACGGCGAGCTCGAACGCCTGTCTGGTGAGTGCCAGCGCACCGACGCCGGCGAGCACGGCCAGCGTGACCGCGCCGATCTGGAAGACCACGAGCAGGATCGGCACGGCGAGGTCGGCGATGCGCTGCCGGACGATGTCGAGAAGCGTGCCAAGTCCCGAGATCAGATCCACCGTGCTGAGCCCCGCTTCTGTCTGCAGGCTCGTGTAGATCTGTTGCAGCTGGTCCGGAACCTCCGAGGCCCGCTCGAACGGCACGCCTGTGAGCGCGAGGTACGCGTCCCACGTGTATTGGGTCGTGAGCTCCAGCTCCCGTGTGACTCGGACCAGCGTCTCGAGCCCTACGACGGCGGGCTGGGGCTGGGTCGAGTCCGGATCCGGCAAGGGATTCTGCGAGCCGAACCAGAAGGGATCGTCTCGCTCGGCGGTGTGGTAGGTACCGGCGAGGACGAGTGCCAGTTGCTTGCCGGAAGGACCGATGACGTCGAGACGGTCGCCCGGGCGCACGCGCAGGAGCCTGGCCATCGCGGCGTGGAGGACGATCCCGTCGTCGCCGGGGGGATCGCCGCGGATCTCGAGGTGTTCTTCGATGGTCTCGCGCGCCAGGATGGACACGGACGGTCCGGCGGGGGTCCCGAGGCGTACCGTGCCCAACCCCTGCCGGACGATCCGATCCAGGGGAAGCGACTCGGTGCGCGTGGTGATGACCTCGTCCGAAGCGTCCCAGTCGAAGCTCTGATCGCCGAACACCTGCAGGCGAGCGTGCCGCACGGTGGGGGGAGCGCCGGCGAGCTCCGAGGACAGGATCGCTTCGCGTGCGGCGTCCGCGTAGATCGGACCGGCGACGAGGACCCCCACCGAGAAAGCCAACGTGACCACGACGGCCAAGCCCAGCAGCCGCTGAGCAACGAAGCGCTTCAACAGGAACCGAAGGGTCGCCATACGCATCTCGGGGCCCGGCGAGGGCCCCGTCGACCGATGATACGGACCTGCGCTTCCTTGCCGACGGCCGGGAGTGTCGGAACCTTGCCCCCGGGTGAGTGCTTGCTAGGCTGCGAGTGACCGCCGGACCCGTCGAGGAACCCCAGCGAGACCCCAGAAGAAACCTCGAGGAGACGCAGATGGATAGGCCCGAGATCATCCTGGCGCCCGGCCCCACGCCCATCCCGCCCGAGGTGCTCCTCGCACAGGGCAGTCCTCTCGTCTATCACCGAGGGCCCGGCTTCGGACGGCTGATGCGCGACGTGACGGCGCGACTGAAGGAGCTGTACCGAACGGAGGGAGCCGACGTCCTGCTGATGACGTCCTCCGGCACCGGCGGGCTCGAGTCCGCCGTCCAGAACGTCTTCTCTCCCGGAGACGAGGTCCTCATCCCGCTCGCAGGTTTCTTCTCCGAGCGGTGGCGTTCCCTCGCGACCGCCATGGGCCTTGTGGTTCGCACGGTGGACCACGAGTGGGGAGAGAAGGTCGACACGTCGCGGGTGGCGGACGCGCTCGCGGAGCATCCCGTGAAGGCCGTGCTGCTCACCCACTCGGAGACCTCGACCGGCGTGATCCAGCCGGTGCAGGAGCTCGCTCGCGTCGCCAACGACGCCGGTGTGATGGTGGTCGCGGATGTCGTGAGCAGCCTCGGCGCCGTTCCGTTCGAGTTCGATGCCTGGGGGATCGACGTCGCCGTCGGCGGCTCGCAGAAGGCGCTCTCGGCGAGCCCGGGTATCGCGTTCGTCGCGATCAGCCGACGGGCGTGGGATGCCCACGCCGCCGCGACGATGCCGCGGTTCTACTTCGACTGGTCGATCTACCGTCGATTCGCCGAGCTGCCCGACCCGGAGAACCCGTGGACGCCGGCGATCAGCGTGATGCAGGGACTCCACGCGGCACTCGAGCTGTACTTCCAGGACGGGGTCGACGCGGCCCATCGCCGCCACGAGCTCCTGTCGCGCGCGGTGAAGGAAGGCGTGAAGGCGCTCGGCCTCGATCTGTTCGGCGAAGGGCTCGATCACAACTGGACCGTCACCGCGATCCGCGCCCCGGAGGGGATCGACGCCGACACGATCAGCGACCGCATCCGATCGGACTTCGGCTGTGTGCTCGCGCCCGGCCAGGGTCCGATGAAGGGGAAGGTCTTCCGGATCGGACACTTCGGGTACTTCAGCGAGCTCGACATCATCCGCGGCCTCGCCGCCCTGGAGATGACCCTCGAACGGCTCGGCCATCCCGTGAAGCGGGGAGCGGCCGTGGCATCGGCCGAGGGTGTGTTCCAGGACGCGGCCACGTAAGTGCGGGTCCTCGTCACCGAGAAGCTCTCGGAGGCCGGACTCGAGCTGTTGCGCGAGCGGTTCCAGGTCGACGTGCGCGAGGATCTCGCGCACGGCGACCTCGCCGCGGAGATCAGTCCGTACGACGCGCTCGTGGTCCGGAGCGCGACACGAGTAACGGGCGAGGTCCTCGAGGCGGCGCCGCGTCTGAAGGTCGTCGCCCGCGCCGGCATCGGCGTCGACAACGTCGACGTCGAGGCCGCGACCCGCCGGGGGGTCATGGTCGTGAACGCGCCGCAGTCCAACACGATCAGCGCGGCGGAGCACACGATGGCGCTCCTGCTCGCCCAGGCGCGCAACATCCCGCAGGCGAACAGCGAGCTGCACGCCGGACGGTGGGACCGTGAGCGATGGGAGGGCGTCGAGCTCTCCGGCAAGACCATCGGACTGATCGGGCTCGGCCGTGTCGGCACGCTCGTCGCGTCGCGCGCGCAGGGCTTCGATATGCGCGTGATCGCGTTCGACCCGTACGTGTCCTCGGAGCGAGCGAGGGAGCTGGGCGTGGACGTGATGCCCACGCTCGAATCACTCCTCGTGCAATCCGACTTCGTGTCGATCCACCTGCCGGGCTCCCCGGACACCGAAGGACTGATCGGAGCGCACCAGCTGGCGATGGTCAAGCATGGCGCGCGCCTCGTGAACACCTCGCGCGGGGGCATCGTGGACGAGGACGCGCTGGCGAAAGCGCTCGAAGACGGACGCCTCGCCGGCGCGGCGCTCGACGTCTTCGCAGTGGAGCCCTCCACCGCCTCCCCGCTCTTCGGGTTGGACCAGGTGGTGGTCACACCGCATCTCGGCGCATCGACGGTCGAGGCGCAGGACAAGGCGGGGACGACCGTCGCGGAGATGGTGCGGCTCGCCCTGGAAGGACAGTTCGTCCCGTACGCCGTGAACGTGTCCGCAGGCGCAGAGGTGAGCGAGGCGGTTCGCCCGTTCGTCGGCCTGGCCGAACGTCTCGGAGCGCTCGTCGCGGGCCTGGCGGACGGCGGTGTCCGCTCGATCGTCGCGTCCTACCTGGGCAGGATCGCGGAGCACGACACCCGAGTGCTCACGCTCGCGATCCTGAAGGGCATCCTCGGCCGATCCGTGCACGAGCCGGTGTCGTTCGTGAACGCGCCGATGCTCGCCCGCGAACGGGGTCTCACCGTGAGCGAGATGCGCTCGACCGGCTCCCAGGACTACGTGAGCCAGGTGTCCATCCGCGCGGAGACCGAGTCGGAGTCCGATGTCGAAGTCGCGGGAACGTTGCTCGGGAAGAAGAACGCGGAGCGAGTGATCCAGGTCTGGGACTTCGAGGTGGAGATCGAGCCCGCGCCTCACATGCTCTTCTTCATCTACGTCGATCGTCCGGGGATCATCGGGAAGGTCGGCACGATCCTCGGCGAGCACGAGATCAACATCGCGACGATGGAGGTCGGAAGGAAGGGTGCGGGCGGTGACGCCCTCATGGGTCTCACGGTTGACTCGCCCGTCCCGCCGGACGTCTTGGGCACGGTTGCCGACGCGATCGACGCCCACATGATCCGCGCCGTCACGCTCGGCACGTGACCCAAGGTTCTTCCGTGCCCTCGATCCCTGGTGCTACCCTGGGCGGACCATGAAGCGGTACACGACGAAACGACCAGTGCACGGGGCCCTCTGACGCGTCTTACGCGTCGCGCCCCGTAGTCCTTTCGTCGACCCTCCGCACCGTCCAAAGTGCCGCAAGGAGACCGCTCCATGACCCGCTCACCGAAGTCCAACGTCCGTCGTCTCGCCATCGGACGACTCATCTCCGTCACCGGAAGCGCCGCCGCGTACACGGCGCTCAACTACACGGTGTGGGAGCGCACCCACTCGCCGGTGATGCAGGCGCTGTCGCTCCTGCTCACCTTCGGCGTCGCCGGCCTGATCGGTCCCCTCACGGGGGCGCTCGGAGATCGATACAACCGCAGAACCGTGATGATCTGGTCGGAGGCGATCTCGGCGGCCTTCTTCGCGGCGATGGTCTTCGCGAAGGACCCCGGCGTTCTGATCGCCCTGGCGTTCGGATCGGCGATCGCGGAGCTTCCGTTCTTCTCGGCCTCGCGCGCCGCGATCCCGAACCTCGTCGAGTCCGAGGACGACCTCTCGTGGGCCAACAGCATGGTCTCGATGGGCGCGCATGCCGGCATCGCGGTCGGTCCGGTCATCGGCGGCGGCATCGTCGCGATCCTCGCGCCGGGTGAGATGCCGTCCGCGGACCGACTGCACCTGGCCGGCGCCGTCGTCTTCGGTCTGAACACGATCTCGTTCCTGATCTCGCTCGCCGTCACCTTGACGGTTCGCGGCCGGTTCGAGCAGGAGCGTTCGAGCGAACCCAGCCCGGAGCATGAAGGCCTCCTCGCCGGCGCGACCTACCTGTTCCGCGAGCCCGTCCTCCGCCGGATGACGTTCGCCTGGCTGGTGTTCGTCCTCGGGATGGGCATGGGGATGGTGGCCGACGCTCCCCTCGCCGAATCGTTCGGGACCGGCGGCTGGGGATTCGGTCTCTTGATCGCCTGCTGGGGGACCGGCTCCGTGCTCGGTACGTTGTTCGGACGCTGGATGGACTCCCGCACGGAGCCGCTCTGGATGGTGTTCGGGGCGGCCGGCGTGGCCATCTCGGCCTTCGGGGTCGGTCTCTTCGGCTTGTTCCCGCTCGTCCTCGTGTCGCTCCTCGTGATGGGGACCTCGGACGGGATCTCGATCGTCGCGGAGAACGGCATCATGCAGCGCCGCACGCCGGACGCCGTTCGGAGCAGGACGATGGCCGCGCTCGAGGCCGTCCTGTCCCTGGGCCTGGCCGCCGCGTACCTGGCCGCGGCACCGGTGCTCCGTGTGGTGGAGCCGCAGACCGTCTACGTGATCGCCGGCGTCTTCGCCCTGGGGGCCACCATCGTCCTCCTTCCGCTGGTCCGCCTCAGGGCCGACCATGGTAGGGCGAGTGGCCCAGATGGGGTACTGCCGGAACCGACTACCGAGGACCACGCGACTGTGTGATTCTTGCTCTCGATGGCGGAGGGCAGCGGGCGCTCAGCGGTACGGCGGGTGGCGGTGGCGCGAGGCATCTCCCTCACCGGGAGCGGAGCCGCGTTCACGGTGCTCGCGTACATCGTCTACCGGCTGACGGGCGAGTCCGCGATCTGGCTCTCGGTGACCCTGCTCCTCACGATGGGGATGCAGGGGCTGGTGCAGCCGATCGCGAGCTGGCTCGGGGATCGGTTCGATCGGCGGCGCGTGCTCGTGATCTCGGACCTGGCCGCCGCGGCAGGGTTCGTCGGCCTGGCGTTCGCCCGGACGCCGGGCCAGCTGGTGGTCGTCGCGTCGATCACCGCGATCCTCGAGTCGCCGGTCTGGGCGGTGGCGGGCGCCTCGATCCCGAACCTCATCGAGGAGGAACACCTCCCGTGGGCGAACGGACAGGTGGCGATCGGGCGACACCTCGGCAGCTTCATCGGGCCGTTGCTGGGGACGCAGCTGGTCGTGTTGCTCGCCGGCGACGGAGCGTCGCCCGATCGCCTGCTCGGCGCCGGCGCGTTCGTGTTCGGTCTCAACACCGCATCGTTCCTGTTCTCGGCGTGGCTCATCGGCTCGACGCCGGGCCGGTTCAACGACGAACGGTCGGAGAAGCAGGAGCATCCCGGGATCCGGGCCGGCTTCCGCTACGCGATGAGCGACCCGGTGCTGCGGGCGATCCTCATCGGCTGGTCGGTCCTGCTCCTCGGCGTCGGCCTGATCCTCGTGGCGGAGCTGCCCTACGCGGACGAGTTCGGCAAGGGGGCGTTCGGATACGGGTTGATCTCCGCGCTCTGGGGAGGAGGAGCCGCGCTCGGCGCGGTGTTCGCGGCTCGCTGGCTCACGGCCGAGCGAGAACCGCGGACCCTCCTGGTCTCCGTGCTCCTCGGCGGGCTGATCATGTTCGCGGTTGGGTGGTCGCCCGTGTGGATCGCCGCGCTCGCGCTCATGGTGGCAGAGGGGATCTGCGAGGGCTTCGCGAGCGTGGCGGAGCAGGGGCTGCTCCAGCGGCGAACCCCCGACGACGTCCGCAGCCGTGTGGCGGGGGCCGTCGAGGCCGCGACACTCATCGCCCTCGCGGTCTCGCTGACCGCCGGGGGTCCGATCGTCGAGGCGCTCGGACCCCGCACCGCCTACTACATCGGCGGCGCGATGACGGTCGCCGCCGCGCTGATCATGGCCGGTGCGCTGCGACACCCGGGCCCACCACCCCATCAGGCGGACCAAGCGTTCGGATTCGCGCCGGCGGAACACGTGGTGGCCGACCGGACCGCGAGCCCCTAGGACGCGGGCAGCCGGCTCGTCGGATCGGGGAACAGCACCCGGAACGAGGCGCCGCCACCTTCGCGATCCTCCACCCACGCGCGGCCCCCGTGCGCGTCGGCGAATCGAGCCACCAGGGACAGGCCGACGCCGAGGCCCGGCGAGGGCGCCGACCGCTCACCTCGCTCGAACGGCTCGAAGAGCCGATCTCGCTCGTCCGCGGCGACCCCCGGTCCGTCATCCTCGACCCGAAGGACCACGCCGTCGACCACCCGGCGCGCCGCGACCCAGATCGTCGCCGTCGGCGGCGTGTGCTTCACCGCGTTCACGAGCAGGTTCTCCACGATCCTCACGACCATCGACTCATCGATCCAGGCATCGATCGGCTCGGCATGCACATGGACCGTGCGCTCGTCGAGTACGTCTGACTCGGCCGCCGTGCGACCGAGCAGGGCGCCCAGGTCCATGAGCTCTCGCCGTGGCTGCACGAGGCCACGGGTGAGTCGATCCATATCGAGGAGGTCGTTGACCATCGCGGTGAGACGCCTGGCCTTCTTCGCGAGGCTCCGGATCAGCTGCTGGCGATCTCCCTCGGCGATACCGAGCTCATCGGCGCTCTCCAGCGTGATCGCGCTTCCGAGGATCGCGGACAGCGGCGTCCGCAGGTCGTGAGACACGGCGGTCAGGAACGTGTTCTTCATGTCGTCCGCCTCGCGGAGCCGGTCGACGGCACGGCGCTCCATCTCGAGCGCCTGCGCGAGCTCCTGCTCGGCTCGCTTCTGCTCGCTGATGTCGTACAACACGCCCTGCCAGAACAAGGGGTTCCCCTCGTCGTCCCGGATCAGCACGGTCTCGTCGTGGACCCAGACGATCCGTCCGTCCCGAGCCACCATCCGATAGTCCTCACTGAAGCCGCCCTCCTCGTACGAGCGCTTCGCCGCCTCGATCGCTCGCTCGCGATCCTGTGGGTGCAGGAGCTCGCGCCACAGCGTCGGGTTCGCCTGGCGTTCGTCCGGTGTGTAGCCGAACAGCTCCTCGTATTGGGGACTCATGTAGAACGGCGCGTCGTCCGACCCCCCTTCGCCCTCGATGTAGACGACGGCGGGGATCCGCTCGGCGAGCGATTTGAACTTGACGGCCTCCGATCGGAGCTCCGACTCGAGCCGCTTCTGCTCTGAGATGTCCTCGTACAGGCCCTGCACGTACGCGGGCTGCCCCGCCTCGTTCATGACCACGGAACCCCGGTCCCGGATCCACACGATGCTGCCGTCCGAGCGGATCATCCGATACTCGAGGGTGAACGGATCGCCTGCGCGGATCGCATCGCGGAGCGCCTGCACCGTCTGCTCGCGATCGTCGGGATGGAGGTGAGCGGACCACGCGCCGTCCGTGACGAACGCGTCGGCCGACAGTCCGAGGATCGTCTCAACCTGCGGGCTCACGTAGATCGAGGTCATCTCCGCGTCGGCCGTGTCCATGTAGGTGACGGCGGGCAACTGCTCCACGAGGCTGCGGTAGCGGCGCTCGAGCTCCTGCAGCCGGAGCTCCGCTTCCTTGCGTTGCGTGATGTCGTAGAAGGAGCCGAGGACGTATTCCGGCTCGCCCCGATCGTTGCGAACGGTGGTCGCGGAGTCGCTCACCCAGATCACGCGTCCGTCGTCTCGGACCATCCGATACTCGAGGGTGAACGGCTTGCCCGAGCGAACGCCGTCCACCGTCTCCCGTCGTGCTCGCTCGCGATCCTCCGGATGCACCCGCTCCGCCCACTCGTCGCCCGTCGCGCCGGAGGGGCGCCCGAGCAGGTCGTTGATCTGAGGGCTGACGAACAGGTTGGCCAGGCTCTCGTCCGGCGCGTCGATGTAGGTCACGATCGGGAGCCGTTCGATCAACGTCCGGTAGCGCTCTTCCGCTTCGGCGGCGTGCGACTCCGCTTCCTTCTCGCGGGTGATCTCCACGATGAGCCCGATCCAGTGCGCCGGGCGACCCTCCGCCGCCGGAACGTGCACGGTTTCGTCTCGGATCCACACGGTGCGGCCGTCGGCGGTGACCATGCGATATTCCTCCATGTAGGGCGAGGACGTGGCATCCGCGGCCGCTTCAGCCGCCTCCACGCGCTCCCGGTCGTCCGGATGCACGAGGGTGAACCAGAAGTCACTGGATCGGACGAACCGCTCCGGCGGATAGCCGGTCAGCTCCTCGATCCGGGGGCTCATGTACGCGATCTTCCCGGTCGGGCCCTCGGCCTCGACATATGCCACGCCCGGCATCGAGCTCAGCACATGGTGGAACCCCGCGTCGAAGAGTGGGAGATCGCGCTCGTCGAGCGGTGTCGATCTGCTCATGGGGGACTCAGATCCTCCGAGAAGGGGTTCGGTGGAAGCATCGGCGTGTTCGAGCCTCGACGTGAATGTTCTCACCGAGCCCGCGAGGAGCCTGCCACGAGATGCCTCGCGGGATCACGGGCATCATCGGCCGGCGGCGCCCTGCGGTACGACCTCGGGGTCTCCTCTCGGGATGAGCACTTTGAACGAGGCGCCTCCACCTTCCCTCTGCTCGATCCAGACTCGCCCATGGTGGAGCTCGGTGAACTTCGCGACCAGCGAGAGCCCGACACCGACGCCAGGATCGTGCACCGAGGTCATGGGGCCGTGCTCGAACGGTTGGAACACCGACTCCCGGTGCTCCTCGGGGATCCCCGGCCCGTCGTCCTCGACCGCGATCAACACGTCCTGGTCCTCGGGCAGGACCTTGACCCACACCTGACATCCGGGTGGCGTGTGCCGGGCGGCGTTCATCAGCAGGTTCTCGACGATCCGAGAGATCATCTGCGGGTCGATCCACGCCGTCACCGAACGGGCGTCCACATGCACCTGGCGGCCGGCCATCGCTTCCGAATCCCACACGAGGAGGGAGACGAGGCGTCCGACGGCGATCTCCTGGAGCTTGGGCTCCACGACGCCCCGCGCCAGTCGCTCGGTGTCGAGAAGGTCTGTCACGATCGCGTTCAGACGACGGGATTTCGCCGCCAGGCTGTGGATCAGCTGCTTCCGTTCCTCCTCGGTGATGCCGAGCCGGTCACCCTCCTCGAGGGTGAGGGCATTCCCGAGGATGGCGGACAAGGGGGTCCTGATGTCGTGGGACACCGCGGTGAGGAACGTCGTCTTGATCTCATCGGCCTTGCGCATGTCCTGGGTGGCTTGCCGCTCCAGATCGAGCGCGCGGATGAGGTCGGCGTTCGCCTGCTTGGCAACGGTGATGTCCAGCATCACGCCCTGCCAGTGCATGGGGTTGCCTCCATCATCACGGAGGAGCACCGCCTCGTCGCGGATCCACACGGTTCGTCCGTCGGCGGCCACCAGGCGATACTCCCCGGCATAAGGCTCGCCCGTGTCGTCGCTCCTCCGCCATTCCGCCTGCACGCGTTCGCGGTCATCGGGATGGAGCGCCTGCGCCCACCACTCCGGGTCGCCGGTCGCGACCTCAGGCGGGTAGCCGAGCAACTGCTCGATGAACGGGCTCACGTAGGTCGGTGAGGTGGCGTCGGGGCCGACCGGGTCGATGTAGACGATCGCGGGGACAGCCTCGACCAGCGAACGATACGGGAGCTCGGTTTCGCGGTCGGTCGCCACCTCGTGGCCCTTCGATCGCTTGGCGCTCGTCGGTGACATGGCACAGACCTCCGATCCCCCCATCGGAGGGGACGCCGCGATACTTGACGTTCCCTGCATCGTAGGCTCCCGCGGTCCCTTCACCGAGGAGCTTCGATGTCAGAGACGTTCACGTTCTACATCCAGCCCTGGTACCGGAAGTCCGCGTACTTCGAGGCGACCAAACGTGCTGGATGCCGGAGCTGGGGTCTGTACAACCACATGCTGCTGCCTACCCTCTACGACGACCCGGTCGCCGAGTACTGGGCGCTGTTGGATCACGTCACGATGTGGGACGTCGCGGTCGAGCGCTGCGTCGAGATCTCCGGACCGGACGCGCTCGCGTTCACGAACCTGCTCACGTGCCGCGACCTCACGACGTGCGCGGTGGGCCAGTGCAAGTACGTGCTGCTCACGGAGAGTCGCGGAGGCATCGTCAACGACCCGGTGCTGCTGCGGCTCGAAGAGGATCGATTCTGGCTGGCGCTCGCGGATTCGGACGCGCTCCTGTTCGCCAAGGGGGTGGCCGCCCTCGCCAAGATGGACGTCGACGTCGTCGAAGCGGACGTGTCGCCGATGCAGATCCAGGGCCCTCGCTCGAAGGACGTCGTTCGCGATCTCTTCGGCGACGAGATCGCCGACCTTCGTTACTACTGGTGCGCCGAGGCAGAGCTGCACGCCATCCCTCTCGTCGTCTCGCGCACGGGGTGGACCGGGGAGGTGGGCTACGAGATCTACCTGCGGGACTCCTCCCGTGGTGACGAGCTGTGGCGGCTGGTCGAGGAGGCCGGCGCGCCGTTCGGCAT
>Ga0299913_10003515_pt1 | contig 12835 bp, 13 predicted proteins | sample RVTome_9_FD_201360 | JGI IMG/M metagenome (GOLD analysis project Ga0299913, IMG submission 201360) | Soil microbial communities from uranium-contaminated site in the Upper Colorado River Basin, Wyoming, United States - RVT155D38 (version 2) ... | reverse complement strand
AGCCTCACCGGCAAGGGGCTCTACCTTCGTGGTCATTGGTTTGTTAGCCCAGGCGTTAGCCAGGTCAGGTAGACCCCAATCCGGAAGTCCTCTAACTAGTTGATTTGGATGGTGGAGCCAGGCGGGATCGAACCGCCGACCTCGTGAATGCCATTCACGCGCTCTCCCAACTGAGCTATGGCCCCTTTGATCAGAAATCAGAAGCCAGAAGCCGGAAATCAGAAATGGCACGGCTTAGTTTCTGACCTCTGACTTAGGCTGGCGACCTTCGAGGTTCAAGGAAAATTGCGGCCGGTCCGAGCCAAGGTTTCCTTCCGGTTTCTGACCTCTGGTTTCTGGTTTCTGGCTTCCGGCTTCCGAAAGCATCAAGTTTCCTCGCCCGGCGTTCCGACAATGCCGGAGACGTCGGCCTCACCCTCCTCTTCCTCTTCCAGGAAAGTGTTGTCGTCGTCCGCTGCCGGAACCTCTGGCGCGTCGTCGCCGAGATCGACGATCTCCTCGTCCTCCTCGATCGCGGGCTCGGCCCCGGCCTCTTCAACCTCTTCCAGGCTGATGACGTCGGCGGTCCCGAGCACCGGCGCGTCCGCCTCTGGCTCTTCGACTACTTTCCGCGCCTCAAACGGCTGAGCGCGTTCGCCGCGGCGCGACGCTGGCTGCGTCACCTGGTAGATGGCCTGACAGACCGGACAGGTGATCGGCGACCGGTTCAAGTCGTAAAACCGCGCCCCACAGCTCGGGCAAACGCGCTTGGTTCCCCGTGCGGGTTTCGACATTGACACTCCTCGTGCTGGTCTTGCGTTGCTTGTCCCCATTGCCACGCCATATCTGTGCTGTCAAAAGCTATCAAGCGCCCCTGAAGCCAGCCTATGACCCTATGAAACAGCCCCTGACCGCAAGCCCCTCCGCGTGCCTTTCCGGCCGGATCAGGGTGCCGGGCGACAAGTCGATCTCCCACCGGGCATTGATCTTGGGAGCTCTCTCCAGCGGCGTCACCAGCATCACAGGCCTGCTCGAGGCCGAGGACGTAGCGGCTACGGCGAAAGCGGTGGCGGCCCTTGGGGCCGAGCTGGAACGGTCGAATGGGGTCGTCCGGGTGAAGGGCCAAGGGGTGGGCGGCCTGCTCCCGCCATCCGCCGCGCTCGATTTCGGCAATTCCGGCACCGGCAGCCGCCTGATGCTCGGCGTCGTCGCCGGCCACGACATGCAGGTCGAGTTTACCGGCGATGCGTCGCTCAGGCGCAGGCCGATGGGGCGCGTGCTGGCGCCTCTCGCCGCGATGGGCCTTCAGACCGATGCCGATGAGGATCGCGCGACGTTCCCGCTCGTGGTGCGGGGCACCAGCGATCTCCTGCCGATCGTCTACGACCTTCCCGTGCCGTCGGCGCAGGTCAAGTCGGCGGTGCTGCTTGCCGGCCTGCATGCGCCGGGCCGCACCACCGTGGTCGAGCCGTTGCCCGCGCGCGATCATACCGAGCGCATGCTCAGCTTCTTCGGCGCCGAGATTTCGATCGAGGATCGCGGGGCGGGCGCCCGCGCCATCACCGTGTGCGGCGATGCCGAGCTCAGTGGCGCACCCATTGCCGTGCCCGGAGACCCGAGTTCCGCCGCTTTCTTGATCGGGGCGGCACTGATCTCGCCCGGCGCCGATATCGTCATCGAGAATATGCTCCTCAATCCGACCCGCAGCGGTTTCATCGAGACATTGCGCGAGATGGGCGCCGACCTCGAGGTGCTCGATCGCCGCGACCAGGGCGGTGAATCGGTGGGCGATCTCCGCGTCAAGGCGAGCGCGCTGAAAGGCGAGCGCGTGCCGGCTGAGCGCGCGCCGTCGATGATCGACGAATATCCGATGCTTGCATGCCTTGCCGCTTTCGCCGTGGGCGAGACCCGCATGGAGGGGCTTGCCGAGCTCACGGTGAAGGAGAGCGATCGCTTGAGCGCGACCGCCGCCGGACTTGCTGCTTGCGGCGTCTCTGCCCGGATCGAAGGCGACACTCTGGTCGTCGAGGGCAGCGGCTCGGTCAAGGGCGGCGGACTGGTCGAGACCCACATGGATCATCGTATCGCCATGGCCTTTCTCACCCTCGGGCTCGGCGCGCGCAATGCCGTCACAGTGGACGACATTTCGATGATCGCCACCAGCTTTCCCGATTTCGTGCCGCTCTTCACCAAGCTTGGCGCTAAATTCAGCTAGGCACGCACTGAGCGGGGATTTCGTCATGGACATTGCCAGCATTTCGGTGGGCGACAATCCTCCTCACGAGATCAACGTCATCATCGAGATCCCGCAAGGCGGCGCGCCGGTCAAATACGAGGTCGACAAGAAATCCGGGGCCATGTTCGTCGACCGCTTTCTACACACCGCCATGTTCTATCCGGCGAATTACGGCTTCATCCCGCACACGCTTTCGGAGGACGGCGATCCGGTCGACTGCCTGGTGGTCTCGCCGACGCCGGTGGCGTCGGGCGTGGTGATCCGCGCGCGCCCGATCGGGGCGCTGCTGATGGAGGACGAGAAAGGCATCGATGAGAAGATCATTGCCGTCCCCGTCGACAAGCTGCATCCCTTTTATAAGCGGGTCGGGAGTTATCGCGATCTGCCTGAGATCGTGATCGAGCAGATCGCCCATTTCTTCGAGCACTACAAAGACCTCGAAAAGGGCAAATGGGCGAAGCTGCAGCGCTGGGCCGATCCGAGCGAAGCGGCCGATCTGATCCGCGCCGGCATCGATCGCGCCAAGCGTGCCGCATGATCGTCGCCATTGACGGGCCGGCGGCCTCCGGCAAAGGCACGCTGGGCAAGCTCATCGCGGCGCATTACGGGCTCGCCCATCTCGACACCGGCAAGCTCTACCGCGCGGTGGCCCGCGACCTGCTGGCGGCTGGCGCAAATCCGGCTGACGTCGTCGCCGCGCTTGCTGCGACCAAGGCCCTCGATTTGACCACCCTTCAGAATCCAACCCTGATGGAAGGCAGACTTGGCGAGGCGGCCTCCATCGTTGCCGGCCATCCTGAGGTGCGGCGGGTGCTGCTCAGCTATCAGCGGGGCTTTGCCAGCCAGAAGCCCGGCGCCGTGCTGGACGGCCGCGATATCGGCACCGTGATCTGCCCCCATGCCGACGTGAAGCTGTTCGTCACGGCCACCCCAGAGGAGCGCGCGCGCCGGCGCTATCGGGAGCTAAACGAGGCCGGCAGCCCCATTTCCGAGGCAGAAGTTCTGGCCGATATCAGGCGCCGCGACGAACGCGACCGGAGCCGCGCCGTGGCCCCTTTGACCAAGGCCGAAGACGCAGTCTTGCTCGATACCACGAATTTGGATATAGACGCCGCGTTCAAGGCAGCCATCGCTTTGATCGATGCTGCGATGGGCCAAGCGGGGCAGGCCGGTTGAGGCTCCTGCCCATTTTGCATTGGCGCATCACTTTTCGATGATTTCCGCGAGGGTTAGCGAGCGGAGGAGAGGGCGCCCCGAGGCTCCCCTCGTCGTCTTTCGCAATCTTTGCCGCGCCCCGTCCAGGGGGCATTATGGCCTCACGGGAGGCAGGAGAGTTATATGCTACGATGCCGAGTAGGAGCCTAGATGACCGAGCCGCAAGCTAGCTTAAGCCATCCGAGCCGCGACGAGTTCGCAGCTCTTCTCGAGGAATCGCTGACCGGAACGGCGCTCCAGGAAGGCAGTGTGGTCAAGGGCACCGTCGTCGCTATCGAGAAGGACGTCGCGGTCATCGACGTCGGCCTCAAGACCGAAGGCCGCATCCCCCTCAAGGAATTCGGCATATCGGGCCGCGCGCACGAGCTTTCGGTCGGCGACGAGGTCGATGTCTATCTCGAGCGCGTGGAGAACTCGGCCGGCGAGGCCGTGCTGTCGCGCGAGAAGGCGCGCCGCGAGGAGAGTTGGACCCGGCTCGAGGAGAAGTACAAGGCCGGCGAGCGCGTCGAGGGCGTGATCTTCAACCGGGTCAAGGGCGGCTTCACCGTCGATCTCGACGGCGCCGTGGCGTTCCTGCCCGGCAGCCAGGTCGACATCCGCCCGATCCGGGACGTGGGTCCGCTGATGAACATGCCGCAGCCCTTCCAGATCCTGAAGATGGATCGGCGCCGCGGCAACATCGTCGTCTCCCGCCGCTCGGTGCTGGAGGAGACCCGCGCCGAAAAGCGGAGCGAGATCGTGGCCCGTCTCGAAGAAGGGCAGATCATCGACGGCGTGGTCAAGAACATCACCGACTACGGCGCCTTCATCGATCTCGGCGGCATCGACGGCCTGCTCCATGTCACCGACATGGCGTGGAGACGTGTCAACCATCCGTCCGAGATCGTGAATGTCGGCGACACGGTGAAGGTGCAGATCATCCGCATCAATCCCGAGACCCAGCGTATCAGCCTCGGCATCAAGCAGCTCGAAGCCGATCCGTGGGAGGGCATCGCCGCCAAATATCCGGTCGGCTCCCGCTTCAAGGGCATGGTCACCAACATCACCGACTATGGCGCCTTCGTCGAGCTCGAGCCGGGCGTGGAGGGCCTGATCCACGTCTCGGAGATGAGCTGGACCAAGAAGAACGTCCATCCCGGCAAGATCGTCTCGACCAGCCAGGAGGTCGAGGTGCAGGTGCTTGAGGTCGATCCCGACAAGCGCCGCATCTCGCTCGGCCTGAAGCAGGTCCAGGAGAATCCGTGGGTCGCCTTCGCCGCCAACCATCCGCCCGGGACCCAGATCGATGGCCAGATTCGCAACATCACCGAGTTCGGCCTGTTCATCGGCCTCGACGGCGGCATCGACGGCATGGTGCATCTGTCCGATCTCGATTGGACCAAGCCGGGCGAGGAAGCGCTCAAGGACTACAAGAAGGGCGACAACGCCAAGGCCGTGGTGCTGGAGGCCGATTCCGAGAAGGAGCGCATCAGTCTCGGCATTAAGCAACTCACGCCCGATCCATTCGCCTCCGGCGCGCCCTCGGCCAGTTTGAAGAAGGGCATGCGCGTCACCTGCGAGGTGCTTGCCGTCAAGGACAACGGACTTGAGGCCAAGCTGCTCGACCACGATCTCACCACCTTCATCCGCAGATCGGATTTGTCGCGCGACCGCTCGGAGCAGCGGCCGGATCGCTTCGGCGTCGGCGAGAAATTCGACGCCGTCGTCACCCAGGTCGACGCCAAGGCGCGCAAAGTGTCGGTTTCGATCAAGGCGCTGGAGATTGCCGAAGAGAAGGAGGCCGTGGCCCAATACGGCTCGACCGATAGCGGCGCGTCTCTCGGCGACATTCTCGGTGCGGCATTGAACAAGGCCAAGGGCGACGACGAGGGCGAGGAGCCTGCCGCCAAGCCCAAGCGCAAGCGCGCGGCCAAGGACGATGCCGAGCCGGAAGCAGCGCGGGATGAAGAGTGATCGCCTTGTGTGGCTGACGCGGTTTGCAGGCGCTCAAGCTTAGCGTGATGGTCAATGGTTCTCGACGCTGAAAGCGTGGTCGATCGTCGCCGCCTCAAACGGCGCATAACTGCGTGGCGTATTGCCGCCGTGGTATTGGGACTGTTCTTTATCGGCGCGCTGCTTCTGAGCGACAAGCAGGCGGCCGGGCCCGCCGGCATCCTCCCCCATATTGCCCGCGTCACGGTAAGCGGTGTGATCACCGACGACCGGAAGATGCACGAGCTGATCGACAAGGTCGCCAAGGCCGCTCAGGTTAAGGCGGTGATCCTCGACATCAACAGCCCGGGCGGCACCACCACCGGCGGCGAGGCGATGTACGACGCGGTGCGCCGCCTCGCCGAGAAGAAGCCCGTCGTCGCCGTATGCGGGACGCTGGCCACGTCCGCCGCCTATATCGTGGCGCTCGCGACCGACCGTATTTTCGTCTACGGCAACACCATCACCGGCTCGGTCGGCGTGATCTTCCAATGGGCGGAGGTGACCGAGCTTCTGCATACGCTCGGCATCAAGGTCGAGGAGGTGAAGAGCGGGTCTTTGAAGGCCGTGCCGAGCCCCTTCCAGCCGGCCGACGAGCAGGCGCGCCAGGTGACCGAGCAAATGGTGCAGGACGCCAAGACCTGGTTCGTTGGTTTGGTCGGTCAGCGCCGCGACATTCAACCCGACTCGGTTCCCGGACTGACCGAGGGCCGCATCTATTCCGGCCGTCAGGCGGTGGAACTGAAGCTTGCCGATGAGATCGGCGACGAGAAGGCCGCGACGACCTGGCTCACCAGGGAGCGCAACGTGCCTGCGGGGCTGAGGATCGTCGACTGGAAGCCCGCCCAGGAGAGCAGCGGCCTGTTCGGCTGGCTGCTCCAGTCCCTGGCCGCTTCGATTGGCATTTCCGCCGAGACCATTGGCAGTGTTGCTAGCCAGATCTCGGCCACGCTCAAGCTTGACGGTCTGGTTTCCGTTTGGCACCCTGCGGCTAACTAGCGGGGAAATGTAGGCCTTTCGCCCTCGAGGCGGCCGGCCAGTGGGGGCAATAGCGATGATCAAGTCCGAGCTGATTCAAAAAGTGGCCGCTGCCAATCCGCATCTCTTCCATCGCGATGTGGAGCGCATCATCAATATCGTGCTCGACGAGATCACCGGCGCTTTGGCGCGCGGCGATCGGGTGGAGCTGCGTGGCTTCGGGGCCTTCACCGTCAAGCATCGCGCGGCGCGCCAGGGACGCAATCCGCGCACCGGGGACACGGTCTTCGTCGAGGACAAATACGTGCCCTTCTTCAAGACCGGCAAGGAGTTGCGCGAGCGCCTGAACCCCGACGGCGTCCGCTAGGCGGGCGCCATGAAAGCCAGAGGCCGTGTGGCGTAAGCTCATTCTCGCCGTTCTCGTCGTTCCCCTGGGCGTGGTGCTGGTCGCGCTTGCCGTCGTCAATCGCAAGCACGTGCTTCTCGTTCTCGATCCTTTCGGCGGCGCCGAGCCAGGCATGTCGCTCGAGGCGCCCCTGTTCCTGTTTTTGCTCGGCGCCTTCATCTTGGGGCTCGTGGTCGGCGGACTCGCCACCTGGCTTGGCCAAGGCAAATGGCGGAAGAAGGCACGGGCCGAAGCCCGCGAGGCCCGCGAATGGCACCGCCAGGCCGACCGGCTGGAGAAGGAGTTCGAGGGCCCCGATGCCGCCGGGTCCCATCTGCGGCTGCCGGCCGCCTAGCGGCCAGAAGCCAGAAATCAGAAACCAGAAACCAGAAACCAGAAATTCGAGCCCGGTAGGCCAAGACGCCTGCTCCCTTCTGGCGTCTGGCTTCCGGCCTCTGGTTTCCGTTGTGCGGTGCGGTAGACTTGAGGGCCCGGATTGGCATAGGGTGGCCCCCGCGCGAGCCATTTGGGCCGGCGAAATCACCCGAGAGCCGAGAAGTGGCGGTCAAGGTCAAAATTTGCGGCGTGCGGACGCCTGTCATCGTCAATGAAGCGGCGGAAGCCGGCGCCGACTATGTCGGGCTGGTGTTCTTCGAGAGCAGCCCGCGCCACCTGAATTTCGACCAGGCTCGCAGCTTGGCACAAGCCGCGCGCGGCAAGATCGGCACTGTCGCGGTCCTGGTCGACCCGGACGACGCGCTGGTCGATCGCGTGGTGGACGAGGTCGGCCCCGATCTTCTCCAGCTGCATGGCGGCGAGACCCCGGAGCGTGTCGCCGCCATCAGGATGCGCACAGGCAAGCCGGTGATGAAGGCCGTGGCGGTCGCCGGGGCGGACGATGTCGCCAAAGCCGGTCTCTATGCGGCCAGCGCCAATTATGTCCTGTTCGACGCCAAAGCCGCTCCCGGCGCGGCGCTGCCGGGGGGCAATGGGCTTCCCTTCGACTGGCTCGCGCTGGAGGGTGTCGCAGCGCCCTTCGCGCTGTCCGGCGGCCTGACCCCCGACAATGTGGCCGAAGCCATCAGGCTGACCGGCGCGGATCTGGTCGATGTCTCCTCCGGGGTCGAGCAGGCGCCCGGCGAGAAGGACGCCGAGCTTGTCAGGCGTTTCATCCGGGCCGCGAAGTCCGCTGCCCAGCAGGCACAGGCGAAAGCCTCATGAGCACCCGTATCGAGCAGAATCCGCTGAACACCTACCGCGGCGGTCCCGACGAGCGCGGCCGTTTCGGGCTCTATGGCGGCCGCTTCGTCGCCGAGACCCTGATGCCGCTCATCCTCGACCTGGAGCGGGCCTACACCGAGGCCAAGGCCGATCCGAAATTCCAGGCCGAGATGGACGGCCATCTCGCGACCTATGTCGGACGACCGTCACCGCTCTATTTTGCCGAGCGGCTGACCAAGCACTGCGGCGGGGCGAAGATCTATTTCAAGCGCGAGGAGCTCAATCACACCGGTGCGCACAAGGTGAACAATGTGCTCGGCCAGATCATGCTGGCTTTGCGCATGGGCAAGACGCGCATCATCGCCGAGACCGGCGCTGGCATGCACGGGGTCGCCACCGCGACCTTGTGCGCCAAATTCGGCCTGCCCTGTATCATCTATATGGGATCCGTTGACGTGGCGCGGCAGAAGCCAAACGTGCTGCGGATGAAGATGCTCGGCGCCGAGGTTCGCGCCGTGGAATCGGGTTCGAAGACCTTGAAGGATGCGATGAACGAGGCGTTGCGCGATTGGGTCGCCAACGTGCACGACACGTTCTATTGCATCGGCACGGTGTCGGGCCCGCATCCATATCCGGGCATGGTGCGCGATTTCCAGTCGATTATCGGGCGCGAGACGCGCGAGCAGATGCAACAGGCCGAAAACCGGCTGCCGGATTCGCTGATTGCCTGCATCGGTGGCGGCTCGAATGCCATGGGCCTGTTCCATCCTTTCCTCGACGAGCGGGGGATCGAAATCTATGGCGTGGAAGCGGCCGGCCACGGCCTCGAGAGCGGCAAGCACGCGGCCTCGATCGCCGGCGGCAAGCCCGGCGTGCTGCACGGCAACCGCACCTATCTGTTGATGGACGGCGACGGTCAGATCGAGGAAGCCCACTCGATCTCGGCGGGCCTCGACTATCCGGGGATCGGTCCGGAACATGCTTGGCTCAAGGATGTGGGCCGGGTGAAATTCCTCTCGGCGACCGACGACGAGGCGGTGGCAGCGTTCCAACTTTGCAGCAAGCTCGAGGGCATCATTCCGGCGCTGGAGCCGGCGCACGCGCTCGCCCGCGTGCTCGACCTCGCGCCGACGAAGCCGAAGACTCACCTAATGGTGGTCAATCTGTCCGGCCGTGGCGACAAGGACCTGGATTCCGTTGCGAGCTATTTGAGCGCCAAAACACGAGGCGCCAACTGACCACGATGACGCGCATCGACAGAAGATTTGCGGAGTTGAAGCGGGAGGGCCGCGCGGGCCTCGTCACCTTCATCACCGCCGGCGATCCAGATTACGATACTTCGCTCGCCATTCTCAAAGCATTGCCGCAAGCCGGCGCCGACATCATCGAACTCGGCATGCCCTTCTCCGATCCCATGGCCGATGGCCCGGCAATCCAAGCCTCCTCGCAGCGGGCTTTGCAAGCAGGGCAGACCATGAAAAAGACGCTCTCCGCGGTTAAGTCATTCCGAGAGAACGACAATTCGACCCCCCTAGTGCTAATGGGCTACTACAACCCCATATATGTGTATCCGGTGGATCGCTTCGTCGCCGATGCGGTTGCAGCAGGAGTGGACGGTCTGATCGTGGTCGACGTGCCGCCAGAGGAGGATGCCGAGCTTCGCCCGGCCGCGACCGCGGCTGGATTGAACTTCATTCGCCTCGCCACACCGACCACGGATGCGAAGCGCTTGCCGGCTGTGCTCGCGAATACGAGCGGCTTTGTCTATTACGTCTCGATCGCCGGCATCACCGGCACCAAGGTGCCGGACTTGGCCGAAGTTGCGGGCCATGTCGGGCGCATCAAGACGCACACCGCTCTGCCGATCGCGGTGGGGTTTGGCGTCAAGACGGAAGAGCAGGTGAGCAAGCTGGCACGCGTGGCCGAAGGCGTGGTGGTTGGCTCGGCGCTTGTTGCCGCCATTGCAGAAAGCCTCGATGAGGACGGCCGCGCCACCCGTGCCACGGAGCGCGATGTGCTCGGACTGGTCGAGCGTCTCGCCGCGGCACTTCGCCATCCGGCCGAAGCGGCCGTGCTGTAGCAACGCGCAGACTGATCGATTTTGGCTTTTGAGAGTTTCGTAGACCCGTGAACTGGATCAACAGCGTCGTCAGGCCCAAGATCAGGAGCATCCTTCGCCGGAAGGAGATGCCAGAGAATCTGTGGGTCAAATGCCCCGAAACGGGGCAGATGATCTATTACAAGGACCTCGAAGCCAACCAGTTCGTGGTTCCCGGCTCCAACTATCACATGCGCATGTCGGCCGGGGCGCGGCTGAAATCGCTGTTCGACGGCGTGGATTACGAAGCGCTGGTGCTGCCTGAGGTCCCGGTCGATCCGCTGAAGTTCCGCGACGAGCGCCGCTATACCGACCGACTGAAAGATGCCCGCAGCAAGACAGGGCTCGCCGACGCGGTGCTGGCTGGGGCCGGCCGGCTCGAAGGCCAACGGGTCGTGGCCGCGGTGCAGGACTTCGATTTCCTCGGCGGCTCGCTTGGCACTGCCGCGGGCGAGGCGGTGATCGCCGCCATGCGGGCGGCGGTCAAGCGCGGCACGCCGTTCATTCTGTTCGCCGCCTCCGGCGGCGCGCGTATGCAGGAAGGCATCCTCTCGCTGATGCAGATGCCGCGCACCACCGTCGCGGTGCAGGAACTGCGCGAGGCGCGGCTGCCCTATGTCGTCGTGCTGACCCACCCCACCACCGGCGGCGTGACCGCGTCCTACGCCATGCTCGGCGACATCCATATCGCCGAACCCGGCGCGCTGATCGGCTTTGCCGGTCCCCGCGTGATCGAGCAGACCATCCGCGAACAGCTTCCCAACGGCTTCCAGCGCGCCGAATATCTGCACGACCACGGCATGGTCGACATGGTGATGCATCGCCATCGGTTGCGCGAGACCTTGGCCCGCGTCTGCCGGCTGTTGACGCATCGCCGGCCGGGCCGCGACCTTGCCCTTTCCGAACCGCTTGATGGTCAGGTGGCGCACGCGGCCCCCGCCTCGACCATTACCCTTTCCGGCAACGGCCTTGACACGGCTGCCATTGAAGAAGAAGAGGCCATGACGGGTGGGGCGGGCAATGGCGCCAATCCCAACCCGCCGCAAAGCGTCTAAAGGTCGAGGGATTGACCACGCTACCCCACAGCGCCGGGCGCGGGGAAGCCCGCCCACGCATCGCCTCGAGCGACACTCTGCTCGAGCGGCTCAAACAACTGCATCCGCAGTCGATCGACCTATCGCTTGGGCGTATCGAGCACCTGCTCGCAGCTCTCGGCCATCCCGAGCAGAAACTTCCACCCGTTCTGCATGTCGCGGGCACCAACGGCAAGGGCTCGTTCCTCGCCTTCACGCGGGCCATCGCGGAGGCGCTCGGCAAGGGCGTTCACGTCTATACCTCGCCGCATCTCGTCAACTTTCATGAGCGCATCGTCCTGGCCGGTCCGCACGGCTCAAGCCCGATCGGCGAGGAAATGCTGGTCGATTGCCTCGCCCGCGCCGAAGCCGCCAATGGCGGCGAGCTCATCACTCATTTCGAGATCACGACCGCGGCGGCCTTCCTCGCCTTCGCCGAAGTGCCGGCCGATTTCTTGCTGCTCGAGACCGGATTGGGCGGCAAGCTCGACGCGACCAATGTCGTGGCGAAGCCGGTTCTCACCGCGATCACGCCAATCTCAATCGACCACGTGTCCTTCCTCGGCGACACCTTGACGGAGATTGCCGGCGAGAAGGCTGGCATTCTGAAGCCTGGCGTCCCTTGCGTGGCTGGCCGCCAAGCGCAAGCGGCCTTCGAGGTCATCGAGCGGAGGGCGGAGGAACTCGGCGTCTCCCTCCATGCCGCCGGGCGCGACTTCGACGTGTACGAGCAGCACGGGCGCCTCATCTTTCAGACGCCGACGCGCCTGCTGGACCTGCCGCTGCCGCGCCTCAATGGGCGCCACCAGATCGACAATGCGGGCACGGCGATCGCCGCCGCGAGCCTGCTCTTCGGCGACGCGCTCACCACGCGCGCGCTCGAACATGGCCTGACCCATGCCGAATGGCCGGCGCGCATGGAACGCCTGGCGACCGGCGGGCTGCACGCTTTCGTCGCCGACGGCACCGAGCTCTGGCTCGACGGCGGCCACAATCCCGCCGGGGGCCAGGTGATCGCCCATGCGCTTGCCGAGCTCGACGAGCGGGTGCCGCGTCCTGTGCACCTCATCTTCGGCATGATGGACACCAAGGACGCGCATGCCTTCATCGCCCCGTTCAAGGGACTGGTCGAGCGGGTCTACGCGGTGCCGATTCCCGACGAGCCGAATGCGTTCGACGCCGAAGCTCTGGCTGAGATTGCAAGAGCCGAGGGCTTTGACGTGGTGGCGGCCGGGAGCGTGCCTGACGCGCTCCTGCAGTCACAGGCCGCGCTCGACAGGCCCGGCCGCATGCTGATCTGCGGCTCGCTCTATCTGGCCGGCCACGTACTCAAGCTGCACGGCTGAGTGTCATCGTTTCTGAAGCATTCGCACCGAACTCCATATCTCCCCCTCGTGGGGAGGTCGGCGCGCATTGCGCGCCGGGTGGGGGCGCTGCTCACGACTCACCCCACCCGGCTCGGCCCAGGGCAGAGCCACCCTCTCCATCAAGGGGAGGGATGGAGGTTGTTGCGCCGCTCAGGCGCATGAAGGCCAGATCGTGCGAGGATTGAGACTAGGCGCTGATCGTGCCGTTGATCCATGCGGCGAGATGGTTCTTCGGATACGCGCCCTTCAGCGTGCCGGCGACCTCGCCGTCCTTGAACAGAATTAGGGTCGGGATCGCCCGCACATTGTAGA
>Ga0299913_10003514_pt1 | contig 12836 bp, 11 predicted proteins | sample RVTome_9_FD_201360 | JGI IMG/M metagenome (GOLD analysis project Ga0299913, IMG submission 201360) | Soil microbial communities from uranium-contaminated site in the Upper Colorado River Basin, Wyoming, United States - RVT155D38 (version 2) ... | reverse complement strand
GCACCTTCACCACGCAGTGCAGGTCGGCGCCGTCCCGGCGGAACGCCTCGTGCGGCAGCTCCTCGACCTCGTCGGACAGGTCGCCGGCCGGCCCGCCGCCGGGCCCGACCTCGCCGTGCCCGGCGAGCCGGATGCGCATGCCGTCGGCCACACCGGGCGGGATGTTCACCGTGACGGTGCGCCGCGCCCGCACCCGCCCGTCGCCACCGCACTGCTGGCACGGCTCGACGATCACCTCGCCGTATCCCCGGCAGGTCGGGCACGGCCGACTCGACACCACCTGCCCGAGGAACGAGCGCTGCACGGTCTGGATGTCGCCGCGGCCGCCGCACGTCTCGCACGTCGCCGTGCCCGTCCCCGCCGAGCTGCCGGAGCCGTCGCAGCGCCCGCACAGCACCGCGGTGTCCACGGTCAGCTCGCGCTGCGTGCCGCTCGCGCACTCCTCGAGCGTCAGGTCCAGCCGGATCAGCGCGTCGGCGCCGGCCTGCACCCTGCTGCGCGGACCGCGCGTGCTGGTGCCGCCGCCGAAGAAGGCGTCCATGATGTCGCCCAGGCCGAACCCGGCGAACGGGTCGCCCATGCCAGGCCCGGCGCCGGCGGTGGCCAGTGGGTCGCCGCCGAGGTCGACGATCTGCCGCTTGCGCGGGTCGGACAGCACCTCGTAGGCGGTCGACAATTCCTTGAACCGGTGCTGGGCTTCCGGGTCAGGGTTGACGTCGGGGTGCAGCTCGCGAGCCTTCTTGCGGTAGGCGCGCTTGATCTCCTCGGCGGTCGCGTCCTGCCGCACGCCGAGGATCGCGTAGTAGTCCCTTGCCAACCCCGTTGCCCTTCGTTCCATACCGAACTCACCGAGCGGAAAGAATGTCCCCCAGGTACCGCGCCACCGCTCGCACGGCCGCGATGCTGCCGGGATAGTCCATGCGCGTCGGACCGACCACACCCATGCCGCCGAGCACTGTGCCGTACCCGCCGTACCCGATCGACACCACCGAGGTGCTGCGCATCTCCTCGGCCTCGTTCTCCTCACCGATGCTGACGGTGATCGTGCTCGCGTCGCGCACCGCGGCCAGCAGTTTGAGCACCACGACCTGCTCCTCCAGCGCCTCCAGCACCTGGCGCAGCGAGCCGGGGAAGTCGGCGACGTTTCGCGTGAGGTTGGCCGTGCCACCGAGCAGCAGCCGCTCCTCAGGGTGCTCGACGAGGGTCTCCAGCAGCACCGTCGACACCCGAACCACGGCGTCGCGCAGCTCGCTCGGCGCGTTGCTCGGCAGGTCCGAGACCGCGACCGATGCGTCGGCGAGCCGCCGGCCGGTCAGCGCCGAGGTCAGCATGGTGCGCAGCCGGGCGACGTCGTCCTCGCTCAGCACGTCGCCGAGATCGACCAGCCGCTGGTCCACCCGCCCGGTGTCGGTGATCAGCACCAGCATCAGCCTGGCCGGCGTCATGGCCAGCACCTCGAGGTGGCGCACCGTGGAACGGGCCAGCGTCGGATACTGCACGACGGCGACCTGCCTGGTGAGCTGGGCCAGCAGTCGGACGCTGCGGCGCAGCACGTCGTCGAGGTCCACGGCGCCGTCCAGGAAGCGCTGGATCGCCCGCCGCTCCGCGCCGGACAGCGGCTTGACCTGGGACAACCGGTCCACGAACAGCCGATAGCCCTTGTCGGTGGGAATCCGCCCCGCGCTGGTGTGCGGCTGGGTGATGTAGCCCTCCTCTTCGAGTGCCGCCATGTCGTTGCGCACCGTCGCGCTGGACACGCCCAGGTGGTGGCGGTCGACGATAGTCCTCGACCCGACCGGCTCCTGGGTGGACACGTAGTCGGCGACGATGGCGCGCAGCACCTCGAAACGGCGGTCGTCGGCGTTCACGTTCGTCACCTCCTCGTATGCGAGTCTAGGGCGCTTCCGGCCGTGGATACCCTTGGCCGGCCGCCGTTCGGGGAGTCGTCGGGGTTTGTCGGGTTGGAGGTGCCCGCACGTGATTTTCAAGGATGTCCGAGACGGGCGCCCGTATCCGGAGCACGGGTTCTCCGCGCGGGACTGGGCGCGCATCCCGCCCCGGCAGGTGCGCCTTGACGAGCTGGTGACCACGAAGAAGGTGCTTGAGCTCGATCGGCTGCTGTCCGAGGACTCCACGTTCTTCGGCGACCTGTTCCCGCACGCGGTCCAATGGGAAGGCGAGCTGTTCCTGGAGGACGGGCTGCACCGCGCCGTCCGCGCCGCCCTGCAGCAGCGCAACGTGCTGCACGTCCGCGTGCTCGACCTAGACTCCGTCAGCTTCCGCCCCGGCTCCGCCGCCAGCTGACCCGGCGGGCGGCTAGGGGGTGAGGGCGCGGACTACGGCGTCGGCGAGCAGGCGGCCGCGGGGAGTGAGCACGGCGCGCCCGAGGTCCAGGGTGGTGGGTTCGAGCAGGCCGTCGGCGGCGGCCAGCCGCGCGGCGGCGAGCCCTTCGCGGTCCAGCGCCGACGCCGGCAGCCCCGACGACAGCCGCAGTTCCAGCATGATCCGCTCCACCCGCTGCTCGTCGACGGTGAGGATCTCGCGCGCGGCGGCCGGGGAGGCGCCCTGCGCCAGGCGCGCCGCGTACGCCGCCGGGTGCTTCACGTTCCACCACCGCACGCCGCCGACGTGCGAGTGCGCGCCGGGGCCGACGCCCCACCAGTCGCCGCCGAGCCAGTAGCCGAGGTTGTGCCGGCACCGCGCGCCGGGCGACGAGGCCCAGTTGGACACCTCGTACCAGCGCAGCCCCGCGGCGGTGAGCGCGGAGTCCACCAGCTCGTACCTGGCGGCCGACACGTCGTCGTCGGGTGCGGCCAGTTCGCCGCGGCGCACCCGGGCCGCCAGCGCGGTGCCCGGCTCGACGATCAGCGCGTACGCCGACACGTGGTCGACCTCGGCCGCCGCCACCGCGTCGAGCGAGGCGCGCAGGTCGGCGTCCCGCTCCCCCGGCGTGCCGTAGATCAGGTCCAGGTTGACGTGCTCGAACCCCTCGGCGCGCGCCTCGCGGGCGGCCGCCACCGCGCGGCCGGGCGAGTGCGTCCGGTCGAGCACCGCGAGCACGTGTGGCGCCGTGGACTGCATGCCGAGCGATGCCCTGGTGAACCCCGCCGCGCGGATGCCGGCGAAGAACTCCCGCGAGGTCGACTCCGGGTTGGCCTCGGTGGTCACCTCGGCGTCCGCGGCCAGGCCGAACGTGTCGCGGACGGCGGCCAGCACCTCGGCCAGCCCGCGCCAGCCGAGCAGCGACGGCGTGCCGCCGCCGACGAACACGGTGTCCGCCGGCGGCGCCGCGCCACCCAACACCCCGGCCCCCAGCACCCTGGCGGCGAGCGCAAGCTCCGCCCGCACCCCGTCCAGCCAGGACGCCGGCGAGGCCGCCGACCCGAGCTCCCCCGGCGTGTAGGTGTTGAAGTCGCAGTACCCGCAGCGGGTCGCGCAGAACGGCACGTGCACGTACACCCCGAAGGGGCGCGCGCCCAGCCCGCGCAGCGCGGCGGCCGGCAGCATCCCGTCGGCGGGCGCGGGGTCGCCTGGTGGCGGCGCGGAGGGCACGCCGTCCATTCTCCCTGGCGCTGGTTTCCGGGCGGATGGACCGTTCACCCGGTCCTACCGGGGCGGTGGTCCATCCACCCGGCGGGTGGCCGGTGGTGCGCGGCGGCTGTGAGCGCCGTCCCAGCATGCGGGCGGTGGTGGTCAGCGCGCGGAACCCGTGGCACGCTATGGAGCATGTCCGTGCTGGATACCCGTCTCGTGGCGCGTCGCCACGTCGACTTCGTCCGGGTTTCCAGCGCGCTGTGCCGGCGAATGGGCTGCTAGCCGCGCCGCTGTCTGACTTGATCACCAGCCGGCGCCGGGCGCGCCGGCTGGGACGTCTTCCACTATGTGGACTCCTTCGAGCGGGCGCGCACCGACGCCAACGAGCCGCCGAGGAGTCCGGATGGCCGTCACGACGCAGACCCCGAGCACCCAGGCACCGAGCACCCAGGCCCCAAGCTCCCGGGCCGCCACGGCCCAACCTCCGAAGCCGCGGCGCCGCGGCGAGGGCCAGTGGGCACTCGGCTACCGGGAGCCGCTGAACAAGAACGAGCAGGTCAAGAAGGACGACGACGGCCTCAACGTGCGCGCCAGGATCGAGGGCGTCTACGCGCACCACGGCTTCGACTCCATCGACCCGGCCGACCTGCGCGGGCGGTTCCGCTGGTGGGGCCTCTACACCCAGCGCAAGCCGGGCATCGACGGCGGCCGCACCGCCACCCTGGAGCCCGAGGAACTGGACGACGCGTACTTCATGATGCGGGTGCGCGTCGACGGCGGCGCGCTGACCACCGAGCAGTTGCGGGTGGTAGGCGAGCTGGCCCAGTCCTACGCCAGGGACACCGCGGACCTCACCGACCGGCAGAACGTGCAGTACCACTGGATCCGCATCGAGGACGTGCCGGCGATCTGGCAGCGGCTGGAGGCGGTGGGCCTCACGACCGCGGAGGCGTGCGGTGACACCCCGCGCGTCATTCTCGGCTCGCCGCTCGCGGGCATCTCGGCCGACGAGGTGATCGACGGCACGCCGGCGATCGAGGAGATCCGGCGGCGCTACGTCGGCGACCCCGCGTTCTCCAACCTGCCGCGCAAGTTCAAGACCGCGATCTCCGGGCTGCCCGACGTGGCGCACGAGGTGCACGACGTCGCGTTCGTCGGCGTCGAGCACCCCTCGCACGGCCCCGGGTTCGACGTGTGGGTCGGCGGCGGCCTGTCCACCAACCCCAAGATCGGGCAGCGGCTCGGCGCCTGGGTGCCGCGCGACGAGGTGCCCGAGGTGTGGGCCGGCGTCGTCGGGATCTTCCGCGACTACGGCTACCGGCGGCTGCGGCACCGGGCGCGGCTGAAGTTCCTCGTCGCCGACTGGGGCGCGCAGCGCTTCCGCGAGGTGCTGGAGACCGAGTACCTGCGCCGCGCGCTGATCGACGGCCCGGCCCCGGACACGCCGGCGCGGCCGCACGACCACGTGGGCGTGCAGCGGCAGCGGGACGGCAACCTCGCCATCGGGGTGGCCCCGGTGGCCGGCCGGGTGTCCGGCTCCCGGCTGGTCGGGGTGGCCAAGGCGGCCGAGCGGGTGGGCTCCGGCCGGGTGCGGCTGACCCCGCAGCAGAAGATCGTGGTGCTGGACGTGCCGCCGTCCGAGGTTGACGCCCTGGTCGCCGAGCTGGTGGAGCTCGGGCTGCCGGCCACCCCGTCGCCGTGGCGGCGGGCCACCATGGCCTGCACCGGCATCGAGTTCTGCAAGCTCGCGATCGTGGAGACCAAGGCGCGCGCGGCGGACCTGGTGGCCGGGTTGGAGCGCCGGCTCGCCGACCTCCCGTTGGACCCCCCGATCTCGGTGCACATCAACGGCTGCCCGAACTCGTGTGCGCGGATCCAGACCGCGGACATCGGGCTCAAGGGCCAGATCGTCACCGACGCGGACGGCCGGCAGGTCGAGGGCTTCCAGGTGCACCTGGGCGGTGGGCTCGGGCTGGACGCCGGCTTCGGTCGCAAGCTGCGCGGCCACAAGGTGACCTCGGCCGACCTGGGCGACTACGTCGAGCGCCTGGCGCGCCGCTTCACCGAGCAGCGCGAAACCGGCGAGCGGTTCGCCCAGTGGGCGTCGCGCGCTGCCGAGGAGGACCTGCGGTGAACCGCCGACGGACAGCGCCATGGCTGGGGTCGTGGTGAGCGGCACCGAGCGCGCCACGCCGTTCTACTGCCCGTACTGCGCCGACGAGGACCTCAGGCCGGTGGCGGAGCCGCACGGCGCCTGGCGCTGCACGGGGTGCCTGCGGGTGTTCGTCGTCAGGTTCGTCGGCCTCGCGCCGAGGAGCCAGGCTCCCAGGAGCGAGGCTCCCAGTTCAGGGGTGATCACATGAGCACCACGACCAGGACGGACGAGCTGCGGGCGGCCGCCGAGCGGGCCGCTGCCGAGCTCGCGGACGCCCCGGCGCGGCAGGCGCTGGAATGGGTCGCGCAGACCTTCGGCGACCGATGGTGCATCGCGTCCAACATGCAGGATGCGGTGCTCGTGCACCTTGCCGGCACGGTCCGGCCCGGCGTCGACGTGCTGTTCCTGGAGACCGGCTACCACTTCGCCGAGACCATCGGCACCCGCGACGCGGTGGCGGCCGGGTACCCGGTGAACGTGCTGGACATCCGTCCACAAAGGACGGTCCCGGAGCAGGACGATGCCGATGGGCCGCGGCTCTACGAGCGCGACCCGGCGCGGTGCTGCGCGCTGCGCAAGGTCGCACCGCTGGCCGACGCACTGCACAGCTACGACGCTTGGGTGACGGGCGTGCGCAGGGTCGAGGCGCCGACCAGGGCGAACACCCCCGTCGTGACGTACGACGAGCACTTCGGGCTGGTGAAGGTCAACCCGCTGGCCGCATGGACCGACGACGACCTGACCGACTACATCGAGCGGCACCACGTGCTGGTCAACCCGCTGGTGGCCGAGGGCTACCCGTCGATCGGCTGCGCGCCGTGCACGGCCAAGCCGCTGCCCGGTGCCGACCTGCGCAGCGGCCGGTGGGCCGGCCTGGCCAAGACGGAGTGTGGTCTGCATGGCTGAGGCCACGTCCACTGCCACGGCGGGTCCGCCGGCACGTTCGAACGTGTCGAAACGCCGGACACGGTCTTCCCAAACGGCGGACACGCCGGGGGTTGGCGGAGCGGCGGACACGCCGGGAGTAGAAGCAGCCCTGGAGTCGGAGGCCATTCACATCTTTCGGGAGGTGGCCGGCGAGTTCGACCGGCCGGTGATCCTGTTCTCCGGCGGCAAGGACTCCACGGTGCTCGTGCACCTGGCGCTCAAGGCGTTCTGGCCGGCGCCGGTGCCGTTTCCGCTGCTGCACGTCGACACCGGGCACAACTTCCCCGAGGTGATCGAGTTCCGCGACCACCTGGTGGCCCGGCACGGGCTGCGGCTGGTGGTCGCGCACGTGCAGGACTGGATCGACGACGGGCGGCTGGTCGACCGGCCGGACGGCACCCGCAACCCGCTGCAGACCACGCCGCTGCTGGACACCATCGCCGAGCACCGGTTCGACGCGGTGTTCGGCGGCGGGCGGCGCGACGAGGAGCGGGCCCGCGCCAAGGAGCGGATCTTCAGCATCCGCAACGCCTTCGGCCAGTGGGAGCCGCGCAAGCAGCGACCGGAGCTGTGGAACCTGTACAACGGCCGGCACGCGCCCGGCGAGCACGTCCGGGTGTTCCCGCTGTCCAACTGGACCGAGCTGGACGTCTGGCGCTACGTCGCGCGCGAGCGGATCGAGCTGCCGTCGATCTACTTCGCGCACCGGCGCGAGGTCTTCCGCCGCGACGGCATGCTGCTCACCGCCGGCCCGTGGTTCGGCCCGCGCGCGAACGAGCCGGCGGAGCTCAGGACCGTGCGCTACCGCACCGTGGGCGACGGCTCGTGCACGGGTGCCGTCGAGTCGGCGGCGTCGACGCTGGACGAGGTGCTCGCCGAGGTGGCGGCCAGCCGGCTCACCGAGCGCGGCGCGACGAGGGCCGACGACCGGCTGTCCGAGGCGGCCATGGAAGACCGCAAGAGGGAGGGCTACTTCTAGCGATGACGGACCTGCTGCGGTTGGCCACCGCCGGCAGCGTGGACGACGGCAAGTCCACGCTGGTCGGGCGGCTGCTCTACGACACCAAGTCGGTGCTGGCCGACCAGCTGGAGGCGGTGCAGCGGGCGTCGGTGGACAGGGGCCTGGCCACCCCGGACCTGTCGCTGCTGGTCGACGGGCTGCGCGCGGAACGGGAGCAGGGCATCACGATCGACGTGGCGTACCGCTACTTCGCCACCCCGCGGCGGACCTTCGTGCTCGCCGACACCCCCGGCCACGTGCAGTACACCCGCAACACGGTGACCGGGGCGTCCACCGCGCAGCTCGGCGTGCTGCTGGTGGACGCGCGCAACGGCGTCGTCGAGCAGACCCGCCGGCACGCCGCGGTGCTGGCCCTGCTCGGTGTGCCGAGGCTGGTGCTGGCCGTCAACAAGATCGATCTCATCGGCTTCGACGAGTCCACGTTCGTGCTGATCGCCAAGGCGTTCGGCACGCACGCCGCGGCGCTGGGCTACCCGCCGGAGGCCGTGGTGGCGGTGCCGGTGTCCGCGCTGCTCGGCGACAACGTGGTGACGCGCAGCGGGTCGACCACGTGGTACGAGGGTCCGACGCTGCTGGAACACCTGGAGACCGCGCCGGTGACGCCCGAGGAGGCCGACGCGCCGCTGCGCTTCCCCGTGCAGTACGTGATCCGCCCGCGCACCGCGGAGCACCCCGACTACCGCGGCTACGCGGGCCAGGTCGCGGCGGGCGTGGTGCGGCCCGGCGACAAGGTGGTCGTGCTGCCCGCCGGGCATCGCAGCACCGTGGCGCGCATCGACACCTACGACGGCGAGCTGGCCATGGCCGCCGCCGGCCAGTCGGTCACCCTGCTGCTCGCCGACGAGCTGGACATCGGCCGCGGCGACCTCGTGGTGGCCGCGCACACCATGCCGGACGTGACCGACGAGCTCACCGCGACCGTGTGCTGGCTGTCGGAGCGGCCGCTGCGCCGCGGCGCCCGGCTGCTGGTCAAGCACGGCACCCGCACCGTGCCGGCGATCGTCACCGACCTGCTCGCCCGCTTCGACGAGCAGCGGCTGTGCACCGTGGACGGCCCGCAGACGCTGGTGCTGAACGAGATCGGCCGGGTGGGCCTCCGCACCGCGGAACCGCTGCCGCTCGACCCCTACACCGCGAGCCGGCGCACCGGCGCGTTCCTGGTGATCGACCCCGCGGACGGCGGCACGCTCGCTGCGGGCCTGGTCGGGGGCCGGCTGCCGGTACCGGAGCCGCAACCAACGATCGACGCCGAGGGTTGTACGGACGACGGCGGCATGGTGGCCGCCACGACCCCGTCCAGAGACCTCACCTCCCCCGGCCCGTAGCCGGCCATCCAGAAGGGCCACCCCAATGAAGACCTCTCGCACCGCGCTGGCGCTCCTGGCAGCCGCCGGGCTCGTCGCCACCCTCGGCGGCTGCTCCCGGATCGAGGACTACAACGACGGGGGCGCGGCGCAGCCGGTCGCCGACAAGGGAACCGCCGCCGAGCTGCGGCTGGGTTACCTCCCCAACGTCACCCACGCGGCCGCGATGATCGGTGTGGAGAACGGCTACTTCGCGGCCGAGCTCGGCGCCGACACCAAGTTCGTCACGCAGACCTTCAACGACGGCACCGAGGCCGTCAGCGCGCTGCTCGGCGACTCGCTGGACATCGCGTTCATCGGCCCCGGCCCGGCGATCAACGGGTTCGCCAAGTCCAACGGCGCGGCGGTGCGGCTCGTCGCCGGTGCGACGTCCGGCGGGGCGCAGCTCGTCGCCAAGCCCGAGATCACCGGCCCCGAGCAGCTCAAGGGCAGGAAGGTGGCCACCCCCAAGCTCGGCAACACGCAGGACATCGCGCTCAAGAAGTGGCTGGCCGACGAGCGGCTCGCGATCGGCGACGGACCGGACGAGGTCACCGTCGTCAACGCCGAGAACCCGCAGACCTTCGACGCGTTCCGGGGCGGCGAGCTGGACGCCGCCTGGCTGCCGGAGCCGTGGTCGTCGCGGCTCGTGGTGGAGGCCGGTGCCAAGGTGCTGCTGGACGAGGAGGAGCTGTGGCCGGGTGGCGATTTCCCGACCACGGTGGTGCTAGTCCGCACCGGGTACCTGCGCGACCACCCGCAGACCGTGCAGGCGTTCCTGCGCGGCCAGCTCGCCGCCGTCGACTGGGCGGCGGCCAACAGGGCCGAGGCGCAGGACGTCGTCAACGGCGCGCTGGAGCAGTTGACCGGCAGTGCGCTGCCCGAGCCGGTGATCGCGCGGGCCTTCGGCAACATCACGCTCACCGCGGACCCGCTGGCTGCGGCCTTCCCGCGGCTCGCGAAGGACGCGGTGACCGCGAAGGTGGCGAAGTCTGCCCCGGACCTCGCGGGGTTCGCCGATCTCGATGCGCTCAACGCCGTGCTCACCGCGTCCGGCAAGCCGGCGGTGGACGCCGCCGACCTGGACACCAAGTAGCTGGAGAGGACCCGATGACCGCCACACTCGAGACCGGCACCGTCAGCACGCCTGGCACGCCTGGCACGCCGATCGACCGCACCGGATCGCTGGTCGAGCTGGCCGGCGTCGGCAAGGTGTTCGGCCGCGGCCGGTCCGCCGTGACCGCGCTCGACGGGGTGGACCTGCACGTCGGCCCCGGCGAGTTCGTCTGCCTCATCGGCGCGTCCGGCTGCGGCAAGACCACGCTGCTCAACGTGGTGGCCGGGCTCGACACGGCCACTTCGGGCACGGTCGCGGTGCGCACCCCGCGGCCCGCGGTGATGTTCCAGGAGGCCGCGCTCATGCCCTGGCTGACGGCCGCGCGCAACGTGGAGCTGGCGCTGCGGCTGGCCGGCGTGCCGCGGTCGCAGCGGCGCGCCAAGGTGGCGGAGCTGCTGGAGCTGGTGCGGCTCGGCGACCAGGGCGACAAGCGGCCGCACGAGCTCTCCGGCGGCATGCGCCAGCGGGTGGCGCTGGCCCGCTCCCTCGCCTCGACGCTCAGCGTCGCCGGCGAGGCACCCGGGCTGCTGCTGATGGACGAGCCGTTCGCGTCCCTGGACGCCATCACCCGCGACCTGCTGCAGGGCGAGTTGCTGCGGGTCTGGCGCAGCACCGGAACGGCCGTGCTGTTCGTCACCCACGACGTCCGCGAGGCCGTGCGGCTCGGCCAGCGGGTCGTGCTGCTGTCCTCCCGGCCCGGCCGGGTCGTCGCCTCGTGGGACACCGCCGCCCTGCGCGGCGCCGGCGAGCACGGGGGCCCCGGCGAGCACGGGGCCGCCGAGTACGGGGGCCCCGGCGAGCACCGGGGTTCCGGCGAGCACGGGGTCGCCGAGCATCGGGTCGTGGAGCAGATCAACGGGCGGCTGCGCCAGGTGCTCTCCAGCCATGCCGCCTAGCGCCACCACCGACGCATTGGACGGCTCCGTCGAGGCCGGCCTGGACGCACTGGACGCGCCGGTCCGGCAGCGGCGGCGGTGGTGGCGCCGGCTGGTGGCCAACGTGCTGCCGCCGATCGTCACGCTGGTGCTCGCGGTGGTGGCGTGGCAGGTCCTGTGGGCGCTGGCCATCTGGCCGGAGTACAAGCTGCCGGCGCCGGCCGCGGTGTGGCAGGTGATCTGGGAGCGCGTCGAGGACGGCGACGCGCCGGGCATCCTGTGGACCTCGGTGCACCGCGCGGTGCTCGGCTTCCTGGCGGCCGTGCTGATCGCGACCCCGCTCGGGCTGCTGGTGGCCAAGGTGCGGGTGGTGCGCGCGGCGATCGGGCCGCTGCTCTCCGGCCTGCAGAGCCTGCCGTCGGTGGCCTGGGTGCCGGCCGCGGTGCTGTGGTTCGGGCTCACCGACTGGGCGATGTACATGGTGGTGCTGCTCGGCTCGGTGCCGTCGATCACGAACGGGCTGGTGGCCGGCATCGACCAGATCCCGCCGATCCTGCCGCGCGTCGGCGTTGTGCTGGGCGCCGGCCGCTGGGAGAACGCGCGGCACATCCTGCTGCCGGCCGCGCTGCCCGGCTACCTCGCCGGCCTGAAGCAGGGCTGGGCGTTCTCCTGGCGCTCGCTGATGGCCGCCGAGCTGATCGCGGTCTCGCCGCAGCTCGGCTTCGGGCTCGGCGCGTTCCTGGACAACGGCAGGGCGCTGTCGGACCTGCCGATGGTGATGGCCGCGATCTTCCTGATCCTGCTGGTGGGCATCGGCATCGAGCTCATGGTCTTCCGGCCCATCGAGCGCTCGGTGCTGCGCGCCCGCGGCCTCTCCGGAGCGTTCTGATGCGCGACCCACGCCGGCAGCCGGCAGCCGATGCCCTGCCGTCCGCGGCGCGGCCGATAGGCGCAGCCCCAGTGGCAGGCGCAGCCCCGGTGGCAGGCGCAGCCCCGGTGGCAGGCGCAGTCCCGGTGGCAGGCGCAGCCCCGGTGGCAGGCGCAGCCCCGGTGGCAGGCGAGGCGCCGCTGGTCGGTGGGGCGCCGGTGGTCGGTGGGGCGCCGCTGGTGGCGGTGGCGCACGGGAGCAGGGACCCGCGGTCCGCGGCCACGGTGGCCGAACTGGTCGAGGTGGTGCGGTCGTTGCGGCCGGGCCTCGACGCGCGGCTGGCGTTCCTGGACCACTCGGCGCCCCGGCTCGGCGACGTGCTGGCGGCGGTGCACGGCGACGGCCACCGGGAGGCGGTCGTGGTGCCGCTGCTGCTCGGCAGCGCGTACCACGCCAGGGTCGACCTGCCTGGCACGGTGCGCGACGCGGTGGCGAGGCTGCCGCGGCTGCGGGTCAGGACGGCCGGCGTGCTCGGCCCCGACGCCAGGCTGCCCTCCGCCGCGCTGCGCAGGCTGGCCGCGGCCGGCGTGGCACCGGACGACCGCGGGCTGGGCGTCGTGCTTGCCGCGGCCGGCTCGTCGCACCGGCCGGCCAATGCGGCGGTCGACGCGGTGGCGCGCTCGTGGTCGGCCCGCGCACCGTGGGTCGGCGCGCAGGCCGCGTTCGCCGCGGCCGCGGACCCGTCGGCGCAGTCGGTGCCGTCCGCCGTCGCGGCGCTGCGGGCCCGTGGCGCACGCCGCATCGCGGTCGCGTCCTGGTTCCTGGCCCCCGGCCGGCTGCCGGACCGCGTTCTTCGCGAGGCCCGCGCGGCCCACCCCGAGGTGCTGGTCGCCGAGCCCCTCGGCGCCGACCCCGAGGTCGCCAAGGTCGTCCTGGACCGCTACCTCGCCGCGGCCGGCGCGCCCGCCCCGCACGTGGGCGTCCCACTGCTCGTCT